>Ga0265297_10000244_pt1 | contig 182732 bp, 262 predicted proteins | sample Munlanlwell13791_FD_192502 | JGI IMG/M metagenome (GOLD analysis project Ga0265297, IMG submission 192502) | Leachate microbial communities from a municipal landfill in Southern Ontario, Canada - Leachate well 137-91 | ecosystem: Engineered > Solid waste > Landfill > Unclassified | place...
CAGAAAAATAGAATCACCCGTGAGGGCGTACATGGTGTGTTTGCGTTTTATTCGGCTGGGTATGATAAATATACAAACAAAGCGCCTATAGCGAAGTACGACAATTGTGAATTAACGGATCTAATTGCTAGTAAAAAAATTAGATATTATCCTTTTTTACGGAGCACTTATATACCAAAAGGCAAACGTTATGACTATGAAAAGCGTTGTTCTTATGATGGGAATTTTACGTTTTTAGAAATGCAAGATTATCCAATTATTGTTCTTGATGCTGATAAGAACACGTCAGAACAGGTAAAAAATATTCTTTCTACTACAAATCATTGTTTAAAAGATTATGATTATTTGATTGTTCCGTCTTTATCTGGAATTAAAACTCATATTATCATATGGTTAGATATTTCGCACATAGAAAGAGATCAATTCAGATACGACAATAACGGTGCGATTTACGGATATAAAAACAGCCAACGGTACGCTGTTTATTGTAAAAAAGCAGAAGAAATCACAACTCAACTTTCTTTAGACACAGGAATTGTTTTAGATAACAACATTACAGGTCATCACGTCGCATATAATCCAGAAGAAATTGGTGCCATTAATGAGTTCTTTAAAGCCAAAAGCCCTTCTTTTGTTTGTATTGATAGGGTAGAAAAAGAAGATGTTTGTTATATAGATGAAGATGGTGTCGTCTATGAAACTCCGCCTAAGAAAGAAACTCCAGCAACGAAAAAAGAAAAAGAACGACGAGCTAGAAAACGTAAGTATATAGATGAATTATTGCCGTTTTTAAACGAAGTGGATTCGATGTTGTCTGCATTTGAAGAAAACAATGAGTTGATGGCTGATGAAATAATGCATTACGTGATGAAGACTTGTGACGTTCCTGTTTCTAGTAATAAATATTATAAAAGAGTATTAGAAGTTTTAGTAAACAACAAAGAAATTTTTAAAGACTGGTTAATAGAAAATTGGAACGAGAGTAAAGTTTTTGCAATTAAAGAAAAAGATCTTGGTATTGGCGTTGTTCAGTTGCTTTCTTGTTTAGGGTTAAAGGGCAAGCGTTGGATGTCTACTTATTTACGTCGTATTTTTATTTATATGTTGAATTTAAAGATTAAAGATAAATATATTTACAAGAAAAAAACAAATACTTATGATTTTATAGACGAGGACTTTGCTGACAAAACTTTTTTTAGTGCAACTTTATTAAAAAAGCATTGGTGGCTTTTAAGGCGTAGGCGCGTGATTATTCCTACAGCGGCAGAACTGGCTGCGGAATTTGGTGGCGGAAATACTTGGGAATCTATAATGAATTACACTCCTTTTTTAGTAAGCGTTATGGAATTTGATGATGCCATCGAGCTTTTAATCGACGGGCTTGACTTAAGTGATGCAAACGATAAAAATAACAGAAGAAAAGACATTATTAAATTTGCCCGTTTTTGTGCTAGCAATCATTACGGCGGAGATTAGGAGTCAGTCTCGTGCGACGCTCCTTAAAAAAAAGGAGACTTTGTGCGAAGCGATGACGACATAATTAGAGTAGATGTAGTTAAGAGTTTAGCTCATGCCATTTTTCCAGCAGCGGATGGTTCTATAGTTCCTGCATTGTTGGATGAAACAGAGCATCGAGCGTTGCTTCATAATCTTTATCATTCTCCCTCTGAAAAACATGTAAGTTTGGTGTTACCGAGAGTAAGGCGTACTCAGTTTATTGGCGTGTTGCAGAATTTATCACAAGTTCAGGATTGGGAGTTTTTGGATATAGTTTCGATTGTGTATGAAAAAACGGTGCAGAGTAATGCTTCATCGTTTGTGCGCAATTCGGAGCCGGGATTTTTGTTTTATAAAAATGCGTTTCCAAATTTAGATCAGACTAAATGGTTTAACCCTCAATTTTGCAATTGTTCAACTACTTGGCATTTAGCACCTCAACCGGAGGAGGCAATTCGCCATACGTCGTATCAAAAATTTTGTTGGGAATTAATGTTGCTTATGGTGACGTTATCTAAGCCTCTTTATTATGGTCGATTTATTTATGCGCTTCCTATCGATGATAATAATATTTTACAATTCGCTTATTATCATCAAATCCCCTTGCAGTTGTACGCTGATTCTAATGAAAAAGCGGCATCTATTATCGAACAATACAATGAAGTAAAAGCAAATATGAATCCACGAGCAATCGCAGCTAGACGTAAGCGAAAGATAGCTGGAGAGCGTCGTGCAATGGAAAAAGAATATGAAGAAGATGATTGTACAGAAGAAATATCGTTAGGGAAAGAGGAGATTGTTCAGAATGAAACAAATTGTTATTGGAAGTGAAGCAAGACAAAACGCAGTTAATTCATTAGAGTTTATTGCAAAAGCAGTAGGAACGACACTTGGGCCTAAAGGCTTGTCGTTTATTTTAGAGAGGAATAATTCGCTTGATGGGAATCCAAGTGCGGTGATTTCTAAGGATGGTATTTCTGTAATGAAATCTTTTAATTTTACAGATCCTATTCAACATGCAGTACATAATTTTTGCGTACAGGCGTCGAGTCATACTGTTTATAAAGCTGGGGATGGCACGACCAGTACTATTGTTTTAGCCGCAGAAATAGCCAAGGGTATTTTACAAGCAGCACCTGAACGGCCACAAGCGTTTGCACGCGAAATTCAATTACAAGCGAATCGAGCAATTGAGGCGATAGCAATTGAGGCTGACAAATCTCCTGAATTAGCTGAAATGGTTGCGTTGACATCCTCTAATGGCGACGCTGAAATGGTTAATTGGGTAATGCAGGCCGTGAAAGACAATCCTATTTTTGGATCTATTATTATCGAACGTAGCCCATCAGAATCTGAACGATATAGATTAATTAAACAAGACGGATTAACAGGTGGACGCGGTTATAACCAGCATTTACAATTTGCACATTCGTTTTCTGAAAAGCCCGCAGAGAATGCACCTTTCGAGGTAGATAGCCCTTACATCCTTTTGTATGATGGCGATTTAATAAGTCAGACTCAAATCGCTCCTATTCTTAACATCTTAGCAACTCAGCTTGTTTCTCCTTGGAGTTTGGTGATCGTGGCGTATGAAATCGGTCAGGAAGTGGCAAATGCTTTGGCTGAAATTAATTTAAGACAAAAAGCAAATGGTATTAAAATTTGGGCTAGTTCTATTCGGTTAACTGCGGAAGTAAATTCTGGTTGGCATAAGTTACAGGACATTTCCTCGTTTACAGGTGCTCCGATAATTAATCACAGTAATGCAGAAACTATTACTCGTTATTATCTTGGTCAGTGTTCTAAGGTGCAGGTTACTCCAGAGAAAACTATTTTTATGGGTAGAAGTTCAAGTCATTGGATACCTAAACGCGCAATGCAAAACGAAAATGGAATTGAAAACGCTGCAACCGAATTGGACAAGGAAAGAATTCGAGAACGTAACGCTGAATTAGTGTCTGGCCTCGTTAAGCTCGTTGTAGGCGGCGGGCATATGGCAGGTATAGGCGAACGTGCAGACCGTTGTGACGATGCTATTAAGGCAGCTCAAGCGTGTTTACGTAGTGGTGCCCTTCCAGGTTGTGGCGCGGCATTTATACGCGCAGGAGAGTTGGCAAATGTTGGTGCAGAATTAAAAACTGCTTTTGGCTGTATTCATAAACAGATTATGGATAATTTTGGAACAACGCCAATGGAGAAGTTTGCTAAAGATGAAACTGCTGCAATTACTGAAAATGGATCTGTAGTTGTAGGTGATTTTAGGCAGTTGAAAGTTGCAGATTCTTACGATACTATATCGGCTGTAATCAAAAACGCAACGGAATTAGGTATTTTGTTTTCTACTTTAGGTGGGTATTCCTTAACAGGTGACTTACATGAGATAGAGCAATTACAACGTGTAAAAAATCTGATGGGGTGATTTGTGAGTGAAGTGATTATAAGTTCGTGGACTTTGGATGAAATTAATGAGGATTTAGCTGATCGTTTTTCTGATAAGCCGGCAGATTATGTGTCTTGTGAAATGACAGATTTTGTAGGAAAGCATGTAGCACAAACTCGGTTTTTTAAATTATCTCCTAAGAAAACAGTATGCTTGTTGACTTTTAAAAATGGATTTGATGTCATTGGTTATTCTGGCTGTATAAATCCAAAACATTACCGTCGAGATATTGGCAGTAAATATGCATTAAAAACAGCGGTGGACAAAGCGTCGGAATTGATTGCATATCAAGAACAAAACAAATTAGCGGCAGGCAGTGAAGACGTTGCTTATGATACACCAGCATAGGAATATATAGGAATGATTTTTTTACAATTAATATTATTGCAAATCAAACATTTATTGTGTGATTTTTTCTGGCAGAACAGTTACATGTTGGGTAAGTTTAAAAAATACCCTGATTTTATAATGCCTTTATATATGCACTGTTTGGTTCATGCAACTGCTACGGCTCTTTTTTGTTTCATGTTTAATTGGCCTGCTTGGTTTATCTTTTTGGATTTTGGAACTCATTTTATTATTGATCGACTTAAAGCTGCTCCAAACTTAGGTGGGCGGTGGAAGCCAGATCAGTCAGCGTTTTGGAATGCTTTGGGTGTAGATCAGATGGCGCATCATTTAATTGCAATATTGATGGTTTATTTGGGAGCAAAATAAAATGGATACTTTTATAATCAAATCACCGGAAGTAAAAAACACAATTGAATATTTAAATACAGTTACTGCCATACAAGATGCGTTACAAGATTTTGTAGATTCGGCAATAACCAAACAAGGTATGCAAAAAATTAAAACTGCAATTAGTTCTTTATTGATGATGCGATATCCACAGGAAACAGGATTAGAAGTGAATGTAACTCAAGATATAGAAAGTCCTAATAGGGTAAATGTTCATCCTGCAAATTATCGAACAAAACAACTTTTTGACTCTATATTGAAGGAAGCTGTGTAATGGATACGGAATGGATAAAACTAAAAACGATTACTGATGAAGAGACTAATACAAAGTCTATGGATATCGGTGCAGGTAAGATAACGTGGCCAGCAACCGTTTTGCATCATTATAGAGATGTTGATTCCATGTGTAGTCGCATAACATATACAGCAAGAATGGAGCTGGAAATTCCACCGACTGCGATATTGACAGATGCGTTAGATAAGATGATTAGAAACGAGACACTGCTTTTAAAAGTTGGATTTGCGGTATTGCATCCTGAAGATCATTTTTGTAAAAAAACTGGTAGAGAGATTGCAAAAACTAAAATGGAATATTGTCATTTTAAGATATTGTGCATAGATAACAGAAAAGTTAGTTGTTATCGACCCGCAGATTGTGTGGTTTTGTCGCTAGAGGTTTCTGAGATTAATAAGCATTTGCCTCATCGTTTGTTGTTAGAAACTCATATGGAATTGCATTTTTATTCAAGTGGCAAGGTGATTTTGTGTTAAAAAAATGGAAATGCTCTTTTTGTGGGCAACTAATCTTAGCCTTTGAAGATGATATTAAAACCCGTAATTTATCTTCTTTTTGTGTAATAAATCATGGCGATACTTGCACACCTCAGCATGATTGCAATTGGTTCGAACTGCGTACTTACACTCAATCTACTTTGCATGGTGAAGCTGGTTTTATGACAGAGGGTACGGTTTTGGATTCTACAGATAGCATCCATGATTATGAAAAAGTTTGTACTCAAAACGCGGCTGATGCAAGAGAATTGCGTAGCTACCTTGACGCTCGTCGAAACTCGTAATACTCTTGGGCAAATTAAATCCAGAGGAAACATATTGTGAGTAAGTTTTCACCAAAAAATCTTCAAGCAGTTATTATTCGTTTAATTAAAGAACCTTTTTTAATAGAAAAGTTTTATGATAATTTGCATCCTGAAGATTTTGTATTAGGGCAGCAGGATATTCGCAAGCAGGCGTTAGGTCGAATGATTGACGTGTTGTTGACGTATTATAAAGAAAAGTCATTAGATAATTTAAACATCACATCGTTTCAAGCGCGTCTTAATAGTTATGCTGATTCAGAAATCAATGATGAGGCACGCCGTCAGTTTATAGAAATGTTAGCTGATAATGAGTTAATGGAAATTTCAGCGAATGATGGTGTGCTGGAAGTGTTTATGGAAATAATGCAAAGAAATATGACTTTGCGTTGGTTTTCAGATTTCAAGCGTCAATTTTCCAATCATGATATGAAGAACGCTATTACACATGGGCGAGAGTTTTTTGAAAAAGTAGAACAGGTAAAAATTAAAGATGAAGCTGATTTTGATTATCGTGAAGTTGACACTTTATTTGATTCAGAAAAGTTTTCTCCCGAACTTTGTTTAGCTACGGGTTTACCGGAATTAGATACCGCTTTATGTGGAGGTATGGAGCCGTCTACGTTGTCTGTATTTGTAGCGCCTCCAGCGGGTGGAAAAGGCATGAGTTGTTCTCATATAATTCAAAACTGCATTAAACAAAAGAAATATGCGCATGTGACTATTGTAGAAGATCGTAAAAAAACTTTTCTTCCTAGAGTTCTTTCGGGAATTTGCAATATCTCAATAACAAGACTTAAAACTGAATTTAATCAACTTACGCCGGATGAAATGAATAGGTTTAATACAGCTGTGCGTTTGATGCGTACTTATATAAAATTAGATTTTCTTTATGATTCTACGGTTGCTGAAATTCATCAACGCAAATTACAGTGGTTAAAATATTGTAAATTACACAATCTGCCCTTGCCTACGGTAGACATCTTGGATTATTCAGGTCATGTGGCGTGTACTTCTGCTGGCGATAAGACGCATGATAAGTATTTAGCTGCATATGCTACGAGAAAAAATTACGCCCTTAAACATGGGATTATTGGTATTGATTTTGCGCAAGTGAATAGAGATGGTTCTAAAAAAGCTGCGGGTGATGGGATTATTACTATGGATGACTTGGCGAGTGCCTTTGACTTGGCTCGTGTTTGTGATAATATTTTTACCATTAACCGAAACGATGATCATAAAATACAAAACAAAGCGATTATTTATATGGCAAAAGTTAGAGATGCGGGCAAGGTTGCTGGGTTTAAATTCGAGGTTCCAACGGACTTTGATCGTGGACGGTATTGTATGGAAGATGCAATTAATTTAAGCAGAATAAGCAGTTCAATAACAGGGGCAAAGAAATGAAAAAAAGATTAGGTTTTGTAAGTAATAGTTCAAGCAGTTCTTTTATTGTAATTGGCACTGCCCCGTTTCCTGCTAATTTGCCAGAAGAAGTGATTATCGGACAAGAAGGCGAAGTGGAATTTGGTTGGGGTCCGACAAAAATAACGGACTTTCATAGTCGAGTTAATTTTGCATATATACAAACGCATTATGTAGATAAAGAAACAAAAGAAAAATGGTTACAAATGTTACAGGATGCTTTGGAATCAGAAGGAATCAGAATAACAGGTAATGTAATCATTGATTGGTGTGGCAGTGAAACGGCACAAACAAGATGTGGGTATATAGATCATCAATCGAATGCGGGCGAAGGCGAAAATACAGAAATTTTTGATGGAGAGATGTCGTTGAAACAGTTTTTGTTTGCCCCAGATTCTTTTATTCAGCTAGACAATGACAATAACTAGGAGAGTTTAATGTCAAAAAAAAGATTAGGTTTTGTAAGTAATTCTAGTAGTTCTAGTTTTTTATTAGGCTGTACAAAAGAATTTACGAAAGAAGAATTTAAAAAATTTATATTAAACCGTCCTGAGCTTACCGATCGTATTTTAAATAAAATTATTGATCGACTTGTAACTGGTGTTTTTAATGGACGATGCGAAACGATCAAAGAATATGTGGATGATTACGGAGAGATGACTGATTTTGCGCAGCTTTGTATTAACAGAGGGTGTGAACTTATTCGTTGTGTGAACTTCTCTAATGAATATGATGGCATTGATTTTGTATTGTGCGATTCACTAGAAATTAATCACGATGAAGTTGAAATAGTCATCCAGAAAGACGCGAGTTATTAAATGTCAAAAATCCGTTTGGGCTTCGTTTCTAATAGTTCAAGTAGTTCTTTTATTATCAAGAAGCAAGGATTAACTGCTAAACAAATAGAGAGTTTAGTTTGTTTTCAGCACATGATTGTAGATGAAGTTCCTGAAGATTGGGAAGATGCGGATTCTTGGGAAGTCAGGGAGCATGGCGATTATTTATTTTTTGACACCTGCATGGATAATTTTAATTTAGTTGGTTTTTTGCAGGCAAAAGGTTTTATATTACAAGACATTGAGAGGGATTAACATGGACGAGAAATTAGAACTAGAACTTAAAGCAAAATATCCGTTGGTGTTCCACGAAATGTTCAATTCCGATATACGCCGCTCTTGTATGGCAGGAGGTATTGAGTGTGGCACAGGATGGTATGGGATAATTGAGGAAGCTGCTAGTAAACTCGAACCATTAATAGAGCAATGGATAAAAGACAATCCTAAGCCTGTTGACGATGAATGTTGGAGTTTTCCTTGTGCTGCACAGATAAAGCAAAAATTTGCAGAGTTAAGATTTTATTTGAATAGTGGTACAGAGGAAATGCATAGAATTGCTGGTGAAGCAGAAGCAAAATCTCATACAATTTGCGAAGGATGCGGCAAGACAGGTGCTGTTAAAGGTCGTGGTTGGGTTTATATAGCTTGTGAAGAATGTGAGGCAAAATATGAACAAAACAGAAACAAAGCTAACGGATGAAAATGCAACTGTTGTAAATCTTGCAACAGTTGAAGATGCCTTAAAAGCGGCAAAGTTAATGTTAGTTGAAGAAACAAAAAAGAATTTCAGACTAAAAGATACTTTTGCTGAACAATTTGGCAAAGAATTCGATGAAAAAGAAATTGAAGAGGAAATCCATGACAGGCAAAAATCAAATTCCGATGTTGACGGTAGCGCAGTTTAAAGCTTTAGACAAACAAATAATGGCAGCTCTTACAGAGATGGGGCCTGATTTTTCGGTTTGGCTTTATAATATGAAAAAAGCTGATAATTATTTTAAATTAAGATTTGCCGGCGAAGATTGTGATTTTGGTTTTGATCTGGTTTTTCGTAAACATGATGCGAATCCTGATATAGTTTGCCAATCATGTGGGCAAACTCACATTACGGGCACAGTCGAATCAATTAAATAGCCTCTCCTACTTGTAATCCTAAAACAATTCTTTTATTCTTTCTCCAGTAAATAAAGTATATGGAGAAACAACAATGGCGAAAATTCTTGCTATCGGTGATTTGCATTTTAAACCGTCGAATCTTGTTGAGGGAAGAGAACTTGTTCATAAAATACTTCAAAAAGTAAAAGAGATACCAGATATTGATGCCATAGTTTTGTTAGGTGATTTGTTAGATAATCATGCGACTATTCATTCTCAGGCATTTAATTTGGTTTATGATTTGTTGAAAAACTTATTAGCATATAAAGTTTTTGTTTTAGTAGGCAATCATGATTATATTAATAATTCTCAGTTTTTAACCACTCAACACCCCTTTAATGTTTTTAAAGGGTGGGGTGAAAACATTGTCATTGTGGACGACTATACGACGTGGATTAAGGACGATCAGAAGTTTGTGTTTTTACCTTATGTGCCTACCGGAAGATTTCAAGAAGCATTAAAGACTAAAGAGCCGTTAGAGTTAAGCAAAATAGAATGTATTTTTGCTCATCAAGAATTTAAGGGTGCTATTTTTGGAGACAAGGGTGATGAATGGGATTATGAAACTCAAGTTATTTCTGGGCATATTCACACTCAAACGAATTTAAGACAACTTAACTGTGAAGGCATGGGCGCTGTGTTTTACGTAGGTAGCCCCGTGCAACATTGCTTTGCAGAAACTCCAGATAAATCTATATTGCTAATCGACACTTTAAATAAACCAAACTGGACATTTCACAAATTAGATATGCCTCAAAAACACACAATAGAAATTAAATTAGAAGATATAGACACTTTGGTTTTACCGGAGCGAGCGACTATTCGATTGAGAATTAAGTGTAGTTGTTCAAGTTGGGCGGTGTTTAAAAAGTCGAAAAAATATAAAGAACTAATAGACGCGAAAGTTAAAGTACAACCATTAGCGATTGACGATGAAGCGCAGCTAAAGAAAATGGCGAAAAAGAGAACTACTTATATAGAATCTTTGAAAGTATATGCTGACAAGTCTGGTGGATATGTACAAGAAGCGTTTTTGCAAATCATGGGGGAGATGGCAGCGTGAAAATATATCATGGCGACTGCTTAGTAGAAATGGATAAAATAGCAGACCACAGTGTAGATATGATTTTATGTGACTTACCCTATGGTTCTACTGCCTGCAAGTGGGATGTTTGTATTCCTTTTGAGCCATTGTGGCAGCAATATTGGCGAGTATTAAAGCCTAATGGCGCTGTTGTTTTGTTTGGTAGTCAGCCTTTTACCACTAAACTCATTACTTCCCAATTAGAAAACTTTAAACTTGAAATTATATGGGAAAAATCAAGAGCCGCAAATCTAATGTTAGCAAAAAAACAAATACTAAAAGTGCATGAAAACATCATCGTATTTTATAAAAAACCTCCTACTTATAATCCAAATAAATGGTTAATTTCAGAGAGATTTATTGATAGAAGAAAGAAATTGATTCAAGAAAACAAAAAGAAAATTGGAGTAACTGGCATTGATAAAAAAGATGATTTGTTTATTCGGCCAATAGATAACGGAGAGCGCTATCCAATGTCGGTTTTATCATGTGCCACAGAAGGCAATGCAGTACACCCCACCCAAAAGCCCGTCGCATTACTCGAATATCTAATCAAAACGTACACGAACGAAAACGAAACTGTACTCGATAACTGCATGGGTTCGGGCAGTACGGGAGTAGCTTGCGTCAACACTAATCGCAATTTCATTGGCATTGAGAAGGATGATAAATATTTTGAGATAGCCAAAAACAGAATAGGAATAATATGAATTTTTTAACTAGATTTTTTCATACACACTCTTGGAAACATAACACCATTATTAAAAAAGAATGGTATGGGTGTATAGAAATAACGAGCAGGAAGTGTACGGTATGCAGCGAACAAGATGAGTATACGCCTTGCTGGAGTCAACAGTTGCATTGTAAATATTGTGATAAGGATGGCGTTGAAAATAAGTGCAGATATTATCAACAATGTTACGAAGAAGATAAAATCCCTTTGCCGGATTCCGGTAATTATGTTGTTTCTGCTATAGAAAGATTGTTTCGTGCTTTTTCAAAACTTCAAAAAGTCATGATGGAAAATCCATTGCCAGTAAAAGGGGAGACTAGTGAAAATAACATGTAAGAATTTTAAGCAGCATGAAGACAGGGAATTTCTATTTCCAGATAAGGGTTTAGTTTTATTAAATGGAGGATCGGGGCGTGGCAAATCAACTATATTCAAAGCCATCTTAGAAGCCTTATATGATTCCGTAAAAAAACCATACACATTTGGCACTAAAGTTTGCAGTGTTGATTTAGAGTTGGGCGATCTTAAAATCATGCGTCAAAAAGGGCCTAATCGTTTAATCGTTAACGGCCAAGAAGATGCAGCGGCGCAAGATATTATTCATAAGATAATGGGCATGAACGAAGCTGAATTTATGGCGAGTTCGTATATTCAACAGAAAATGCAATCTAGTTTGCTTACATTGTCGCCAGCAGATCAACTATCGTTTATTGAAAAACTTGCTTTTGGTGAAAACAGTCCAGAGAAATTTAAAGTAAAAATTAACGATTTGGTGTTGGCTAGAAAAAAAGACGTTGAGGGCATATCAAAAAAAACAACAATGTTGGATGAAATGATCTTGCCACAAGAGGCTTTAATCGCAAAATTAGAATCGCAGCTAGTTGAAACTGAAGAAATTTCACAGGATATAATCAAGGACACTCGTGAGCGATATTCTAATTTTAAACAGCGTAAAGAAACGGCTTTGGACGTATTGCGAGCTTTGACGAACGAAAAAAACAATGCTGGTTATGCTGTTTTGGATAATTTAGAAAAAGCGCAAAAACACGTTGAGAGTTTACAGTCTTCGGAAGCAGAGCGTTTGGCGGCATTGGATGTAGAAGTTGAAAAACTTGGTATTTCTTGGAAGGAAATGTCTAGGACTTCTGCGGTAGAGATATTAGAACAGTGGCGTGAATACCCTCGTTATTGCAAGGTTATTAATGAACTTGAACGCCATATAATTAGACTGGCTGAATACAATGCTCAAAATGATTTAGCGAAGGCAGATATCGAAACAGAATTAAACGCATTGCCTAAAACCGAGTTATCCGAATTAAAAGTTTTATTAAAAAAAATAACAGAAATTAATGAATGGTTGAATAAAAAAGAAGAATTATTAGCAATTAGTAATCCAATATCGGAGAAATATCTTTTAGCTTGGCGTCCGATGGATTTAAAAGGTGTAAAGAAGTTTGAGGCTATTAAAGCTGAAATAGAAATCGTTATTGAAAAAACGATATTAGCAGTACGAGTATTAGAAATCGAAAATGCGAACGTACAAGAAAAGTTATCTTTGCTAACCCAGTCGGAAAAGCAATTAATTTGTCCACAATGTCAATCAGCGCTGTCGTTAATAGAGGGTAAATTAAAAGTTGAAATTGCTACACGAGACAATGAGAATGAAAAACGAGAGTTGCAGCAGGCAATAAAAGATATTACTACTCGTATATCTGGCGCTAAGGATGACTTGCTAGAGAAGCGTATTGATTTAAATACGGTGAATCAGGTGATTAAAGATGTTTCTAAGTTTCCGGCCAAGCCAAATGAGTTGCCTGCGATTAAAGGACAAACCGCACCAATAGAAGAAGAAATTGCAGCACAAACGGCAATTGAACAACAACGCAGCAATTTATTAAACAAACTTGAGTTAATCAATAAAGAGCAGCTATCTAAACGAATTGAAGAAGAAATTGAGCTTAAGTTTAAAGAACAACAATCATTTTTAAAGACGTGGCCAAATTTTGAAAATGGGATTGGGTTTTCGAAGGATGTTGCAGAACAAAAAGCAGAAGTCAAGAGACTAGAAGAATATTTGGTTGTTAATGATGACAAGGATACTCAGCGGCGTAATTTGAATTTGCAAAAAGTAAACGAATCAGCTCTTTTGAATAATGCAAAACAGGCGTTGTGTGATCTTGAAAGTAAAGCTAACAGCGTTCGTTCTGCTTTGCGGCATAAGCATTTAATTGATGCAGAGATATCTTCTAATGAAACTGAAATAACCAATGCTGTTGCTAAGATGGCTGAATTAACTCCTGTTATAGAAAAATTAGATTTAATCGCTAAACAGAAGCAACTGAATAGAGATATTGATTTTAAAATTGAATCAGCAAAATCTAACTTACAAAATTTAATTGATCAAAAAAATCTTGTATTGTCGGAGACAAAAATAGCTGAGGATAAATTAGAAGGCACTATTAGGCTTAAACAGTTTTCAGAAGCCGCGCAAATGGAGTCTATTGCGTCTGTCGTTGAATCTATTAATATTGCGGCCAAAGACTTTTTAGATTTATTATTTCCAGATAATCCCATCATTGTGTCGCTCTTGCCGTTTAAACAGACAAAAGATGCTGGTGTTAGAGCTAAGTTTTCTACAGTAATTAAATATAAAGGTTGCGAATATAGCGATATTGATGAAATCTCTGGTGGAGAATACGATCGTATTGTATTGGCGTATCAGTTGGCGTTGAATCAAATATATCAATCTCCTATTTTGCTTCTGGATGAGGCATTTACGGCAGTGGAAGAGGAATTATTTTTATTAGCTATGGATGCTCTTAAGATCATTGCTGAGAACAAACTGATTGTGGTAGTGTCTCACGGGGCGATTCAGGGTTTGTTTGATGAGGTTATAGAGGTGTAATGTTTTTAGACGGACTAGGAGGATAGAATGACGCATCCGTTAATTTGTACGATGGTAATAGAACGACTTCAGGATAGTGATCGTTTCTTAAGCGCCTTGTATGATGGCACTAAAGATCAGACTTTTGACACTGCAAGGCATTTTGTGAGAATGGCGATTGATGAATTAGAAAGAGCGAAAGATAAAACTAAAGACGCAGTTCGTAAGTAGGTTTTCCGTTTGTATAAAACCCTCTAATGTCTAATTGGGAGCCGTCTTTAAATTGAACTAAAACATATTTAGCGGCACATGTTTTCGAGTATTCTAATCCATCGGTACTGTTTTTCTTACAGCTTCCGCCATCCCCTGAAAAAGAAATCCAATCAATTTGAGAAACATCTTTATTAACGAGTTGTTGTAGTTCCATATGCATTTCTCCTTGTTAAAAGTGCTGTTCGCAATCTTGATAAAGGTGAACTCTTCATTACAGATACCAAGTTTTCATAGTCGATATTTGGGTTAAAAGTCGCCCCGTCGCTTTTCATAATTGGTTCTTTTGGAGCATTTGGCAAGTCATAATTTGTGTTCATAAAGGTGTATGTTTTATGGCCTTTACTTGGCAATCCAGAATAAGCAGCAGGTTTTTGGTCAGCCGGTATCGAAGGATCGGTCAAAGGATCTTTTTGATATACGGTGTGGCCTTCTCCTTGGAAAGCTTTGCCTTGGTGTTGTCCATTTACAAAAGCGACTTGATGTTTTCCTGAATCGCTTAGAAAAACTGATTCTTGTCCGGCGGCTCGTCCTAATTCTTGTATATGCGAAAAATCTTTAGGCTCGTGAACTAAAAAGCTATGTTCGCGTGCATTGGGATTATATTGATAGCGCCCTTGAACGTGGAAAAAGCCGCCAATTTTTCCTTCTGCTTGGAGCTGTTGCAATTTACTTTGCATCTGTTCTCTAGTCATGGTGCCTGAATCTGGGTAAGCTGGTTCATCTGCGGTCAGTACTGCGAATCTGCCCTTTTTGTTGGCAATTCGATTTAGAATGTCGTTTGGACTCGATTTTTTTAGTAGCTCGCAAATCTCATCTAGGTTGTTATTAAGTGTTTCGTAGTTCATTTCTTTGTCCTTTTAAAAAGAGTATCTTCTCTTACCTTTAATATCGGCACATTTCAAGAAAACTTAAGCGGCTTCTTGCAACTTTTTTGGTTAGCCAATATGTTAATACCACAATCCAGTTTAACAGGGGATAGAGATATGACAAAATTTAAACCATTGGCGTGTGGCTTTCATGCGCATAGCCATTTTTCTTTAGACGGCGGTTCAACTGTAAAGAAGTTGGTAGACAGGGCAAAAGAGCTTGGTAGAACAGCAATGAACCTAACTGATCATGGAAATATGAATGGGTTGGCTGATTTACATATGTTGTGCGATAAGGCAAAGATAAAACCTATTCATGGCATTGAGCTTTATGTAATTAATGATCAATGGTTTCCGGCTAAAGAGAGCGGTAAGCCTGTTTTTAAACATCTTACGGTTCATTTTGTTAATCAGCGGGCATATGAGTGGTTTTGTAAAAAATCGGTGGATATGGAGCAACGAGCTGTAACTATATTTGGCGAACGTAAACAAATTCTATATTGGCATGAGCTGTTGGAAATCTCTGATCATATAGTCTTGGGTTCGGGGTGCTTAGGTTCTTTTGTTATGGCTGCTGTTCGAGAATTAAAGAATATCGATTTGGCTGAGAGAATTTATTGTGAAATACGTAGTGCTGTTCCTAAAGGTAGATTTTTTGCAGAGATATTCCCACACAAATTAACTGAGAGTTGGCAACGCCCAGAGTATATAAAAAACACTCGCACTTTGATTAACCCAGGGTATTACAAACAAAACGATCCTGATCCCGAATGTGGCCACGCTCCATTAGATGCGATGCGTAAACCAAATGAATTTATCCTACACATGGCGACTAAATATAAAGATCCGATTGTTATTTCTGAAGATTGTGTTAAGAAAAACACTTTGATTAAGACTACTCGTGGCACTATTTTTATTCAGCATGTACTTCCGGGTGATTATGTTTTAACTCATAAAAGTAGATTTAGAAAAGTTTTGGCAACTAAAGGCGTATTAACTAATAAGCGTAAATTGGAGTTTGTTTTTAAAGGGTTTGAGCCTTTAGTGGTAACAGAGGATCATAAAATTTGGGTAAGAAAAGCGACGGCAAGTAGTTCGTTTCAAAGAACAGAAGAACCAAAATGGATTGAAGCTAAAGATTTAACTCCTCGTGATTATTGTTTGATTCCTAATTCTCCACAATTCACTCCTGACGGTAAAGTGTGTGATTTATGGTCGAATACTAAATTTTTAAGATCTCTTACGGAAGACGAACAGGGTAATTGGCTGAAAATTACTGCGATAGAGGAAATCAAAACAGATGAGCCATTTTATGATTTGTATGTTGATGAGGACAATTCTTTTGCTACTGAGCATATTGTTGTACATAATTGTCATATTGCTACTGCTGATGAATGGAGTACTCAGAACATTAAAATGGGTAGAGGGGCAGATGCTTGGCGCTTTAGTGTTCCATATGCGATGAACGAAACAGAGTATTGGGCTGATCATTTAAGGTTGCAATTAGGTGACGCTGTTATTACGGATCGGTTTATAGATGAAGTTGTAAGTAACTCTTACCAGTTCGTGGATTTATTTAATGATTATAAATTTACCACATCGAAAGACAAATGGATTTTGCCAACTACGGAAATAGTTTTTGGTAACACTTATGGCGAGAAAACTAATAAAGAAATCTTAAAGAAATTAATTATTGAATACGGTCGATTGCCGTCAAAATCTGATCCGATGTTTAAAACCTATATTGACAGGCTTGCTTATGAAGTGTCTGTTCTTTCTGATAACAAGAAAATAGATTTATTGCCATATTTCTTTGTTTTGGCTGACTTAACTAAATGGGCAAAAGAAAATAATAGGATTTGTCAGGCTCGTGGTAGTGCTGGAGGGAGTTTAGTTACTTATTTGTTAGGCATCAGTGTTACAGATCCTATTAAATGGGATTTGCAATTTGAAAGATTTTTGACGCTTGGAAGAATTTTGGCTGGAACTTTACCGGATATTGATGAAGATTTTGACGTTAAAGATATAATTATTCAATATTTAAAAGAAAAATATAAAGATAAAATGGCCAAAGTTAGTATTAATGTTCTTATGAAAATAAAAAGTGCCATTAGGGATGTTGAGAGAGTAGAACGGGGCGAAGTGTCTCAATCTACAGAACAGATGTGCAGAAAAATGCCGGATCTGCCACAAGGAATTGATGCTGAAAGTTGGTTAAATGGATATGAAGATAAAGAAACTGGAGCGTGGGTTAGTGGATATATAGAAGAAAAAACACCAGAAGCAGAACAACTTCGGCAATATATTACAAATGAACCAAAATTATGGAAAGAGGTTTTGAAATGTTTGGGTATTGTACGACAAAAGGGATCTCATGCTTGTGGTTTGTTAATAGCCGATGATGCAATTACAAAATATACACCAATAACAATAATTGGAGATGAATTAGTAACAGGTTATTGTCCGAAAGGGTGTGAATATAAGGGGCTGGTTAAGTTTGATATTTTAGGAGTTAAAACGCTAGATGCATGTAGGGTAACTCTTAATAGTATTTTAGAGCACACAGGCGAGAGGTTGGTTTGGAAAGAATTTGATCACGATCCGGACGTGTATGAACACATCATTGGAAATCGGTTATTGTGTGGCATTTTCCAAGTAGGAACCGATACCATGCGCCCTTTTGTGTATGCCTTAAACCCTAAAAATACCTTTGAGCTTTCCAATGTGATTGCTTTAGTTCGCCCCGGTACTTTAGATGCGCCCGTTAAGATATCAGAAAAAGAAACGATCACTGCTGCCGATTTCTTTGTACAATGCCAGCAAAAAAAACGTAGTCCTAATTTTATTCATCCAGATTTAATTCCAATATTAAAAGATACCCATGGTATTAACCTCTTTCAAGAACAAACATTAAGAATTTTTAGAGATTTAGGCGAAATGTCATATGAACAAGCAGAAATGGCTAGACGTGCAATTGGTAAAAAAGATAAAGAATTACTTGTTCAAGAAATAGGCAAACTAAAACAAGCATTAACTGAAAAAGGTACTTGGTCAGAAGCTCAAATAGAAGAATTAAGTGAAGTTATCATTGCCAGTTCTAAGTATTCCTTTAATAAATCTCACAGTGCTGCATATGCAGTCGTTGCTTATAATGGAATGTGGTTAAAATATCACTATCCAATTCATTTCTATCGAGGACTTTTATCAATTAATAACGATGATCATGATGAAATTAAATTAATCATCCGTGAAGCTGGCGATATTATTTTACCTCCCGATGTTCAACATTCACATGCAAACGAATGGACAATCGAGGGGGATAAATTACGTGCTCCATTGTCGTTGATAAAAGGCGTGGGTGGCATTGGCGCAGCTGACTTAAAACAGTTTATCGATCACGGTACGATAAATCTAAACGCTAAAGAAATAAAAATTAAAAATGTATTAAAGCCAAGAAAGAAAAAAGGGGAACAAGATGCTGTGGAATGAATTTCTTGACAATATAAAAAACCTCAAAGCTAATTTTGCAGCAGGACAATTACGCCTCGATTTCGGTACTCTTTCTAAATTATTATACGCTGGCGCATTTGCTTCTATGTTTGGTAAGGATTTAAACTTTGAAGAAACCCAAATAGCGATAGATGAATTAAGAACTGCGCTGGGAAGTAAAGCTGAATTAAGTGAAGCAAAGAAGACGGAATTGTTTGGCACGCAGGACATTGACTCGCAGATACGTCTTTTGTTATGGAGAAATCAAGTACTGCCAACAACTAGATTTCAACTAGCAAGTTATTTTAAAAATGCCATTACACAATTTGGTTTACGCGAAACAAGTAACGAATTGATGCCTTTTGGAAATAATTCAATAGATTTGTGGACATCATGGAATATTCTTTTATCAGATCCAAAATACTTTCGATTCTACCAACAAAAACCGGCACCTAAGAATCCCGCCTTTGTTGGCATGATAGAAGAGGTATCTACGTTTAACTATAAAGAAGGTAAAAACGAAGCGTTGAGATTTAAGTTATTTAACGGCACTGATTGCATTCCCTCTATTGTTGTTTGGGCAGAGCGTGATGGTAAAGTTCATCCTGTATTAAAGAAGGCACTTGTCAAAAAAGCTTATGGGCTGGCAATTTTACGTTTGCAGGAGTATCGTGGAGAAACAACTTGTCAACTTATTGAGTGGAACACTATACGATCATGAGCGTCAAAAGAGCAAAGAAAAAAGATCCGAAGGCTAAGAAAAAAGAATTTACTTTACAGCCTGCTATTTTAGGAGCACTTAGACGTTTGTTTAGGCGCTGGCCACCTTATATTACCATCAAAAATGAGAATAAAAAAGAATATTTTGTTAAGAGTAAAAAAGGCAAACCAATGCGTCGGGTTGGTTATATTTGTAATATTTGCGGTAAACTCACTCCAAATAAAGATTGTGCAGTTGATCATAAAATTCCTTGTGTATGCCCGAATGAAGGATTTGTTAATCTCGATAAATACGCTGAAAGGTTGTTCTGCGAGAAGGGTAACTTGCAAATTTTATGCAAAAAATGCCACGATATAAAAAGCAAAGAAGAAAACAAACAGCGTCGAATATCAAGAGAGAAAAAGAAACCTCGTACAGAAAAAGAAACTGTAGAGTATGTTAAAAAGATGAGAAAAGCGCTACCTAAAGAAGCTTTGGCTGAACCTAAAAAAGCACCTCCAACAAAAAGGAAGAAGAAATGACGACTTATTACGACAGAGAATATCCAGTATCGAAATGGATTATTGCAACAGGGCTAACAAAGAAACAACAGGAAATGTTAGTATCGGCTGCGAGTAAGAACAATGCACTTGTGGTGCCTTGGCCTGCTTTAGAGATGCCTGCTGAATTAACATCCTTAGCAAAAAATGGTTATGACGAGCAGGTTAATCAAGCTAAGCCGTTTTTCTTGGATATGGTATTAGCGTTACGAGCAATGGTTAATATTACAAGAAGGAACAATCCATTTGCACAGATTTCGAACAAACCTCCTTATCATCATGTTTGTAAAAACCGAATCGAAACTGATGAATGTGTTGTGCGTTTGGCAAATGAGATATTAGCTGCTAACGATCCTATTACGTTAAGTCAGGTGTTTAATACAGCTGATACTTGTCATTTAACTTACGTGTCTATTGATGGCGACAAGAAAACGATACAAAAAATGGCAAAAGAAATTGTTACATTGGGAAACAGCGATGAATTTGATATTAATTTGAAGGACTTGTTGCCAAAAGACGCACTAGCCGCTATCACTAATCTATTTTAAAAAACACACCCCACCAGCTTGACTCCAATTTTCATAACAGCTACTTTAGTTAAATCAAATACTGATCGAATATGTTTGTTTTAACCAAGGAGACACTGTTATGGATAATACCGTAGTTCCAATGACTTTAGGCGAGATGAATTTTGAAGGCGATGTGGATTGTACGCAAGGCCGTGTAGGTAATGGCTTGGGTGGTAATTTTACTAAACTTATTTATGTTCCCAAAGCAGGTGCAGCTCCATTAGTTGGCAAAATATTAGCTGACTTTAGAGCAGGCAACAGAGCAAATTTCCCAATTGAATATCATGAATTTTCGGTTGGCGCAGCAATGACTGATATTCGCTTCTTTATGTCTCCCAAGTGTTTTGGACAAGAAGACTTGCTAACTAATCTTTTTTGGAAAGCCATTAAAGATCGTAAAAAAGTTTTTGATGATTTAATCACAAAATACGGTAACAAAGAAGCGGCAAAAACAGCTGCTAAAGAGCATAAAGAATATTTGGATTTAGACTTGACCGTAAAAATGACTCGCGCTAAAAAAGGCGTCTTGATGTATTGGGTTGGCAAGGGCGAAAGTAAAGTTCAAACGCTGATGGTTAAAGAGCCAATGGCAGATGTTTTATTTGGTGCAGCTGCTAAAAAAGACTTTACAGGTAGAGATGTTCCACCAATTCCAGGACTAGTAAAAGAAATGAGAGAAATGGGGTTATCTCCATTTAATCTTAACGACGCTTGTGGATGGGTGAAATTATTTAAAACTGGCTCTGGCCCAACTACACAATTCCATGCTGAACTAGAACAAATGAAACGTGAAGAAGTTTTAGCAGGCGGCAAGCGTAGGTTCTTTTCTGAGCCAACTGAAGCTGCTGTAGATATGGCAGTCTTAAAAGTTGATGCTAATACCATTCCTGAATTTACTAAAACATGTAAAGAGCTTTCGTGGTCTGCTGAAGAAATGACTGCTTATATCGAGTCTCATTTTACAATCATGCCTGAGCGTTATTATAGAAGAGCAGGAGGAGCAGCGCCTCGTCCTCAATATACCGCCGAACCAGCAAGCCATGGACAGGAAGTAACCAACGCTGTTGACGCTGCATATGAAGTTGGTACGGCAGCTACTGAAGACGATATCGAATTTTAGTCTAAGGAAAAACAATGGTCGATTGCCTTGTCTGTCATAAAGAAGTTATTCATGTCCATGAAGCTGACATATGGCAGTTTGGCGAGTTTTGTTCAGAAGAGTGTTACCAACAATCTAATGAATATAAATACCTTGATCGAACAATGGACGACTTCTTAGAGAAATTAAGTCCATTGCAAATTTCTTATTTAGATCTATTTATTGCATACGATGATTATAACTTTCGTCAGTTTTTAAATAAGGTGCATTTGAAATGCGTATAGAAGAAATGAACTTTGAACCGGCTCCAGAAGCTTCAAACATACTTTTATCTGAAATGGATTTACAAAGTATGTATGAGCAAACTTTGGTGCGAGTTAAGGATATTTTTGAACATGGAGGAGCAGAAGCTGAGTTTGCTATAGGCGCTTTGGCTCCTTATCTTAACGCTAGTGAAGAATTATCATCTTGCACACCAATACAGGCTCAGATTATTTATTCGCGTATCAGCAAGGGGTATTCCGTTGTGGCGAGTCTTTATGGGAAGGCTCAATTTGATCGCAACGTGGCAATCGCTAATTTTAAATCCATTCGGGGCGTTTATTACTTAGAAGAGTTTGGAAAATACGTAGCTGAGCAAAAAGCTAACGGTTTAAACATTAAAGATACAGATGCGAGTCGCGAGCATTATTTAAACACCCAAGAAGCGGTCACACAAGCAAAAATGAAAGTAGATTTCTACGATGCTTTGGTTGCGACTATAGAAGGTTGGAAGTCGAAACTGTATTCCGATATGGGCAATGCAAAAAACTTGGTTTACGCCAAGAGATATAGTGATGATTTATCAACGAGGGCAAATTAATGTCGTTAATATTTGAACAGAAGTCGCAATTCGCTGAAGGATTGCAGGAAATTAAATTGTATAAAGAAAAAGATATTTATCGGATTTTTGTGCGTAATGAATGCGGCCACCAATCTGATATTTATTTAAATAAAGAGGATTTTTTGTTATTTGCGCAGAACATTGAAAGGCAAATAAGAAAATAAGTTGACTCTGCTTATGGAACAATCAGATAGAACAGGACTAATGTATATGATTAAACGTTTTAGAAGTGAAAATTATAATCAAGATTTTAATGACGAAACTGGCTATCACGAATATTGGGGCAGTACTAAAGAGATTAATCCTAGTTGGTGTGAACATGGACCAAGCATTCTTGATATAGAAATAAGTAGCGGATACTGTAAGGCTAGCTGTAAATTTTGCTATAAGTCTAACGGTAACATGCACAACTCGGTAGATAATATGTCATTAGAGTTGTTTAAATCGATATTAGATAAAACAAATAAAGAGATACTTACTCAAATTGCGTTTGGACTTTGTGATATAGATTCTAATCCTGATATGTGGCGTATTTTTGAATATTGCCGCAGTGAAGGTATTGTGCCGAATTATACCTGTAATGGATTAGGTATTACAGAGGAAATCGCACAAAAAACAAAACAATACTGTGGTGCCGTAGCGGTTTCAATTGTTAATAAAGAACAAAGCTTTAATGCAATAAAGATGTTTACTGATGCAGGTATGACTCAGTGCAATATTCATTTTATGCTCAGCCAAGAGACAATGCCACAAGCGTTTGAAATTATGGATGCTATGGTTACAGATCCGCGTCTTGCAAACATGAATGCTATCGTTTTCTTGCAATACAAGCCTAAAGGAAATGGTATTGGTCATTTTAGTCCGGTAGCTGATGTAGAAAGCTATCAACAAATAGTGGATTATGCCAGAGCCAGAAAAATAAGCATTGGGTTTGATTCTTGCAGTGCTCCTTTGTATTTAAAAACATTATTGCAATATTATCCGAAGCAATACGCCGAACAATCTCCTTATGTTGATCCTTGCGAAAGCGGGTGTTTTAGTTTTTATTGTAATTATAAAGGCGAATTCTTTCCCTGTTCGTTTGCTGAGGGAGAAGGTGAGTGGCAAGAAGGGTTGAATATAGCTAATTATGACCAATTAGTGGACTTATGGAAAGATCCAAAAATAGAAAAATGGCGACAAAATTTAATTAAATCTTCGGCTGGTTGTAAGTGTGCGGCAAAAAAAGATTGTAGAAATTGTATGTTGTTTCCAGAAATAACGGGATGTAAAAAATGAAAAAAAGATTGGGATTTGTAAGTAATTCCTCCTCAAGTTCTTTCGTCTGTAATGTTTGTAGCAATAGTGAAGTTGGCTATGATGAATCGCCTGAAGGGTGGGTAAGTTGTGTGAATGGCCATACTCTTTGCGATGGTTGTGTAGATGGAAATCCTGATACCGATGATTGTGGAGAAGTAGCTGAAAAAGATTGCTCTATATGTCAATTTGTTGAAATTGAGTATGGTGACATGGCTAGATATTTAGAAGAAATCTATAAAATTTCTAGGGATGAGGTTTTTGCAGAGATTAAGAAAATAAACAAGAGAAGAAAGAAGCTGTACGACACTGAATATGTTGAATATGTTTGTAGGCAACACTCACTGGTTGTGCAAAACGTATTGGCCGAAATAAAAGGAAAATTTAGTAGCTATGGTGATTATCGTGATTATTTAAGGAGTCGAAAAGATGTCTAAGATTCGCAATGGCTTTGTAAGTAATAGCAGTAGTAGTTCTTTTATTTGTGTGGTTTGTGGTGAAGAAGCATCTGGATGGGATTTAAGCTTATCAGATGCTGAAATGGTTGAATGTAAAAATGGACATGTGTTTTGCGATTCTCATATAATTCAACAAGAAAAAGAACCAAGCACGACTAACGCAATAGATGACGACGAAGAAAACAGTGACGACGATGATGAAGATTTTGATGATTACGAAGTTGAAATAGAGAGATGTCCGATTTGTCAATTTCAATCGTTGGCTACAGAAGACGCCGTACAGTATTTATTAAAAAAATTAAATCTTACGGAAAAATTGTGTTTATCTCAAATTAAACAAGAATTTAGTAATTATGAAAAATTTACTAAGTATTTGGGGGAAAAATGAAAAAAAGAGTGGGATTTGTAAGTAATTCTAGCAGCAGTTCTTTTATTATTTGCGGTCAACGTTTATCTAAATTACCAGCAGAATATGTTGATACTTTATACGCTGAAGGTGATCATGCTAGTGATGGCAGGGATTTTTTTAAACTAACTACAGCTATGTTTGCGACATTGCAAAAAAACGAAATAATGAAAGAGAATTTAGAATATTACGATGTCAAACAAATATTTAGTGATAGGGTATTGAACACAAATGATCTTCCAAAGGATTGTTTGATTTCGACTAAAGAAATTGACTATCACATTACTTCTACTCTTGATGATCTGATCGAACGGTACGGTAGGTAATATTATGTGGCCGCAATGGATTTTGTCAATTTGGTTGATTCTATCTTTTCTGGTAGCAATTAGAAAAACTGACGATGATGGGAAATTTTTTGGATTTCTTTTTTCACTCGTTGCAGTATTTGCGTTATTGTTTTTTGGCGGCTTCTACGGATAAAATATTCCCTCCAGCTTGCTTTTGTTTGTTGAACCCTTTATCCTGCTTTTATAAATCAAAAACAGGAGAACTCTATGGGTGACGTACCGGCATTTTTTAGTAAATTACAAAAAGATTGTGGAGCAGTGATTGCAGCTGTGGCGGCTAAACAAAAAGTACAGACTACTTTATATGCAGGCGATCCTTATTTACATTGGGTTACAGGCGGTTGGTCGCTAGGTAAAGTTAACATTTTGTATGGGCCAAGTGGTTCGGGCAAGAGTACGGTAGCTCTTAATGCAATTGGCAGAAACCAACAAAGAAAACCTGATTCTTGGGTTTTAATTATTGACTCTGAAATGTATTTCCATGATCGCCCTGATCGAGTGCAACGATTAAACACGGCTTTTGGTATCGACTTAGATCGTTGTTTGATTATTTCGTCTAAACAAATTAATGTAGCATTTGGTAATATTTTTGATTTTATTGATTCGGTGAAGAATAAAGAATTTGAACTGGCGGGTGTGTTAATTGATAGCTGGAAAGGTTTTGAAAATAAAGCAGCTGTTAAAAAAATTATTGCAGGAAAAATTGATGAGGCCGGAGATTCAACTAGAGGCAACGCTAAATCTATGAACCCAATTTTAGATCAACTTGTTATTCTAGCGTCGTTGGCTCATGCAGTTTTTATGGTTACTCAACACGTAAGTCAAAATCAAGGCGAATATGGTCCTGAATATTTATTACCGGGCGGAGAGAACTTACGACACCAAGCGGATGCAATTATTTATTTACAATCGATGAATGGCAGTGACGCTAAAATGGCAGACGGTGATGTGATTATTGAAAAAAGCGATAAGGTTACTGAAAAAATAGGCAAAATAACACGCTTTAGGGCAGAAAAAACAAGAAATACAGTAGAAGGTAAAGTTTGTGAAGTTTGGTTTAATTTTAAAGAAGGTCGATTTGCTCATCCAGAAATGTCTTTATTTGATCTTGCTGTAAAGCTTGGTGTAATTGGACATCCTTTAAATGAAAAAGGAAAAGAAGTTGTTGCTCACTGGGTTTTTGAGGATGTAAAAATCGTGGGTAAAGACAATATGATTGAAGAACTTAAAACCAATTCTGCTTTATCCAATCGTGTTCAAGCTGCGTGTTTTCCTAATGGCAATCCAGATAAAAAAGCTGAAGTTGTCGTAGAAGCCGTGGAAGAAATTTTAGAAAAACCAAAGAAAAAAGGGAAATAATATGAGTTGGAGTGTAGAAATTACGCACGAGACTTTGCCCGATCCTGATGAACCAATAGTATCTTTTTGTAGCTGTATGGGCAGTATTTTAAGAATTATTTATGATGAATTTCGTATTAGCCCGACAGAATGGACAAAGGAAAATGCTATTACTAGTCTTAAGTGGCTTATTAATAATATAGATTCAGGCGCTGCTGAGCGATTTGATGATAAGTGGTGTGTAGCGGCTGATATGCAATGGAGTAAGGGTAAAGAAAGTCATGCAGATTACGATACGTTGTCTGGCTTTATACCCGATACGTATGAAGAATGGACGGGCAAAAACAAACGAGCAAATATGAGGCAAACGGCAATTCGGTTTTTGCTGTATTATATTGCTGGTTATAACGTTAAGTTTGAATGGTGAGGAATATGAATATCAATTGGCACGGATTGGTTTTAGACGGTAAATCCATAGAAGATGATGCATTGCCAGAATTAGAACAAATGAAAAAATTAATACCAGAATGCTTACATGATGATTTTGAGAGATACAAAGCAAGGTTTGAATGTACTCTTTCTGAGTGTGTTTATAAAGGAGAACGCTAACATGATTAATGATTTTTTTAATACAAAAGTTAAAGGTCCTACAAAGGAACTGTCTATTGCTGATGTGATTTATATAGCATTAGGTGGACGGATATATTTATCAAAACGACTGGCTCCTGCGATGTCTATTTGCAATGCTCGTATTTATGCTGGAGATCAGTTTGTTTATTCTGGTGATTTGGAAATACCTAAAGTCGTAAGCAAGCTTGAGTGTATTGCTCAAGAGTTTGGCGTGGTATTAGATATCTATTATGAACATGGCGATAAGGTGTATTGGTCGAGTAAAGATCCAAATACATGGAACGGATATTGGGTAACGGATGACGGTGTAGAGGTATCTAGTTCTTCAATTCATGATGCTTTGCCTTGGTATATAAGAGAAGCTGCACGGAGACAGAGGCAGTGGGGAATTGACCATGGATTATTGCGTCGTAATCTTAAAGAATGGTGGTCGGATTTTTACTATTACAGAGTTAAATGCAAAATATATGACATTCAGCGTTGGTGGAGAAAAAGAAATGAAGTTGATAGTCAGGCCGAGTAATTTATTATTTCGTATGTACAAGGTAGATGGTTGGGATCAAGAATTGTGTGATAGTTTCCTTATTAAAGGTGCCTCTCATTGTTATTTTCCTAATGATCGTTCTCCTTATTATGTTTACGATGAAGGCTGTAAAATTGATGTGCCTAAATTCATTAAAGAGTGTGTAATACAACCTTGTGGATTTTGGTCAGAGCGAGAAAAAGCTAGGACGGCAGAAGAAATCATTAATGAATATTATTAAAATGAGTTGATTATGTTTTGTGGAAATTATCAAACAGCTAAAGATACTTTGTTTAATACGATACATATGGCGATTCAAACCGGATGGTCGCCTGAACACCATAGAGTTTGTTGGACATGGACTTCAGCTAGTGAGCTTGTATTATTAGGCAAGATTAAAGAAAAAGTGATTATTGTAGTTGAACAAGTTTTATCTGATTTTGTTGAATTACCAGTATCTTATTGTGGTTGGGTTGCTTCTAAACTTACTGATCGTTTTCCTTGTGAAAAAATAATGACGTTGATACTTGCAGAATTAGAAAGTTTCTGGTCTACTACTGCTAAGACAAAACACCAAGAACGTCGTATCAAGAGTATTAAAACAGAACTCATCAAAGAGTTACAAATACTTGATTTTACATGGAGATATAATGACGAAGAAAAATCCACCAAAGAACCAAGAGTCCATCAAAGAGAATGTAGAATCGCCCGAAGAGAAAAGCGTATGTAGTCTTGTCCCTCCTCAAACAGCCTTTAATCGCATAAAAAAAGCCAATGCACTAACGGGAATTCTTTCTAATAAAGAATTTATAAAGTTAGTTTCTTCATTAGAGGAAGGCGATTATTTGTTGGAGATTTTTGCTCAGGCAGTTGAAAGTTCATTAGAGGGCATGTTTACTAACGGTACTGCTGCTGATCAACAAGTAAAAGAAAAGGTATCGAATTTAGCGACACAAGTAGACGTGGCGTATGCAAAAATGCAGGCAATGTCTAGCAGTCCAATGCAGCTCGTATTAGATCGTTTGTTGCAAAATCTAGGAGCTTCGTTGCCTGCGCCTCAACAGCCAAGACAGCCACCGCCTCAAGATTACTTTGCAGATCAACCTTCAGCACGCGGCCAAGGCGTAATGGGATTTTAAGTGAAATTACCAGAAATAGTGAATGACTGTTTTGTTGAGCCGGTTGTTAAAAAGTACGTCATTGGTTTTCCAGAAACAGAAAATCGGCAAGTAAAAAGGTTAAAGTTTTGCTTTATTAATCATAAAGACGCTTTGATGTTTGCGCGTGGGTTTAATAGTTTTGATATGTCGCAAATTGATGTCAAGTTGGATGTTACAGATTTTATCGCTCGTGGAATTCAGTGTGCCTATTTAGTTCAGAGAATGTGTTTACCGCTTTCAAAAGCGCTTCTAATAAAAGGGGAATAAGATGAATGATACAAGTTATGTTGAGGAATCAGTGCGTGTTGGATCTAAGCGAAAAGAAAAAACCGCAAAAGTAATTAAAGAAGGTGTACATGCGACTAAGGAGTTTGCAGCTTATTGCAAAACTCATGATCCTGAATCGGCAGAGGATTTTTTGTCTAAATCTTCTGAGGAATTAAAGAAAATCATTAGCTACTGTACTGTCGAAATTAAAGAAGAGCGAACTCAGGTAGAAGAAACTCCAGAGTATCAAAAGGCAAAAGAAGAAGTTAAAGTATTTACCGATGCTCTAGCTGAAATTACAAAACCACTTAAGCATACAATTGAACTTGCTACCCTTCTTTTAAGAGATCGTGGACAGAATCAACTTGATGCAGGTAAGTTTGAACCTGCACAATTTGGCACCATAGAGTCTGTAAAGCAAACTATGCAGAAACTTAAAGATGATGGCATAACTATGGAATTCAAAAAAATCTAATGCAGAAGAGCGACAAAATCCTAGACATCTGTGGTCAAAACGGCATAGAGGTTCAACTAATCTCTAGTCGTTTTCGTTTTCGAGATTGTCCGTTTTGTGGCTCTGAAAAATGGAAGGTTTGGCTCTATGAGTCTAATAGAGATAATTCTATCGCTGGTAGTTGTTTTCGTTGTGGCCAGAAATTTACCCTATACTCACTCTTAGAAAAATTTAATATAGCTCCTGATGCATTAAGAGAAATTTGTGCAAAAAAAACCATCAATGTAGAAACGGAATTTCATTTGTCTGATTTAAATGCTCCTGTGAAAATTATCTCAGAAGACTTTGATGGCGAGTGGAATCACATGCCGTCTTGGAGATATTGGAATATTGACGATAAACCAAATCATCCAGCAGCTCTGTATGCAAGTAAAAGAGGTGTGCGTTCGAGTTTGTATTCTGAAATTAAAATTGATGTTTCTGTTAATGCTGTTTGTTTTTTAGTTAAAGACGAGAATGGCAAAATAGTTGGTTTTCAAAGTCGTTATATAGATCCAAAAACAGAAGCAAAAACACATACTGCTTACGGGTTTAAAACTGCTAATGCTCTTTTGCGTTATTACAATACTAGCGATTTGATTTTTGTATGCGAAGGTCCTTTTAATGCGGTATCTGCTCATAACTGGGGACACTCTGCACTATGTACGTTTGGCAGTAAAATCTCGACTTACCAATTACAAGAAATAAGAAACATCGCCAAGAAATTAAACAAAAAGGTTTGTTTGGCGTTCGATGAAGATGATCCTGGGTATCACGCCTACTTGTCGGTCAAGGAAGTTTGTTCTGGGTATGGAATAGATGTTTTACGAGTGCGACCAGAATTTGGAAATGACTTAAACGATTCTTGGAAACAAGGCATGAAATATAAAATTATAGAGACGGATAACCATAGCTTGTATGATTATCTACCGGAGTTATTATGAAAATTGAAGTAAAATTGTTAGATCATATGGGTAATGACGATACTGTTTGTCAAGCTGCTTGGGTTTCGAGCGGTAGACAGTCCAATAAAACAGCGGCAGATAAAGAAAAACTGATTAAATATTTGGCAGATAATAAACACGAAACTCCTTTTGAACACGTACAGTTTACTTTTCATTTGCGCGTACCTCAACGTATTGGCGTGCAAGTTATTCGTCATAGAACTGGAAAACACAATGCGGGTTCTGCCAGATATGGACATAAATTTACAGAAACGTTTAAAAGTGGATATCCTGAACTTGTTGAACTTGAACAAGACGCTCAAAACATTCTTGATAAATATAATCATGTGTTAGAAAACATTGCTGATTATCCACCAATGGTACGTCGCAGAATTAGAGAGTGTGCTGCTTTTAGTATCCCTCAAGGTACGATGGTAGAACAAATAATGACTATCGACTTACGTAATTTAAAAAACTTCTTAGTGCAGCGTTTAGCCGTAGATGCACAGCCAGAAATACAAGAAGTTGCAAAACAAATGAAAGATCACATCGAGCTTTATCTGGCGACTTCTTTGTCAATGGTACGTAAATATTATTTGAAAGAGATTTAATCATGACAATAGAGATTTTTGACTTTAATAAAGTAGAAGGTTTTAATCGTCATATTGCCATGTCTATTCCTAATTATGAACAGTTGTTTTCTATTTTTTTGGAATTAGTATCTGTTTTTAGTGAACCAGAGACATGTGTTATTGATTATGGGTGCTCTGCGGGTAGATTGCTTTTAGAATTGCCTAAAAAAGCTTCTTGTAAGTATTTTGGTGTAGATGTGGCCGAGTTATTGCCGACTAGTAATGTAGACGTTCAATTTAACAAAGCAGATGCAATAGCATACGGACGATCTTTTAATGAACCTGTTTCTGTTGTGATTAGCATGTTCTTCTTACAGTTTTTAGGTAATAGAAAACGAAAAGAAATGTTAAAAGTCTTACGAGATCAAGTTAGTTCTGGAGCGACTTTATTAATTTCGGAAAAAACATTAATCGATGACAGTATTATTAATGCAATTATTTCGCGATTACATGTACAAGAAAAAAGAAAAAATTTCGCTGATGATGAGATTTTAAATAAAGATAGGCAGCTATTGCGTTCTATGTTTTGCAGACAAGAATCTGAATTACTCGACGAGTTGAACAATATCGGTACGGTAACTAAGGTATGGCAAAGTTATAATTTTTGTGGATATATAGTCAAATGAAAAGCATATTAGATTTATTTTCTGGCATAGGTGGGTTTACATTAGGATTAGAGAAGTCTAATTATTTTAAAACGAAATGTTTTTGTGAGATCGAGCCTTATTGTCAAAAAGTATTAAAGAAAAATTATCCAGACGTTCCTATTATTCAGGACATAAGATTGTTTCATCCAAAGCAAGGTGAATACGATGTAATGTGTGGCGGATCGCCTTGCCAGGATATTTCTATAGCCGGCAAATTTATTGGCGGTATTGATGGCAAAAAGTCTGGATTATGGGCAGAATATAAACGCATAATTAATGAAGGAAAGCCGACCTATGCAATCATTGAAAACGTTAGCGCTCTCATTAACAGAGGATTGGCAAGAATACTTCGTGACCTTGCCGAAATCGGGTACGATGCGACTTGGACGACATACGACAGCAAATATTTCGGAGTGCCACAGCGTAGACGTAGAGTTTTTATTGTTGCCTTCCGTAATGGAATCCCTGCCGGAGCCGATTTGTTCCAGTTTAAAGAACGTGATTGCGCACGATTACAATCCAAGATGGCGACTGTCGATAGCCAATTTGAAAGCCATTTTGCGGAAAAACACACAGGGCGGCAAATATCCTTCTTTACTCATCAGCGTAGTAACCAACTTGCTGAATGTGGAGTCAGCAGTACTTTAGCGAAAAGAGATTACAAAAGCGCTACTGATCTTGTTTTGGATAGGTACATACGTCGAGTAACTCCTGTGGAGAGATTGAGGTTGCAAGGGTTCCCAGATGACTGGTTTGATGGCTGCGACTTATCGGTAACGCAAAAATTTACGTGTAACGGCATGACTGTTCCTGTTGTTGAATATATTGGAACTTTATTGCGAGATTATGATTTAAGCTTGGAACAATCTAATGATTGAACAGCTTCCTATAAACGGGTTAACCGTCGGTGATTTGTTTTGTGGCGCTGGTATTGGTGGATTGGGTTCGAAGCTTGCGGGTTTTGTTACTGCTTATGCTTTTGACAATAATCCGATAGCAGTGCAGACGTTTAATAAAAATGTAGAAAACGTTGCATATGTAGCCGATGCAAATACAATTAAGTTAGAGGATCTACCGTTTGTTGATATTATTACTGCGGGTTTTCCTTGTAAGCCTTTTTCTGTTTGTGGCAAAAGAGAAGGTGTAAACGACAAACAGTATGGCAATTTAGGAGCTATTACTTTAGATATTATTTTAAATAAAAAACCCAGAGCTTTTTTATTAGAAAACGTCAAAGGTATTGTTTCTAAAGCAAATAAACTGTTTTTTTTGGAATTAATCGCAGCATTAGAAACTGAATATGTAGTTTCTTGGAAATTATTGGACTGTTCTGATTATGGAGTGCCGCAAAAAAGAGAGCGTGTTTTTGTGATCGGGATTAGAAAAGATATCTGCCGTGAGTTTGTGTTTCCATTACCCACACATCTTTTGAATAAAATAACTGTGATGAACGCTATTGGTGATTTGCCAAAAAATCCGTGTAATTCGGTATCAAATCATTCGAGGAATTGTGGTATCAGGAATGACGAAAAGCCATTTGTAAATCAAATACCTGTTGGTGGTAATTGGAAAGCGTTACCGATTGATGATCAGAAGCTGTTTATGAAGAAGGGTTTTTATAGCGGAGGAGGAAGGACAGGCGCTTTATATAAAGTAGATCCTAACAAACCTGCCAAAACCATCTTAAGCTCGCCTATGGGAAAAGCAACTGCTCAGATTTTACACTGGGATGGATGTGTGCCTAGGCGATTTACAGTAAGAGAGTGTTTACGGCTTCAAAGTGTGCCAGATTTCTTTGAGTTTGATGAATCTATATCGCTATTGAAGCAATATGAAAGATGTAGCGGGATTCCAACCTTAATGTCATATATTTTAATGAAAGAAATTGCAATTATTTTAAAACAAGGGGCTTTATGAAAATCAGTGAATTGATTAGTAGATTAGAAGAAACTAAAACGAATCATGGCGATATTGAAGTAAAAGTGTTTGACAGTGAAGAGTGTGATGGCAGTTTAGAGGAGATAAATTTTTGTTTCTGTTTGGACGAAAGCGATAAGGTGTTGTCATTGGCATTGGGTGATGCATTTTGGGCGGATGCTTTTTCAGAGTGAGCTGCTAAGCATTGTTTTTCTAAGTTTTTTCAATTTACTTAGTGGCGTGTTTTCCATTATTTTTAATTTATCGTAATATACAGGCGATTCTTTAAGGTGATCGAGAGTTATTTTTAAACGAGTGGTTGGATCGTTTGTGTGTTCACTTTCTACTCGATACCCTGCTAGTATTTCTTTTGATTTTTCGTTCATACTAATCCCTTTGGAAAACTGGCATAGCTTTTTTTAGAGCCATGCATTTGCGTAGTTTTTGTAGCTTCTCCATAGAAGAACAGTCATTTTTGACAATATATTCTGGAGTGTTGCATTCGTTTTCTGTTTTGTCTAATGAAGCGTTACAAAATGCCCATGGGTTTTTCTCTTCTGTAGTTTGACCTTCGGCTTTGTTTTTAGCTTTAACGTGCATTACACAGCGTTCAAATTTATCCTTAGTGGTATTGCCTTCAGCTTTGTGCATCCCTGTTAACGCGCCTTGGGAGTGCTGTATCGGGTTGTGCAAAGGTGGTTTTGCGCCAGATTGAGAATACGTTGGACGTTTGAATGTTGAGTAGTCTAATGTAGGTGGTTCGGCAGGTGGTTTAGGTGCGGTAGCCTTTCCTTTATTTTGAGCAGCTAACCAAGCAGCGGAATCGTCGGTTTTATTAAGTGGCTGTGGCGGTTTAGGTGCGGCTGGTGCTTGTGGCATGTTATTTACTTTTCCGGTCATTGCACTTGCTTTGGGAGGTACGCCAACTTTAGGCATAGGCATAGCTGGTGAACTTACGGAGGTTTTTTGTCCAGCAACACCAGTCATTGGGCGTTTAACTTCAATGCCTTCTATTTTAGCGTTAACTTTAGGCGTGCCAGTAGCTTTGGTCATCGGTTCGTTTGTAGAATCAGACATATTTTGACTGCTTTCTGAAATGGATGGAGAAGCGTTGGTTGCAAAATACGTTTGCCCATTGCCTCGTTGAAAATAATAACCAGAGATTTTGCTATTTATATTTTGGTGATGATTGGTAGTTACGTGTGGTCGATAGGTTGGAAATCGACTTGGGTGTAGCGCTTCCATTTGTTGTTTTATTTCTGGATCTAAATGTGGCGCTAATTGATCATTAACTAAAACTCTAATATCTTTTTCAGGACCAAAATGTTCTGTTTGGTTTAATTGTATCGGTTTGGCTTGTAATGGTTTTTTCGCGAAATGTTCTTTTAATTTATTAACGACATCTTGAGCTTGTTCTTCGGTTAATCCTCTGAAATAATGATGGCTCAGATGTAACTCTGGGTGGCCTTCTATAGAATATGCGAGCATCCAATCATTTTCGTCAGGTTCTCTCATACCCTTTTCCAGTAAATCAAACACTGCTTTTTACCTTCTCAGTTATGTTTTTTAGTTTTCCAGTGAGAGTGTGTAGAGATTTTTCTAAAGCTTTTTCTCTACGTTCTTTGGAATTCTGCAAAACTCGTTCAAACTGGGAATGATCTTTACCCATTTCATTAAGCTGTGTGGCAATTCTACGAATCCAAGGGTGTTTCCAGATTTCTTCTCGTTCTGCATCTGTTTGAACACCGTTATCCATAAAGTTATCAAATTTAGCATCCTGTTCGGCAGTTACGTCTTCGAACGCTTCTTCTGTGGCTTTGTCTAAAGAGTTTTCTATTACGGCTTCGGCTGGTTCTTCGGAATTTTCATCAGCAGTATTATCTGGTTCTATCTTAATTTCTTTATCGTCGGCTACTTCTGGTGCAAATTCTTTTAAGGTTTGCCAGTTATCAAAAACCCAATCCTTTGTCTTTTGTACAGCTAATGGCATATCAGTTTCGTTTGTTGCGTGCCGTTGAATTTTTTCATCAAATTTATTATTGGCTTCATTCCATCTACGTAATAAGATGTAAACTTCACCTAAATTGTCAGGATCAAAAACAAACACATCGTATCCGTGCTCAGGTTGCCAATGTTGAATGCCAGTTAGCTTGGTAGTCCATTCTTGGGTGGATTTTTTTAATACTTCCAATAATAGATAGGCGTTTCTTTTTGTAGCTTCATCTCTTCGTTTTTTGTATTGCTCGATCATGTTATTCCCTTTAATTAGGCATAAATATATTCTTACACGTTTTGCTGGTTAAAGGGTAGTCGGGCAATCTAGTGACGAATTTCTAAGACTATATCGAAAGCTTTTGTGTCATATAGCATTTCAGGAGTCAGACAGCCGTATTTCTTTAACATAGCGTCTAGTGCAATAAAGGAAGGGCTTTCTGGAGCTGCTTTTTGTAGTAATAAATAGACGACTTCAATGCAGGAGAGTTTAGAAGCATTGGCAAAATCAAAGAGCGAATCATATGGCACGCCGAGTATGGTAACGGCATTATCAAACATTTCTTTCCAGTCTTGTAGTGTTAATCCTTTGGGAATTAACAAACAAGCAGAATCACAATTAAATACAGCATCAAAACTAGTCCAATGTGTTCCAACACCTGTAGCCTCAATCATTTTAAAAGGTTCATCGTCTTTTTCTATGTTAACAAGTGCGTGTCCATAATAGCCCCAGCTCCCAGTTTTTATATAGTGAGCTAGTGAGGTTCCGTAGGTAGATAGGTGGCTGTTCCTGCGGGTAAGAATAATGCAAGAATTTTTTTCTAAAATATCTTCGATTTGTTTCCACTCTTCTTTGGATAATAAGAATTTTTTGCCGTTATGAAAAGTAGCAAACAATCCTTCCCATGTTACTTTTCCAAGAATATTTAAAACCACATAATCAACTGTGTGCTGGTAAAAGTTCATTTATTGCCTCTCTGTTTGTTGTTTATTTTATTTTAACAGAGAGGGGAGGGGTTAAAGTGTTTTGCGATGTTTCATACTTCTGGAGTTATGGACATTTTCTTTGTGTGTTGCCCATCGGGTGTTTTCTGGCGAATATTCTTTATCGTTGTCGATTCTATCTAGTTCTAGTTTTGGTGGTTTTTCTACTAAATCTGCAATGTAATTATTGCAATCGTGCCATCTCGCGCAGACTGTTATTCCTCTTGCTCCGTACCATCTATAGTTATGTGCTTTTGGATTATAACAACGTGCCATCATTTGATTCCACATTTTTCCAAGCTGTAGGTGAGTAAGTCCGTTCCGAAATCGTCGGTGACACTTTCCCAGTTGACATGATTTGGTTTTTTCTAACCATAAATCACGCCCAGCTAATTCCTTAATGTTTCCACATTTGCATTGGCATTTGTAATAAAAAGGATAATATTTTTCTGGGTAAATAATAGGTTCGCTGATTACAGTCCAATCGTTAAATATCGTTCCGATTGGAAGTATTCGACATTTAGGACATGATAACGCTTTCATAGTTTTTAATCGAGAGCCTCTGATGTTTTTAATATAGCCGCATTTGCATTCGCAGAGATAATTATGTGGTTGTTGCTTCGCTATTTGAGTTGGTTCGCCAATAACTGTCCAGCATCCAAACATGGTTCCTATTGGGATTGGTAAAAAAATGGACATAATGTTTCCTTTTTTTTGTTTACTTTTAATATTTCATAAAAGTAACATTTTTTATAAAAAAGGAAAATAGGGTGGAGAATTATTCTTGGAAATAGCAAATCTCTGTTTGCTTTTCTACGGATATTTTTAAATCTTCATAAGGTTTAAAAACACGAATTCGCTGTTTGATAGATTCATATGCAGCACCACTATCGCCGTCGGTGTTTTTAATCCAATATGCCAGAGCCTTCGTATTATTCCAGCTGCAAAATTGCATAAGAGTGTACGCGCTTGCGAGGCCGGAATTATGATGCCCGTTCCAGCAATGGTCTAACATTACTTTATTGTTATCTATGTGCCACTTGACTAAAGTTAATAATTCTTTTGGTTTTGACTTTGGATCGATCTGTAAATATCGTAAAGAATTTTTCAAGCATACGATGTTTTTTTGTGCTGTATCAAAATTAGTTGTGTAGTTATATACTGAAGTTTGTATGCCGGCCTTGCATAAATTTTCTAATGCTATGGGAGGCAATGGATTCATATTACTTCTTGGTGTTGGCAAATAGGTGTTATTACCACCGCTTCGATATAGAGTATGCTTGAGTACGACGCGAAAATTACGGGTGCCGTAAAGTTCTGGTATTCCTTTACCTGATTCGCTTATGGCTTTATCATATAAATTAGTAAGTCCAAAATCATTTTCAACGGTATTTGTGACAATGCTATTGGTTTGACTGTTTACTTCTTGTGAGCCGCAGCCGTAAAGCATATAATAGCAAATAAGAGCAATAATGGAGAGAATTGCAATTTTTATTTTCATAACATTATTTCCGTTCTTCCTCTTGGAAAACACAAAACTCTGACACCATTAACTGTTTTATCGAATAAGGAACTGGGGTGTACGTGGCCGATACAGATAGTATCGCATCCTAAATTTGCTGCGTATTGAGCTAATTGTTTTGCTTCTGAATTAGATATACTGCCGTTACGTTTTGCAAGCATTTTTTGAATAAATCCGCTATCTCCGCCAGCTTTATTGTTTCTAAAATCATTGGCTTTACTCTCGCCCCACAAAATATAATCCCCATGTGTCATGCAGATATGTCCATCCGCAATTGTGTATCGAGAAGAGCCTGATCCTGCGACCTCGTGATTTCCTAAAATATATCGCTCGCCGTAAACTAATTGTAATTTTTCAAAATCAGAATTAATTGTGAATAGATCTCCTGAAGAACAGTTCTTACGTTCCTTGATATCACCTAAAAGCCAAATATTCTTTTTTTCTATAGTTGCTTTGTCATGAGGAATAATTACGCCCGTTTTTAGATAAGGAGATCCTTCATGTAGATCGGTCATTATCGTATAAAGTTTTTTTTGCTTTATAAGATTCATAGTTTCTGCGGTTTCGGTGGCTGGTTTGTTAAAAAAACCTAATACACTGTCTAATAATCCCATAATGTTTCTCCTTATAAATTCAGTAAATTTTTGCCTCTGGGCAGTGAAATAACTCTAATACCGTTGACGATCTGATCAAATTTCACTTCCACGTGTCTGTGACCTGTGATGATTGTATCAATGCCGTTGTAGTGTTGTGCATAAGTAGCGAGGTTTTGAGCATCTGTGGCACTAATTGGAGTGTGATTATTGGCAATGGCTTTTTGTATGAAACTACTACCTTTACATCTAACTCCAGAATCTCTAAACTGGTTTGCCTTAGCGGTTCCATCTACAGCGTAATCGCCATGAGTTAATAAAATGTGACCGTCTATGATTAAATTTGGAATATCTCTGGTCATTTCGTGATTGCCGTTAACATATCTTCCAGTAAATAGAACTTTGTATTTATCGTAATCTCGTTGCATGTTTGCGCATTGATTTTTTTCTGCATTTTTAACTTCAAACACATCGCCTAATCCATAAGCATTTTCTGTTAATACTTGCTGGCGTGTAGTGGGTAAAATGTGCATATCTGCGTCCATGTAAATACTGTAAAGATGTAAATCCGTATAGAAAGTGTATTGTTTAGTGCCCCAGAATTCATTCTGTCCTAAAGCTATATTGCTTAACAAAAATAACCAAACGAAAAATAACTTCATCATAATTCTCCTTCTGTTAAAACATGATCTACTTGAACGTAATGTGATAATGCGACAATATCCCAATAATTAGCATCGTTGCCACAAGCAAAATTGCCTCTATTAAAAATATAAAATCCACCAATTTGTTTAAATTCTTGTAAACAGGTAATTAAGCCAGAAATGATAGGATCATAACTTTTTTTATTCATTACTGCATCTAGTGTTTTGAACATTAAATTGTTTGGAAATCTAATAGACAAAGAGGCAGCGGCATTTTTGTTGGCTTGGCTGACTTTACCTTGTTCTATTTTAATAAACAATTGATAAGCCAAAAGCATTGCTCGATAGTTACCCGGAACTATTTGCGAATCAAGAAAGAGGCTATCATCGGTTAATCCGCGTTCAAATTTAGTAACAGGTAATCCTAGAGCATCAGTCATTAAAACGTACATAGCTGGATTTAAATCGCATCTGTTATCGGTAGCGTCTGGGCATAATTTACTGTTTTTGTCGATATAGTTTTTCAATTTAAGTAAATACGTCAGATTTTTAGTTTTCGTAGCACCTGCAATAAAGCCAGTTAGCTGATCTCTGCTAAAGCTATTACTTGTTGATTTGTTGACGTAACTAGGAGCGCGAAACGGTTGACCTTGTTCGTTAAAGAAATTGGCAAAATTATTAACATCGCCAATATTACCTAATAAAATCGATAATCCAAGATCGTAAGCGCCATCTCCGTTATCGCAATGTTCTCGCCCGTCTATGTTATTTTTGCGGTTTCCCGTGGGAATGCCATCGCACCAATATAGTTGTTTTTCGACTGTTTCTGTTAATGTGAATAATTCAGCGTGTTTGATATATGGTTTTGGTGTTTCTTGTGTGCCATTACAAGCTGTAGCGATCAGTAGCGTGATTACGATTTTTAAACGCATAGTGCCTCCAAAAGTGTATATTAAAAAGCAGACTACTTTGAAGGATTTTGTAGTGGAAGAGGTATTACAGATTGCTTTTCGCTGGAATCTTTTGAGCGGTTTAGTTCTTCTAAATATTTTTTTACATCTTTTAATGCATCAGTTAACTCTGACATAATCGAACTCCTAACAAGTTTTTTTACGATATAAAACTAGAGCTATAGAAGACGACCAATTATGATCGCCTACATCTTGCGCGGTAGACCAGATAGATTTAATACGCATGTTATGCCCTAACCGTGAAGTATCCTTAGATGGTATTTCATAACTACCCACGTCTTCCATGTTGTAACAAGGAATAAATCTAAACAACACAATTTCAGAAGTAAAGATATTAAATTGTCCATATCCTGTATCGTTAAATATTATATTATCAAAAGATTTAGTTACTGTATTATAGGTAGCATCCCAAAAACCAAGAGGGGTGACTCCAAACTCATTTGGAACCATCTCAACTAGTTTAGCTGTAGATAAATCCACATATTTATTTCCATACCCAACAGGAACTGCAACAACTATTCCCGATATCACCATAAACCCTGTACCAGCTTGGTCTATAACTGGTGTCACCTGTGGAACGATAACTCCTTCTACACAGTCTTGATCTGCTCCTCGCCATTGAACCATTGCGGTATTAATATGTGTTTCGTTAATAATAGCGTTGATATCAAAGTACTTAATACCAGTAGCAGCATCACCTATCGCATGTCTGAAAGAGAGTTTTTCACCACCTGCAATGCTAGATTGGTCTGTAGCGTTATCTCCTTGAGATGAGAAATAAGTATAAGTACCAATAGGACGTGGAGTTGTTGCGATTAAAGGCTTGCCATCAACACTTTTAGGAGTAACAGTATCGGTTTTTACCGGAGTATTACTAAAAGTATTTGCAATATCTACTTGATCAAGAGACTGGAAATGAACCCAATCAATTTTTACATTATTTGTGGTAGTGATAGTATTATTAGTTACTTTAATGCATATAGAAAGCGGATCGTATGCGTCTGGTATCCTGTCTTTATGCGTTACTAATAAAACGTCATCTATAAGCAAAGAGCATTGACCATTGGTGACTTCAATGGTAAAGATATGATCCTTATTTGTTTTACCGCCTTTAGGAATAGAAACCTGTGTGGCTTGTGTTTCTATTTCTGATAGAGCGCTAGATGTTCTAAATGTAACTTTTGTTTCATCCGTTCCCGTTATCATAACACCAACACTACTGCCGTTTAGTTCATGAACGCCCATGCATATTTCTTGTCCAGAAATACGCTTATCTATATTTACTTTAAACGATAATCGTAATGGTAAATAGTCCATGAATTTTTCTAATTCAGCAGAAGTGTTACTAGTGGACGATGTAAATATTAACCATGAATTAACTATCGACACTGCTATATTTTCACTAATGGTAGGTAGCCAATTGGACGATATAGCCGTTCCATTTCCTGTAGAACCTTTGTATTTAGAATATAATTCAAAGGAACGACTTGTGGTAAGTTGTCCTTGCGTAAATGCTATATCTGAGTCTGTAGATAATTTAATGTACGGAAAAAGAGTTTTCATCTGAGACAAATCAGCATTATTAGATAAAACTACATCAGACTGATTACTAAATTCAAAAACTCCTGTGAGCGTTTGAAATAAAGAATCGCCATGAAAGTTATCTCTAAAAGAACCTTCATCTGTAAACGTTTGTCCACGAGTGACTAAGTTACCAGCTCCATCGGTTTTAGATGGTCTGTTTCCAATTTTATAAGCTCGCGGTGTAGGTAAATAATCGTTTTGTTGCTCTGTAATACTAATTGATTTATTTAATTCACTTTCAGAAGGGGTACCTAAATGTGCAGTAACTAAAGCGTTTAACATGTCAACATCTTCGATAGATAAATCGGATCTAAAATAAATATCTACATTATCGCCAAAAGCATTTATGTAATCTAACACTATAGAAATAGAACTTGCTTTTATTTCTTCTGTTAAACTATCTACCGAAAGAGGGTTTATTGTATAAGTAAATACTTTAGACATTATTACGATCCTATTCTGATTAATACCATTGTTCTGGCGTTTACAGTTAATGATCCAGTATTGTCACATGCAACTCTCACACTACACGTTTCTGATCCGTTAAAGGACAAAACCGCCTGCGTTGTATCTACCATTGTTTGATTAGAATGAGCGGTGTCTTGTTGACGTAAGGATTCTACCACTTGCGTACCATTTTTATAAAAAACCCAGAAATGCGCTTTAGGTGTCGTCGTGTAATAAACAGAAGCGTTATACCAGCAAGCATATGTTCCTGCTTGCGGAGTAACATTTAAACCTGTTATGGGAACAAATGTAGGATTTCTACTAGAAGTAATGAACGCTGTAGAAGAAGTAATATTATAATTAATAATTCCAGAAGCGATTGAGTTTGCAAGCACCTGCCAAAAAAACCAATTACCCGCAATAGTAGTGTTATCTTGTACATAAAGATACGCAATAGAATTTCTATCTATAGTAAGAATAGATACACCACTACCATCTTTAACCGTAACGAGCTGATTTGTATCGTTTGCAATTACATAATGAACGCTTAAACCCAAAGTATTAGCAGCAGGCAAAACAACAGAAAACCCCGTTGCCGAACCAGATAAAAATTGTAAACACCTAGATAATGCCGTTAATATGAGAGTGCCGTTAAGAATTGTGGTGGTATTAGTTGAATTGAGCTGTAGAGAATTTACTGTTAATAGCTCTTCGACTGCTAAATTATTTATTGGTAAAGTCATGATGACTCACCATTGTAAATGGTAGACCAACGCACATCCGCAGTTAATACTTGATTAGCGTTTGCATTAATTACAAATCCGTTTGCAGTTTGCGACTCGTAAGTCCACACGCGAGGTTCACCGCTTAATATTTGTGGTGTGTAGTTTGCGTCAGGATAAGGCGTTCCAAAAACAACAGACGCTTTCTTGGGATTACCTGCAAAATTGGTTTTAATAACCATTCCAGATTTAGTCGAGAGTGATACCAATTTCCAATCAATATCATTCGAACCGAACTTTTGCCAAAGTTTTGCTTCGCCATCAAGTACAGCTAAAGAACCAATAGGCGCAAGTAACCCAGGAGCCAAATCAGGATTTGTATCTACTTCGTGAATTTTTATTTCGTTTATTGTAATACTTCCTGTTGTCACCGTTTAGTCATCCTAGTTTAATAATAATTCTACTAATTCATATGAAACCATTAATAAAATTAAGCAAGTACTTGAATAAAGTAAGTAATCGCCCAATCAACATTGTAAGCTCCGCCTGTAACGTTAATTACTGCGTTAGTTCCACTTAGAGCTAATGTACCATCCCAAGCTTTAACGTCTTCAGAAGTATAGTCAGCTTGTAATGTGTTTATAGAACATACTCCGCCAACATTCTTATATCGAGCTGTACGAACATAAGCAGCGCTATCACCAGTGGTTGGATTGCGCCCCATAATACGAGCTTCAATTAAGTATTCAGTGTCAGTAGTAAGCGCGATAATAACGGCAGTAGCAACGGTTGCGTTTACTGTTTGCAAGCTACCTTGAAATACTTCCCAATTTGCTTTTGGATGGGCAGTATCAGCATAGCGAATTGGAGCATTAAACAAAGAACTTCCGGCTACGTGTAAAGAACGAGAAGGAGTTGCAGTGCCAATACCTAGACGGCTATTTACAATATCCCAGAACAGATTAATGCTTTGTGCTGGTAATCCTGTAGAAGCAGCTCCGAAATATAGTTGGTTAGGTTGCATTGCTGAATATTCAACAATTGCATTTGAACTAGAGTACATTAAGCGGTTGTTATTTAGCGCTGTACCTGAATTTGTGCCGCCATTTGCAATCGGTAATATTCCAGAAACTTCACTTGTTAACACTACTGCACTGGAGCTTAAAACGCCTGCTGCACTAGAATGAACAACGCCTAATCCTAAAGAAGAGATTGTAATATTAGGAACAGTGAATACACCGGCTACGTATGTAAAACCAGCTGTAGAAATCAGGTTATTAGCGTCTTGCCAGTAAGCGATTTGCCCAGAAACGCCAAGAGTACCGTCAGGCCGCATAACAAACGTGCCGGCGGTATTTGCATAATTTTGTACACGGTTGGCGGATAAGTTATTTTGATTTAAAGATAAAACGTAAGGATTTGCGCCAACTTGAGAATCCCAACCTTGACGATTTGCAGAAACTTTCCAAAATCCAGTAACACTTATACCATTGGCAGTAGTGAGAGGTCCTTCTGCTAAGGTAAGATTTCCAGCGCCAGTCATAGTTACGGTAGTTAAACCGATAAGCGCATTTACAGTAGCTGCGTTCGGAGTTGTGCCACCAAGATCAATAACAACAGAAGTGCCATTATCAGAAATCAAAGCCAAGCCACCAAGGCCAGAATCGATAATAGTTACTGTTTTGCCGTTTCCTAATGTACCAAGTGCCGTAGCTGCCCAACCTGTATTTACATTGATAACGCCGGCAACAGAAGCTGCGGTATTTTCTTCAATTTCAATACCAGATCCACCGGCTGAACCTGCTGCACCACCCTTATTAATTCGAATTAGCTTATCGGTAACTTCTAGGTTAGTGGTATTGAGATAAGACAGTGTTCCGTTAACCGTGATGCCGTCCATAAAGGTTTTTAAGCCATAAATGGTTTGTGCGCCTTGTGTTAAAACAAAGTCAGCAGCAGATATGCCATTGCCGGGGTTTGGTATTCTATATTCAATTGCAACAGAACGAGCGGGCTGTGCCTCAATAGCTACATCAATGCCGAATCCATTTTGAGGAACAACGTCATCTACGGTATAGCCAGTAGCGTTTGTATTATAAATAGGAAGACGTAAATAATTGCCAAGCCCAACGTTGCCTGCGGAAAGCGTGCTGATAGTATCCCAATCAGTATCTAATGGGCCAATTTTAAGATAAAAAATACCAACATTGCTGCCGTTTTCGAACATCGCTGTCGAACCAACAGGAGCAGGCGTACCTAGTCCCGATGAAGGTATTGCGTCTACTGAAAGAACCTCGTGATTATTAACCGTTATTAAGCCTAAAATTGCCATGCGTTCTCTCCTTTTACACTGTTACTCTAGCTACGAAACCAACCCACATTGTGTCTATATTTCCGGCATTTTTCGTTCGTATTGTTACATCAGACGTGCCTAAAACATAACCTAAATCCATATTAACATGAGACTTTGTGGTATCTACGGTATGCCAGAAGGTTCCTTGGAGTTTGACAGATCCTCCTTCTCGATAAAATAATCCAACTCGTTTGAACGTGGCTCTATTAGTATTATTTAATTCTTTGGCTACTAAAGTTACTTCGATTCTAACTACAGTCCATTCAGGAATAGTAAATGTTTGTATATCTTGATAATTCGGTAGGGTTTGTAGTTTGTTAATTATATCTATAGTGGGAATCGTCGGTATAGGGTTGTTAATTGGCGCTGGTGATCCAAAAAAACCAATATATGACATCATAAAAGAACACCCCTTTAGGTTTTACTGTAGTGTTCCAATAATCCTGTTTTAATAAGAGAGTCTAAAAGGCTGGTTAAAGCAATAACACGTTGATGATCTACACGAGAGTTTATAGGAGAAACCTGTAAAGATACTTGTGGGCATTTATAACCATTAATGTTTGATAGTCCATTTTTAACTAACAATATATTACGATCTGTCACCACTAAATCCAATAGTTTTTGAGGTATTTCTTTTGTGTAGTAAACTATGTATTTTGCAATTACGCCAGCCATTAATTAGCCCCAAATAAACATCTTAAAGCTGCCACCTGCGGTTGCATTGCCTTGAGCGTGTACAAAGATTTTAGTAGCAGCTGGAATAGTAAAAATACCACCAGCATTAAGCGTTGAGCTACTGAAGCCAAATCCGGGGGCAACTCGATTAAATAACCGTTTAACTTTGTTTGGATCATCAGGGTTAATCATCATTATTTCGACTTCTTTATCGCTGTTATTCACAAACGAAAAAACAAAAGCGTCTCTTTCCATTACAGTAATACAAACGGCAGTAGTGTCAGTGGTGCCAGTTAATTGGGCATTGGTTGCTTCAGCATATTGCCATCTAGGTAGCGATCCTTGAAATATTGTCATCGTAAACTCCTTAAAGTGTCACTTTTTATAATACAATATTATCAGACTTAAAATTTGAAAGGTATACCCCCTATGCTTGTTTACGGTATTGGAGCTGCACAAATAGCAGACAAAACTGGTGAGACGATAAATATTCAAGGTATTGATACTAATGATCTGCGCTATGTTAACGATGAGCACGGAGAACGTTTATCAGATATGCTTGGTGGGATTAAACGATATAAGAAGATTATTACAGAAAAAGATTGTGAAGGTGATTGGCAGAAGAGATGTTGGAAGGTTGCTAGGGTGCCATTTCTTTATTTTGAAGGTGAGATAAACGAAGATCCTGAACATGAAGACGCTAGAGCAGCAAAGTCATTATTACGGTTTGTTAATGCACATCCTGAATTGCCTCTCCGAGTAGGAGCCAGTGTGGAAGGTGCTATTGCAGAACGTGGCGGAGAAAAAGGCCAACCTGGATATGGAGATTTATTAAAAACCATAGCAAAGGGGATTTCTCTAACCGTCAAGCCTTGTAATCCTGTCTGCCAAGTGTTTATTGCACAAGATTTACAAAAATCAGAACCACCCTCATTAATTCCAGAAAAATACAGAAAAGCATTACTCGATACTACATTAACGCCTTCTTTTAGAGAAACTAAACTGCAAACGCTTAGGTATCAAGTCGAAACTTTACACAAATCAGTTGGCAATCTTTTAGGTCAGTTTACTGATCTTAATTGTAAAGATTGTGGGCATTCTGATCGGTTTTTCAAATCCAGTTCTTCGTGGCCTAATCACTGCGTTGCCTGCGGCTCTCGGTTTACAATGAAACAGCTTTTTAAAGCCGCAACTAAAGGAACGTGACATGCAATCATTACCCCCATTAATTGAAATATTGATAAACAACACAGAACGCATCATGGATCAAAATGAAAAGATCAATGAAAGGCTTAATCAAAATAATATTATTCTTGCTGATTTAACAAAAACCGTTATATTGCATGAAAAACGATCGACAACCCTAGAAGAAACACAAAAAGATTGTCGAATCAAATGTGAGGCAGATATTAATGTAGCAACTGGCATGGCAACGGCGGCTCAGAAAACATATGATGATATAAAATATTTATTTAAAGTTTTGTTTTGGCTCATAGCGTCTATTGCTGGGGCTGTAGGTTTTGCAGCTGGTATTGCTCAGATTTGGGATGTTTGGCTACAACCTTAGTTTTTAAACCGTAATGCTAATGGAGATTTTTTAATAATTCTCCATTTTTTGGTTCTTTTTCCTTTTTCATCTAAACTCTCTGCATTAAATACATATTCTTTTTTACTATCGTTTTCCTTACACGTCACCCACTGATCATCATCGCTTGTGCCAATATATATCAAAACTTTTTCACACTTATCTTTTTTTAAATGCTCTATTAATATCGAATCTCCGGGTTCTATATCTTCAGTTATACACATCATTTCCCATTCAGTGTGACTCATTTAATGATCTCCTTAACATTATCAACTATGGTTTTATAAATTTTACTTCTGCTTTTATAAGATTTTACATATGGTTCGTAACTATCAAATCCAACATCTAAAACTATTGCGTCTTTCTTTCCTTTAGAAATACGCATAGCTCGTCCTAAAACCTGCCTAGTAGTAATTTCGCTGCTATTGTTACAAAGAGTGGCTATGCAAGAAACGCGAGGCACATCTACTCCTTCGCCGAACAGTTTTACATTGCCCACAAGGAGATTAGTTTCGCCTTTTTTAAATTGAATAAACGGAACCCTATAACCAGCGTGTGCAACTTCGAAATCTAATTTGCCAGTACAATAAATCTTAAATGCTTTACCTGCCTTTACTGTATTGAAAATTACCATCACAGTGCGGCCTACACTTAATGCTTTTTGAATTTGTTCTAATAAAAATTGCTGTACTTTAGGATGAGTTGCCAATATTCCGTAAGCAATCGCACCTATTTTACGAGAAGGGATAAATGGTAAATCTGTTATTTTTACCATAAATATTTTTGGCTCTGCTAACCAACCATTTTCGATACCCCATTTAGCAGAACGCTCAATGACCATAGGCCCACACCAAGCAAATATACCTAAATCAAGCCCATCCGTTCTATAAGGAGTAGCAGATAAACCGTAAACATGTGACGCTTTAAGTGCACTTGCTAAGAGATTAAACCAAGTAATTGCGCTACAATGTTGCGATTCATCAACGATAACTACATCAAAAACATCAATATATTTATACGCAGATTGTACAGTAGTAACCAACAAATCACAACCAAGCTTGTATTGATAATCGCCACCCGCTCCAGAAACATTTTCTATACCGAAGTGTTTTGCAGAGGCTATGGTTTGCGCTACTAAATCTATAGTAGGTACAATCATGCAAGTGCGTTTTTTTACTTTTATTGATTGAAGAACAATCGCTATTGCACATGCCGTTTTACCAAGGCCCGTTGCCAAACAAAACAAAACTCTCTTGTATTGCAAAAGAGCTTTAACATCTTCTCTTTGATAGTCTCGAAGCCACACTGGTAAATCATTTGTTGGGATTTCTGTATTTAACATGCCGTCTATTTCACTACACAGATACCAAAACCCAATAGGCACACTTAACGAGCCATCGGGCAGCTCAGCAAAATATTCTCGTATCAAGTCTTCCCTAAACTCTGCTAAATCTGCTATACGCTGTGTTTCTGCTTCCTCCGTCCACGTTCTTTGTTTTTCTAAACGCTGAATTTGATAAGAAGCAGTTTTGTTGTCAGCTGTTAAATACTTTTTGATCGCTTCTGTATGAGGACTGGTAATAATGATTTCAATGCCATTCTCTTGCACTACGCCAATCGTATCTGGAAACGCCGAAAAGTTTGTGATTTTTGACACTTATTTTTTCCTTTTATCTTTTTTTATTAAGAGAGATTTTACTGTGAATATGCGATAAAAAACAAGAGCGAGGAAAAAATAAATTGTTGAAATTTTTACGATTTACCATAATTTCGATGGTATTTGGCTAAGCAGTCAAAATCTAGTATAATCAGAGAAGTGTTCTTTTTACTCTTACGTCCTTACAGGAGTGTCTAACGATGAAAGTACTTGCAATTCTTGGTCTTTTGGTTTCTACCGTAGCTTGTGGCAGTGATTCTTATAATCAATTTGCCCCAGATAATGATTTGTATCTACAAGATTGTTTAAATTGCGAAAGTGCAGGAGGCGTTAATGAACAAGAATTTAAAGATATCATTAAAGCCGGCATGGATGTTTATACTCCTATCGCAGAAGCTAATGATGAAACTTTAATAATTAATGGAAGATGGACAGATTCTACTGTAAATGCTAACTGTCAACGTTCTGGCGGTAAAGTAACTGTGAATATGTATGGTGGATTAGCAAGAAGACAAGAAATCAGTCCTGCTGGGTTCGCCATCGTACTTTGCCATGAAATCGACGGACATGCATATAGCGGCGCACCTTATATTAGTCCTTTTAATAAAATGAGTGCCGAAGGTCAATCAGACTGGGCGGCTACAAAAGGTTGTTTTGAAAAAATACAAGCCCTTGTGCCAGAACTTCAAATACAACAAGAAACTTACGAAAGTTATATTCTTAATAAATGTACAGAGATTTTTGGAGAAAACAACATTCGTTGTTTAAACGGCCTTGAAGGAAGTCAATCATTAGGTAATTTACTTGCAACACTCATGAAAGAGCCTTTACCTTCTTTCGAAACTCCAGATCCAACAGTAGTAACAGTAACTGAACTAAGTTATCCAGCCACCGTTCAATGCCGCCTTGACTCATATGCGGCAGGCGTTTTTAAAGATAAGCGCCCTGCTTGCTGGTATAAGAACTAATAAGCTTCTATATAATCCAAATAACCAATCCGATTGCTTCGAATTCTAGCAACAAAAGGCTTAGTAGCGATTATAATTGCAGAATCAAAAGGCACCTTCTTTGTTATGTATAAATGGCGCAAAGAAGCGTAATTCAAATTTAACTCTTTTGCCCATTCCATCATTGTTTGCGTTCTTCCTTCGTGCTCTACAATAACACACGTACTTCTATTGTTAGATTGAACAACAGGCAGTGCCCATCGACAGTTCTCAGGGTAATAAGATAATTCACCATTTATTCGATCTACCGTGTGATAATCAGAAGGAGGATGACCCATATCAGTTAAAAAAGCTCTGAACGATGTACGCCAGCGATCACAAACCGTTATCCCCTTGGCTCCATATAAGTAATACCGATTGTTCTCTGGAGAATAACATCGCAGCTTCATGGCCAACCAACACATGTGCGAATGCTTTTCTGTTTGGTCGTGTAGCTCTCGACCTTTTGATAAATTAATTTTCTTAAAATTCTCAGAGGCCACTTCAGAAGAAAAACAACCACACGACTTAGATTTACCAACAAAAATATTATAAAACACCACATCTTTAATAGTCTGTAGAGAACATTCGCATTGAACTTTCGCATAATATTCGGGACGCCCTGTTTTTGATCGTTTCATGCCAGCATCAGCGATTATCGTCCATCTGCCAAATTTTCTTCCAATGTAATCTGCAATATTATATTTAGCCACAACCACCTCTTAATTTTTGTATTTCTTAAGAGGTATTGTTTCAGCGTTTTAAATAAAGAACAAGCTTGGCTAAATTAGTTAAAATGTCAAAAAAATGACTACTCCACTTTAAGCCAGAACAGTGTAGGCTGTTCTAGCTTCTTTGCACACTCCGCTAAAAAGTCAATATAAGCTTGATCAATATGACTATGAAATGTCCAAACATCATTTAAAGTTTCTAATTTCCTTGCCTTACGATAGCCACTACGTTCTTCTCCTTCTACATACCCCGCAGTTTCAAATTCGACAATCAGCTTTCCCGAAACAGTAAGGTACATAGTATAGTCACCAGAGTAAGTACCAGTCTCCACGTCAACATCGTCATAGGAAAGCACTTTAAATCCGCGAAAACACACAGGCGGCTTGTTTAGCGGATATATAACAAATTCTTTATCTTGTTCGAAAACAAAAACACCAATTTCAGTAAAATCAAGCAAAGGAAGCTTCTGACTCATACGAGTCTCCTTAATATATAGTCACACCCAATCCAAAGATGTAACATTTTTAAAAACATTGTAGAAACGCCATGCTCCTACAAACACGAACAAACCACTTGTCCGATAAAATGCTATTAAAATAAAAAAAGAGAAGAAGCAAGGAGGTGGCGTGTGTTTTTAAGTAACGGGAGTTGCTGATAGCTTGTGAATGCCTTTGAAATAGCATCCACCTTCGCAATTCTCGGAGTCGATCCTTAAAACATGTTCAGCGTGGATTTGCGAACTGTTTGCTGTGTGAGAATTGTGTAGTATGACTTTACCTTTGCACAAATAACATCTCACGCTTAATTGTCGTTGTAATGCATCTTTAGCTGAAGTTCTCATCCATTTTATTTCTTTGCCAGCAGGTGTAATAAACGTTCTTTTAGCGTCTACTTCAATCATTAATGATGGTTTTCCCATAATCTCCCCTTTATTTAGTAACTGTTTCGCTTGGAATTGTTTGCAAGATAAAGGCTACGTCATCTGGTGAGAAAAATTTGCTAAACAAATATTCACGATGTTCTCTGAGCTTTACCTTAGCTTCAGCGTCACATACTATTTTATTACCAGTTAGGTGTTTTGGTAATTGTTTTAACAGTTCGTTATATGTGCCCCAATATCCCTTTTTGAGTACTCCATTGTTGTCTGTACTTAAACAAGAATAAGAAGGTTCTTTTTCAATTGTGTTTAGCCAATGTGCATAGGTGAGAACGTCGGATCTTGCGTCTCTATCTGCTACATTAAAAGGCTGTTCTCCTATTTTCCCCCAAGGATAAAACAGAGATAATGGATTGGCGATGAGTTGATTTTTCCAATCAGGAAGTTGCGAAAAATTATATATTTTACTGGCAACAATTTGATTAAACATGGATGCTAAAACATACAGATTAGATGCGGCATGTGTTTTGTGAAGAGCTGAAACACCAAGAGCAATACAAGGCAAGGTAGACATAAAATTCCTTTTCTGGCTTAGCCTAGAAATGATTTAACAAGATACTTCGCTAACCAATATTGGTTGCGCTTCTTGCAAAACATAAAAAAGGAAAAGTGTCAAGAAAATTTATAGTGGAGCTGGTTTTTCGGCAATTGGGCATTGAGTTTCGTTTAGAATAACTATCATTGGCACGATAATAGTTTGAAAAAATATAATACCTACAGCGGCGTTTACTGCATTAATTTTATAGACTAGTTTTGGATTTTTCAATTCGTCATCAAACGCGCCAATGCAATCTCCGTATTGAGTTTTGCTCGTGCAGCTTACAAATAATATGCTTAACAGTAATAAAATAATTTTCATAAAACCTCCATATGTACGATTAAATCACAAACAGAACAGGCTGTCCATCCTCGTTTTGTACGAATCCACAACCCAAATAAAAATTCGCTACGGGTAAATCTTTAACGTATTCATCTTGTGCGATAGTAGAGTGATTTTCTATTTTTCTGTTTAAGCCAGCTACACAAATTGGCTTGGCGTGTAATAGTTCCATTTCTTCTTCTAGCCCAGTTGAGTTGCCTAATGCAGCATAATCTTCTTTTGCTATTTGTTCACTTGCTGTAATTGCGTCATAGGATGGGTTTAAATCAGTGAAATAGAGCATTCCAAGATTGCTTAGTCTTTTTGATACAAAGTTCCATTCTTCAAGATCATCACACATATTACTAAGCTCGAAAACGTCAATTTGTTGGTTTGCTATGTGTTCGATGATTTGTTTAAGTTTGTTCCAATGTTTTTCTGTGTACATTAATTAGCAGCCGCAGTTCTTTCAATGGTTAATTTTTGATCGGGCTTTAATATCACGAGGTTGCCTTCATTGTCAACAGTGAAGCCTTTAGGAATATGAATAAGTGTACATCTACAATTAGGATGACTCTGAGCGGGCGTTAAATACCAATCCTTACGTTTTTTGCTTATATTATATCCAACGGGTTTAATGTCTTTAAATCGATAAAGTTTAAGCGTACCATCAGGATGTCTGCTCCAATCCGAACATGTATCGCAGCAACGGGTGTCGCGAACGCTAACGCTTGCCACTAGCAGTTCATCTTCATCTCCTGCAAAAATCTCCATAATAGCTGCGTGAGTACCGGCACCGCTTGCCATTCCAACTTCTGTATTTACTAGTCGATCCCAATCTGTACTGTATTGCAGAGTAGTATCTTTCAGATGTTGTTTCATTTGAATTAAAGACATTTTTCGTTCCATAACATCTTTAACAGATTCTTTGATTAATGCTTGTTTGGCTTCAACGGTTTTAATTTGCGAAACGGTTAAATCTCGTGCCTCTAAAAGGTCGTGATAGTTTTCGTGAATATTGCTGATATTGGTATTATTGAATTCAGCAATTTGATCTTGAATGGCTTGTAATAATTTATTTCGATAATCCAAAACGTATTTATCACACCAATTGCCAGAGTGTTCATTAACAAAATCTAGGGCAAACTTTAAAGTATTATTGTTAATCTTAGGTGCAGTAAGTCCTTTAAGATCTTCGTAATATTGTCGTTGGGTGTCTACTGAATTTAAAAAAGTGCCAAACACTATGCCTGCTGGGATTCTGTTTTTTAATCCAAGGGCTTCTACTATTTTTTCTACATCTTTACCAGCGCCTTTACCCATGAGTATCCATTTAATAGCGGCGAGATATTTATCGATGATTCCTTTAGTGAAAGATAAATCTAATTCAACTCTAGGTATTTCGCCGGTAAATCCTCGTTTGCTGCTGGAGCCGATTAAATTCATAACATCTTTGGGATCGGTTTTGGCAAGCTTTTCTTGTTTCATTTGTTTAAAAATAGCTTCGAGCATTAAATCATTTATAACTTCGAAGCCTTCATTTGCCATGGCTATAATTTGATCTAAAAACTTATCTTGTTTTTGGCAAGGCAGGTTATTCTTCAGTATCTTTTTTAATGACATCTTCCACTCCTACCTCAATATCACTACTACAAAAATGTTTTCCTAGTTCTTCTACTATTTCCATGGAGAAAGAGCCGATTGCATAAATTGTATCGTCTGTATTGCCTTGATTCATATCTGCAATACATTCTTTCATTTCTTGTATTTCTTCGCCGTTCTTAATTAGTTCAAGTTTTTCTGTACCGCTTTTTTCTGCTTTTTCAACTTGTGCTGGGGTAAGAGCAAGAAACTGAGAAATTTCTTTAGTTGAATGGGAGCTGAAATCTTTTTGTCCAGCGTAGTTAAACCAGCAATAATTACTTAAGGCGTCATTTACGTACCAAGGGCAGCCAGGCAGATCAGCACTTTCACGTTTGCCGCATTGGACAAACTCTATTCTAAGTAAAGCTGAAGGGCATGGCTTGTTGGGTAGGTTTTTTAGCTTTCTAGTACATAGCCTAGAGAAGCGGCTGGTTTTGGTGAACGCCACTGTTGTTTTCCTTAATTGATTCTGCGTGGGCTTTCATTAGAGCTTGGTAGTCTGGGCTTTTAGACAGAAGAAAAACCAAATGATCTTCCATTACATCAATGCGAGCTTTTAGTGCGGTACCTGCTGCTAGTACTTCATTTAGTTTGCCTAATATGTGTTCAACGGGCGTAGCTTTTAATAAATCGATATCGTTACTCATAGGGAACCTCCTTAACTTAATTATCTCAACACCCTACGAGTAAGTCAAACCCACTAATTTAAATTAACTTTTACCCAAGATTCAAATAAAGATTCAACAGAGCTTTTTTGCATTGGTTCGGCGAGTTGTTTAGAGTTGCGTTTATATATTTCGCGTAAACTCTGGGATTGTTGCATTGGCTCTTGTGCTTGTTCTGGAGATGCTTGTTGATCAGGTTGTGGTTGATTGGCTTGTTCGATTTGTATTTGCCCTGTTTGTAATTGTTGTGCTGACATGGCGGTTTGCATTTGAGACTGGGCTTGCTGATCTTGAATCGGTGTGACTTTAAGTTGTTGATACACTTGGTTCATATTTGTATCGATAATAAAGTCGTATGCTGGATTGTTTTCGGCTTCTTTATCGGCTAAAAAGTACTTGCGGTACTCCCAATACTTCATGTTTTTTGCAACAAATTGATTAAAGTGAGGGCAAAGTGGAGCGTCGCCGGCAAAAGGGAAGGGATCTGTTCTATCAGAATCACACCATAGAGAGTTCATCGTCGCAGTAGTATTAAGTTCGTTTACATTACGACTGACGATAGCATCTCTGGTATCTTCACCAACGCCGGAATAACTAATAGCGAATATTTCTTTACCTTCTCTAAAATGATCAAATACAATGGCATTAAGTCCATCATAAATAACATCCAAAAGCATTCTCAAGCCTGTTTCTTCACCATATACTATTTCGGTTTGTTTTCCTGCCTGAGTCATAGAGCCTTGTGCACTTAACCCTAGAGAACCATAGCCCATTTCCATAGGACTGATTTGAAATGCCGAACATAATGCACGTACTATATGCTCTTCTAAATGTAAAAATTCCAAGTCTTTTGGGGATTGATTAAGTGGGATGAAATTAGCTTTAACAGGCCCACCAATAACAGGAATTACATTAGAGTTGTCAGTACGGGTTACGAAGTTGTGGAATTGTTGTCTAAAGTCTTCAATATCATCTTCGGATAATTGAGCGCTGGGGCTGGTACTTTCTAACACCAACATCCCTTTAGATGCCATGCCTTTAACAAACTGATTTCTTAAATAAGTTAAAGTTTGTTGGTGAACATAAACCATATAAACAGCAAGTTCAATCGGGGCTAAAGGGTAGCTATTTAAATCAAATAACGCTTGACTCTGATAGTTCCAAATAACCAAATCGTCTTGAGTAAAAAAGTTTACATCTTGCCCATCAATTCTTTGCACATAAGCTACTGGTCGCTGTACTGGCTTTAACTCAGTGTATGCTTCTAAGTCTTTTGTACTTTGATAATGAGTATCGTCTCCCACTGCAAGAGTAGGTACTTCGCCATCCATAACGCGATAAATCGTTTCCACAGGTACAGGACGAAATAATATTGCCAAGCCAGATTGATCTCGAATAATCTGAGTTGCACATCTGCCAAAAGTTAATAAGTTTCTAGTTTGTGCTTGGAGAAATTGGTATAAATTACAGTTTTTAAAATCAGCATCAGAAGTAACATAAACTAGATTAATTAAATCCTGATCTTTAGTACCGCAATGCATAATCCAATCTAAAATTGACTTACCTTGTTCATTGCGTATGTGTTTGGCTTGTTCAAAATCTTCTTTATTACCAAAGTTCTTTAGAGATAGTGCATTAAGCTCTCTAATCCGAGTACCTTTATCGAACTTAGATTCAGAAGGCCGACCAATGGAAGTTACTTGCGCTGCTCGTTTAGAGATAATTGCCGAAATGTAAGGATCTATAATTGACACTTCTCTAAGCTCAGTATCGCTTAATCGTTTAAACCCTTTTTGCTCTACCGCTCCATACGATGCTTGAGTACGTCTAGTACCAAACACAACCTTAGATTGAGTGGTTGAATCTAGTTTTTCTGGAAACTCTTGTGGCTTAACTGATTTCCTCATCTCACCAACAAAATGATCAGTAGAAAACGGTTGTGGATCGATTTCTACTATCGGCCTTTTAGTTTTTTCAATAGGCTTACTAATTAAATCAACTTTTTCGGTTTTCTTTGTCGATTTTTTTAATGCCGAATCTTTCTTCTTTGTCATTTAATTATCCTTCTATTGCGCCTGAAATTTGGCATCTTAGAGCAACAGAATTTAAAGAATTATTAGTTGCTGTGATTTGTGTGGTTTTTAAAGTACTAGTAAACTGCGCTGAATCAGAACCTAATTTTTCAATAATCAAACCTTGTGAGTTGCCATCAAAAGTTAAAGTTAACTCGCCTGATGCAATAATATGAGCAAACCTAATCATGTAATCAAATATAACTAAACCGCCTGATACAGCAGATTCATTCGTAGAATAGGGATTTAAAAATTCAATATAATCATTGGTTATTCGTAAGATTTGAAAAGTGCCTCTGTTGTAGAAATTAAAACCAACATTATTGATAATTACGAAATCATGAACGCGAGGTTGAGTGGTAGTGGGTTGTACAAAGATTTTAAATGCAGTGGCAAAGGATGTGCTTAAATCGACAATTGCTTCTTCGCCAAGTAAACCCTCATCGTTAACTACAATGTATCCCACACCTTTAGATTGAATAGTTAAAAGTTTGTCACAATTAAAGGCGGCAAAAGGACTGGTAAACGAGTCAGTGTTGCGTTCTATCCATAGTTGATCGCCGGTGTTAACGGTTGTTGTGTCTATTGGGGTACCGGCTACGGTCATCAGTTTCATTGAACGTGGGCCAACTCTTGTTAGAGCAACTTGAGTGGTAGCGTCTATTCCTATTGCTCTTAATGATCGGAATAATGGGTTTGCGCCTACGCCATTCCACGTCATTCTAGTTGTTTCTTCTAATTCATTGGGGCGAGAGATATCAAATTGAGTGGTAGCAATACTAGCTGATAAAGTTCGTTGTGTAGAAACAATAGTACTGGTTTCTCCAGATGCAATAACAGTTTCTGATGATCTAACATTGGCTACGGCTATCTGACTAAATGTATCGGTAATGTCAGAAAGTCTAATTTTGGGATTCTCTACATTAGGATCGACATAAATCAAAACAGCTGTAGATAGATTAAGAAACGGCATTGGTAATTCTCCTTAAGTTTTATCGGTAATATTGCCATTGTAACATCAACCAAACTTGAAGAATATCCCACCACCTCGCCTATTCTCTTTTTCGGATGCAATGCGCTCTTGATTCAAAGTAAAGGAGGGTGAGGCTTGCGCTAATGGTATGGCAAACGGAATATTAAACTTAGGCGTTAAATCTGCTATGCCATGTTCTCGTAAAAAATGATCGCTCATCTGTTTTTTTGCTAAAGCTATTTGAGCATCAAGGTTATTAGGATCACGAGCAGCTTCAAACAAATCTTCAGTGGAAACTTCTTTTCGATTGTTAGCAGCAAAGTGTATTTCTGATTCTGAGACAAAAGGATCTAGCCCGTATCTCAGAGAATCTTGCGCATGATTAAAATGATCTTTGTCATATTTTTCAAAATTATACCCAGTTTGCGTGCGTTCGTGTGTCCATTTTTGAAACTCTTCTATCATGTCCACACTTAGGCGATCATCTAAAATACAAAAATTAACTTCTTGAGTTGCTACGTTCCACAACAAAGAGCGTACTTGAGATACTCCGGTTTCAATTCGTGCTGGTTTAACATCTCTGGTAGGTAAGTAGTGTTTGGCAAAATAGGTCGGAGCCGCAGCATCAGCCATATCAGGACAAATTAAATCTGGCGCAAACGCCTTACCATATGTATTAACGCAATAAAGTGCCCAATCTTGGTTTGAGTAGCCTGTTTTTAATTCGGAATGTAAAACAAAAGCTCTTTGTTCTTTTCGACTATAAGCGACAATTACCAAGGCAGCTGGATCTGTATATCCCCAGTCAATTCCCCAATGTATCTTCCACCCACGTTCTTTTAATACTTTATATAAATCTCTTTTACTCGGTGTAACTAACTTTTTATCATCAGGGTTTTCACTGGCTAAACATTTTTCATACGCTTCTTCTGTTAAGTTCATAGGATTAAAATCTTCGCCACGGGTTATCCAGCGGTAAGCAGCTTTAGATTCTTTAACGTGGAGATGAGGCGAAAACATAGGAAACACTAAACCAGAACTTTCAGGTTTCCAGTTTAAAATTTGTGAAATGATTTTTTTAGTATCTTTAACATCACGTAATCGGCCTGCTACGAAATTGGCTGTTCGGAGAGAAGGAGAGGTGCCTGTTTGTTTTGTTGCTCTGGCTTGGCACGCTACGAAAGCACCGCAAGTTCTACATCCATGATAAGCAAGAACTTCTATATAATTACTTTTGTTTTCTAGTTCAGCAGCAGCCTCTCCCCATATAATTTCCAAAGTATCTCGATGTATTAATGCTGGGATTTTTGGTTTTTCTGGCTGATGCAAAGCGGTTGGACATTTTTGCATAAAATCACCAAGTGACCATTTATGCAATCGAATGCCTTTAACTTCTGGGTTTTCTGCGTCGTCTATAAGAGATTGTAATGGACCACCTGAAAACTTACGCGATGATAAATAAACAGAAACCGGATCAAACCCTTCTTTCATAGTTGGATCGGCTACATTTGCAGCTTCAGACATAATATCTGGATCTAGCAAATCAATCTCGTCGCTGATCATTAAAGATCCCCTGGCAGAATTTGTACCCTTTAAAGTCGCTACCATCACGACTATCTTGCAATCTTTTTTGTCAGTAAATGAGTTTGGAGGTAAGTTATTTAATATTTTTTCTTCTTTGTTGTTAATATCGGCATAATCAACAACTTCAGGTATCATTAAGAATTTGTCGAGGTATTTAATACACGCTTGACTTTGTGTTTTTGTAGCAGCTAACTGACAACAATCTCGACGAAAATGCAACATTCCGTAGAAGTGTAAGATGGCGCTGCACAGAGTGTTGTGAGTTACTAATCCATTTTGAAGACAATAAAGAGAAGTTGGAGAATCAACCGTAATATCGTAACAATGATATTTTCCCGCAGGAATTACTTTGAAGCCTAATCCGTCGTGTTTAAAGTTGCGTTCGGTGAATAGTTCGTATTCTAGTTTCCATTTCTTGCTAGGAGTCACAAGATAAGGATCTAATTCCTTAATAATTCTTTTGCAGATATTATTATTGTTGATAGTAAATTTAAAGAGAGGTCCGTTTTTATAAGCATAATCAGGATTTGCTCCCCATCTGTTTTTGCATGTAATAGTAGATTCGTATTGCCATAAAACAAAAACGGCATATTGAACAGCACGTACAACCTGTTCTGCTTGCATTCCCAACGATATACATAATGTGTTTTTGTTAAAAGCTTTGCCTACATTAACGCTGCCATCTGTATCTATAATTCCTGCAACAAAATTTAACAAAGTTTCTCTATCCCATGAGTAAATTGCACTCCAATCTACTGTTTTTTCATGTGCTTTTTTATTCCTGATATGTTGTTCATAAAAATCAGAAAATATATATTTCACCCCTGGGCGCTGCGAGTGAATAATATAACTAAAATTATTGCTTCTTAATTTTAAATAGGTTGTATTTAACAAACCAGCTACTTTTTCTGGGATTAGTTCATTGGCACTTGATATTCTTAATCCGCATTCCGTAGAGCAACCGTCACCTAAGAAAGCACCTAGAGCATATGCATAAGGATCGTGTGTATTTCCTAATGGTAGTGCCAATTCTTTTCGAACAACTCTATCTCTAAAGTTAAAATCTTTTACTTTTTTGACTTCATATTTTTCTATAAAGCCTCCTTGTTGTCGCCATTTTCCTCGCGTTAACCAAGGATGTTCTTCAGTACACGTTGCCCAGATTTTTCCTCCCCATGTTAAATGTACGCATTCTTGGATTCCCTGATCCCATACTCCAATAACTTTTATTTCTTTTGCATGTTCATCGTAAACTGTATCGCCAATTTTTAAGTTTTGAATTTCTACAGGGCCGGAAGGAGTTGCAATTAATGTAGTTTTTTCTATACATTTCATTCCATTTCGATTTACAGCTACCACATGCCTAAAATCACCGGAATTAGTTAACATGGTATTGTATATAGACCACATGAATTCAAGCGGATTGGAAGTTGATAATTCATCTACATTATATCGGGGCAAGTCTATATTAAGAAACATTTTAATATGGAGATATAGCTCTTCCTTAGAAGAACAAACTTCCCAAAATTCACGTTTTCTATATTCTTCGGGCGTCAAAATTACATCATTAACCTGCATTTATAATTCCTCTTGTTATTAAAGGAATTATAAACGATTAATGATCAAATATACTAGCCATTGGATTTTTACTTTTTAACGGCAGGCAATGTTGGCTCTAAAGTTTTCTTTAATTCGTCGATCTCAGCCTGTCTCGCAGCTGCTAATCTTTCATCCTGCTCTTTTGCTAACTTGTCATATGCAGTACTAATATCAATAGAATCATTAACCGAATTATTAAGCTGATTAACACCTTTTTTCCAGTTTGCTTTAATCTTCGCTTGCCGTGCCTGATCTTTAATAAACCAAGTAATAAATAAATTTACCAACGGAGTAACGAGATTTAATATTGCTACTATCATTGTTCTTGATATCCTCTCGTGGTTATACGGTGTACTTTGCCAGACTTAAGCCCAACTGCCCGATATACACAATCTCCAGTGTTCATTAAATAATAACAATAAATGCCTGTACACTCCATCGGATTACAACCTTCTCTTGCTACTACGTCACTACCTTCCGATAACTGAATCATTTGCTTTAAGCCTGCCGGAGATTGACACAATGTTGCACCAACCGTTTTAATCGTTACACCATCACACGTGTTATAAGCTTCCATGTTTTCTTTTTCACTAGTAAAATCTATAACAGCACTTTTAATAGCGCCCAGTTTTGTCAGACTCTCTACCTTCATTAAACAACTGCCAACGTTTTCTACTAAAGGACGGGGTTGATAAACAAAAACATAAGGATTTGTGGTTGGACTAAAAATCCTAACACGCCTATGACAAGTAGTAATAAATAAACGCTCAGTATCTTTTGGTAAGGTAAATTTAAATTCTCTATAAGCTTTGTGTGGTACTACTGCCAATCCTTTATACGCTACACCGTCAATGCTAAATTCAAGATCGGCTGGGATTTTGAATGTGTCTAAAGAACTACCCATTGCTTGCGATATGTAAATTGGCGCTGGTGTTGCACAGGAAATTAACAATAAAAATAACGGAATAAATCTCATAAACCCTCCTTAAAGTGCCGCAATATCTGCGTCACGTTGTGCAAGCCGTTGGATGCGCCAAATGTTAAATGCCGTAGCTTCAGCTAATTTTCCTGTTACATATGCTTGGGCTGCTTCTGTAGTAGGAAATATAGCAGGAACATATGCAGCAATATTAAGAGCCATATCATTCCAGCTTTGGTTTACAGTGCTGGCAACAACTCTATCTTTTGTGCCATAGACAACGTACATCTGGGAATCTACATCAGCGTTAAAACTGTCTTTTAAAGCTGCTATTTGTACAGCTTTAGTTGCCTCTGCTTTGGCTGCTGTGTCTTCTACGATAGACAGAACGCCTTCGGTGTCTACTACTTTTAAAAAGCGTAAGTCTAATCCTTCGGGTGTTTCTATTTGCACAAAATTCTCAGAATCAAAGCCGTTGTAAAACACCTCGAATATCTGAGTTACTGCTAAATCTAATTTTCCAATTAATGCGTACATAAGCTATTCCTTAAATAAAGTACCAACCAGAAACGTCGATAGTAGCGGCACCCGTACCACAAGCCAGCGCCCTAAACGTACCTCCAATTTCCGATCTATTTGAACCTGAACTGTCAGCTACTACGCCAAAATCTTGGTTGCTTGTTCCATACACAACTACCGTACCATTTACATACCCAGAACTATTTCTAGTTGGTACATTAGGAGGTGTAGTAAAAACAAATGAAGTTAACGCGGTTAGGCCGTTAGCTGTAATAGATAGGCCAGTAATCCTACATTCAAAAAAGCAAATACCGTTTGATACGCGGTATTTTGCCCCAGTTATTGTGGTAGATCCTGGTTTAGTCATATTTGATACAGGTGTTACCGTGGGGTTCCATACTGATTGGCTAGGATTTGCATCCTGTGGAAATTGAGCTATTGCCCCAACCACATCACCGCTTAAATGATTAGGAGAACTGTCTACCCAAGTCCCCTCGCCAATGCCCTCCGGCTCTAGATCGAGGACTGCGCCATTTTGTACTAAACTCATACCTGTAAAGGTTGTAGGCGAACCCGATGTTCCCGATACGTCAAATTCAAGGCCAAAGTTAGTTGATGCTGCATTTACTGTTAAATCAATATACGTCATACCTGCGGTAATCGTATATGCACTAGAACGTGCTCCAGAACCTGCTGCGTTTGTTAAAAGAACTTGTACAGTAATTCCTGATGGAATCGATGCAGTAAAATACAATCTGTATACTTTTCCTACGACTAAATTACCAACTAAGTTTAAAATACCAGCAACACCAGTAGAGGCAGTATTTACACCTGTCCAGCTAGAAGTTGTACTAGAAAAGCCACTTTCAAAAGTAGATCCTGAGTTAATAGCCGCTACAGTTAAAAAATTTGCAAAAGAAGCTCCGTTATCTTCATAATCTAATTTGCCGCCATCACTATATCGAGATAGCTTGGCTGCTGGTAAAACATAACTAAATAAAGCTGCGCGAGAAATATGCTTAGTGACTCCAACGTCTCCTGAAATCCTGAAGTTAGGTGAGCCTGCAATATTTCTTAAAGTCTGTCCTGTTATTATTTCAGATACACCATTTAAAGTAACAGTTATTGTAGTACCTGAACGAGATACTATAATAGTTTGGTAAACACCGTCTATTACTTTTAAAATTGTAGTAGGAGATGTTGTTGTAAGTCCTGCTCCACCTACTTGATAAAGTTGGATAAAATTAGAAGCGTTTTTCTGAAGAAAACAAAAGTTATTACCGTCAACATAGAAAAAAGCTAAGTTGTCGGCAGTAGTGCTTTGTTTGAAAACACCTGCCACAAGGATAGTAAAATCTCCATTACCTACCGACATAAGACTAGATACAGCAGTTTGTATACTTCCTGCACCACCTGCATCAAAGAAGTACGACGCCTTATCCGCAGCCGCATTTTGTATATTTTGCACAGATGGCAGTTGATTACCGTTCGTATTGGACACAGGTAAATCAGGATCGAAAGTTAGCATGTCGATGATGCTGTTATCTGCTTTTTTGCCTTTGATCTTCGTATTGCCGCTCGCTCGCGGGTTCATAAAAATGCGATCACTCGTCATGTTAACTTCCTTTCAAATTAGAATTACTCTGACTATCCATTAAGAATAGCGGCCTTGTCTGCGTTAAATTGAGCTGATCTTTCGATGCAGAATAAAGAGTATGCCTCACATGCAGCTACTTTAGGTGTTGCATAAGCTAGTACTGCTGTTTCATCTGCGAACAAATTACCTACATAAGAAGAAGGCTTCGTAACCATCTTCTCCCATGTTAAGTACTGTCTTGTTGCACTGTTTTCATTCATGGTACCGAATAAAGCAAACATTGCATCTGTGATGTCTTTATCGGAGATGGCTTTAAGAGCTGCTACCTGCTGCGCTTTGGCAGCTTCTGCTTTGGCCGCAACCTTCTCGCTGTCTCCTACCAAAGTTATTACGTCTTCGATTAAGACGGCTTTAACACAGTCGGCAGATAAGCCTTCGGGGAGTTCTAAATGTACGCAAATAGGCTCAGTGTCTGAAACGCTCCGCCCAGGGTTAACATCATCTTTTTCTTCTGCGATATAGTAACCTCTAACTACTAACTCTTCCTTGTTTACCATAACAAATGTTTTCATAATTAAGCTATCCTTATTGCTTCGATTGACCCGCGCCAACTTGGAGTTCCGCCTGTATATTCTACGCGCCCTGTAACGTAAAAGGTGGTCGGAGTGTATATAGTTACAGTTTTGTGTGGAACAGTAAGCGTTGGGATACACGTTTGCGCAACATATATTCCGAAGTTTACAAAGTCATACCCAAAGGTAACTCCATCGGGCACGCCACTGGTTACCCCCGTAGCTATAGTTGCTTCAAAATAACTTTGTCCTGTTCCCGAGCCGCCGGGAGATGCAATAGCGCTGATTCTCCATGTGCCGGGAGATAGAGTGATGCCAGTTAATGCTAAATGATTACCTGTAGTAGTAGCGTTCACCGCTACAGTTAGCTTACTATTTACAATTTCCCTTTTACAATTCGTCGGCAATGCCCCGGTAGCTGCACCATGTAGACCGTTGCCAGAAGAGTCTAACCATAGATTTGTTGGTGTACCTGTTAAGGTTTGTGCAACAATCCCCTCCGGCTCCAGGTCAAGGACTGCGCCAAGTTGATATAAAAACATATTGTCCAATGTAGCTGTAGTTGTACCGTTCGCTAAAATACCGATATAAGTACTTAGACAGGTAAATTCTACGGTATTTGTTGCATTTGCAGTTAAAGTATTAGACGCAGCTACTTCCACCCCATTAACTATCTTTTTAGTTACTGTTGCCCAAGTATTATGTAACCATAGTGCGCCTGTAACATTTCCTACAGTTACGGTTAACCGATATTTATTACCAATAATAAAACCGTTTCTTTTTATTCCAGAGGTATCGGTAGCTCCTGTAAAAGTTACCTGTCCACCCGTGATAAGAACATTCACGTCAAGCGACCAATATCCGGTGTTGCTGCTAAAATCCTGATCAGCAGCTACGGTATTTTTTAATCCCCCTCCAATATCCTCCCAATCGAGCTTAGCGCCGTCGCTATATCTTTGGATCTTTTCTGCGGGGAGGGCGTAGTTGAGAAGAACACAGCGTGATATTTGGTTTGGGTAACATAAACCATTATCATTAATTCTTAGATCAGAAGTTAAGTTTACCATACCTGTGTAAGAGCCAATGGTCGATCCTGTATATGGTATCGATACCCCATCAATGTAAATTTTAAATCCTGAAGGAGATAGTGATCCGTCGTGCGTCACTGCAATAGTATGCCAATTTAAATCCTCGACTAATCCCGTAGCTGTAATTGCTTGTATATAATTAGTATTATTTGTTGAAAACAACTGGATTCTTACTGCGCCAGCGTTGTTACACATAACTAAATACTCTTTTGCAGAGCCACCATATTCTTTACCAATATAAAGTCCTTCATCAGCAAGATCGAGTCTTTTGAATGTACCAATTATGCTAATCGCACCTAATATAGATAGGTTGTTATTATCAGCAACTACTATGTTACTAGTGTTTGTAGCACCAGCATTAAACTTATAACTCGCCTTATCCGCCACCGCGTTTTGAATATCTTGCATAATGTCGTGAGTGAAGCCCGTTGCGTCATCTCTCAAAATTAACTTGTTCGTCTTGACTGTCATTGCTGTCTCCTAATCTGTTTTAGTCCGATGCCGACTTTAATATGAAATATAAAAGCTTGCTTTAGGTGCTATAGCTTTAGAACACGCCAAACCACCGATTGAGGGGCTCCTGATGTTTGTGTATATTGTATGTTTTGCCCACTTAAAGTGATTATTCCAAAGCTCGTATTAAGTGCCTGAGCTAAACGAGTTCCTCCATTTGCCGACATGACAATAGCAAAGGCTGAATAGTTTAGGCCGTCTACAGGGACTGATGCCGTTACTAAATAAGTCCCCATATCGCCACCGCCAAGATTTTGAACAGTATATATCGTCGTAGCAGTGCTGGTAGGTACTGTTAATTCACCGAATTGAGACGAAATTCTTCCATTAACTCTTAAAGTAATATCACCACTATTTGTTGGACCAACCGTCCAGTTTCCACTTTCAGAAGAAGATAGAGTTTCGGTAACAACCGAATTGTTCGATGATCTTTGGATTAAACTAAAAGTTCCTCTAGTACCTGCACTTGGGCCATAAGCATTTAAGTAGCTTATTGACGCGGAGTTCATTAGCCGTAATTTATTAGCTCCATGAAGCGTTGCACTACCGTCAACCCCAGAAATATCTAAACCGTTAGTTACTCCAACAGCACCATTAAACATATGCTTAGCAGTAGAAGGGCTGGCAGCAGTTACTGTTAGAGCACCTGTACTGCTCTGATTCAAAGTAGGGGTTGTCCCATCAGCAGCAAACAGACTAAAGCCCGATCCAACTGGAAACGTCGCGCTCTTGGTAGTACCAATGTACACGTCCATTGGTTGACCAGCTTTGGATTTTATAACATCAGCGTAAGCTGGCGCAGACAGTCCTGCTAAGAGTAAAAGTAACTTAAGTTTTTTAAACATAATTAAACACCTCTATAATTAATTTCGTTATATGTTCCACCAACAGCCTCAACTAAAGCATTAGTAATTGTTCCTGCATTAGAAACTCCTGTCTCAACAAGGTTTCTATCAGCAGCAGCACCTAAGCTAAGTAAATTAGTAACCGTTACGCCACTATTTACTGTAAGATGGTTTCTGGTCATTGTGTTATCATCGCCAGTTATGCTTACCGCAGTTGTTAAAGTAGTGGCAAATATCCAAGAAGCACCAACTACATCGTTATTATTACCAGAAATAACCAATCCTGCTGCGGTACTAAATGTTATCGCAGTGTTTGGCATGAACTTAATTTCAATATTGTTTTTATCTAAAGTTAATGTTGTAGCCTGTGTGTGGCTCTTACCCATTAAAATAGAATCACCAGCAGCAGCGTCGGCATATGCAGCAGCAAGGGTAGAATAACTACCAGTACCGAAGCCTACAAGTTTTGTGTATCCACCGTATTGCAAAGGAATCGCAGTAGCTAAAGGTGCATTACCTGCAACAATTTGGTATTTCAATGTTGAACTAGGAGTAAACCCAGTCCAATCCAAATAAATATTATCGTTATCCCAATTTAATACCAGACCATTTGTGTTAATAGTGCGAATCCGTCCTGCGGTTACATCCCACTCTAAAACAGTAGCTCCCTTAATCATTTCTTTATTGTCAAGGTTGTGTGTCAACATAGTTGTAGCGGTAGAATCAAGCCAACTTGAAGTATATTGATTGGCCAAAGCTACAGCAGTTTTTGTATATCTGTTGTTATAAAAAGCTTTAACTTCTAAATATTTTCCACCCGTGAAATCAAAGTTTGCTGTCTGTGTATCTATAGTTAACGAAGCTGCACTCTTGTCCATTAATAATGCACTTACATCTACAGACTGCTTATTTGTGCCGTCATAATAAAAGAAAGCAAAGTTCTGAGGCTCGCCAGTTAATCCATGAGATAAAACCAAAGCATTACTGTTTGTAGTTACACTTGTTTCATAAATTTCTACAGGATTTACTTCATCCAACATCATATGAATTTTGGAAGGACTTGTACCAAAAGCAGAGTTTGTACCTGTATAAGCATTTCCACTATCAGCAGTGTGAACAAATCCAACATACACATAACGATAAAGTTGAATTAAATCAGGAGAAGTTGTGCTTAATAAAAATTGACTTACTGTTGATACGTTTATTACTTTTCTACCATTATCAGTTAAAGTAATTGCATCGCTTAATTTCCAAAGGTCAATGTATAAATAATATGTAGTGCTATTCGCTGGGCTTGCAAGCAATGTAGCTAAATCAATATTTACATCAACATTAGTAGTAGTGCTGTCTGTTCCTGCGCCTGTTACTAAAGTGTATCCGTTGCTAAGTTGAATAAAACCAGCATTAAGTGTTGCTATGCTACCGTTCATCTCGCGTATTTTAAAAGAAGAATCTCCACCAGCTCCGCCAGATCCTGCACCAATAAACTGATTAATATCTCCAACTACAACATCAGACCAAGCTCCACCTGTGTACTGCAAAGGACAAATACCCACAGGTACGCCGCTCACAAAAGTAGGATATGTTGCACTGCCTAATGATGCATTTGGTTTTCCATAAAGAGCATATATTTTTTGATCAGCTCTTATTTCAAAGCCAATGTAACAATAATCACCATTCACTACCGTAGGTAATGTGGTAGGTGTTACAAAGTTTCCTGTACCAACACCAGAAGAAATATCGTATGTACCACTTAACCCAGAAATACTTTTGCCGTCTAAAAGAGGTAAAGTTTTCTTTCGTCCATCCGGCATGGTCACTGTGGTTGTACTAACTGTAAATACTTTTCCAGCAGCAGTTAATTTTGCCGGGATTAATAATGCAGTGTTTGCGTTGTCGAGAATGACGTTTAATTTTGTATTCGCTGGAGTAGCGATTTCAGAAAGAGCATTTGCGTTATTGATAGTGTTGGTTTGTGTTTCTAAATCAACAAAACCTAAACCAGTTGGAGAGTTGTTTATGGTACCGCAAAGTATAGTTTCGATTTGATCTGTTTTGCCTGCTAAGGACAGATCGATTGGAAAATTACCTTCATTTAGCGTAGCATCAGCAATGTAAACAGTAGTGCCGTTTGTTAACGATGCAGCAGGAATTACAATATAACACTGTAACCCGTCTACTACAAAAGAAGGATCGGGAGGAGAGAAAGGAGTTGTATTAAACACTCCCGTTACTCTTGTAAACTCATCGCCAGCCGGAATAGCAGCAAAGGAATTGTTAGCTAAATCAGTTTTTGTAGTATAGTCATCTTTAGCATTTGGTTTTGCAATGCGTACTATAACATTGCTTAGACTAGTTCCTTTGGTGTGTCGAATCAGAAAACTAATAGTAAATGTTTTATTTTTTAAGAATCGTGCAGTGTCGGATTTAATTCTGTGTCCAACGATTATATCTCCACCACCTGTTGCCCAAGTCACGGCAATGGAATTTTTCGACCAAGTGGTATTAGGAGTAATCACAGAGGAAACGGCTATTGTGTTTACACCACTGGAAGTAGTTTCATAGCCAAACCATCTGTCAACAGTCCATGTAGGGCTTGTAGTTAATGTAGCCGAACTAAATGATCGATTGTTAATGGCAAAATTACCGTTAACAAAGAAGTTTTGTTTGTCGTCATATGGTCTAAACATTGTATTACCTCAAATTACTCGCCAGTTTGTTGAACCGTCAGCTTTAAATCTATAAGTTTCGTTTTGTGAAGTGAAAGTGAAGGAGCTTAAGCCTTCAATGGTATCTGAACCTGATGTGACAGTGACTTTGTAATCATTTGGATTAAGTTTTTTAATGATTACTTCCATGCCTTTTAATGTGCTGGCTGATAACAAGTTAATACTTACATCATTTAAATTGGCAGCATCTACTTGTATTAGGGTGTGGCCTTTTGTCAGACTAAAAGCAGTGATAGGAGACATGATACTTGTAACTGGAGTAGAAATACCTCCGTCTACAGTTAGCATTGAGTATGTGTTTGAAGTTCCTATGGAGAAATTAACACCAATAGAGGGTGTCATTCGAGCCATTTCAGTATTACCGCATTTAAAGATAAACGGCATACCACTTGTGGTGCCGAGTATTAAACTGGCTGCAACGAAATTGCCGCCATTAAATGCGACTTGTTTCCATACGGCAGCTGCATTAGTATTGTCGGTACATAGATAAATTTCTTTTGTGTTTGTATTAAGCCAGAGTGAACCGTTTTTGTATGCGTCAATATCGGAGTTAGTATTTGGCGTTGCTGTTGATATAGCTAATTGTACTAAGTTGTCATGTCCCCCATCTCCAAATACGCCGCCATTTATGTTGGTTAAGAGTAAATGATCTGTAGGAGAGGCTGTGTCGTAAATCTGATGTATGCGAGAGATTCCGCCTACACTGTTTTCGATCACACTAGTAGCAGAACCAAGTGTTTTGAACTTACCAGCTATGTCTGTACATTGTAGTTCTATACAGCTGAATAAAACGCCACCTGTTACATAGGTTGAGAGAGGACTTGCAAGGTTGGCTTCTAAAGGTTCTTCTGGAGTAAAAACAGCAGCAATAGTGCCATTTCTTAAAGTCCAAAATACGCATCTACGAAAATATCCCACAGTACTTGCAGGAAAGGTAATTGCAATGGCAGCGTTGTTTGTGGTTTGTGTCTGAAAATCAATCCAATTGTCTACAAAATTAATACTGTAGTCTTCTGCAAATTTAGTAATTCTATCTGTACCGTTACTGGATTTAACGATATTTGCGGAGAAGTATAGTTTAGCATCCGGTGTATTGGCGGCATAAACCCTGATAGGATGACGAGTATTTTGCTCTATATAGTCAACAATGGTATTTATAGGAGTTTCGCCTGTGGTACCTATTGCTAGTAAAGCATTTTCTTGTGTTAACTGACTGGTTTTTGGATAAGTACGTGGCATAGTTAATCCTCAAAAATTAAAATCATTGCTAACAACATTGTAGCTCAACTGATTATCCCAATAGTAATATCGATATCCAATCACCATTAGGAATTGTGTAGTTAAACGTTACAACTGAGCCGGAAGTAGTGTAATCGTATCCACCGCCTGGTCGTCTTGGAAGTCCGTTATGTACAACTAAAACGTTTTTGCCGGTGAGGTCAGAAGATGCGGTAAATTGGGTTTGGCCTGCGGAAGTGATGTCGTCTCTGCCCATTGCATTGGGTAGGCCAAAAATCGTAACCCAATGTCCGGCAGGTATTGTATATAAGAAAGATACTGTGTCGTTTAAAACTGTGTAATCGCTGCCTAGTTTTTTTAAAATACCATTGTGCATTACAACTTCGATTTTGTTTAATAGTCCGTCGAGGTAAACAAAATCGGTTTGGCCAGTAGAGGTATAATCATCGCGCCCGCTTCCGAAGGCTGTAGCTTTATCTGTGAATGAAAGTTTTTTATTACCATCGGTTGTTAAGATTTGCCCTGGGGTACCATCGGTTGGTAATTCAAAAACCACATTCGCCGTTAAACTATTTGGAGCCTTAAACCCTACATAATGACTACCATTGGCGGCTAGTTCTTTTAAACGTAGTTCGCCAACAGTAGCAGCATCAATTGGTTCAACAGAAACATTTGGAGTGGATAATGTTTTTGAGCTAATGTCATAAAATATTTCTTTGATTCGGCCTTTTAAACCAGTAACCGTATTATGAAAATCAAGTAACAAGCTCATATTATAACCCAGCCCAAGATATTAAGTTTGGTATATGCAATTGATATTGTAGCTAATTCCTTACGACAATATCTCAACTACTTCTTCTGGGTTGAATGCAAGTTTGGCAGTGGTAGTCGTTTTGCCAAGAGGAACAATGCAGTTAGTTACTGTGCTAGGAGCTGTAGGAGTAATGGCACCGGCAGTAGCAGCAGATAGATAGTACATTACGCCAACAGTTAATGCAGCGTAGCTTCCGTATGCGTCAACTGGTTTGCCTTCGAGGAAATGGATTTTACCAGAAGCGGTAGTAGCAATGGAGGCGTCGATTACAATGCCGAGTTTAGAACTACAAGTAGCAATAGCGTCGGCTTTAGCTAAATCAACATGACCATTAGTCTTAAGATAAACAATTTGACCAACAGTAATGGTGCTGGCATTATCGTTTACGCATATTTCGAAATCATCAGAAGAGTTAGCTTTAAGAGCTAATGCATCAAATACGGCATTTTGACTAGGAGCAACATCAGTTACGCCGTCTACAATAGCATCGGACACAGCAGCGGCTTTAGCGCGAGCATCTGTGTAATAAAGATTGGTGCCTTCTGTGATATTAGTAGTTGTGATTGTAACGGCACCAGCGGTAGGTGATTGACCGTTTACAGTTTTAACAACAACAGAGTCATCGGCTTTAAGGGCTAATGCATCAAATACGGCATTTTGACTTGGAGCTACATCGGTAATAGCATCAGTAATTGAGTCAGCAACGGTTGCAGCTTTAGCGCGAGCATCGGTATAATAAAGGTTAGTCGTTCCTTCGCTGACATCATCTGTATCAAGAGACACTACGCCTTGTTGACCGTTTACAGAAGTAACGGCATCAGCAGCAGGGGAATGCTCCCAAATAGTACCGTTAAATATTGCAAAATCGCCAACTCCGTACAATACAGCATTCATAGTACCGGCTGTATTAGCGCGATAAACATCGCCCAAGTTTGGAGCAGCAGCGCCACCAGTTAAAGCGGTAGGGCCAGAAGCTGCGGGAGTAATACCGCCTTGCATACTAGAAGAGTTTAGCGAGAATACAGCTGATATACTTCCGCTAACAAGTTGCCATTCAGTGTAAATATTATTATTGGTTGTTGTTCCTGCTTCGATGTTTACTTGTAAGTTAAGTCCACCGTTTGTAAGAACAAAAGTAGGAGTTGCACCAATGCCGGCACCATGAACATAAGAAACGGATAAATCATTTCCTACTACACCAGCGACAGTCGAGTACCAAAGCATGTTTCCAGGAAAAATAACTGAGGCACTTGTTGCGATAGTAGAGAGTGCGCCGCTATTAGGGTTAAATGCGCCTTTGTATTCCATAACGCTATTAGGCAATTGAGCAACAGGTACTTTACCGCCGGCATCCAAAGTAGCAACACCGTTATTAGCAGCGCGTTGTGTCAATGGAATAAAAGTATCGGTTGTATATTTCTTGGTAGCCGCATCTTGATCATTTACAGGATCAGCTACATTGGTTAATCGTTTAGCTCCAAGATCAAAATGACCAGTAGCTGTAGCACTTTCTTTGATTTCGATGGCTGAAGCGCCGACCTTAATACTTAGAAAGTCAATTGTTTCTTGCGCGGTATTGCGGATTTTCTTGCCATTCTCGTAGACGTAAATATTCCTAGCTGCCATTATTTCTCTCCTTCTGTGGTATTAAAACTAAAGGAAACTCTCACAATAGCTTCTATTCCACTGCCACTAACTAAATTCTGTACTTTTTCAGAAAGATCTTTTGATATCTCTGCCATTTTAGATTCGAAGTCTGGGTGATTCTTGATCACTTCGCTTAAATCTACTTTTGTTTTCCTCTTAGATTTTACAGTACTTTTCTTAAGAACCATGCTTTTTATATCTCCTGTTGAATATCGAGTTCCATATGTAAGTCGATTGCGTTGGGTGTTGCGATTCCTGATGGAGGTTCAGCTCGGCCAATAGAAATGATACTCACATTTATGTCTGTTATAGGAGTTGTGGTCATATCTCCGGGAATTGTTGGATGTAATAATACTTGAGCACCGGGTGTGGCATTTAATCCAACTAACGCGCTGGGTATGTAACCTTGTTTGATTATCCACCCGAACGAACTGTCTGTGATTTCTTGCACTGTTATACCGGCTATATCAGATAAGCTATGTAAAGTTGCGTCGGCTAAACTTACTGAGCCGTTATCATTCCAAGCAACTATTTTATATTTAGCTATTGTTGATCCACTGCCGTTTTTAACTTCTTTATTACCAAAAGGATCAATAAGAGTTCGCATGTCATTATTGCGAGCGTATTGAACTACGTAATCGGGAATGGTATGTACTGTAGGAGCTGAATGAAAAGATAATTGTTTATTGGAAGAAGGTCGGGATATAAAACCAGCCGATCCTGTTACTTCTCCTATATCAACAACGTCATTACCGTCATCATCCCAAGCTAAGTCACAGTTAATTGTCATTCCAAGGCGGCTATTAATGCTGGTAACTTTGTAGCGATTAACAGTGCCGGGAAAAGAAAAGCTATTAAAGCAATCGATAAAAACGATGTCATTAACTTGTACGTCAAAGGCAGAAAACAAACCTAATCCATCAAACAGTTCTGCGTCTACTGTCCAACTGGTAGCAGTATTTTGAGCTGAACTTAGTGGTATAAACCTAGCGTTAAAAGGCACTGCTGACATAAAAATTCCTTAGAAGTAGAAGCTTGCTTTTGAGGCTGCTGCTGCTGTAAAACCTGTTAATAATGTTCTGAAGCTTGAGCCGGAAATTAAAGTGAAAGTACTAGCGCTGGAGCCGATACCATTAGCAACTAAGTTCATTCTTATGGCGTAAACACGAACTGCTTGATCGACTGTGGTTGCGGCATTTAAGTCTGGACATTCAAGTGCTATTTCAGTTCTGCCTGTGGTTTCTGCTGCGGTAAAGATGACGTGAACGCTATGGTAAACAACAGTAGTAGGTTTATTAAGTATTAAAGTACTTCGGCTGCCTGTAGTAAAATCTTTGGTTGCGGTAACTAAAGCTAAATCGGTTAAAGAACCAGAAGCTTTAACGACTATATTGCCGCCATCGAAACTAAGTATTTGTGTATCATTGCTTGAACCTCCACCCCCACTACCAGTAAGGGTAACAGAAGTAGAGTCACTGGAAATTGCAATACCGCTGCCAGCAACTTTTAGGGTTTTAAATTGTAAATCAACACCGACTTTAGAAGAGAAGATTCCTGTTCCTGTGCCGATATTGGAGGCTGTGTTAACTTCGCCAGAACCGCCACCAGTAGCATTAATAGTAATACTGGTTGAGTTGTTGCTTATCGTGACGTTGGTACCAGCTACGAGGGATTTAAATTCTAAGTAGCCTGTACTTGCATTTTTTTGTGCAAACACTCCATTGCCCGAACCTAAGTTTGTGCCTGAAGCTGCCCACGAATAAGTAATGGAATCAGTATCGGAGGTTATTGCTAATCCAGAAGTAGTTAAAGCTTTAAGGGATTTGAATTGTAAATCAACGCCTACTTTTTGTGCATAAACGCCTGTACCTGTACCAACATTAGAGGCTGTATTGATTTCACCAGATCCTCCTCCACCCGTAGCGTTTATCGTAATAGCTGTAGATGTATTGGTAATGGTTACATTGGTACCAGCGATTAAAGATTTAAATTCAAAATTTCCGGTAGTGCCGTTTTTCTGTGCAAATACTCCGGTGCCTGCTCCTAAGTTTGTACCTGTTGCAGCTAATGCGTATGTAATGGTATTGGCATCTGAAGTAATAGATAAGCCAGAAACAGTATTGGCGACTAAAGACTTAAAGCGTAAATCGACACCAAGTTTACTTGCAAATACTCCTGCGCCAGCTCCTAGATTAGAAGCTGTATTAATTTCTCCACTACCACTGCCCCCTGTAGCATTAATAGTAATGGCATTAGAATCACTACTTAAAGTGACATTAGTACCAGCAATTATCTTTTTGAATTGAAGATCAACACCAAGTTTTTGATAAAAAAGTCCTTCTCCTACAGAGCCTCGATTGGATGCAGTATTGGCTTCTCCTGCTCCACTGCCTGTAGTTGAAATAAGAATGTCATTTGCTTCTTGAGAGAGAGTAATGCCTAATCCAGCTTTAAGTCGATAAAACTGTAAGTCAACACCGGATTTATAGGCAAACATTCCAAGGCCATCAATGCCCGTACCTAAGTTTGATGCGGTATTAACTTCTCCTGCTCCACCTCCGCCTGATCCACCAGTGCGTTCGTCTCTAATTCGTACCTTCCACCCTGCTTTAAGAGGATAAGAAAACTCTAATTCATGATCAGATATCTTTCTAAAGCATTCATTAAGTCCACCTGTTTGATCTTGAGTTTGAGGAATATCATTTACCCAAACTTGCAAATCAACATTAGAAACCGTGGCTATCCATGGTTGTACTTCTGCACCTGAATACGTATTGCCAACGGTTAATATATTTGCATTAACTATTGTGGTATCAGAACCTAATACGATGATTTCTTCTTTAGCTATATCAGTAATAATATTATAAAGAGAATTGTCTAGTTTGCTTAAGGCTTCAGGGTACGTGTCGCCGGCAGCAATGATATGGGTTGAGGAATAAGCTTCATAGTTGGTTTCCGATAAAATACCAAGTCGAGTTCTAATGGCTAAAGGCAAATCCCAACCAACAGTGCCGGTTTCGCCGGATGTTAAATCAGGAGCATCACCTAAACCTGTAATTACTCCACCTCTGCGGTGCCATAAAACGAAAATCCTATCAGAGTAGCCAGAATCGCTTGGATTGATTGGCACGTTTCCAATAGGGCAATTTACTATGGTTAAAGTTGCGTTGGATTCGGCTTCTGGAATATCAACATAAAGACATTCGCCATCATTAATAGGCACTGAGCCAGCATTAATTGTATACAGTGCTGTTCTGCCTGCAACTTCAATAACAAGCGGCGCAGTCCATTCTAACGTGTTATTGCCAGTCACAGATTCAAACGTTACTTGGCCACCACCTGTTAGAAAAGTGTTTTGATATTCTCGCAGGAGTTTAATTTTACTCCATGCTTTGTCTAAGTGTTCCCAACTGCGGCTTCTCCACATGGGGCCGTAATCGCGTAGGTAAATAAAATCACTATTACGTCTGGCTATCCAATAGTAATCAGTTGTGGGAGCGTTTGTGGTTGATGATAAAACTTGTATATCGCTGGCAGAGTAACGTGATCTAAAAAAGCGTAGTGGTTCAGTAGAGGGAGTGTCGATTACTTTTGCTAACTTAAGAGCTACAACAGAGTTATCGGCAACAACACCTTCAATTTGAGAAACTGACGCCGTGGCATTAGCTAACTCAACAACTCTATAATACTGAGAATATCCTTGACTCTCTTTTCTGATGTAATCGCCAACTGCAATACCAGCAAAATCTGCGGTTACACCCGATACTACTTTTTCCCAGTTAGTGACAAAATCTGAATATGTTGTGGCTGGTGTGATGGATTTCCAGATAACACTATTACCAGCGTTCTTAGTTACTTCTCGTTCCAATACTAAATAAGCGTTAGCTCCATTTGGAATAGCAACATTAAATTGCACATCGCTATATTCTCGGTACGAGCTTGTTTGGAATGTGTTGCCAAGTTGCCATTCGATATCAGTGTAATTAGCCCTCCAACTTGCGCTGGCAGTACCGATATTACTTAGATTAGTGCCAGACCAAGAGTATATAAAATCTGGTTTAGGTTGTAAGGTATGACCAATGCTATCGAAATAAATTCCTGATAAGCTTAACCCACCAACATAGGCTTGTACACCGCTGCTTGAATACCAAACAGATGAACCAGAAATTTCAGCAATACGAGTACAAAGAGCATCGAACATCTCTTTGAAAGATCGAATGCCTTTATCGTTGATTATGCCTGTATTATCTCTGGATTTAAAAGAAGAGGTTGATTCATTTGAGGTACCTGTACCTGTAGTAAGTGGCTCTCCTCGATTAGGACTCCACGGAAACTTATAGCCAGGGTTTGGACTAGCGCCACCTGAACCTAATCTAAACATTAATGGTCGAGCGTCAGAGAGTGTGGTTACATCAGAGTTAGAAGTTGCACATACGGTAATAGGTATGGCATCGGTTGAGAAGCCTACAGTATTAACCGATAGCTCCATTTGTATTATGTTCTGAGAGTTTTGGGTTGCTGTAAATTCTGCGCCTTCAGTATTGCCACTAACAGATAAAGGGTCCCAATAGCTGGCAGAAACAGGAGCTTGGGTAAGGTTTTGAAATTTAGCTTCCAAGTAAACAAAAGGCTGACTAGGAGGCAATTCTATTTGCTGATCTACTGCGTCAGGTGCGCCTAAGTAGAATGAACCGTTTGTATCTAAGGGATTAAATACAAAACAATCAGCAATAGAAACAGTTACGAACAATCCTGATTTGCCAGTAATTTCAAAACCACGGGCGATATAAGGATTAGAAGAACCAACAAAAGCTTCTATCAATGCACGGAAATCGTAAGCTGTATAGCTCTCCATTCCAAGCATTTGAGGTAGATCTAATCGTTGTTGGGATGTTATATGAACTCTAGCAAGTACCGCCATGTTAATTCCACCTAAGTTTAATTTATTGGACTTATACAATGATAGTACAACTAGTACCTTAAACAGTTATTTTATCAGGCATACGGGAACAGAGATGAATCAACGTATTTTAATGGTGGGTAATTTACTTCAGTGTTCACAAATACACCGGCTGCTACAATTTGCCGAACCAACGTAAAGAAGAAATCACGTGCTGCTGTAGTTCCTGTTATGTATAAAGGTCGTTCTCTGCCATCTATGTGTAATGCAGGTGCAACTAAACTTCTTACTATTTGTACTTGCGCTCCTACTAAATGTTCTTTTTGAAAAACATAACTCGGATCTAAAATAATCTGGCCAGTTGCTACATTAATAAATCCAATAGGCCCTTCTTGTGAATCAGTGCCGTAATCAAAAATCACATTACCAGATAGAGGAAATGCACTGGTACTGGCAACGTTTACAGAAAGTAAGTTATCACCTTTTGTTACGTGAGTTTGTAATGATGAAATGATATTCCCGACAACAAATCTAGTAATAGTGCCTTGCGTATCGTAAACATAAGGGCCAGTATATCCAGAATTACTAGACGTACTGGTTTCTTGAAACGTACAAATCATATTAGACAAAACTCTTAAATTATTAACAGAAGTTTTATCCATGAATTGCGTGCCTAGAGAACCTCCAAACCATCCTGATCGCTTACCACTCACGGTGTTAAGCACTTTCCCATTGGTACCTGTGCCTACTCCAGAAAGAAAATAAACTCGTAAGTCATCTTGCATAACTACTGCACATTTCTTACTAGACAAAGCACTACCTATCGACTCTTTACCAACGATTAAATTGCCGGCATCAAAAGAAATCGTAAAAGTCATGTTGTCTTCAAAGCCAGCAGCAGTTTTCGAAATAGTATCAGGAAACAATAAATAGAAATCATATTCTTGTTGGTACGCAGGAGTAGCCTGATATACGTCGGGATCGCCTGCCCAATCAATACCTGTAAAATTTGTCTTGCCATAACCTAATTCAAAAACAACTTCGTAATCGTTTAATACTTTTTTGCAATATTGTTCTTTGTTAATTAAAGCTGAGTTTAATATGCCAGTAGTATCTACATCGGCAATAGTAAACCCCCACCCATGCAATAAGCCGTGTCTATAACCAAAACTTGCCTTTAGTTCAGCACTTTGAATTTCGCCATAAATAGGATTGGTTTTATTAAAAGAAGTTATGACTGTGTAGGGAAGAACTGAAATATTATCAGAAGAAACGTCAACTGTGAATAAAGCGTTAAGGCCAACTTCACTTGCTCCAATGGTGTGGTAATAAAGTTTTTTGTAATCTGGTCTAACCCTATCTGTACCTAACACGAATTGATTATCAGCTTTAGGTAAACTCTCCATGGTTTTGCGCTTTAATAAAATACTATCTCTAGTAAAATCCATAACAGGAGCTTGCCAACCATGTAGAAATGCTCCTCCTTTAAGTTTGCGCTTTACTACCGATGGTACGGCTGACACAAACAATGAATATTCAGATTCCGATGCTTCGTTGGAAATACAATATTCTTTATTTTGAATAATAGTTGAGCGTTTGTCTTGTGTAAAAACTATGGTGTTATTAGCAGGCTCAACTAAAGATGCAGAGCCGATTTGAAAGCGTTCGTTGCGAATAATAAAGTAATCGTAACCAACTTCTTCAACTGTATAGGTACCATTAAATACATCAAACGGTGCGGCAAGTCCTCTAAACGTTACAAAGTCGCCTACATTAACTAAATATACTTTTGGGTTTACACCTGTACCATCCCAAGTGAATTTAGTTATATCAGTCCACAATACAGAATTTTTCTTTTCTACATTCCAAACAGTGCCAGCAGTATTTAAGGTGTTCGCAATGGAAGGAAACTTAAGAGAGTTTTGTGCAGTGCCGCCGATGATCTGGATGAACGCCCCGCCACCATAAGTTTTACTAGTTAAGCGTACATAGGTTTTAGAGTTTTCACGTTCGAACGAGGTATCAGCAAATACATCTGATTGAGCTGCATTAATAATTCCAGCATATTCGGTAGCCTTAACATTGTTTAAATCAGAAACTTGACCAGCATAAATACCAATCGACAAATCGCCTTTATCTGTTCTAATCTTTAATACGTCTTTGTCTTGAAAGCTAAAGGGTTCACTAAGGGTAGAGATAAACGATGGAGAGACTAATGACTTGTCATAAAAAATACTCATCAAACGAATAATGGTATTAGAAATTTGCTTGGGATAAGAAACTACGGCAGGCACAATTTCACGAAAAGCATCTACCCCTAGTCCTGATTGCTGAGGTACGGTAAATCCTTCTTGAGCGCCTAATCGGATTAAATATTTACCAGAAGCTGTTGTTAGAAATAATTGTCTAAACGCTTCTAAAGTTAGGTTTTCAAAGTTTTGGCTCTCATTGTCGATTGCCTTGTAAATAGCTGGCAATAACATTTTTTTGCCAGTCTCAACGTCTATATCTGGAATTTTAAAATGACGTGGTACAAAATCTAATATCTTTGTCACAATATCGCCCTCTTAGCTCACAATAATGTCATTTTCGGTGTCAAACACAATGGCTTTTTCAACATCACCAACAACAATACGATCGCCTTGACTTGTAGGTTTGGTATCAATAATAGTTACCGAAAACACACCGGGTAAGCTTTGTACTGCTCGAATGATTTCACTTAATATTACTGGTTTGCCTACCGATAGTTTATTAATATATCCAGCTACGGTAGCTCTTACTGTTTCGGCAATAATAGAACTATCCACACCATCTTTTGGTTTAATTTGTAATCGAACAACAATGGATTTAACCAATGGAGTTAATATTTCGATACTAGTACCGGCTGCACGAACGCCTGGGTAAAGCGCTACGTTACTAGGGTTGCCATCGACTACTTTGTGGGATTCTCTTAGTAAGCCAGAAAAAGTTAAATATGAATCAATACCGCGCACTACGTTTTCACTAGCTCCAAGTTTAAACAGACAAGATATTTTAGAACCCAATGCACTGGTCATGGTGAGAGAGTTGGCTTCGGGTAATAAATATAAGTTAGCTTTGGTTTTATCTATTGGATCTATGGTTCTGCCTGCAACATATCTATAACCATAATCTGCGTTTGCTTTTTGGAAGGTAACAGCAGAAGCATTGGCTCCAAGAATAAACGGAGCACCACCATTAACATCCGTACTGGCAGGCGCACTAGCTAAAATAAAATCAACAGTAGGACATAACAGAGTTGTATCAAATGTAGATAAGGGGTTGTCATGATCGGCTGCACTTGCTAAACCAGTCGATGCTATTACAAAATTACCAATCAAACTAATAGGCACCCAAGAAACCGAACCGCCTGTAGCATTAGATGAAGTAATACGAATTGAATCACCTGTAAATATATTTTCCGCTGCCATTACTCGTAACGGTCTATCACCAACAAAAGGGCCTACTAACCAATCTGATGTTCCTCCATTTAAGGTGGACACTGTTTCATTTTCAGCGTTTGGATTGTAAATGATTATCTGATTCCTACCGTTATGCGCAACGATTTTAAATGTACCTCTATTACCTAGAGCGAACTCATTGTTGCAGACTAACCAATCATCAGTATTTACTTGCATCTCTGAAAGTTTTAAAGTGTCTGTGTTTTCAGCAGCCGAGTTGGAAGCCCAAATGCTAACAAAATTACCAGCTAATTTCCTAACCAAAACTTTAATATTTCCACTGTTATACGACAAATCATACATGGAACCTTCTTTGCGATTGCTCCTAATGTTCTTTTCGTTATACACAGCAGAGAGAAACACCATCATTTTGCGATGAACTGGGAATAAATTAGGACTTAATATAATGGAAATAGAGCCACCGTTATTAATTATTTCTTGTTTGATACTTGGCGAAATAACAATAACTTCTCTTGAATTGTTTACTTGTACAACAGGGTAGCCCATATATTCTTGAGAGTTAGTGTAGCCAACCGAAGGTGTTTTACAGGTAATCAAAGGAAAGGCTGCAAAAGGTAATTCTGTTTTCGAGATTGTTAAGATTGCAGTTTTCGTTTCTGTTCCTGTAGTGGCGTTACTTACTTCGATGTAATCATAGCCGTTATAAATACCACTTGAGTAAACACCTACATTAGTAACAGCGAAGGTGCCATTAAACCCAGAAGTAGTAAACCCAGAGATAGTGATGTTCAACCCTATCCACAAATCACTTTTTACCCCAGCGCCTAAAGCGTAGCGTACTGTGCTCCCCCCTACCTGTTCTGCATAGGCAAGAGCTTTTTTAATATCACCAAAAATCATTAACATATCACCAACACGAGCTGATAAGTCAGAAGTATTGGTTGTTATTTTAACTAAATCATCTGCTACAGAACTAAACGTTACTGTAATTGAGCCTGCATTATCCATGGGTTCGGTTTGGAAAGTACCCATGCCGTTGCGATAAAAAGCAAATCTACCTTGGCTGGCACCTTGTTTAGAATAACGAACGAACTGTAAGCTGCGGAAATAAGTAACAATATCACTAATGTTCGCAGAGGTAATGCTAGAGCCTGTTGGTAACAATCTGTATGGTCGTAAAACAGGAGACACTAAAGAGTTTTCTACCTTGACCATTGCGCCTTGAGGAACGAACGTAGCACTGGCAGCGTCTACAGTTACTTTGCTTGCTCCTAATAAACCAGAATTAGCCTGATAAGGATCGTACACTGCGCTGGCATTTGCATTAATAAACATTTCAGCTTTATTTGCAGTTACTCCTTTCACTTTAACGGCACCACTAAACCCAACCAATAAAGATGAGATTTGTACTTTTTGGCTAGAGTCAACATCTTCAACATGTGCTTGGGCTGATAATGAGGAAATAGACGAGAACGCCATCCAACGAGCTAAGGTATTGCCATTGGAAGGAACTATATAAACTTCTTCATTCACTGGAGAATATAACTGAGTTGAGCCGTCTGTGGACTCGGTTTTAGTTGGGAATATAGAATCAGGAGTAGAAACCAAAGCAGTAATATAACCACCACTGGCATTGTAATCATAGATAGCTGCACTGCCAGAATATTTACAAGCAAATGCATGGTAGTCGTATGCAGTTTCGATGTCGGATAGGTTTTCCATTTGAGCATTATAAGCTTTTGGATGCGAACTATAAGTAGCTTGAGTAACAATGAAGGCTGCGTTGCCAACTACTTCTGCTGTGGCTAACGTACCATAAGTATTAAGCTTAGATACAATATTGGTAATTGTATTCTTGCTTGCATTTAACGGATAAGAACTTAAATTATATTGAGATGCCTGTAGTGATATAAGTCTTAAAAACGATTCGCTACCGCTTTGTGATGCTCCATAGCCTGACGCTAAATAAGTAAAGGAGTTGGCTAGTATTCCAGAAGCGGTTACCAGAGTTGGCGATACACCGTTTTGTAAATCAGTTTGGCTCATGCCTCCAATAGAGCCAGCTACGGTTATATAAAATTGCTCGCTGGTTTGAATGCGGTGATCAACTAAAGTAGCGGTAACAATATTAGAGCCGGGAGGAGGAAGCTGAGGCACTGCTAACACACAACTCTTTGCAGTACGCCTTACAGGAGCCGTGGCAGACCACGCAGGTGCTACTGACGCGGCTATAAACGTAAACGTACTTGATGAGGTTGTGGTAATAACAGTGCTGGCTAATGTTAAATCAGCAAAAGGTATGCCACCAATATTAGATAAAGCCGAAGTGTTAACTATAGCTCCACTGTCCAAGTAAGGTATAGAGTAAGTCATGGTAACTAATGCTGTGTTATCACCTGTGGTAGCAGAAGCGGTGTAAGGCCCATATGCTGCGGTAATGCTTCCACTGGATAACGGAGTGCCTGCCTCTGTAACTGAGATTGTATAAGACAGAGTGAGTGAATCAATAACGGTAATTACAAAAGTGCCGACAAAATCAGCATTGTTTAAACTCGATCCTATTGGTTTAGAGGCACTAGAAAAGGTCAGTGTAGCTCCGTTTAAGTACTTGTGAGGAGCTGGATAGTTTACAACAACAATATTTGAACCTGTCGATGTATCAATAGTTAAGGCAGTATTTAATCTACTGAAATCTATTGAACCGACATTGCTTGGTGCCACTGCTGTTGCTGTATATTTATATTGATTTGCACTTACATAGCTAACAATTGCATTAGTAAGATTAATATCAGAGGCAAGTAGTCCACCAATCGAAGTGCCGGCAAAGCTTATATCAATGCCTTCTCCACCAACGAAAGGATGACCAACTTGAGTGACTACAACTTCTGCTGAGCTTGGCGTAGTAGTTAAAGTGCGATTGTAATATGGGAATGACACTGTGCCAGAACCCGTAGGAGGTGGATTGGCAGTGTTTAAAGCTGTGTATGAAAATGTATCGGCACTAAGCCATACAACAGTTGCATTACTTACTGACAAATCACCCGCAGAAATACCATCAATCCCTACCGGCGCTGTAATGTTTACTTTATCGCCGCTTAATAAGCCATGTGCTGTTTTATTAACAACAATGACATCTGAACTAGAAGTCGTATAGGCAGTACACCCTGTAATGGTTACGGTTTTATATCGCATAAGCCCTGGTGCGTTACATGTAACAGTAGTGGGCGTTGTGCTGGTAATTAAATAAGAGCCAGAGAGGGGATGATTGCCGGCTAACTTAACAACATCGCCAGTAGTGTATTTTGTAGGATCTAACGAGCTACCACTAAACGTAATATCAACAGTGCCAGCATTAGGAACTACACTAACATCTAAGGTGCCAATAGTTAAAAGAGAGCCAGACACTAGAGAACCAGAAGCCAGTTCAGCAATGAGTGTAGTCTCAGGAACTAAATTAACAAATGCAGATCGGTGCGAAACAAGTACGTCAGACTTATCAGGCGCACTAGGATAACGAATCATCAGTTTTAAGCGATTAGCAGCTTCTACTTCTATTGATCTTAAAACTATCGCCGTTGCAAAGGTATCGTATTTATAAACACCAACTGATTTAGTCAGTATTCTAAAATCATTTAAGTTGAAGTCTTTAAATGTCGAATAAACATCGAAGAACTGTTTGTTAGCATCATCAGGATCTTTAAGAGTGAATTGCATTGAATATGCCTCCCCTCCTCCTGTGATATCCGAACAAGTATCGATAACAGCTCTTTTGTGCATGGGAATAATAATGGTTTTTTCAATTGAATTTAAATCCATTTCCACTACTAATTTATCGTCTTTAGTAATAGGCAAATCTCTTAATCTTAATGATATGTTTCTATAATTTTGAACTACTCCGGCATCAACTGCGGTATCAAAAGGCAGAGCTGGTCTAATAACATCAACCCCTCGCATGAACCCAGCAAACGGAGCTGCATTCGAAGTGTTATAAACGCGCCCTGTGTAATTAGCTAATCGACCTGTTTGGATTGCAGCTTGATACCCGTGTGGATAGGCACTTACTACAGTAGCTTCTTGAATGGTTGGATTAGTTAGGGTATCAATAACGTCTATGTAATCACTTTCAATTGCTAAATATCCTCTAGTTCCATACCCATCCGCAGGAATAGTACGATTATTAATGCTTTTAATAACTGTAAACCCACCGTCTATTTTGTCTGTTTGTAAAGCCGCTACGTGAGGTTGTACACTTGAGGCATTGCCGGCATCTAATATAGTGCTGGCATTACCAATGGTGCCAAATAAACTGATAGAACCTGTTGTGGCATAAGAGTTAGTTCTAATAACAAACGCCTCTGCTGATATCTTTTCTGCCTTGCCGGCGTGGATTTGAGCGTTAATAGTATCGACAACTTGATCTACAGTCACCGAACTTAAAGAGCCAAAGTCTACTATTTGAGGAATAACACTAGAGGAAAATACAAACAAACTACCGCCAATAAGATCGTGTGTGCCTGTAAAATTTGAATATTGTGTTGCATCAACTTCTATTTCAATCCACTCTGTTGTTGGCGATATTTGCTTAATTAAATACAAGCCACCAATGGAAGTATGCCAACCAGAGCCGGTATAATTTACCAAGTATATCCAATCGCCTGCTACCGCATTTATAAAAATACGACTATCTGCTATGACTCCATCTAACGCTTCAAGTCTGATTATTTTCGATGAAGCTGGCGTAACCGAAGGAGTAGTTACTTTTAATTTAGAAGAAACTCCAATGGTAATAGATTTAGTCTCTGCAATAGGATCATCAAAGCCTAAGATTAGTTTAGAGTTGCCGAATATGTTTGGAGGTATGGAGTACAACCCCCCTACCGTTGTTTTACTTCTAATTTTGGCACGAGTAGAAAGCGAACCAACTTCAATAATGGAACCAGTTGCAGGCTTAGTGGTTAATCTAATTTCACCCGTAAACCGATTAAATTGAAAATCTTTAGTTGCACCTGTACTGGTTTCGGTTGCTGCCCACATTTTCGAAGAACCAATCCAACCAGCATCTAAGTTAGTGGAATGAAACCACGAAAGAAAACCTGTGGTAGCAAGTGGACTGGTAAATCTAATTTCTGTAACACCACCTACGGTACTAATTTTCGCTACATATTCACCGTTTAAGTTACTGTCAGCTGCATTAAAAATAGTAACGAGCTGATTATAAACGCCTAATGAATCAATCGCATAATCAGTGTCTGTAGTAATAATACATTCGCCACCATTAAATCGATAAACACCGGGGCGTGCTACTTGAGGCATGATCTCTAAATATGAATCAGGAGTGTAGGTTTGGAAAGTTGACCACACAATACGCGAACCAACCTTTTGGAAATTAACACCACTAAGTTTTGTTTTTAATACTGCTATCCACTGATCAACTGTGGCACTAACAATATTGGCAAAATAAGTAGCAAAGTCGGCATCGGTTATGGTTAAAGTTTGATATGATTTGTCAACGCGAACAACTACATTTCTAAGGTCAGCTGCAACAAGTGACCATGGATGTTGGTTAGTTGTCAGAGTAGCGGTTTTGCCTTTAAAAGATAAAGCTGCACCGTTTTTGTAAAGATAAATTGGTTTGATTTCAGACGTTGGTAAGCCTAAAATCGTTTGTAGTTCACCAGATTGAATGTTCATTATTTCTGATTTACCCGATAGATCAAACACTACAATTCCTTTTGCTCCATCGATAGTACGGAAAGAACAAATGTTGGCTTGTGAGTTAAAATCTCTTACTATTTCTAGTGGCGTTGCGGTTTCGAGATTTAAATAATTACTACCTGTAACTGTAAATACCTCGTTTACTCCGTCAATGGTTACAGTAAGTGGCATTAAATCTTGTAAGGCGTAAGGCCCGTAATTAGCTCCAATGGCAATGCACGGAGTAACAGGAGAGTAGGTAGTTCTAAAAAACATTTCTTGGCCAGAAGCGTCTTTAACAAACAACTCATATGGCTGCCCTACAAAAGTTGGCTCTAATAAAGATCCGTCATTGATAAAAATCTTAGAAGGCTCGCCCGGCTCTGTTGGTTCGATTACTACAACAGACGCGATGGCTTTACCTGAATCAGGATCGCGCAAGCCTAACAAAGCGGCTGTGATAGCAGCTCTTGTACCACGGGATAAGGTAGCAGGATAATCTCTAATGCGTTGGCGTAAGTCTTCATCGTTTTCAGTTGAGCGTCCATTAGCAAAAGTTGAACCATTTCTAACTTGAGCTTGTGGAAAAGGTTGTGCACCAAATCGGTTTATGGCACCAGCTAAGGCATTGCCAGATTCTCCAAATGATGTGCAAGTTACTGTGGTTGTAGTTGTATCATCGCCGTCTAAAATAACAGTTTCAGAGTCTGTAGTAAAAGATACTGCTGGAGTTGATGAGTTAGGTGTAGTCTGGCAACTAGTACCAGCTGTAACGACTCTATCTCCCCCCTGTGCTAATACTACTGTTTCTGATATTGAATGATTTTTAGTTAAGGTGCCTTCTAGTTGTAATGTCCAAAACACACCATTATCAGTTTTTGAAATGTATTTAATGGGGCCTTCAAGGTTATTAGCAGTGCCGCGTCCAATGTAAATCTTAGGATTAGTAGAAGGATCTGGCCAAGTTGAAGCGTCTTCGATATAAACCACCGTGCCACCAGAATATGGAGCAGGTTTACCAGCATACAACTTTGAAGATTTCTTTGGAGTGCGTGGATCTGTTATTACGACAAAACCACTAGCTGGACTAGCAGGTTTACGCCCTACCCCTCCAGTGCCATCAGGCAGACCAATTGAGCCGGCTTTACGATCAAGAGCCACACCTGTTAAACTTTCAAGGTCAGTCGATTCTAATAGTTTGAGGACCATTAAGAAGTTTTGATACTGAACTGACGCAACGGATTCTAATAACGTTGCAAGAGATGAGCCTGGGGCAAGGTCAGTAAGATCAGAATTAGCTATAACGGTACGAACAAGATCGCCTAATATTTGTTCTCTGGAGCGTAGTAAAATCTCAGCCATGTGGTTTTATCCTCAACGTTTTTTGAAGTGCTATTTGAAATTGTAACATGAGGTTTTTAGTTAACAAAGGAACTCAGTGTGAGCCAACGATTGCTTGTGGAAGTAATAGCAGAAGTAGAAGAACAAATAGACGATGCCGAAATGCAATATATTACATTCCCTACTACATTACACGCTATAAGATTGTTTGAATTATTAGACAAGGCCGAACAATTAAACGAATTAGCAGCCTCGATAGTAGTGGAAATGCCAGATCCCCCACCCCCTCCGAAGAAGCGCAAAACTAAATCAGTACTACGCAATAAAAGACAAGGGAATAGGCACAGTAGAATCTTGTAACATTACTATCATCGAAATATTAAGCGAAGTTCCCAACGCTTCTATGTTTCCAACTACACAATTTTTAATTCTACTATCGGTTAAAATTGCATTTTGAATACTAAGAGCTATGATTTCCGATTCAGCTAATGTGTTAAACCAAGTATCACCGGCACTATCAGAAATGCCATATTCAGGATGCCATTGGTTTTCTGATCTCACAGTACTAAGGATATGGTGTATGGTTTGTCTTAAATTTGCCGCCCCATAACTCTTTTTAAAATCACCTGTAGAATCTAATAAAATATCCCCAGTACGTTCGTCTCTCTGTATATCTACGCCAAAAGCCAATACTTGTTGCCCAAGTCTTCGAAGTTCATCACTAGAAGGCGTAGCAACACGAGTGAGCGGAGACGTAACATCTAAAGGGATATAAATCATGGAGCGTTCGTTTACAGTGTTCGGATAGTAAACGCGCACAAAACCTTTTTCTTCTGTTTTCCATGCTGATAGATTTTTTTCGCCAGACAAGAAAATAGTTAACGTACCGTCTTTATTGTCATTAATCTTTTCCACTATCCTTGGCTGTTCTTTTTGAGTAATCGAACCAATGTAAACTTGACAACTTAAGCTAATCCACTCCTTGCGAGTATCTTGTATTGTCATGGAGTTACCTGAACCAGAAGAAACTAAATATTGCTTTTCACCATAGAGATCAACATACGGTGATTTTAGTCCATTAGCGGTAACTAGTTCGAACCACCTATCGGCTGAACCTAAATATTGATAAGCCATTTGAGAGAGGCTTTTAGCAAAAGGAATTGAGATATAACTTTTATAAGCATCATTAATAGTTACGGTAGAATCAGCAGATAAATTATTATTACCGATTTTTAATAAGTTTGGAGGAGTGCCAGAAGTCTGCTTAAATTGAACAATAATGCCTTCGATGAATCGCTCTAATTCTAAAGAGTCTTCTAACGTTGCCAAGTCTTCAACAGTTGCACTGCGCTTTCTTGGAGCAATAGATTCGTCTCTAAGAGCAGCGGCATCAACATCCCCTAACCCAATATAATCACAAGTTAAATTGTGTTGCTCTTTTAAAAATGCAACCATGCTTCGAAAATTAGAGATATCAAAACCCTGTACACGACTAAGTTCTCTCCGCATAAAGTCTTTTTCATCTTTATTTGGCTTTATTTCAGTAAACGTTATTAAAAACAAAAATGGAGAATATAAAACAAATTTATCAGGATAGGTCAATACGTTAACTGTATTACCTAATTTAGTGGATTGCACTGATCTTTCAAAATCAGTGAGTGCATTTTCCAATTTCTGATCTCCATTGGCATAATTCTTAAAGCGTGGGTAAAAAGTATTCCAGTTATCGACTAACCACTGATACCTCCCCCTAGCAATAGAAGGCAACAAGTCTAAGGTATAAGGATCGTTAGACTTCCATGCTAAATACATTCCTAAATCTACTTTTAATTCGTAAAAACTTGTATATAATTTACTAGCCATATCGTTACACCACTGGAGGAATTGAAAGAAATGTTCCTAGAGGATCTGTTTTCGCACTGTTAAAGGCACGCATTACATTTTTTGCCTTAGTTACTGCACTGGTTGCGGTAATAGTAGAAACAGAAGCTAAGTCGCCCTTAAATCTATCCGTTGCCCCCCCTAGTACACTCGAATCATCAGGAGTTTGTATATCCCACCCCTTCAATTGGATTTGGTACCTATAAAGAAACGGAGAATTTACAGATTTTGTCATGGAGAAGTTTTTCAAAACTATTCTAAACATCTGATTGTCTTTGTAGTTTTTAAAAAACAAAGCAAATCTTTTTTTCTTAAATTCACTTACATCAATGCTTTTTGTTGCATTATCTCTTCTTGAATTTAAATGAGTATAGAGAATAAAAAACTTATGGAGACGATGTATTTCTGTATACCCGTTACTATCTGGAGCAACCGCACTGTAGGAATAAGGCATATGAGGTTGTATTAAATATTCTGCTGTTCTGGAGGCTGCCGCAGCGGCTCCAAATCCTGCTTGTGCGTCTCTAAAAGCCTCTGTAGGAGCATCAACCAAACCTGTGGCATAAGAAGCAGCTCGCGATAACGAAAGCATTAAAGAGGTGGCTATTCCGGTTTTAGGTATAACATCACGAAATACACTGGCTGGTACATTCGCTGTTGTACCTGCATAGCCAATTGCTCCTTGCGTGTCTCTACCTACCCCCATACCCGTTGTACCAGCAAGCATGATATTCCAAAACACTGCTGCACTAGGCTCTTCAACTACCCCCCCTAGTGTAGGTACCGCATCAGAAGGCGCTACCATTTGTGTGCTTATAGATTCTGGAGGAATAGGCAAGGCGTAATGAAAGTTTTGTTGATTCTTGTCGCTCAAGTCAATAATAGAAAAAACGTAGGGATAGGTTTGATACCAATTCTTGCCTTCATTCGTGTAAATATCCTCAATGGCAATACTAAGACTATCGCTATTAGCATTCCTCTTTTTGATTGCATTGATTACATCGCTAACGCCACTTAAATCTATATCAACCACATCAAATCCTCCTACCGATAATAGAAGGATAGCATTTCAATTATCCGAAACAGGTATTGCTTTGGCGCAGTATTCTTCTAAGTCATAAGTAATAAGAAAGTTTATCTGATTGCCTTTTACAACTTGCTTGATATTCTTGTGAGCGGTTAAATATTTTTCTGTACTTTGTTCCATTGCTATAGATAACGGATCGCCCCCCCTCTTGATTTGGCAATAAGCTAAGCCATCAGCGTCTCTTAATATTTCTCGTTTTCCACTATTACATTGATCTTGACTGTAAACATTATTGTAAGCACTTCCGTATTCTAAATAACGTTCTAAGTCTTTTTGTTTAGGGAAAAAGTAATGAGTTTTTAGCCCCTCCACCCCATAGTTATGTTTTCTTACTTCATCTTCAGCAACACGAGCTTGGTTTTTTAATTCCATCATTTGTTGCAAAGTATTTAAAGTAGAATCAATATTCCTAATAAAACTTTTCGTAACAGTAAAGGTTTTAATTTGTTTTTTGTTCTTACAGTAATCGGAATATCCTGTTTTTGATTCTGGTAATCCAACAGGCTCTGGCTCTCTATAAACTTTGATTGTCGGCTCTTTTTCATTGGGATACTTTTCATCCAGCCAAGCATTATATTTACTTGCATCGGCAAACGTTGGCTGTGGCACTTGCTTATTGATATAGGCTACGGCTTCTGCACGTGTAGGCTCGCGAGAGGTACTTACACACCCCCCTCCTATCCAACTACCAACTAAAAGAATTGCTACAGTTAATATGTTTTTCATGAAGCTATCCTTTCTGCATCAATAGTACTCAATTTGCCTTTTTTGATTTTCCTTTTATATTCTTTTTCCTCAATTGGATCGCATTTACAAAGAGCTACCGCAGTGCCAATAGAACACCCTAGTTCAATCGCTATCGCCCGTACCCCCATACCCATTTCATGAAGCTCCACCGCCTCTTGCCTAAACGCTTCACCAAACACTAATGGCCGATGTGTCAAATAACCAGCCTTGCGCTTTTTCTCAATACCTTCTTTAGTTTTCTTAACAAATAATTTTCTATCCATTGCGTCCTCCTTTGTTATACAAGTAATCTTTCTTCCTATTACTTATATCGGAGGAATTCGCAGAAACTTAAGCCCTTTTTAATACAGACACAATCTTTTTGATAATCGGATTTTGATCGGCTAATAATTCAATAGTTTTTTCAGTAATGCACTCAAGATTCTTTAAATTAAACAAAACATCAATATGCTTAAAGTGCCTAATCACATATTGCAATACCGCAGTGTACTTGTTCATATCCGCCATATCAGAAACAGAAAAGAACTTGTTAAATGTTTGTTCGGTTAGTTCTACATCTTCATATTTGTCGGCAAGTTCATCAATATCAAGAGCACAAAAACAATCTGGCATTGCATTTATCAGGCTCAAGGTTACAAACTTATTCCTTGGGATACGATTGGCTATTAAATAAGCTAAAGCATTAACCAAGAGACTTAAATCTTTTTTCTCAATTATAGTTTCACGTATTTCTATTAATTGACTATCGCTTACAGCTGTTCCGTTTTGTAACTCTTGAATGTAATTTGTCGCACTTATTGGTTTGGATACGTTTATTTGTTTAAGAGCACGTTTCAAATCAAGAACCTGTGTAGTGCTAGCCTCTTGATTTGCTTCTTGAATTAACTTTTTCAAATTATCTGGCAATCTACCTTTAGTGTGTGGCACAATTCCTTTTTTGACAAGCTCTTCTTTAGTAGCATTGACTTTTTCAAATAACCTTTTCCAACCTACCTTCATGCCTAACTTGTGAGCGCGAGCGGTAATAGTTTGTGTGGATAAATTTACTAAATCATCGCCAGCTACGGCAATAAGAGTATGAATTGCCTGTTCTATATCAACTTGTTTAATCGGTTTAGCTAACGCCCTGTTTAATGTTCTACTTCGTTTTGGCGCGACACTTAATTCTTTTTCTATTTTCTTCATGGTTTTCCTTTTGATAGTTAAATTGATACTTGCATTTTTTTCAGGGAATATTTTAGAATACGATATGGCTTCTTTTTCTTGTTTAGTTAAATTGCGTTGTTTCAATTCATTCCATCGTGAGTCAAATACGCTGTTCACTTTCGCTAGTTCTGTTTTCACGTATTTACTGTTAGATGATGAAGTGAAACCAGCACTCCTAATAGTTATTACCGATTCCTGCAAGTGTTGCAATTCAGATATATCTCTTACTATTGCATCCAAAGCACCTTGTTTAAAACTCAAAGGTATTGTGGCAACCTGTTCTAATATCGCTCTTACAAGCCCCGTTCGAATACGATCTTCATGCCATTTTTGAGCGTGAGCATTACCATCAAATGAACTAAGCTTTTTCCCATCAGGATGTTGAATAGTTTGTTCTTTTCCATGACACATTATCTTGCCACTCTCAAAACTAACAACTTCGTTTAAGTTCGTTGTAAATTTCACATTAAATCTTTTCGTAATCATATGCATAGCTCCTTTTATACAAATGCCCTAGAAACAAGCAAAAGCCCATCTTCACTCTGGTAAACCTTAATAGTAGATGTAGTCAATAGTTATTTTGAGAAAAAAGATAGTTACTGCTTCCAATAATACGTACACTCCATATTTGACGTGAGCAGCACTTTTGGATTTACACGACCGGCATATAAACTTGTATTGTTAACAAAACTGCTATCTTCAATTTCATAAGTCATAAACAAATTGGAAGCGTTAACCGTTGCCGATCCTCTTGTGGGATAGAAAATAAACTTAGAATTACCTCTTACAGGAATGCGATCAACAGAAAATGCATATTGCCATAAGCTAAGTCCACCAACTCCACCTGCTGGCCAAAAATCATTATTTCTAATGGCATTTTTAGGAATAATTCGATTGAAAGAAGTATCAAAACCAGATCCATCCGATACGATACGACCGCTGAATAATTTATCGCCTGCTGTTGTTTCTGAATATTCTACGTGTATGTAACCAGGAATTAAAATTTGAGAGCTTTCTAAATTTGAAGAAGCACTAGGATTATTAGTATTGCTAAAACCAAAAGTACCATCACATATTTGTTGGAAGCTAATTCTTGTTTCTAAACCATCAACGCCATTGGTGCCGTTCGTTCCATTGCTTCCATTTGTTCCATTAATACCGTCCACACCATTAGTACCATTAGTACCTGCAATACCCCCTACCCCAGCAGCGCCTCTTAAATCTATATCCCCCCATTGATTGCTTGAACAGGTTTTGAAGCTTGCACTATCTTTAATAAACACCAATGCCCCTTCTTTTTCAGGACAACATATTGGTAGTTCAGCAGCTGTGGCTATAGAAAAAGCAGTGGTTGGATCTTTAACGGTAGTTACCACCCCATCTTTAACAATTTCAGTGGTTGGATCGGTAGCAGCATCAGGGCAAGCAATCCCCCCATCAGCTAAAAACGCAACCACACAAGTTGATCCCCCCCCTATCACATCAGGTATCTCTGCACTAACCGTATTACCATTGGCGTTTACCGTACCACTTACATTTGCACTACCACAAGATATTAAAACCAAACCACCTAATCCAAACAATATACGTTTCATATCAATCCCCTCCTATAGTGATAAAAACACTCCTGTATTTGTTTCAATAATGCTCTTAATACTATCGCAATATATCCCCTCCACTATCCCTTTTTCTTTTATTGCCGCCGTTGTGATTTGCACAAACCTAACATCATAAGTGTCGGCACCTTCATTGTAAGAAACCACAATATGAGATACCCCCCTACCATTGCGCCCTATCTTAAAACTTAGTGCAATACGCCCTTTGCTGTCGGTAGTGCTACAGATGTTTTTCGCGCCCATCATTAGAAACGCTCTATGGCCGATTTGGGTAGCTATCGTTTGTGAAATTTCATTTGCCCTTACTTTTTCCATCTCCAAACCCCCTTTAATAAAATGTTCTTCTATCTTATATATCGGCAAGATTTAGGTTTTCTTAAGCAATTTCTTTTAAAGGCCAAATAATGGTATATTCATCGCCATTGTCGATTACTTCTGGATCTCCATTCGGTGCTGTGTTCCAACATCCACTTGCTGCAATGAATTTCGAACTTGCTGTCATATATTTGATCATTCCCGTTTTAGTTTTTCGATAGTGTTTTAGTTCTCCGCTATTTCTTTTCCAGGTGCAATAAAATACTAATTCCTTAACAAGTTCGGCTTTGTATATACGTTTGTTGTTTTCAGAAGTAAAACATCCATTAAAAGTCCATAAAGTTTCAATATTTTCATTATCTTTAATGCAAAAACATTGTGTTTTATTTGTGTTTGCTAAACGAGTTCTGGCTACCCTTGCTTGTGTGATAGTTTTAAACACCTTGGCTTTTGTAATTTCTATAGAGCTTGTATATTCACCTGTTTTGTAGTTGAGAGATGTAATTACACAGGTATAAAGTGGCTCCCAACTGCCGTCGTCTCTGCCACTAACAATCACAAACCCGTTTTTGTTTTCCATATCCATTCCCCCTTTTATGAAGTGTTATTGATCGCCTTCTTCTATTACTTATATCGGCAGAAAACGTCAAAACTTTAATCGTTATTTTGAAGTATTTTGATTATTTTTATGGCTTGCTCAAGTGTAATATCAAAAGTTTTAATATTTATACGATTACTAGCACTTACATTTACTTGATGATGATCATTTTTCGTGGTAAACAAATAAGGGAACTTCATTTCTTCGTATACATTGCCAGTTAATACAGCTAAAGTTTCACTGGTATTCATGGCAGCGGCAAGCGTACCGTTATCAATTGCCCATTGCCGTTTAATAATCTCTAATGCCTCGCGCTGGCCTTCTATTAGAGTAATTACAGCTTGCAAGTAATCATGTATAGCGAAACCTTTTTCTTGGAATTTTGTAGTTTTGTTTTTATCCAAATAAACAAAGTAAGTTGCATATTCTGCTTTTAAAAGTATTTTGATTAAATATTGGCGATCATTTACCAATAGAAAACTAATACCGAAACATTCATTTTTAGCTATCAAGGTTTCATTGTAAACTGAAAAACCAGCTGTAGGATAGGCTAAATTTAAATCACTGGCTAGCCTTTGGAGAAGATGTTTCGGTGTGGTATTCATGTTATTCACCCCAAACTAGTTTGGTTATTTTTTCAGAACTGGCTATTATTCCTTTTCTAATCTCAGTAAAACGAGCCTTTAAAAATTCTCTTTCATCTTCTGCTGTAGCCAAATTTGCTTCTATCAAAGTTTCTACATCAAAAAAATCTTCAATAGTATACAAAACAATGCAACCTTCTGCTTTTACCTTGCGAGGATCTAGATCATCATGCTCACGCCGACAATAATCTAAACTAGGCACTTGTATTTTGTAGCCGGCGCTGTCTTCAGTTTCGATCATTAAATTTTCTACATTGGCTTCAGTTACTTGTTTTAATAATTTATATATCCCCTGTGCTGTATTAATTTTTCTATCTCTTTTTTTAAAAATAACATTGTAAGAAAAGGTTACACAAAATCTAGTTGTTTCGCCTAATTCATTTTCATTAGCTTCGTTAGTTTCGCAACAATCAGCTAAGCCAACAGAACTGTTGAAATACTTGTCAAACATTACGCTTACTTCTTTTTCTGTTAGTTTTGAAAACATGTTCGTCCCCCCTTGTTAGTTGTTATTCGTTTTCTTCCCTCATATATATTATCGGTACAAAACAGAAAAACTTTAGCGGTATTTGATCGGTTTTAAAAAGAAAAAAGCCAATGCATTTAAGCATTGGCCTGAATATCACATAAGGGGAACACTCTATTCATCGTTTTCAGAGCCTACGTTTTCAATAAACTTTTCCTGTGCTTTTAATAGCTTTTCTTTCATTTCTGAACTAACTTTGGCCTTGGCTACTTGATCTTCTAATTGTTTGGTTAGTTCAGCTTTGGTTATAGAAACGCGAGCTGCACATCGAAGTTTTAAAGTTTTATTGCCTAAAGTATCTGGCTCTTGTACTTTTTCCCAATACCTAGCTACAAGTTTCACCCCAGATAACTTGCCCGATGTAATGAAAGCAGTTATGCCTTCATATCCACTATCGCCTTGACTTGCATTTTCACCTAGTTGCCCAGATTCTGTTATTGCAGTTTTTACATATTGCACTATCTGACTTTTGGCTTTCAATTCAGCTGCATTCATACAAGAGTCAACCCGATTAGTCCCCCCCATAGATATTGTATAAGAGTAAAGAAGATTATTCCCCTCCTCTACTAATGGCACATCCCCTATAGTCCATTTAGGTGTTTCATCCCCCCCACCTATTCTTTCAATAACGCTACTAGCAAAGAATTCAGGTTGTGCGTTTTTAGTACTAGAACAGCCAACAATAAGCAAACCTATTAATAAACGTTTCATATTCATTCCCCCTATACAAAAACATTATTCCAATACACTCGTAATAGCTAAATCAGTGATATGCCCATCTTCTAACGCCGGATCTGTTTTTGATACTCCAATGCTACCCAATATATTTTCATGTTGTAAGGCGTGCGTATTTACTAGCTCAAAATCCACAGGCACCTTAGCAATAATGGTTATTACAATTTTTTTAAACGGTTTAGCTTTCATATTCATTCCCCCTTGCCTTGTGCTGCTAAGAATTCAGGTATATCAAGTTGTGTGCCTGATAGGTAATTAATCGTCAAGCTAATTGCATACCCATCGTTTTCAGAAAACCGATCTTGTAATGCCTTCAAAACCTCTATTGCTTTGCCAGTGCTTGTTAATGATCGGTTATGTGTTGCAAAGAAATGCACGCCGTTTAAGCTTATGTTTATCTCATAATACATATTCATTCCCCTTTTGTTGTTACACCGATCCTCTTTCCTCTATTACTTATATCGGCAACATTCCAGAAAACTTTAATCTTTTTTGATCGCTAATTTAAAACCTAGTTTAGTAATTTGAGCTAATAGCCGTGCCGTTTCTTGCCTGCAATCTTCTTGATATTCAGGGTATAGATTTAAAGCATAGGAAAAAGGATCGGCTGGCCCTATCTTAAAGGCTTCTTGACTATCCCCCCCACCATATATGCCTACAGTTTTATTTTCCAAATCCACAATATAATGCCACTCAACATCCCCATGTTTACCTAATAAAGAAGGCTCGAATGCCCCCCCTATACCCGTATCTTCCCCATAAGCGTCAACATTAGCGCCTTGCCCATACACACTAGTTGCCTCTCCAATGAGTAAACCTACAACTTGATCAACATGTAAACTTGCTTTTTCACTTCGAATGCTACCCTTGTTATATGCTTTAATTTGCTTTTGTGCCTTTTTTAAAGTTTCTACAATTATCGGCAAATTCCCTGTAGGATACCCATCGCTATGTTTGTACAATCTTACAGTTTGATCATGTTTGCTGTGAATTCTTTGCTTGCCAGTGATAACAATAATTGATCGTGTACTCATATCGAACCCCCCCTAGTTAGTTGTTTAATCCCAGCCTCTTTAAGAAAGGTCAATTGCTACTTTATCTTCACTCGAAAGCTCTAATGTTTCATCATCATTTATTTCAATCGTGATAGATTTGAGTGTTTGCCCCCCCAATGTAACTTTTGTGATAATTCCTGAAATATCATCTATTTCTATCCCATCGACACCACAAGATTGACTATCAGGAATCACTCGGCCATAAAAAAACATTCCAGTTTTTAGCTTTTTCGCTTTAATTGTACTCATATCACTCCCCCTTATATCCCAATACCTTGCCAAACCTATTCAATAAATACCCGTCTCGTATAGCTTGATCTTGTGCTCTTTCATTTGCCCCAGTAGCATCCCCATGAGAGCCTACAGTAAAACCATTACAGTTATCGCAAGCTTCAATATATTCACAAAAGTCATCATGGGTAACTTCTAAATAACCTTTACCCTCGCAACTTTCACATTTACACATATAATCCCCCTTTGTTCCTGCCCTTTTTGATCAACTTCTTCTATCTTATATATCGGCACATTTCGCGTTTTCTTTAGCACTATTTTTAAAAAGTTATGTTGGCTATTGACAGCGCTTTTATCGTGCCGTGTTGTGTAGATACGTTGTCAGGCTGCACTAGGTTGCAATTATACATATCAGCGAGTAATAGGGCACTGGTGGCGCTGTCTGCTATAACTAATGCCTGCTCTTGCCAGTTTGCTCTTTCATTAGCCGTCAACACTTCACTTTTATTCGTTAGTAACTCAATTTCACCTAAGCTAATTAAAAATATATGCATTTCATTCCCCTTTGATAAAAGCAAAGATTATTTCATTGGCCAAATCAAAACCAATACCACTGCAATCAATACAAGGGATTACTCTTTCAACTATATCGGTTAGATCATCCCCCTGTGCCCCCCCACTACCCATTAATTTATGAAATATTTCACTAGCAATATCATCATCTTCAAAAGCATCCGAGTCATTATTGGGATGGTTGCGAAATAATTCAATTAATGGCATAACTAGATCGGTATATTGTTGTAAGTTTTCTAAATTTGCTAATAATTCTGCTTTTTCTTCAAAATCAATGCCAATATCAGAGCAGAAACTAGGTGCCGTATCCATAATATCGCATTGAGATCGTTCTATCATGCCCTTGGTTTCTTCATGCTCTTGACTCTCTTGAGCTAAAGCATCGGCTAATATCATGCGGGCAACTTCTTTAGTGATGTAGTTCATAATTTTCCCCCTTTGTTATACCGTTATCATTTTCCCTCTATATATAATATCGGTAGAAAACTGGAAAACTTGAGCCTTTTTTGATCAATTTTTTAGCTTGCTTGTTTTTGTTTTTTTCGGCTTTGTTTGGTTGGCGCTGGATCTGTATTGGCCTTTAATACCCATTGACAGCTAAAATCTTCATTAATAGTGCAAACATGGTTAGGATGTTCGCATAATTCAAAGGTTGGCGTCAATATTACTTCTTCAATAATTGATCGCAATGCCCTTGCCCCAGTGCCTAGAGTCAATGCTTTTTCAGCTACCTTGCCCAATGCGCCTTCAGAGAATATCAAATCACAATTTAAAGCAGAAAACAGCCTAGTATATTGCGACACAATAGAATTTTCAGGTTTGGTTAATATATCTTTTAGTTCGTCAATACCTAGGGCAGTAATTTCAGCAATTACAGGCAACCTGCCCACTAATTCCGGTATCATTCCAAACTTTTGAAGATCGTATTGTGTTACCCTACCATCGGTTTTTGTAATGCCTACAAAAGCGCCCGAAACAATAAATAAGATATTCGAAGTGTCAATTTCAATCGTGCGAGATCCAGGATGTTTTCTGCCACTAGCTTCCCCATTAATGTGAACAGTGTGCCCTTCGATTATTTTCAATAAGCCTTGTTGAACACCTTCCCCAGAAACATCCCTAGTAACCGACACACCAGCGCCTTTTTTAGCTTTTTTATCAATTTCATCAATAAAAATTATTCCGTGTTCGGTTGCCTCAATATCTTCCCCTGAAGCCTGATATAACCGCCCTATAACGGTTTCTACATCATCCCCTACATAACCGGCTTCAGTTAAACTTGTAGCATCGGCAATTGCAAAGGGAATATTTAAAAACTTTGAAATAATTTTAGCAAAGTGTGTTTTCCCGCAACCTGAAGGCCCCACCATTAAAATGTTGCTTTTTTCCAAATCTAATTCAGGATGTTCCATGCGCAATAAGTGTTTAAATACCGCAACTGATAACGCACGCTTTGCCCCAGATTGATTTACAATGTGCTTGTTGAAAAAATTCACAATATCTTTTGGGTTTTTGGTATTGACTACATTGGTTTTCATATGCATTCCCCTTTTGTTAGTTGTTGTTACGCCGATCTTCTTTCCTCTATATATAATATCGGTAGAAAACTGGAAAACTTTAGCCTTTTTTGATCATTAATCTTGTAATATATCCAAACCAAACACATCGGATAAAACTTTAACAGCTACAAAAACTAAATAAAAAGAAATTATAATAGTCATAACATTCCCCCCTTATTTATTCCAACCGTTTACTGCCAAATCTAACCTTGCTTGTTTCTTCAATTCCCGCTCTTTACTTCTCTCTTGTAGTTTCACTGGTGTTGTGTGTTGTTTTAAAAGTTTCATTTTCATACATGCCCCCTTTTTTGTTGAAACCGCTTTCTTCTCTCATATATATTATCGGCACATTTCAACAAAACTTGAGCCTTTTTTGATCGCTATTTGTATTTTTTAAATTGTTCAAAGGCTGGTAAACTAATTAGATACTTATACACTAACTTGCAAACTGTTTTTTGTCTCGCATTACTATATTCAAATTTCCATATGCGTGCTCTTTCTGCATTATTACCAGCGCCAGGCAAACCTTTAAATAAGTTTGGATAACCTGCTTTTAAACTATCAGCCTTCACACCTGTTATATACACTTCTAATAACATCAAAATACTGTTTATCCAATATGCCTCAAGAGTAACCGTGCCATTAAAACTATCTTGCCTTGTTAATATTCCATGACTCTTGTTTACTAATTCTTCATCTTCCAATACATTCCTAGCTATCGCCTTGCCAATTTCTACAAATTCAAATTTAATTAGATCTTTCATGTTATTCCCCTTTGCCTAAATCATCCCAATTACTTTTCTTTGATGTGTTTATTCCAGCGCAACCACAACACCGATGATCTAATTCATTGGGTTCATCTTTGTAGAATCCCACATGATTACACGCTGAACATTCCATTAAAAAATACCCTGCTAATACTTCATCGATTTGCTTGCGTTCTTCTTCAAACGATACCTTGTTAGCTATCTCAATTACTCGTTTATCTTCTTCACAATTAGGCTCAATAGCACCCGCACTAACCAAACGAACACAAACCAATTCAATAGCGCCTTCATCCCAAAACGCTTGTATATCATCCTCGCTATCGTTATTACTAAAACCAAAGGCACACTCTAAATACTCTTTTACTTGCCTCAATGATATTTTACTCATTTCATTCCCCCTTTTTGATCGCCAATAATTCCTCTATTACTTATATCGGCAATATTCCAGAAAACTTTAGCACTATTTATAAAAATATTACCTCAATAGCCTTTACCAAAACATCACTAGGGCAAGTATCAGAATCGCCAAAATTAAATACCTTGCCAATATAATGCGCCCTTATTTGATCATCACTTCCATTAATATCGGTTACTAAAGTATTGCCATTGCTAAAAATTACTTTTATCGTTCTCATAACATTCCCCTTATTTGAAATAACCTGCTTTAAACCAATTGGGCATATCTTCACGGGTTTTGAAACTAACTAAATAACGAGAGGGACTAAAACTAGGCTTGCTGTCTCTAATCGAAACATATTTCATTTCATCCCGGCAATCGGCGTTTTCTGCCACTATCAATGCAAGCTCGGCACTATCGCATTCAATTACCAGTTTATTGATTTTCCCTTCAGCCTTGCCCCAATAACTCATAGCACTATCAGTCATGCATACATAATATTTTCCAGTTTTAGATATTCCCATAACACGTTCCCCTTTGTTAGTTGTTACCCTGCAAGTTCCTCTATATATATTATCGGCACATTTCAACAAAACTTTAGCACTTTTTGATCATTATTTTTCAGCAATGTTTTCTAAATAATAAGCAAGCCCAATTGCAGTCAATTCCAAAGTACTTTCATTAGGATCTTTATTTGGATAACATTTTACATAGCCTTTTTTTGATAATGAGGAAATTGCGCCAGATAACTGCAAACCATCAATATCCCCATAATCACATACCGACGCGGACCAAACTTCTTTATTTGCAATAACAGCGCCTGCATAACATTGAACCATAAAAGATATTGCCTGTAGTGCCCTTGTTTCTAGTTCGGTTAGTTGTTCCATGGTGTGTTCCCCTTTGTTAGTTGTTACCCTCTCGCTCTTTTCTCCTACCTTATATATCGACACAAAACAGAAAAACTTTAGCCTTATTTGATCGGTTTCTTTAAAAAAGTATATGTAGGGAATAGTTTTCCAGTATTAATAGGCATTACTATATATATTCGTTTACACGGCCAATAACGCACCCTAATCACGTGCCCTATACGTTTACCTACAAAACTAGTTTCATGCAACCACGGCCTTTAAAATTACCTTATAATGAAATGTACAATATTTTGCACATTATTGACCTCTTGTACAACTTAAACTTGTACACTGGAATGAAAATGTACAATATTTTGCACATTAGTTTTTGTTGATCAATATCGGGTAAAGGTTTGTGTGTAGGTTAGTATTGGAATAGGGCAAGATATAGAAACATTTAAATACACTCTTATTTGTTCAATGTTTACAGTAATAACTCTTATTAATTGAATGTTTTGGAGTGTGGGGAATAGGGTAGATAGCAACACTTATTCACATAGGTAGGGATCGTCTCTGGAATATTCATAATGTATAAAAGAGGTACTCTAGTGTGAAATATGGGTAAAGAGAGACTGGGGACACTATGGGTAGTGTGTTTTGTGTTTGCACATAATTTTTAGAAACTTTTTTAGGGCTTTCAGGTGTACTTGCCACATTTGAAAGCCCTTTCAGTTTTGATAATCATAGTTATCAAAACTGAACAAGTACCCTATAACAGTTTATTATCATTGAATATTATAACAGTTTTTTAAATAATTACATTTCAAAATTCACTGCAATTATTCCGCAAGCTCTGGAATTCTTCAATGATTACAGGTGCCCCCTCCGAAATGCGAAAATACATTTAGATTTTGGAAAACTAGGAGTGTCTAGTACACCCCCGCATGAACACAGCCTCATTTCCCCACTGTACTACCCCTAATCCACCACACTCCCTTCCCCAACTTTATATATCTCAGTATTATTATGAGTGCCTCTCTAATTTCCCTTTAAACAACTCTATCCCCCTATCCGAAAAGAGGTTTAGAAAATAATTCAGATTAGCAAAAATGGGTTTGAAAAAAAATTACCAAAAAAAATGGAGGGGGTATGGGGGTAAGATCAAAACAATGTATTTTCGTTTATCACATGATACAACTTTATGCTTTCAATCATGTGGATGCCGTTCTCTCCAAAAGGTACCAACCCATCAAACCAATCTATATCTTCTACACTTAAGCTACCTTGATACATATCCTGCGGTGTTTGATCAGTGTAGTCAGAGTTGTCCCAATTATACTCATGCTTCAAATTGCGGATAACTTTAAGGATAGAGATTAAGCGTGGTAGTTCCTCTTGAGTTATATAATGGTGTGAGGAGATATAATCGGCATCATTAGTATCCGCAGTGATAATAATTAATAGTTTAGTGTTCATACCAATCCTTAATATATTTCTTCTAATGGAACATGGGCGGTTAGGTTCGCGTTTGTGGAGTACAGGTACCATTTCATAGCTTCTGGATTATTTTCGAATATTAGTTTAGTTTTGTTAACGATTGCGGTAGTCCAAACAACATGAATAATGGCGCTGAACAGAGTAGGAACCCATAGTAGGGTGAACTTATACCAATGTGGCCAATCTGGATCTGTAGGTTTCTCTCCGCCCCAAACTACAATACCGACGATCAGAAAGAGTATTAGGTAGAGTCCGGCAACGAGTAATCCGACGCCTATTACTTCTGGTACGGAATTAATTTTGACATTTAGTTTAAGGTTTACGTGTTGAATTGGGGTGGAATTAGTTTTAGATAGGGTGACGATAATTGCATTTTTTAGTATGGTGATTTGGTAATATTCGGAGGAGAGGTATTCGGCTACAGTGGCCATATCGCTGAGATAATCCACCATACTGATATGGATATTTGCATAGCCTTTATTGGCACCTGTAATGATTGTATTTTTAGCGTATTCTATGGCGTTAAAGGAGGCGTGACGTTTGGCGTCTGTATAGATTTTTTTAGCTTGATCTGAGTGATATTTTGTTTCGAGTTCTGGGATTGATTCTGTATTGGTCATATTTTTCTCCTGTAGGTATCTTTTAGCAGTATTGTTTTGATAAGGCAAGTTGTATACCAGGGGAAAAATCGATGGGTGAAAAATAAACACCAATGATATTGTACAGTTGCTCCTTCTCCTCACACATCTCCTTCCTTTTTACTTTCCCATTGTATTTTGCCAGTGAAATACTTTCTTTAATAAATACAACAAGTTAAGTAAATTTAGTTTTATGTGTGTTACTTATTCCGAGTTATACACCTAGGGAAAAACGGAGGGTAAAATACGTTATCCAATGAAATCAACGAGTTAGTATAAAGTGCATGAAAATTAGGTAGAAGCGGAGTTGTTACCCTAGGAGAAAACGAGGGTAGATTTATAAAGTTCAATAATAATGGCTACTTAATCATTCTTAATTTTTTTGCTTGGAGTTGAATTCGTTCGATGAGAGATTCTTTGGGTGGTTCTTTATTGTTTAGGATTTCTTGAATAGTCCATGAGTTAGATTCGAGTGCTTTGGCGAGTCTATGTATTGAGCCGTAGTGGATATGGAGTTCGTGTAGTAGTTGTTTATTCATTTTATTAGTCCTTTCTCTATGGCATATTGTTCGAGTATTTGGAGGGAGGTTGGGCTAGGAATGTTGTATCCATTTTTCCAGAGGGAGATGGTTACAGGGGAGATGTTAATTTCTTTGGATAGTGTTTTAATTTGACCTGCGTGGTTTATTAATTTTTTTACCAGTAGAGCGGAGGGGGTATTAATGATTCGGGTGGTACGTCGTGACATTAGTATTTGCCTTTTCCGAGATATTTATTGAATAGGGCGGCTAGGAGAAAGACTATGCATATGGCTAATAGGGTTGCTAGGATTTCCATTGTTGTTCTTTCCCTTCTTTATCTATTTTTTTAACTAGTTGTTTTCTCATGGTTTGGGCAGCGCTACTGGAGATATAGCCGCGCAGGTTGAGTCTTACAATAGCGTCGGCATCTTTTTGGAAGTGTTCGATATTTGGTAGGTATTGTATTACGTCTTTTAGTTGTATAGCTAGAGGTTCGACTAATGCTCCGAAGTGAATTCCTGCCATGACATATCTCCTTGTGTTTCAAATGAGAGAGCACATATAGCAAAGGTTGTTTGAATGGTCAATGAAAAAATTGTGGAAGTGGAATGGGTGTGATAAGTGTATTTTATTTAGTGGAGGAATTATGAAATATTGTCAGGACTGTAAGTGGTTTGAGCAGGGGTATTCGATCGAGAAGTGTAGGAATTATAAACTCAAGGAAGATCATAGGGATATGAATGATTCCTATCTCTTTGCGGTATTTATGAGGCCATCGGATATGCGTAAGCATCCGAAGTTGTGTGGGCAAGAGGGGCGTTATTGGGAGCCTACGTTATGGTATCGGTTTACTACTTGGTTTAGGAGTTTATTTAAATGACACCGGAGCGGCATAGGGAGTTATCTACTACTGAGGCTCTTTTAACTACAGAAGAGATAAAGTTTGGTTGGCATTTTTGTCCAGATTGGGATTATGCTCTTTGTTTGCTGGATTATGAGGGATGTACTTGTAAAAAGGAGGGCAGTAGTAAGTGTTAACTCATTGTGATGTTTGTGAATATGAGCAAGTGGATGGGACTGAGGAGCCGTGTGTTAGTTGTATTTATCCGAATTGGGCACCTACTATTGAGCCGATGAGGTGTGACACTTGTTTACATGACGTAGATAGGCCGGCAGACAAATGTGGAAGTTGTAGGGGTAGTAATTTTAAGAAGCGGGTTATGTGTACGGAATGTGGAGCGGTTAAGCCCTTGATGACGTGTTGTTGTGGAACGGCTATGAGGTTGTGTTCTGGCAATTGGATATGTGATAAGTGCGGGTTTGTGTGTATGCGTAAGGAGCTGTAATGACTGAACATAAAAAGAACTTCCGTATTCTCAAGGTTGGAGATTGGTTTGTTCGAAACGATGGGATGATTGACTGTATTGAATACGGCGTGGCTGATCATACATACAGTTTAATGGGAAAGATGGGGTCGTATACTCTGGATGGGAAACATAGGATAAACGGAAGCGATAAAGGCAACGTGGCATATCTTATTAATCCTCCTGATCTTACCCCGTTACCGATGCCAAAAGTGAAAAAGTGGCAGTGGTTGTATAGATCTTCTCGTTTGTATGTTTTAACTGGTTCTTATTACGCCTCAAAAGAAGAGTGTGCGGTAAATATAGGAGTCATGCCAATTGAGCCATATCTTCCTAGTGAAATAACGGAGTATGAGATATGACTATTTTTCTAACCTCTTGGTTTCTTTGCGGTTTTATTGCCACGTTAATATCGAGAATAAACTATAAATACAAAGTTAAAGTGTGGCATTACATAACGACTACATTAGTAGGGTGTATTAGTTTAGTTTGGATATTGTCGATTATATTTGGTTGGTCTAGGGTGGAATCTATGATTAGCGGAGTCATGGAGTACGAGATATGATGACAGAGTACTTAGAAGTTAATCGACCGAATAAGCGGTATTGCGATGGGTGTCCACTAACTTATGTAAGTCATGGACAATTTGATTTTGAGTTCATACAATGTGGGGCTTTAAATAAGAAATTAATTACTCTAAAATCTGGAAAAATCAGAACCCCTTCTAATTGCCCATTAAAACAAAAGAAAAATTGGTATGACGGGCTAGAGCACATCAAATGCCACGATGTAGAACCCAATCCACACTGCTTTTGCCCAAGATGTGTAGCTGCAAAGGAGGATAAAGAATGAAATTAGAATTTAATATTGATGATTCTACTATCGGTATTGCAATTGTATTATTTGCTATTGTTATTGTAGTTATTGCAATAACTACTGGGGTTTGCTTATATAATGGATATTATATAAGTCATATAGGAGTATGTAAATGAATGAATATCTAAAAATAGATAGGCCAAACAAACAGTATTGCGAGGGATGTATTGCTTTTATACATTACGATACCGAATATTATTATTGTCTTGTCACCGACACTCCTTGTGTAGATAAGATAACCCCGCCCAACTGCCCGTTGAAGAAAGAATTTAACCACGACATGATATTAGCTATCATTAACTATACTGCCTCTGGCGACGTAGAATTAGCTAAAACGCTGGCATTACAATTACTAGGTAATGGGGATAAACCTACTTTTGCTACTTCCAATTCCCATACTATAGAGAAAGAAAAACAATGAAGTACCCACCAGAAGACGATGATATACCAACAGGATGCTTTGTTTTAGGCGTTATCGTTATTCTATTCATATTTTTCTCTCCGTTATTAGTTGATTGGATTAGTAATCATATTGAGATTAAAATTCATGAATAAACCGCCAATAGAATGATATAAAATACTGTTTTTGTATCAACTTAAGGGTAATTATGTTGAGGTAGTGGTGGTTATCAAACAAAAGGAATGCATATTATGGCAAACGATTTAGGTTTTAAAGTACCAGAAGAATTAGTCAAGCCTATTATTAAAGATCTTGTGGCAACTTATATAGCTCAACAAATGGGCGATGCTAATAAAGTTATTGCAGAATTAGTTTCCAAGGCTTTGAGCGTAAAAGTAAATGAAAATGGAGTTGTTGATAAATACGATTCTTATAACCACCAAAGTTACATAAATCTTATTTTAAACAAAAGTATTCATGAATTAGCAAAAGAAACCTTAAAAGAAATTTTAGATGCCAATAAAGAAAAAATTAAAGAGCAAATAAAGCTTGCCATTTCTAAACAGGGAGATTTGGGTGAGTTTATTTTTAATGGCTTTAAAGAATCTTTAGAATCTAATTGGCATTCTCATATCTCGGTTGCTTTTAAAAGGAAAGAATAAATGAATTATCTGAATTATGTAATGTCTACTGTAATTACGGCGATAAGTATTACTTTGCTTATTCTAGTTAAAAGAGGAATAGAAAGCTACGGCATTTCTGCTGGCACTGTGGCTTGGTATATATTTTTGTTTTTTCTTGCTGTCGGCGTGTTTTCTTTTTGTATGCAGATATTTAGTAGGGAGGCGTAAATGAAACTTTGTATGGATTGTAAGCATAGTTATTATGAAGTGCGTTACTTCTTAGCTGCTTCTTTTCCTATAAGAGAGATACGTTGTAAATTCCACAAAGTACCAGTAGATATAGCAAGACGAATAGATGGATATTGTGACGACGCAAAAGACTTCGAACCGACCCTTTGGTATAAATTTAGAAAATTATTGAGGTTGGTATGAGCTTTGAGTTTTGCCTAGCATATCCTGAAGTAATAATGACTACTGAACAAATAAATGCTCCGGTAAATATTATACATAAAATTGGAATATTTAATCTTAAACAAGCAGAATGTGTTTTTATAAAATTATCTATTAGTAATGTAAAAGTATATGCAATTAATGAAGATAAGATGGAAATAAGGTTGGTTACAAATTGGTGGGAAGCAAAACAATTTTTCAATGAGGATGAAAGCGTAGTATGAAGCTTGTAGTTGGCAAACACAACATGTTATGCGTTTCGGGTGAAGGATTCCGTATTGGAGATCTAATAGAAATAGAGGGAGTTCCTATTCTAAAATATCGTCCAACGGCAGATGATGTAGCAAAAGTAAGAGGCGAAAGTGGTGCGAGCATAGTTGATTGTGCTTTTGCGCTTGGTATGTGTTCTGGAGATATCGAAAAAACAGTTTTATTCTTAAGAGAAATGGGGTATTAGTATGAAGAACGAATTGATAGCGAGATGTGTGCACCATGTAAATAATAAAATTTGCGAACTGAATAACGAGCAAACAATTGCATGGGAAGATACACCAAAGCACATGCAAGACGGTTTAATATCGGCTATAAACGACAATCTATCGCCAAGAGAAGGTCATATTAATTGGATGATGAACAGACTAGCAAACGGCTGGAAACTTGGTGCAGAAAAAAGTATTGAAAATAAAATTAGCCCATGTTTAATTCCCTATGAGGAGTTGCCTTATGCACAAAGAATTAAAGATTCAGTGAGGCAAGGCATAGTGGAATTTTTAAAGGAGGTACAAGAATGACAGCGCCTGATGTTTTAGTTAATAATATGACTCGTCCTGAAACGCTTAAAGATATTAAAAATTTTGTATTATCTCTTCCTGATGAAACTCTTGAGCAAGTAGTGGTTTTTAATATTAAGTGGGGAAATGAAGCTGGTACGGTTTCGTGGAAAAGAAAAGAAACCCCTAAACAATATTGGCGACGGAAACAACAAACAGTGGCGGCAGACGAACTCATAAGCACCTGCGAACCGATCGGAAAAACGCATGATATACTCAGCACCAACTAAAGAAGAAATAGAACAATGTTTTGAAGGTAGTAATTTTGGAAGCACTGACTATGAAAATATTGTAAAACTTGGATTATTAAAAGTTGCTTGTGGGTATCATAATGGTTCTACACTAACTTGTATCTTATATAACTTAAGATTAATCCTCCCCGATTCTAAGCAGATTTTTAGTTTAACGGATAAAGGGAAACACTCTCTTTATGAATGGTTTTCTAATTATGCAAAGGAGAAGTAATGACAGTAAATAATCATTGTGGTACTTGCTTGCACGAAGAGTTAAGTAGTGACCAAGAGCCTTGCAATACCTGTAGAAATAGTAATTGGGAGCCATTTATAGATAGAAATTGTGACAGTTGTTTACATCGCCACAGGCCAGAAACAGTAGAACCTTGTGCGTCTTGTGGGCATACAAGATGGGAGAAAAAGAATGGCTGAACCAATAAGCGAATACGAAGTAGAAACAGATGCTATATATGAGCACAGGAAAACAGGTGCTTTATATGAAACTCACGATTTCTGTAAAGTCAAGCAAGCAGAAGGCAGTGACACCACTTGGGTTGTGGGAGTGATTTATTCACCTAAAGGGAATTTTTTTCAAAAATACGCTTGTTCTGTGAACGAGTTTGTTAGTAGATTTAAGGAGATTTAAACACAAATCTCTCGAATTACTTTGTGTATTTTTTGTTTTAGATCACAATTTTCGCCTTTACAGACTTCACACTCTTTAATTTCACAACAAAACTTAAGTCCGTGGAGGATTGCTTTTTTATTAGCTTTCCAGTGGGCGTCTTTTGGTGATAGTTCGATTTGCAAGATAGTATCGGCAATTTTAATTTCTAGTTCGTCCATAAACTGTTTCCTCCTACCTTTATATCGGCAGAAAAGGGAAAAACTTAAGATAAAGTTTGTTTAATGCCATAAATAGCTAGACCAACAAAGGCACCTGCAATGAAGCCTACGGGGCCTGCTGCTGCACCAAACCCAGCTCCACTTCCAACCATACCTATTGCAGTCATACCGCTTGCAGCGACCGCCGTACCGCCTGTTATGCCACCTGCTCCGGCTGCCATAGCTGCTTTAAGTTTTTTACCAGTAGGGCTTTCATCATCCATTAGCCGTTCAAAACCATCTTTAATATCTTCAAAATCCATTTGTTTCTCCTTTTTTCGTTTAGGATTTCTTGTTATCTTTCGCAACTTTTGTAATTTATTCATCTCTATTCCCTCCAAATTGTGGTTTCTTAGAAAATATGGAGCTTGTCAAGAATTATTTTTGATTTATGGCTAACAGAAATTAAAATGCTCTTTAGGGCGGATTAAAGGAGTTAAAATGCTCTTTAGTTAAGATATTTGGAAAGCACGTCTTGGTTTTGGATTTCGTGTTTAATTTTTATCCATGTATTTTCTTGTTTTTCTCGAAATTCTTTTTGTTTGTTTGCGTAATACTTAGGTTTGACGGTTAGGCTTTGTTGCCAGAACGGTTCTGTATTATCTGTAATGGTTACTACTTGTTCTTTTTTATTCATAAAATCCTTCTTTGGTTCATATAAACAACACCATGCGTTCATATGTATTGTTTATGCGCCTCTCCAGAAAAACGCCTAACCAGATTGTAGTCAGGCGTGGGAGAGACGTTTTAGCAGAAATACATCTTACGCCTACGTTTACTTAAAGACAAGGAGGAGGGCGTGTACAAAATGAAAAAACTCTTCTAAGATAACAGCAAATTAAAAACAAGCTGGGGCGGAGGGTGCATTTTGAAAAGCAATAGAAATATATTTTCGGCGTATGATGTTGATAAAGTAGAGGAATTTGAATGGTGGTTTTACGATAATGTTGAATCATACAGAGCTATTCAGGATTGTATTACGATATATGGACGGGTGGCGAAAAAGAAGTTCAGTTTGCGGATGGTATTGGAGATGTTGCGGGCTGGAATTGATATTCGGTGGCGGCACATTGAAGTTTCTTTAAACAATGATTTTATTCCTATGTTACAGCGCAGATTAGAAATGGATAGGCCGGATTTAATGGAATACTTAACAGCGATCAGAAAGAGTCATACAAAAAAAGGAGGTTTGGAATGATGATAGTGGGTGTAATTGGTATTGGGGTTGTAGGAGGTGCGATCAAAAAGAGCTTTGAACTACATGCGCCTTCGGTGGATTTGCGCTGTTATGACAAGACTGGAGAGTATTCTGGCGAGGAAAACAGGTTACGGATATTGGATGCTGAGGTTATTTTTGTATGTGTTCCTACTCCGACTCAACACGGCGGGCAAAACTTAGAAGCGCTTTGTAATGTTATAGAAATGTTAAACACTGCAAAATATCAGGGTGTGATTTGTATTAAGTGTACGGTATTGCCCGGTATGTGTGAATATATTGCCAGTACTTATCCTTTACGTATTGTGCATAACCCTGAATTTCTTACAGCTGCTAAACCATATGAAGATTTTATGAATCAAAAAAGTATTATTATGTCTGGAAAACTTCAGGATACGAATGAGGTGCAAAGGATTTATGATCACTTGTTTGGATCACATGCTTTGTATGATTTCTATCAAACTTATGCTGATTATAAAGTAACTGAATTAGCGAAATATTACAGTAATTGTTTTTTAGCAGTGAAAGTAACGTTTGCGAATGAGATGTATGATTTGTGCAATATGATTGGAGCTAATTATGATGATGTGCGCACGGCGGCAATAAGTCAGGGATTAATTGGAGCTAATCATACTAAGGTACCGGGAACGGATGGAAAAACGGGATACGGGCTTGGGTGTTTGCCGAAAGAGACACAAGCATTATCAACCTTTTGTAGTATGATTGGATTACAACAAGAAGTTTTAAATGCAGCTATGCTTGGCAATACAAAAAGAAGAAGTTTTGATTCACATTGTAGAGAAATTAATGAAAAGGAGATTGTTATATGAAATTTTTATTTGGTTTAGTGAGTTTGTGTTTGGCTAGTTCAGCAATGGCATTTGATACACATGGCAGCATTGTTTTAGGCCAACAGTATGAACCATTATTGCGAAAAACAGTTCCTAAAGCAGGGCTCGTTACTTCGGTCGGGCTTGGGTTAGGCATTGGTGTTTGGAGTTATATTGGCGTTGGTCGTACATTGGAAGATGATGAATGGTCATCTGCTGCTATTGGTGCCGATTGGTCTTTTGCTCGTCTTACTTTGGGTACTTCATATACAGTATCAAGAGATTTAAAACGATTTAATATTGAAAAGCAAGATAATACTCAATTGATCGGTATGACTGCGAAAGTACGGCTATGGTAGTGAGTTTATGTTTTGCTAATCTTTTATCTTTGTGGATGATGGGCGCAGAACAGCGAGATAATTTAGTAGTGAGTACTTTGAAGCAGGCTAATTATGCAGGGCAGGAATTAGTAATTAATGTAAACAACCCTTGGTATTCTCCTGTTTCTTGTCCTCGTATTTATGCTTTTTTAGATAAGTGGACAATTCCTGGTTTGAAATATCACAACATGCCAACCTCGACTATGACTCACGGGCGATGTGGCGTCGAGGCTTGTACCTGTACAAAGAAAACAATTTGCGTTCTATAGGATAAGGTCATGATTGTTTTGCCGCAGCCTCCTAACGATAAGCAAAAATATTTATACACAGAATCTAATCGTTTTTTATTTTATGTTTTTGCAATATCTAGTTCATTGTTATTGTTTTCTGGAATGTATTTATTTACATGGGCAAATCCTGCCTTAATAGTTTATGGATTGTTTGTTACAGTTAATGTTTTGTATTTAATTATTTCATATGTCATTGGTGTTTTTGGCAAGGGTTTTGATTTAGATGCACATAATTCCATTATTACTAAATACAATAAAAGAGATTCATCTGTTGATATATTTCTTCCTATTGCAGGTGAAAGCATAGAAGTTATTGCTAACACTTGGAAGTATGTAGCTCAATTAGATTGGCCAAAAGAGTTATTAAAAGTACACATATTAGATGATGGATTTTCTGATGCAGCTAGAGATTTAGCTATCACTTTTGGCTTTAATTATATTCGCAGAGATGATAGACCGCACTTGAAAAAAGCAGGTAATGTCAGAAATGCTTTTAAGCAAACTAGTGGAGACTTTATAGTTATATTGGACGCAGATTTTTGTCCACGTCCTGATTTTTTACATGAAACAGTACCGTATATGTTGAGTGATGAAAAAATTGCAATAGTACAGACTCCACAGTTCTTTGAAGTAAAACCTGAGCAAACTTGGGTTGAACAAGGCGCAGGATTTATCCAAGAGTTATTTTATAGACTGATACAGGTAAGTAGAGATACTTGGGGAGCCAGTATTTGTGTTGGCAGTTGTGCGCTATATAGACGTTCAGCCTTAGAACCAATGGGCGGTACTTATCCAATTGAGCATAGCGAGGATTTGCACACGGGATTATCAATGTTAATACAAGGACTTAGAGTTAAATATATTCCAATTTCAGTTGCTGCGGGTGTTTGTCCTGATTCCCATCAGTCCTTTTTTGTACAGATGTATCGATGGTGTACAGGTTCTACTTCGCTGTTATTTAATAAAATGTTTTGGACTGCTAAATTAACATTCATGCAACGGCTTTGTTATTTATCTGGCATGGGATATTACGTTTCTACAGCATTGGGCATTTGGTTATCGGTATTGCCCAGCGTCATTATGGTTTGGTTTTTGCCAGAAAAACTGCTCTGGTATACTATGTTTTTCTATACCCCTTCTTTTTTGTTTGGCACCTTATTCATGAGATATTGGAATAAGTCTCGCGGAAATATTATTCACGCTCTGATGACTCGGCAAATTTCTTATTATTCTCATTTCTTTGCTTTAAAAGATAAGTTATTTAAATCTACGATGCCTTGGATTCCTACAGGCGCGGTAACTAATAACAGTCGGTTTCGGACTGCTCGATATTTGATGTGGGCATGGAGTTCTGTAGTAACTGTTTTAGTTGTTTCTGGCGCATTTTATCATATGGATGGTTTGCTTGATTATGACTTTTATCCTACCCTGTTTTTTTGCGGTCTAAACTACTGGATAACTTCGACTATTCTTCGCGACCAATAAACCTTGACTGCCTAGCCCTTTTTGTTATATAAGCAACAAAAAGGAAGCTGTGATGAAAAATCCTGTCAAAAAACGCATTCCAATAGCTCCTCCATCTCAAAGACATAAAAGTAAAAAAGACTACAATCGCAAAAAACCGATTGAAGAAATTGTCAAAAACGTAGAGCAGGAGAAGCAATGATTTATACCATGTCGTTTTGTATGCACGACAGACACAATAGAAACAGATCGTGCCCTGACCTTAGAGTGTCTTGTCATTCATGCTCAACTTATTTAAAAATAAAAGAGGAGAAGTCAATGTTAGATATTAGAAATCATAAAATTGAAGAGTTGCAATTCAGAGATTCCAATGCAGAGATTGTTGCTATTTATGATTTAACGAGACAGGGGAGATGGACTAATTCTCGTGTATTGATTATTTTTAAACAAGCCGACGGAGTAGATTGCCACAAGACAACTACGAATGGTTTTATACATAGTGAAACATGTTTGCATCACTTCGATGTCATCCTCAAACCTAAAAAAACGTTATACGTAAAACCTCTAATGACTTTATTAAAACAGTATGCATTTCAAACCAGTCAAGACGGGTTGGTATACCAAAGCAGATACTTAATCGCGTATTGTACCTGTGGCCAACCTACTCTTGAAAACACTCACACTCCAGAATTTATCAACCTTTTCTGTGAATACAAGGAAGAATCACATGTTTAATTTATTTAAAAAAGAAAACAAACAAGCAACTGTCTGGGATTCAGTATTGACCATTCATCTGAAAAACGGCAAAATAGTAACTAAAACTTACAAGCATTATTTTGGTAAATGGAAAGGTCCTTGTGACGGAAACGATTATCAGTTTTTGGATAATTTTTCTGAAGGATTATTTTTAGCCGATGATGAAGCCTGTTTGTATTTATATACAGATATAGATCACGTCGAATTTACCAATATTCCTTATCTAGTTACCTTCAAAGAAGGATATGTCGGGTTGGTGTTTGAACGTGAGTGGGAATTTGTTTCTGAACAAAAACAAACTTTTCCTGTGGAGAACAAATGAAATATTTTATGTTTTTTAGTTTATTGTTTACTGCATGTGAATTGCCAGAGAATATGCCGACACGTAGCTATTATGATATGAAATGCGTAGATGTTGTGTTTACTGGCTCTCAATTTAAAATGAAACGCTGCGAAAACAGATTAGAAGTTTGTTATATAAACACAGCATATAAAGCATCTGAAATCGATGAAAATGGAGTTGGAAAAGAATATTTTAAATCCAACAATGCTATCAGTTGTATGAGCAAAGGATGACAAATGAAAGACTGTAAAGATTGTGTTCTTAGTTTTCAATATAAAGAATTCAGAATTTGTAATGCGTTTGATTATCCAATGGAATGTAGTTTGGCACGGGAATCTGGAAACTGCGGATTAGAAGCCAGAGAATTTTCACCTACTCTTTGGTACATGTTTAAAAAGCTTTTGAGGTTGGTGTAATGCATCGGCCTAATCGATATTTATCTGAATGTTGTTTTTGTAAGCAAACTGTGCCTTATATGCAGGGTTGGCTTAAACGAAAAACTATCAACATGCCAGAGGTGCAGGGTAACTTTATTGTAGTGTGTAAGCCTTGTTTTGAAGTACATCGTAAAGAATTACACCCAGCTAAAAACGCTCCATTTGTGGGAACGTGGGATATGGATAAATCACCTAGAAAACACATGTTTAATAGAGGTACAAAACAATGATTGATCTAGTAAAGAACTATACAGTAGGGGTGAATTTAATTCCGGTTGAACATCATTTTGTAATATCAGAAAGCGCATTAGATGATGTGGCTATTGGTAGTTATAGAAGTGGCTTTGCAGCTTGTAAGAAAGAATTAATAAAAGACTTACAAAACATAATTAAAGACGAAACCCTTAAGGGATTATTGATAGATAGAATATTTGAGTATGACGATGGATATGGATATTTAGACCAATAATTAAGGCAAATAATAATGATTAAACGTTTTGTTACTCACTTCTTGATGGTTTTTGTAGCGGCAGTTGTGGTTTTTCTATTTTTTGGACTTTTAGCTGGCGGCACTATAGCTTTTGCTGACGGTTATCCCAAAACAGGAAGTGCGGCTATATTTACAGCGTTTGTTATATACGCTTTTGTAGCAACTATTACACAGGGGGAGAAGTAATATGACTGAGATTAAATTTTGGGAAGCAATGAAGGCAGAATCAGAAGGCAAGACGGTGCAATTCAGGTGGGATGAATATTGGCACGACTATGATAAAAGCTGCGGAATTTCTAAAGAGTGCCATAGCTATAAATGGCGCATAAAGCCTGAGCCGGTTAAATACAGCGTGTATATGTGGCTTGATAGACAACCAGAAATTGATAATAGCTGCCATCATTTGGACAACTATTTATTTGGTAAAAATGTTACATATAGCAAAGTTAAAAGTAATGAATGCATACATAAAGTAAAACTTACAGTGGAAAGTTGTGAAGAATAAAATGACAATAACACGATATGTTACTCAACGAGGCTTTGCTAAAATAGACTTCACAGATTCTTATGATGAAAAATGTTCTATACAAAAAAGCAGCTCGGCAACAAAAAATGCCATATGGTTTGGACAAGACGGTGCAAAGAGAATGCATCTAACACAAGAACAAGTTGAAGAACTACTGCCAATTTTGACGAACTTTGCTAAGACTGGGGAAATATAATATGACAATATTTTTAATTAGCTGGTTTGTTAGTGGGTTTATCACAATGATAATACTTAGATTATGCGTAGGTAAGCAGCCAATATTCAGCTATATAAACGGCATAGTCGGCGGTTATTATACCGTGATTATTTTGAGCTTAAATGCAATTAACAAAAATCTATTAGACTGGGAGATATAGCAATGGAAACTGAAATTACAATAGAAACCGAATTTAGCATTACGCAACAAGCAAAAGATAACTACACTGTACATGGCGTAGCTCAGCAGATAATTGATATGTCACCTGAACTAGCTTCGCAAAGAAAACACATTGAAGCTGTCATTAAACGATTAGTTCATTCAGAAAAATATCAGGTATATAGCAGGATTAAACATTATATGTTTGATTATAAATTAAACCCTACTTTTATGGAAACTGTTTTAACAGAAAAAATAGAGACACACGAGAGATATTTAAAAGCATGTGACGATGAGGTGGTAACGTGGTGACAGTATTTATCATTAGCTGGTTCGTTAGCGGGTTTGTTGCTGCGTTAATTTTGCGATTAAAAGAAAAAAGAACACTAAGTCTTATGTGGTACATTGTTTGTATCTCTATGGGATATTTTAATTATTTATTAATGCTTTGGTATGCAATTTCTCCTAAATTGTATGAGTGGAGACTGTAATGCCAAAATATTGTTGCGATTGTGTTTATTATCCAATGATGGGCGTTCTTAAGATCAAATGCGGTGAATGCTTTTATGACAAAAAACACTTTGAATCAAAATATTTATCTTCGAGTGAAAAAACTACAATGAGATTGTTGTTTGTTTTAATATCTTGTGGACTTCTGTATTGGCTACTAAAAGGATTAAGATGAAACCTGAACAACATGCCGAACTGTCAATTTCTATTGTACAGTTGGTGATTGGCAAGGGAGACTAAAGTAATGCGATTATTATTGGCTAACATATCTGTGTGGGTGTTTCTGCTTATGGGATACCAAGTGTTTATTGCAATAGTAAATCAGAAGAAAACAATAATTTTGTCTGTCAACATTGTGACGTTTGCGGCTTTTTTAGGAGCATTAACAACTTTGATTATCAATGGGTATTTTCGCTGAAATGGTAAATATGCCTTCTGCATCTGGTTCTGATATATGTATTTCATCTTTATATTCTTTACACCAGTTTCTAAATGCGCCAACGAAATCTGCACAAGGTGTTTTGAATCCTAATTCTGCTCCTTGGATCAGTTGAAGTATTCGAGGCATTAGTTTTTTAAATTCTTTTTTTGCTTGTCGTCTTCTCATTTTACGTCCTCTTCTAAATAAATATGCATCATGGGTATGTTTAATTGTTGGGCTAAAGCTATTTCAATTGCCATGCCTTCTGAGATTCCATTTTGCGAATCCACCCACATAATATCGCAATGTTTTAAAAAAGTTAATCCACAATTCATGCCAGTGTTACGTGCTTCTGGCATATTGTCATCGAGGATTTGCGTATAGAGAAGATGTGGAGCGAATGGAGCCATGCCTTGCATTATTGCTTGAACGCATAACTGTTTAGCTCGTTCGATGTGCTGTTCAATTGTGGTTGTTTCTGTGGCTTTATATCGAGAACAAATAAAGACTAGTTTCATTGTTATACCTCAAGAGCTTTTAATTGAGAGATAAGTCGTTTCACTTGCTCAATTACATAGTCTTTGTCTCTATATACTTGCTCAGGAAGGCCGGCATCAGATAGACTTGGTAATAAATCATAACAATGCGCAGTATCAAAACCAAACACCCATTGATTGGACTTTTCCGATACTAATATTTCCGCTACTGTTCCATTGAGATTAATTAAGCACGAATTAGCAAATGTGATTCCGCCGTGAACATTCAAGTCTCTCACAAGCTCGTTACAATATTTACAGCCGTGGAGCATATGCTCTTTTGAAATAACCACATATCCATTTAGGCAACCAAATTGGTGGTGCCGCACGACATATCCTTTGTATCCTAGATAGTCTACTTCGTATTTGTTCTCTTCTGTTAGCCATGGTGTCATGGTCATGATTGTCTCCTCTTCTGTGCGTAATAATCTGTAGTTGTTTTTTGCGTTTTTGTCAAAGAAATGTTAAATTCCTTTTTTACACACACAAGGGAGATTTTTATGGACATTCGAACCATACCTGTAGATCAATTACGCCTCAGAGGATCTGATAAAGAAATAGTTGCTATATACGATCAAGAAAATGAACCAGAAGAGAGCAACTGTAAGTGTTTCGTCGTAATCAAAGATTGTAACGGTGAACACGATACGACTACTTGCACGATTGGTGGTAGTTACACTGGTAGTGACAATTGGGACTCTGAAGATGTTGTTTTAAAGCATAAAACCGAGACTGATATAGAACAGAAATTCAAAACATTGGAAGCTCGTATTGCAGCATTAGAAACAAAGGTGAACAATGCTTAAAATCACTATTCCTTTAGTTTTGCTAGCAATTGGCTGTTCACATACACAGAATATTCCACAAACAGACAATGCAATTACGACGATTTCTTCTGATATAAAAAACTTTCAAACAGTAGAACCAGATTTATATCGTGGAGGCAGATTAACAGCAGCTAACATTAGATTTCTTTCTCAAGTTCATCATGTAAAAACGATAATCAGCTTTGAAACTTATTGGAATGCACCTGAAGTAAAGCAGATTGAAATAGAAACTGCGAAGGAGTTAGGTATTAATCTAATTCACGTTCCAATGAATCCTGTTGGCGATATTAATGCGGATTTCGTATGGAAGGCGGTTGATTTGGTAGCGAAAGAACAGCGACCACTTTATTTTCATTGCTATCGTGGATCTGAAAGAACTGGGTTGGTGGCTGCTGGATATAGAATGAAATACGAAAACTGGACATATAAACAAGCTACAGATGAAATGGATAAATATGGGTTTAGTCCACATTACAAAGAATGGAAAAACATTTTACCGAATCCAAATAAATAGGGTTGCAGCACATGGTTATTCGAAATTTTATGCGCCATGCCAAAATCTCTTATCCGTTTTTAATTGCTAACGCTAAATTTTTTAATGCATCCATGGCGCTGTATCTGTATGCAAAAATTGAGCGAGGCAACAGGACGGGTAATCGTATTTGTGTTCCTGTTGCGTTTAATTTAGAAGAAGCTGCAATGCTTTTGAATATTAAACCGAGAACAATGTATGCCGCATATGACGAATGTTTGCAACAAAAATGGTTTGAAGAAATTACGAGAGAGTGTTATTGGGTTGAAGTTATTGTAAAGGATTGAACAATGAATAAGCAATGGTTTTCTGGATATCCAGAGAGACTAAAAGAAGAGTTTCGAGCATTGGCAAAACAATGGCACCCAGACACAAACAAATCACCAGATGCTAATAATAATTTTATGGAAATCAATACTACACATAAAGAACTTGAACGTTTAATCGAAAATGTAGGCATTTGGGAAGGTGATGGCAGAGTTTTTTTAAGAAATGAAGACACTCAACAAATCTATAATTATGAGTATTATTCTTGTCATTCTTTCGAGATTGGGAAGTTTTTTGTAGGTTCAACTCATGTGGTTTATGTCTTGAGTAACGAGAGCTTGTTCAATAATGGTCTGCGTAATATTAAATCATTTACATTTAATTCTCCTCGCATGGAAACGGAATTAAGAAAATACTTACCTGAAATTGAGCAGACAATTAACTTAAAAGATGGCTCTAAAGCAATGGTAATAAAGAAAACGGCAGATCAACTTCTGTTAGCTGATGTGTTGAATTTTTTAAAAATAAACCCAACCGTATCTTTTTCTGATGGCCACGGTTTTGTTAGAAGTGATTGTGTACCTTGGATATTAAACTCGTTATATAACTTAGCTTGTTACTTATCTTTTGCCAAACTCACCCATAATGACATTTCGCCTTTAACGTGTTTTATTTCTCTACAACATCACTCCATTGCAATCTTAGGTGGTTGGTGGTATGCAATGCCAATGAACTCTCCAATTAAAATCGTCCCGAAGCGAACTTTTACGTTAATTCCAAATCGAGTTAAAGTATCAAAACTAGCGGATGGGTGGACGGATTTAGAGTGCATTAGGGATATAGGTAGAGAGTGCTTGGGAAATAATATTGATACAAAGATTGTGCCGTTATTGAATTGGTTAAAAGTGCCTTCAGACAAGTTAGCTATTTTAGATTATGAAGATTGGCAAAAAATTGTTGAGAAGTGTTTTGGTAAAAGGAAATTTATTAAAACCGAGATTAGTGAAGACGAGATTCGATTAACAACCAAGAAAGGATAATGTATCATGGGCGGTGGAAGATGGGAACCAAGTGACTGGAAAGCTTATACGACAGTTAATGCTTACGATTCGAAAACAACTAATGAGATTTTTAACAAAAGCAATATGGACGAATCGTTAAATCCATTTAATATGAAGCACAGGGAATCTAGGGATTCGACTGACAATCCTAATTCAAATGCGATTATTGTTGGATTAGACGTTACTGGTTCTATGGGAATGCTTCTTGATGTTATTGCTAGAAAAGGCATCAACACTTTATTATCTGAAATCTATAGTCGTAAACCCGTATCAGATCCGCATGTTTTATTCATGGGCATTGGCGATGTTTATTACGATCGAGCGCCTTTACAGGTAACTCAATTTGAAGCTGATATTAAATTGATGGAACAAATTGAAAAAGTTTACATTGAACGCGGCGGTGGAGGTAACGATAGTGAGTCATATGCGTTTACTTGGTACTTCGCTGCCATGCATACACAGATTGATTGTTTTGAAAAGCGAAATAAAAAGGGTTATATCTTTACTGTTGGCGATGAATGTCCTATGCCTGAACTAAGCGCTGCACACATTGAAAAGTTTTTAGGATATGCACCTCAGAGCAAGAAAAGCTTTACAGGTGAAGATTTATTGCATATGGTGCAGCGGCAATATGAAGTGTTTCACGTGATTGTAGATGAAGGTAGTTTTGCTATGCGACATCCAAAGCGAGTGCATGATGAATGGACTAATTTGCTTGGACAGCATGTGTTGCATTTAGCAGATCACACGAAACTTGCTGAATTGATTGTTTCGACAATTCAACTTAGAGAAGGTTGTGATAAAAAAACTGTAATCGATAGCTGGGATGGTTCGACTTCAGTGATTATTAGCAATGCCGTTAGTTCTGTTACTGCTAGAAATGAATCTGGCGATATCAGTGGCTTAGTAACTTTATAAGGGGACATTATCATGGGTATGGCAGTTGATAGCGAAAATGATTTTATGGCTGAAAATACTGAAGAAGTAGCACCTAAAGTTGATGTTCCAGTAGAAGAAAAAGTTGATGTAATTACCAAAGATTGAAAAAAAATGGGGGCGCAAAATGAAAACCGCTGATGTTGTTATTGGTGCTCATTATGGAGACGAAGGAAAAGGCTTAATTACAGATTATTTAGCTTCCAAACACTCTGTAGCATTGGTGGTTCGATTTAACGGAGGCGCTCAAGCTGGGCATACGGTTGTGACACCAAACGGCCAGAGACATGTATTTGGTCATTTTGGTTCTGGCACCTTATTAAATCATCCAACTTATTTAAGTAAGTATTTTATTGTTAATCCGGCTTTGTTTGTAAAAGAACTTGACACATTAGATAACAAAAATCCTGTTGTATTTATTAGTCCTGATGCGTTCGTCACCACTCCTTTTGAAATGCTCATTAATCAAGCATTAGAAGCCAGTCGCACTGTTAGACATGGGAGTTGTGGCGTAGGCATAAACGAAACCATAGAACGACACAAATATCTTAAAATACAAGTTAAAGACTTACAACACACAGCTCTGTTACGCATTGCATTAGAAGCGATTCGAGAAGAATATGTACCTCAACGACTTTCAGAATTAAACATCAAGATGACAGAGAAAATATCAGAAATACTAAACAATAAACAAATTATGACTAAATTTATTTCTGATTGCCAGATTCTTTTATCTCGTTGTTATATAGCAGATGAACAACGTGCCTTGAATTTATTTGATCATGTTATTTTTGAAGGTGCTCAGGGATTATTACTAGATCAAAACAATACCGAACACTTTCCTCATGTAACAAGATCGAATACTGGATTAGTAAATGTAATGGATTTGATACAGAGTTTTGATATACCTAAAATCAATGCTTATTTCGTAACACGTTGGTATGTCACTCGCCATGGCGCTGGAGCGTTGCCACATGAACCTCCTATTAAAGCACTAATCAGCTCACAAATAGAAGACAAAACTAATGTGCCAAATGAATATCAAGGCTACTTGCGGTTTGGATTTCTTAATATAAACACTCTTCGTAAGAATATTCATTCCGAACTTATCTCTAGTTTTACAAGCAAAACGCGCATTAATACTCATGTCGCATTAACCTGCGTAGATCAAGCGGGTGGTAATAGGTTTCCAGTAATGCTTGATGACGAACCACAGACTTTGACGTTTACAAACTTGATGAGACAAATAAATCCAACTTTGGTTTCTTTTGGAGAAACACGAGACGATATTGTTAATAACAGATAATTGCTTTTTCTAATTCTTTGTGTTACTATTAATTTGTAGTCATTGGCTACTTTATTTTTTAAGGAATTTTTATGTTTTCACGCTCGTCACAACCCCAACATCTCTTGTTAAGGTTAACTCCGTAAGGAATAGGCGTGTTAATGCAAGCTTTACCCTTCACGGAGCAATCCCTGAAGGGTTTTTTGTTTTTATGGTAGTTGTAGCTCAATTAGTAGAGCACTGGATTGTGATTCCAGCGGTTGAGGGTGCGAATCCCTTCTTCTACCCCAGTTTTATTGGGACATGATGTAATGGTTAGCATATCAGATTTTGATTCTGATTGTAGGGGTTCGATCCCCCTTGTCCCTGCCATCTTTAAGAGCCTTTCTTGACTCTATGTTTTTAATGTGTTACTATTTGAAAGTTCTACCACGAAGAAGCTTAACTAATTTCAAATTAGTCCTTACAAAGGTGTTTTATGATTTCCTCGTCCAATTACAATTCAAATTGTTATTACAGCTTCCGAAAAAGGCTTTGGCGATGAAGTAAAATATAACTTCACTTACACAAGCCTTAAGGAGAAATCTTTAAGGCTTTTTTAGTTTAATGGCGCAGTGGTAGAGGATATATACAACGGATTGCAACCCCGTGGACGCTGGTGAGATTCCAGCCTGTGCCTCCAAAGTTTGTACAGTTGCCTCCAGAAATTCTGGAGGCTGTTATACACGAGTTTTAGGTTGGGTAGTGAAGCGGCCAAACACGGAAGACTGTAAATCTTCTGCCTTCGGGCTTCGTAAGTTCAAATCTTACCCCAACCACCAATTTTTAGACGCCGTAGCTCAATGGTAGAGCGTCTGGCTGTTAACCAGAGGATCAGAGTTCAATTCTCTGCTGCGTCGCCAATTTTATCAGGAGAGATGGTCGAGTGGATTATGATAGCAGTCTTGAAAACTGCCGGTGGTAAAACATCCGTGGGTTCGAATCCCACTCTCTCCGCCACTTTTAAGGAACAAAACAATGGGCGAAACTGTAAGAGTTTATATCAACATTGAAGTGAAAACAAAAACGCCAAAGAAGGTTAAAGACGATATATGCGAAATCCTCAGAGATCGTTTCGTACATGTAGGTGAATTTGAAACAATAAAAACAGAAGACAGCAAGTCTTGTTCTCTTTCGTTTGACGATACAATAAGCTTTGCTTACTGGGGATTGTCTTATCTTCAGGAATTAAATTTACCTGTCAAATACAACAAATATATTATTACCGCAGATATGAAATTGACTTATATCGAACATGCACCAAGTGAAGAATTTAATTTAATCGTCGAAAAAGAAGAGGAGTATTGATATTTTATAGAAGTATCAATATAAAGATATAAAACATCGTTTTTATATCAATTTAAGGGTAATTATACGACGAAGATTATCTATTCACTTTCTTGTTTTTGAACAAGCAACCATTCTGATGATGTTATAACTATTCTTTTTCCTCCCTCCAATCTAAGTATTATTTTTTGTATTTCTTTTCCAAAGATACCACTCCCCTTAATAAAATTGGCTCCACAAACATCCTCTTTTTCATGTATTGATTTTTTACTTAATTGCCATATTTCTGGAGGCGGTTGGTTCTCCATTATTAATACAGCTTCAGACATTGTGATGTTGCCGTTATCTACCAAATAAGTAAGCCATAAATCAAGATTTGGATTTTTCATGTTCGTTCCTTCATACAAAAGCCCACAAAAAGGAGCTATCGAAGATTATTGATATTCTATTTGCCGTACTCTCTTCTTAAGCATGTTGCCCCAATAAAATATCAACCACATTGTCTGGTTTTTCTTTTTAAACCATTTGCCATTAATTTTTGTTCTAATTCTGGGTGATTTTTTAGGAATTGTCTTAATCCTGCATCGGACTTATATTTACATGCTCTAGCGACTTGGTTTATCGACAATCCCTGATCAGCAAGAGCTTCAACTTCTGTTAATACGATTAGCGCGAATGGATCTGTTCTGGTTACAGTTCTACTGGCTCTCATTGCTCCTCCTATTACACGTCATCTCTATCTATACCAAAACAGATTTTTTGACAACTATTGCATAAAATCTTTTCGTTCTCTTTCTTCGTATACTTTAGCCAGTTTGTTTAAAAAAACAGAAACCGCAATAAAGTTTTTATCTGCATTTGCGTTACCCAGTAGTTGGAGAATGTCACTTGCTTGTTTAAGAGCCTCTGCTTCAGTGATTTTCATAATTGCTTCCTTTCTTTTGTTCTACCCTATATATCGGCAGAAAACGTCAAATCTGAAGTATAATTTTAAAGCAAACCAAAACTATTTCAGGAGTTCAAAATGAGTGAGCAGTTAAAGAAAAGTGAAGCGCTGTGTTTGAAGGCATTAGATGACATGTGTGAGATGTTGGCAAAAGCGATGCCTAGTCAAAGTAGAATGTGGGCTGGAGTTAAGCCTAGCAAGAATGTACCTGATATGTCATTAGAGCAAGTACAACAGGCTCGCGGTAGTATTGCACCAATTGAAAGTGAAGTACCAAGTCAAGAAGATCCTCAACAAGACGAAACTCAAGGCGATCCTGAATTGCCTAATATCGATCCAAGTGTAGTTCGTGATTTAAGTGGATATACGCCTGATCATTTACACGGCATAGTTCAACATGCTTCTCGTAATATTGCCAACGCTTTAATGGAAAGCATTATGGCGCATCAACAAGAAAACCCCGGCAAGAAGTTTTAAAGACATTTGTGATAAACAGCTAGCAGAGCTTCATACACAGGTAGTGATGGATAGCCATTTCGTTGAAAAATCTGTTTAATAGTATCGTGTTTGATATTAGCTTCTTGAGCGATTTCTTTTAATTCATATTTAGATACAAATTTTCTTAGCTTTGCATTCCAGAAAGCTTTTTGCGCGTCGTCGATTCTTGATGGTCGCTCTAATGTTTTATCTATTTGAACATGATCAGGAAGAGGTGGCAATGTTTCAATCAGTTCAGGAACGGTTGGATTCGGTAAATCAAATACCGTTTCTTCTGCGATTTTAAGTTGTTCTAAATCCTTATAAAACGTATCTCTCATTCCTTTAATTGCCGCTGTAAAATTAGCAATTGCATTATCTAACTCTTGTTTTGCTTTAAGTGCAGTTTTTTGAGCCTCATAAAAACGCTCTCTTGCTTCTACGTATTTCAGTGTCGATTCGCTACTCATATTTTTTCCTTCTTATTGTTGAATTCTGCAAAGGCTTGTTCAAACGCTTCATCTGGATTTAAAATAATTTCAGGTAATTGATTTTCAGGAACAATCGCTTTTTGATCTAATTCTGGAACGCATACCTCAGTTCGAATTATCTTTCTTGTGCGATTGATTCTTAGCGCTGGCTTACTACGCAATGCAGCAATTTCGTTTTCTAATTCTTTCATTCTCAAAAAGATTTTATTAAACGCTTGCTCATCTGGTTTTTTCTCAGCAACGTATTCATATCCCACAAGCAGCTGTTGAGTTACATCACACGTAATTTCACTCGTTTCAATATGGTTAGCGATATCATCTGACTTTAATACTTCTAATATTTCAGCTTCTGTTATACCTCGAAATATTCGTTGTATTTCAGGAATAGTGCATATCCCAAGTGTTTGTAATACCGTTTTAATCATTACTTCATTTGTAAACATTTCACACGCCTTTATCTTCAGGAATTGGAGTGTCTATTACTGCTTTTAAATAGGCATCTATATCTGTTTTTGTCCACTGGCGAGCTAATAACAAATCTTTTTGTCTTAATCTCTCAGGGATGCTTTTTACACCACAACCATCACCAGGAATTTGTTTTTTCGGATTTTCATGAGTGCACACTACGCCCATATTTACTCTAGGTAAGTGTGGATTAGCTTCTTGTACGCGCAGCAGCCAACACAAGGCAAGAGACATTGCAGAGCCTCCTCCTCGATGCGCATTCATTCCCACAAAAATAGCACCGTCCATATAAAACGTTGGGTGGCCATTTTGTAGGTTTTTTAAAACGAAGGTGCTTAACTTATAAGCTCTTTTCTTGTGCAGTTTCCAATTTGTCATTTTTTCAACACCTCACAACTTGACGTTTCATCGAATGTATGGTGTAGAGCAAAGTGAGAAAACATGCAAGATAAAACTTGCCGCTAGAAATCATTTTTTGGTGGGGTTTTAAAGCCTCACCATTTTTGTTTTTAAATAACGGAAAATAGTTGTAAAAAAGGCAGGTTTAGGTTTTATCGAAAAGTACTGAACAAAATCACTTTCTGAAAACGTAAAATGTAAATGATTGTAATTCGCGCCGTATCTTAAAATTTCGTGCAGGGAAAACATTAATTCCTCGTTTCAAGAAGCTTGCTGATATTAGCTAAGCTTGTGTCTATTTTAAGCTTTTCCATAGCAACTAAACCACAGTAGTCATCAGTCTCAACCATAATGTTGCCAGTTCCTGCGTCTGAGAATGTAATTTCATGCGTATTTAGCAGTCGTTCTAATACTAATTTCTTTTCAGGAGAAGATAAAAACGCAACACAAATATCATCAGCTGCCGATTTAAAGTAGATGTTAAATATTTCCATATCATTTCCTCCCATACTTTAATTATCGGCAGTTTTCGGAAAAACTCAAGCGGTTTTGTTATGTTTTTTTAAGAGGCTTTGCTATACACCCCAAACTCAACCTTGCCCTCATCAGGCTGCTTCTTTTTCAGACTCCACTTCACAAGTCCTCTAAAAGGAGGCAACAAACTGCAAAAGAAACTTTCGCTTATCCTTGGCTTAACTCTCGCTAATACGGGTATCAGTCTCGTCATGGCTTGTGTATAACAAACTAATACAGTGCAATTATCCCTTTCCATTATTGGCTCCATCTGCTGAAAATCCAATCCCTGTATAGCGTACAAGTACAAAGCCTGTTTGTGATAAGCCTTTAATTCTTCTGCATTCTCAATAATTTCCCACAAAATTGCACGTTGTTGTTCTATAGTCATAACAATATTTCCTCTAATATTAATTGTTATTTACTTGTAATTGTTAGGCAGTTTTAGCAAGCATTTCTCCAAGTAGTTCTGGATGATGTTCTCTTAACAGCTGTTCTAATCGTCTTATTGCTTTCATATAAACAATTTCAGCTTTATCTGGACTGACTTTTAAAACATCTCCTATTTGTTCAAAACTTAGCCTATCAAGATGATGCAAACCAATAACCAACTTCTGCCTTTCTGTTAGTTCCTTAATGTTGTTCATGGTTTGCGCTAACAGTTTCGTTTTATCTTCTTGGTTCATACTCTTCTCCTCTAAGGTGTTTTTGTAAGCTTTATTGCTCACACCTTCTTATCGACACTATTTGAAAAAACTTTAGGGGATATTAAAACTATTTTCCACAGGTGCTTGACTGGACGACCAACCACTGTAAGGTGACGACTAACTCCAAGGATACATAGGCTTTTTTAACTCAGACACTGAAACCGCTAGGAATATCATTTTCTGTCAGTGTTTGCAGGTAAACTATAACAGAACACTTAACAAGGAGGTTCTGGATATGGTGAAATTTGACGAGACTTTTAAAAAAGAAACTTTGGATTTATGGAACAAAGCTAAAATTGAGCCAAGCAAGCAAAAAGAAGTTGAGAGCCAAGTAAAAAACTATCTCATCAAAAATAAAGATAAATATTTAGCCGTCTCTACCGTTACCGGAGTTCCATGGCACGTCATTGGCTGCATTCATTATATGGAAGCCAGCTGCTCTTTCAAAACACACTTGCACAATGGCGATTCGTTAAACGCTCGTACTGTACAAGTTCCTGCTGGTAGACCAAAAACAGGCAATCCTCCATTTACTTGGGAAGAATCGGCAATTGATGCGCTAGGATACGACCATTTATTTGGCGAAAAAGATTGGTCATTACCACATGTTTTGTTTTTATTTGAAAGCTATAATGGGTTTGGTTACAGGACACGTAACTGTTTAAGTCCATATATTTGGTCAGGCACTACAGTACAAACTAAAGGTTTATTTGTAGCTGATGGCAAGTTTGATGCCAATAAAATGAGTACACGCTGCGCTTGTGCGGCAATGTTAAAAACTCTTATTGCAATGGGAGAAATTGTATTACCAAACGAATCTGCTTCTGTGCCTACAATACCTGAATGGATAAATTTAAAAAATGGTAGCAAGGGCGAGAAGGTTAAAGAATTACAAAAGGAACTTAATGAACATTTTTCTGCCAAACTTACTCCAGATGGCGACTTTGGAAACTATACAGAAAAAGCAGTTAAAACAGCGGAGCAAAAGTTACATATTCCCGTCGATGGCGTTATAACAGAAGGTGATTTAAATTTAATTAAAGAATATAAAGCTCCTGTAATGGTGCCATCTGAACCAAGTCCTTCTACTGACTCAAATTTAGCATTAATAGTTGAGGCAAAAAAATGGGTAGGAGTGCACGAACAAGGCGGTAATAATAAAGGCAAAGAAGTTGAGATATTTCAAAAGGCAGTTGATGGGCAATCGTCAGGAGAAGCTTGGTGTATGGCGTTCGTACAATATTGTATTAAACAAACCGAAGCAACTCTAGGAATAAAATCAAAAATATATCGGTCAGAACATTGTTTAACTGTTTGGGGTAAATCGCCAACTACTATGCGCTTGACCAAACCAGAAGTCGGATGTGTAGTTATTTGGCAGCACGGAACCACAAGCAGCGGCCACACCGGCTTTGTTACTGGAGTAGATGCAAACGGCAATTTACTTACAATCGAAGGAAATACTAACGGTGCAGGTTCTAGGGATGGAGATGGCGTGTTTTCCAAGACTAGGAATAAAACTGCTGATGGAACATTAAAGGTAGTTGGATTTCTTAAGGTATTTTGATATACAATTAAAGCAATAACACCCTCCAAGCCTCTACTCAAAGCTCAAACCGGAGGGTTACTTTTTTTACACAAGGATTACAGAAAATGGCTATCATTCCTCCTTCTCCCTATAATTTTTACCATGAAGACATTGCTCCAGCAATAGCTGCGCTTGCTCACAAAAAAGGCATTGTTGGCTACACTGGCGACCATAAAGTAACGGCAGGCACTCCACTCGGTAAACCTATTTACAAAGGTGCTGATAAAAATACGCATCTCACACCTAATGAACATCGCCAAGCTGTAGAAACACTAACCAATCGAGCAAATAGAATAAAAGAACATTTACGTTATAAAAACGTAGCTTCTCACGAACTACCAGTCATACATCAAGAATTAAACGATACGACCTCTCAAATAGAAGCTCATAAACAAATGTCAATGGCTCCACAAACAAACGCTGTCGCTTCGCCAATTAAAAAATCAGAAGGCACCACAAGTCCATTAAGTAAATTGCTTAGTATACTTCGGGGTAAAAAAACGTTTGGTATGTAGCATAAAGTAAACATTCAAACCAATATGGATTATCATCAAACGCAAGTTCGTATAATTTAACACCATAAAACATTGAATCTGCTTTGAAATGCCAGCAAGTGTTTATTTTACCAAAAGCTAAAACTATAACAAAAAAATCAAGTATATGAAAAACATACCGAACCCAATCAATTAGATTGTTTTTCCAACCCAAGGAGCTAAAAATACCAAAGGTCGCTACAAACCAAATTTTCGGAAGTAAATTTTTAAAATAAAACCAAATGTACCACATATTCTTTTCCTCCTCGTACTTTATATATCGGCACGTTTTCGGGAAACTTAAGTGATTTTGTTAAGGTCGATCAAAAAACCTCCTACTTGCCTCTGCTCCCTCTGTACTGGTAAAATAGAAGAAAAGGAGAACGCCTAATGACCATCCTGACGCTCGTACAGCCAGAGAAGAAATATTATTTGGTTACACTCAAGGAAGGTGGAGTTGTTAGAGTACAAGCCAAAAGCTATAGTGATACTGCATATGGCACTTTTGCTTTTTATCGAGAAGATATTGAGTTAGTCAATAGATCGTACAATAAGGGCAGCCCGTTAGTGCCTATCTATGAATTGTCTCGTAAGTTTATTGCATCGGTAGAAGAAGAAGGCATGGCCGAAGTTCATCCCGTAGTTGTAAAAAGAAAAACTCCAAAGCAACCCAAAAAAGCTCGTGTTAGTACTGTTAAGAAACTGAAAAAATAGTTACAAAAAACCGCTTAAGAAATGCCATATTCTTCCGATAATAAAGGTAGAGAGAAAATCTACAATTGTTAAAGGAGATGGATATGAAATACAGAAACGAAAAAGAAATCATCATCGACCAACTTGAAACCCTTATCGCTCGCGGTTTAAACACTTCTTTTCCTACCAGTGCTCGATTAGAAGGCAATCAATTGCTTTCTGCTGATATGAAATTACTTAGTTCAGATCCAGAAATTGCTAGATTGTTTTTAGCTAGACAAGTACTGATTGGAGAAAACAGCCAAGAAAACACAAGTGCAGCACAAAATAATGGCAAGTTAAGCGATTCAAAAGAATTATCAGTTACTCCTAGCCTTGTTGATGAATTTAAAAAAGCTTTTGATTTTCTCTGTAGTTTACGCAATGAAAAAGATCATGGCAAGGCAATTTTAGGCTTAATTGAAATAGGCATTTTCTTAATTACCATTGTTACTGCACTGTCTGCTAATGAAGCAAGTCGAAATAACAAGCCACATAGTTGATTTCTTAAAAAACTCCTGTACATTTAATCACAGACTACAGGAGAGAAACATGAATTGCGCAGAGATAAAGCTTGAAGACAAAGTAATTATTGAAATAGAAAAAACCAAATTCTTTTACATGTGCACAGTCAATCGAACAAATTGCAAACCTATAATGAAAGAAGATGTAGTTGCTTACAGTAAGTTTGTTGCATTGAAAAATACAAAACCCACATCATTAAAATTAGCAATCTTATCCTCACTTCTCTGGCTTAAACAGAACTCCAATATCCCTGTAGAAATGTTTAATGTAACGACTGCCAAATAGCCTCGTCCTTGCTTTTTGATCGCTCTTCTTCGATAATCAAAAACATACATTACACAAAAAAGGTAAACATATCATGAAAATTTTACTTACGTCGGATACGCACTATGGCATTATTCCGTCTAAAACAGCTTTGATATTAAGAAAGTTTATTAAAAAGATTAAAGCTGAACAGCCTGATGTAATTCTTCATGCAGGAGATTGGGGCAGTACTCAACAAAAAGAAATGGAAAGCTGTCTTAAACTGTTTAGAAGCGAATTGGGCATGGAAATACCTATTATTGGAGTATTGGGGAACCATTGTTACGGTAGTGTGGATAAACCTACATGGTTATTGTGTCAAACAAAACAAAACCTACGAGAACTGTTTACTAAATACAATATTATAAACAGACTTACTACAGAGGATGTTGAGATATTTGGATATAATAGCTGGTATAAAACTAATCGGCCTCCGTCAAATGATCATTATTGGATTGGAGCACTAACCAAAGAAGATGCGGTGGATAATAGTTATGATTGGCTGCCAACACCAAAAGCCAGAAACATTCATCAGCATTTAATGGAACAATCTTATTTAAATTGCCAAGAGACATGCGAAGCAATTAAACTCAGTACTGCTAAACAAAAAATTGTAGTTACTCACTTCGAAACCATTGGATACAGAAACGATCCTTTTTATGATGGCATGAAAGGTAGTATTGTTGAGTATGAAATGTTGCAAGAAGCCGGAGCTAATGTTATATGCTACGGGCATTCGCATCGGCCAAGTGATTTTATTAATGAACAAGGTGTGCGTATTTTAAACTGCGGTTCAGATTACAACGAACCTAAATTTAAGGTTTTATAAAAAAATGATAATTCACCCAAAATATACAGGGAGCTTTTTGTAGGTTTCAATTAACCACAGGAGGCTTTAATGTCAGAACAAATTTTTTATCCGCCCAATCATCCGTATTTTATCGCCAGAGAAGATACGCCTGAAAATCTTTTTTATTATTATTTGAAATGTTGTGTTGATTACGTGCAACACAAATACGGATATTTACACTTTGATTACACTGTCCCAAACGATATAAACAACGGGATAATCAGAAAATTATGGAACGATGGCTCACATGTTATCCCAAAAGCGTTTTATTACGAGCGATTTTGGAAAATAATACACAACGGATATCCAGCAAAAGGAGAAACAATACAAGACTTTAAACCAATAAGTAAAAGCAAAACCAAATACAAATGGTACGACAATTCATATTCTTCTAAATACCAGAAAAAACCACATCATAAGAAAAAAGATATTGAGCCTAGTCAAAAAGAAATCTGGAGACAATATACTGGGCATTATCGCAATACTTCAAAAGCATATTGCCACGATAGAGGTCATTTTATGAAGAAACACCAACAAAGAAAACTAAGACAGTGGACAAAACAAAACATATATAAACAAAACTGGGACGTGTTTCATTCTAAACAAGTTGAAAAAATGTTTTTCGAACCATGGGTTTGGGATTGATTTGACGCAATTTAATTTCAATGGTATCTTAGTGTTTTGCCAAAGTAGCTTAAATAAAGCAGCTGACCTGATAAACAGCAGATGTGGTATTCACTCCACCTTTGGTTCCATTTTATCTAGGAGAACCTTTACATGCGAAATAAGATTGCCAAAGAATTAAAACGAATATTAGTTGCACACTCGATACAAAGAGTGAATGAGCAAAATAAAACAAATGTCGTAATTAAGCGAATCAGAAGCCTTACCGATCTAATAAAACTTACTGATAATCTCGACAAACGAATAGAAATCTATAAAACATTTAAGGCTAGCTATAGATCGCTGAAGAAAAAATACAAGGCGATTCCAAGAAACCTTCGCCATAACTTCTTAGGCCACTAACTGTGTGCGTTTCTCCATTTTGGATCTTTCATAAGTCTTGGCATTGTTAAATGTATAGGCGGTAACTTACCCTTGCGGTTAAATCCAGCTTTGTACGCTGCCATTCCTGTAGACATTGCCGTAACCTGTTGTTCTGATTGTTGAATTGACGATGTTTTGATTTTGGAAATGTCTAACTTGGTATTTTCTTTGAGCCAAAATAGACATTCTAAGTTCGCTTCTTTGAGGGAAGAAAAACCTGCGCTAATTATTTGACCATGCCGCCAACAAAATGTATTGTGCGTTTGAAATATCTCGGCTACGGACTTGCCGTCTATCAAGAAAGCGCAAACAAAAATAGAATTTAATAAAGTCATAGCAACACCTCTCCTTTTATGTGCTTTTTACATGATACGAAATTAGAAGAGTTGTCAAGAAAATGACGGTGTGTTTTTTTTAAGACGCTGGCAGTATGATTTTTCTAAAAGAATTTATCGTTTGTCAGGCGAATCATCATTGATCCTCCCGTTACTGGCGACGTAAAACGAATCGACACCAGATTACTTGTACTCCCTTCAACCACTACAAAAGACACGTCTTCTTTAAACAACATGCTTAACTTAGCTTTAATTTTTTCGTTTCGACTAAGCAAAGCTTCTTTCTCTTTCAGCTTTTTGTCCAAGGCGCTTTTCAATTCTTCTTCAGATAGGTCATCAACTGTTTTAAATGTATTTTTTACAAGTCCGTTGATGTTCCTATCCGCCTCTCGAAAAATCAAATCCAACAAATCAATACTCATAGAAAAACCTCCTTAAAAAAGTTATGTTAGCAATAGGCTGAATTTAAACAGGAATATATATTGTCAACACACCTTGCCTCCAAACAATACCTTTTCAGCGTCAGGGTTGTTAGAAATCTCTAAAGCCAACATAAGAGTAGGTTCGTGTAATGACAGTTCTTTTGATGCGCGTTTTAGTAACTCCTCAACACGTTTACGCTCTCTTTTAATCGCCGCACGCCCTTTGATGTCATTTTCAGTTTCCACCTTTGTAATATGCCTGCGACTGTCAACCAATTTGTTCCATATTTGCAAATCGAAAGCTTCGCGAGACTTATACCCCCCATTAACAAAACGCAAAAGAATGTTCTTGTTTGGGTTCAGCTCAATAAAATAACCTAACTCCTTAGCCAACGCAGTTTCTTCTTTGTCTTTGCTCGATGGAAATCTTTGTTCTTTTTCTTTCACTTCAAACTCTGCCATGTTAATCACCACTATCAATTACGCCAGAAAATTTAATTTCATCATTAAATAAGGCCGCATTCACTATTTGACCACAACCAAATATCCCTTTAGCTTTCAATAACGCCACATCTTCATTAGTAACTGGCATTGAACTTTTAATGATTTTATAAACACCAAACCACTGATGACAACAACGTCCTGTAGGGTGAGAGTTATATGCTGTTCGATTTAAAACAACTTCATTGCCGTTTTCTAATTTAAAAACTTCATCCATATTCTTTTCTCCATTTTAAGCAAGACAAAAGAATACCTGAAGTGTTTTGAAAATACTAGAGGGGCGAAAGAATTATCATAAAGGATTGTGCACTACCATTTAGTTCTATTCGATAAGGCAAGTAACCTGCTTTTTCTACAATTAATTCTCGCGATTCTTGTTTGACATCCAATACCATCGATTTACTGTTACATATAACTTCATCGCCACCTACAATTGAAATTTTGTCACAAGACGGAAAAGACGCTATGGTTATCGCTTGATTGTCTGTTTCTATTCTGGTTTTAGCTCCTTTAGTTAGATTTACAGTTTTGCCTGTTTCCATTGTTTGATCTTTAAGAGCCTTGATTTTAGATATATCAAACCGACACTCTAAATACACTTTAACTTGTTTGCCTAAATCCTCTACTTGTTCATTTGAAGGCTGACAAACCAATCCTTCATATGTAGTTAAAGAGTCGGTTTCTTCATGCATATAGACATCTGTTTTGGTTGTCCAAAGTTTTGCATTAACTTTTATTGTTGGATCTAAAAGCCCCGCTACGCTTTTTTTACATTCATTAATCGCTGCTTTTCGAGCAAATCCTTGAGACATGCTGGTTGCAAAACAAGAAACGTCCACGTAGTTTCCATGACGTTTAATATCTGCTAATGCTTGATTCGCTGCTAAACATAAAAGAGCTGTTAGAAGTTTCATAATAGTTTTTCCTCCTACCTTATATATCGGAGGAAATCAGGTTTTCTAAAGTGGTTTTATAGATGATTTGTGATCTTATCGCTGGTTTTTACTTTGGCAGGCAAAACCCTAACAATCTTAATCGTATAGTATGGGGCAAGCATAGCAAAAAACTCAGTCTTTTTGATCATCGTCTTTAACATCGTTTCTGCGGCTTTTTTTTCTTTATCAAACTCTTCGTTAGAGATCGGCAGCGAATCTCTAGGACTTGCTGCATTTGGTTTATTGGTGGGGAATAAATAAATATAATTTTGTTGCTTCTCTGCATAAAAAATCAAAACTGAGCTTGCCGATTTAAATGCTACTTTGATTAAGGTTTGAAGCCAAGCCACGTGTTGCGGGCTTAGCATTCCAATTCCTGTTTCTTTTCTAATAATCTTTTCTAACGACAAAAGATGTTCCTATACTGCTGGCAAAAGACTTAGTAAGGCTTCGTTTAGTTGAGGCATTGCAGCTAACACTCTACCCTTCACAGGTATTGCTTTTTTCTCTTTGCCATTAGAACTAATTTCGCCATGTAACGCTACTTTAGCAAACAAAGCATCATCACTAAATAGCTTGTCAATCGATTCAATCCACATATCAGGAATTTCTATTTCGCCTTCGTTATCAGCAATTTGTGCAAAATCTACAAATTGTTTTTCTATTCTTTTTATCAGTTTAGGCGACTCTGGCATTGTAAAAACATGTAAATTAATAGCGGCATTAAACAAATCAAAAGCAACACTACCTAATGAGAATTTTAAGGTTAAAACATCTCTAAGCGAAGGCACTTCCATTGCATTGATGAAATTTTCTTTTTTAGTTTCATATTCAGCTAGTTTTACAGCATATTCTTGTTCTATTTTTTTATATTTTTCATCATCAGCGTCGCGTTCTTCAGGTGTAGGTTCTGTTGGTTTAATCGGTTCTATTTCACCAAAAAAAGCAAAAGCAGGTGCAGCAAACGTTCCCATTACATTTTTAACTAACATAAATTCTCCTTAATAAATTAGAGCCTTAATCTTAAACGTGAAATGTATTGCAGTCAAGGCTGTGGGGGTATGCGTTCAAAAAGACTAGATGTTACTATTGATTATTAGACATTAGGAGAAGAAGAATGGCAAATAACGGCGTCTCGATGAACATTGCTGTATTTAAAGAGCTGAACGACCAGCTACAAGAAGTGTCTCAAGGCACCGATCTATTTAGAAACCGAATTTCTGGCTTAATGAAAGACTTGCAAGGACTATCTCAAGTAGTATCTTCCATACCCGCAGGCTTAAACAATCTCAACAAACAAATGAGTCAAGCCGGAAACGCAGCTTCATTCAATGCTAATAACGTTGTTTCTGAAGTGCAAAAACAAAACATACCTTCATACATGACGGAGCAAACGTTTCAACGGCCTCCAGCAGAAAACTTGCCTATCCAAATCAACACAACGAATGGAAAGTCGCCTGCAAGTAATTTTCTCGCACAACTCGGAAACAATAATGTCGTACAGCCACAACCACCTGTACAGAACAACACAAACTATAACGCTCCGCAGCCTCAGCCCACAGTGCCTTATTTAGCAAGACAGTATCAAACACCTCGCTATGATGATTTTCAAAAAATGGTTAATATCGATAAACTACAAACTCCAGAAAGCAAGGCCAAAGCTTCTGAACAAATCGATAATTTAACTAAAGGATTATCTTCAGTAGACAAAACAATCGCTAAAGTTTTATCAAAAGAATTATCAGATTTGAAAAAAGAATTTTCTGACGGCTCTGATATGTTTAAAAAATACAACGAATCTTTAACTAAATTTGAACAACTAAAAGCAGGCGGAGCTAAAGAAGAATTATTAGAAAAAGCAGCGAAAGAATTAAGTGACGCTGCTGCAACCATTAAAGACAGTGCGGGTAAACTAGCTGACGTTTCTAAAGCTTCTGAACAACTCATATCCGAACAACCTACGGCAAAAAAAGGTTTGGGAGTTGCTACAAAAGTTGCGATGGGATTAGAAGCTGCGGCCTTTGTTGCTCATACGGCTGCAACTGTCACACGTCAAGGTTTTGATTTCTATAAAGACATGGAAGCCAGAGATATTACATCTGGGCGAGAAACACTAACAGGGCGTGGTGCATTAGCGCAAAAACAATTTGGCATGGTTGGCGAGCAGTTCAACATGTATAACGCTCGAAACCTAATGCGTTGGGGTGGCGATTTAATGGCACCCAACTTAATGCAATATGCCGGACAAGAAGGATATGGAAAGGCAAAGAATAAATCATTTGAAGAACTAGCTCGTGAACAGCAACTTAAACAAACAGAAATGAAAACGAATTTAGTTGCTGGTGGACTAGAAACAGGCGGTAGTTTATTAAAAGCCATTGCTGCACCTGCTTTAGTGGGAGCTGCTGCTGGTAGCATAATACCTGGTTTAGGTACCGCAGTTGGTGCAGGCGCTGGAGCTATTGCCGGTATTGCCAGTTTATTCATGGTGGGAAATGCTGTTAAAGACGCTGCAATATCTGCAAATAAAATGGCAACTCAATATGCCGCTGCGCCTGCTCAAGAAATAACAGGAGGAAGAGCCAACAGCTGGTATGGACAAATGGCAAATTGGGCGTTTGGCACACAAGAAAACACTGCCGACATAGCGAACCGAACAAGAGATCGCGTTGCTGTCGAACAAGCAAATCAATTTAGAGACAGGGCACGCGCATATCAAGACGCCGAAATTGAGAGATTGCCTTTTGTTGAGCAAGGCGTACAAAAATATCAAGACATTAAACAAGCTCGACAACAAGCTTTATCACAATTAGGTAAATTTGCAGGTTTGCCTTTTGGAGAACTATCTGCTGAATCACGTAATCAAGTTGCAAATATTATTGAACCAACCGCTGCTGCTACTAAAAAACAAGTTAGTCAATATTTAGCCAATACGCCGGGTGCTATAGAAAATCTTACTGGCGCTAAATTACAAGAAATACAATCTGACGCTCGAATCAAGGGCGCTGAAGCAAGCGTTACCGATGTTATTGCAAAAGAAATGACAAGAGACGCACGTGGTAATTTTGCAAGTCCGAGTATGAAGTTCGCTAATATGGGACTTGGTTTGTCTGAAGTTCAACAACGCGCTTATCAATACCAACAATCTCTCGGCATCGGACAAATGAAAACCACCGAACAAGCCGTTAACGATAGCGCTTTTAATCGTCTTAATAGAATGAGTTTAGCTGGTGTCGGTTCTTTTGAACAACTCACAGGAAACGTTACCGCTCTAAGTCAAATTAGTGGTGGCAGTACTCGTAATAATGAAAAACAACTTGAAACGATATTAGCCAAAGGAGTTGAGGCAGGATTTAATAGCTCACGCCTTTCACAAAGCTTAGTTCAAACCACTACAGAAATTGCGGCTGGATTAAATTTAAGAAATGTAAGCGGAGTTGCCACAACTGTATTAGACACTGCAAGAGTTATAGGCGGAGGAAAAGCTGACGAACGTACCATGAAAGACGCAGCAGCCAGTATTCAACAATATGCTCAGTTTACCGGACAAAAAGAAGGTCCGATGGGCATGTTAAATATGGCGAATGCGTTAAGAGCAGGATTCACGCCCGGAAAAGGGCTAAGCACCGCACTGAATATGAATGAAATGCAAGTTAAAGACATGCAGCAACGTATTCAACAATTAGGTGGACTTGAAGCCGCTAAAAGAATTGCCGAAACCGATCCTAGTAAAATTCCTGATTTTGAAATGCGCTTTTTGTTAAAAAACAATCCAGAAGCGCTTGGAAAATTAATTGAAACAAAAAAAGAAGTTGGATTAAATGTATTTTCCGGTGGATGGAAAGCTACAGGACAGCAAGGCACTTTAGAAGATGCCAGAGCTAAATTCATTAAAGATATGGATAGTGCAAAAACGCAAAAAGAAAAAAGCAAGATTACTGAAGATTTCACTATGAAGTTAACTGCGGCTGGAGAATATGCAGGCAAGGCTAACTTGATACCAGCGGTTATTGCCGAAACGTTAAGTGAAACCAAAGCAGGACAAGCAGAAAACAAACAAAGATTTCTTAAAACAGAATCCTCAAGACGATTAGTTGATGCAGAAAAACAACAACAAGCTGGCTTCGAAACCGTGATGGGCAGACTTGGAAAAGAATTTGCTGGCCACACCCTTAACGCCAATCAATATGTACAAGCTCTTAGTGCAGGCAAAATGACAACCACTATCGACGGCAAACAATATACCGGCGAACAACTTCAAAAAGAAATGGCAGAAAGAAAAGCAAAGGGCGACAATTCTTTTGAAGAAAAAGTTAAAGAACGTGCCCAAGAAGAAACGGTATCAAGCATGGCGGCAAAACGAGCAAGCGTATCAAACGATCTAAGTGCGCCGCCAAGTAAAACAAATATTACTGGAATAGAACTAGCAGCTGCAACTACATTAGCGCAAGCTATTGCCAAAGAAATGCGAACACAACCAGCAAACCCTTCCACTCCAGTATTTGGAGCTAATAGATAATGACAAAAAACGAACCAATCGAAAATGGTAGATTTTATTTACACGTTTATCCGTGGAAAACAAATTTCCCACCACATAGTTCTAAGGAAAAGATTACGGAAGATGGCACGCCTACTATTGTTAGCGATGGCGTTTTGTCCATGCAAATTCATCGATCTAAAGCAAACCCTTATGGCACTGCTGTTTTAAACTTTTTTGGGCCATTACCTTCTGTCATATTTCCGGGAAACTGGTGTGTAATCAGAAGTTACGATGGTGTACAAAACACAGAAGAAACTAATACTGACGATTCGACTGGCGCATTTGGAGAAACAATATCAGGCGGCATTGTTAAATTCTTCGGGCAGATTTATTCTTTTAATACTTCTTATCAAGCCAATGCGGGCGGTGGGTTAGCGCAACATACGTCTATCAATATTAGAGAATGGTCGTTTTTATATTCCGTGCCAGTTAGATATGATTCATATGCAATGCTAAACACAATAGACACCGAATACATTAAATGGGCTGCACAATTTGATTCGATTACTAAAACAAAAGATTGGGATAAAGTCGCATCAGCCGTGGTCGATCCGTTTCAGTTTTGTGCATTAACGTTGCAATGGATTGGCGCGTTATCTACAAAAGGACTTGATCAACTACAAAACGGCGACACTTATAAGAGCAATTTTGGCAATGTAGATGTCGCAAACTTAACACTACCTGACGTTGCATTACTCTTACCTAAAATACCTAGAAAGCTATTAGAAGATTTAGGAGTAACTGGAGAATCACTAGACGCTCCTTTTGCTGGTGATCTCGTTGTTCAGCAATTTGGCATACAAGGCAGCGGCTGTTCAAGTTATTACGATTCTCAATTAGGTGCATTTAATGATTCAGCATCTTTTGCCGGCACAATAGAAGAAGCTACAAAACGGCCTCTGTATTCCAATATCATGTCTGTTTTTGTAAATGGTCAATCAGTTTGGGATCTATTAAACCAAGGCTGCGATAAGTTTGTTAATGAAATTTTTACAGATTTAATTTATTACAAAGACAATGGAAAAATCATTGCCAGACCACTCTTAGTATTCCGCGACAAGCCTTTCATGTTAAAAAAGTATAAAGAAATGGAACTTGGCAAAGGATTATCAAGCAGCGCGAACTGGTCTGTATATGACAATTTACCTAGAGTTGACGTGCCGACAGAAACAATAGAACGCGCAGACTTCACCCTTACTTTTACAGACAGTCCTAATTACATTCGAGTTCAATATGTGTCACAAGGCGTCTTAGATAATACAAATCAATCTGTCTTAGCTGACTTACAAGGAACGATACGATTACCTTCTGAAATGCTTAGGTATGGCGGCCAAACTGCTTACATACAAACCCCATATACTTCTGGCGATGGTAGTTTTCTTCCTACATGGTATCGCGACGTATCTACACTCACTGCATATTGGGATGGTTTGTTATATCGAATGCCTTCTGTTCAGCTCATCATTAGAGATACAAATATTTGTTTTACAGTTGGTTTCAATGTGCGTTTTAAATTTAATAACAATACATTTGTTGGTCATTTAAAAAACTATTCCATTACCTATTCAAGAAGCCAAGAAGGCACTCACAAAACCACAACAGTATTAAACCTAGAAAGAGTAGTAATAGAATATCCAAATAAAGATCTTGGTTTCATGCCAGAATCTCTTATTAGAAATATTTATTCCACAAACAGTTTGCCAGACGACGATGCGGGATTAAATCTTACTAATCCATTTGAAACAATCGAAGACAAAGAAACTTCGGACAACCATGATAAAACTGCTCTTCGAAATGAGAGCAAGTTATTTAGGATTTAATATATGCAACAAAATGGCCACTTTCAAATGCCTTTTTTATTAGCCGGTGAAATAATTGGCACTAGTAAAGAAAAAAAAGGCGTTGAGTTTGCAATCAAAGACGGTAATGAAACAGACAAGGCCGTTGGATATACAGTAATGGTTACGTTTCCAAATGGAAGTCGTACCGTGTTTTCTAACGTCGTGACCGGCTGTTTGTTTGGCGGCATAGGTGACTTTTTCCAAATCAGATTACGAGCAAGTGGTGATTTAAATTTTGCAGCTCCAGAAACAAAAGACGATGCAAAAAAAACAGTTACCTCAATCGGCGCTCGCGTAATGGTTGCATTTATCGGAGGAGATACTCGCAAACCTGTTATCGTTGGAGGATTACCACACCCACAACGAGCTTTTGATTTGCCTGATGACACACAAAACCTCCCACAAGCTAAATTTTCTTATCAAGGATTTGAAGTAACCATAGATCCACTAGGTCAAGTCTTTTTTACCTCTAGGGGAAGTCCAGATGAATCAAATGGCACAGAAACTACGGAATCAGTCAAACGAGAAGACGTTGGCCCTGTAGATTTGCCTGCCAGAGAAACCAATTCTCCGTTGCCGGCAACCGCAATGGTTCCAAACAAACCGCCAAAAATACCAACAAAACCTTTTTCAGAAGAACCAACAGTAAACGAATCATTAAAATATCCCGATAAAAAATACACTTCAGAAATGGGATTTTTAGAACTTGGCGAATGGTTTTTTGTAGATTCAGAAGGGCAAGTTATCTTCTTTGATAGAGATTCAAAAACTTTAACTTTATCTAATGGTAACGACACTATTCAAATCGACAAAGAACATAAAAAGATTTTTCTACAATCTTCTGGAGATATAGAAACAACTACACAAAATGATTACGTTACTTCAGTAGGCGGCAATAAACACCAGACTATAAAAAAAGACGAATCTTACGCCATTAAAGGAAATGAAAATCGTTTTGTTGGTAATTCGCGCACCACTAATATTACGGATAAAGATAAAAATAAAATAGGCACTGCGTGGGAAATTGAAATAGGTACTGCCGAAAAAGTTGCAGGCGGTTCAGGCAAGTCGAGCGATAAGCATAGAGCTTCCATTAAACTATCTACCGGAAACTCTCTAGTGTTGGATGACGATAATGTTGTTATAACACATAAATCAGGTTCCAAAATCACCATGGATAAAAACGGCAAAGTAGAAATCATTGGCAATAAAGAAGTAGCAATAACAGGTTCAGATCAAGTCAGCGTTACTGGCAAGCAAATAGATATTAAAGGTGGCAATGTCACGGTTGGCGACGGAGCTTCTATGTCTGCTGTCTTAGGTGAGAATTTAGCTGAATGGTTAGACCAACATATCCATCCTACTGGCACAGGCCCAAGCTCTCCTCCACTTATTCCTACCTCTTCATTTAAGGGTTCTCCAAAAGATATTTTAAGCGGCACTGTTAAAGTGAATAAATAGCCTATTGCCTTCGTGTGTTTTTTACAGTAGGGTGGCCTTCTCTCAGGAGGGCACATGTGGATTATTAGCAATGTAGACGAGTTATGTATAAACATGAAACACGTTGAATCTGTTATTTATGATTTACACACTACCAATTCAGGCTCTCTGCTCTTTTCTTGGGGCAATGAACAATTACATATTAGTGGTGAACTTTTTAAACAAGCTACCGCGACGCCAACACCTCCACCTGCAATCACTACAAGAATAAAACTCTTTCATCATTTTAAAGACGCAGGGTTTCCTCTGTTGATCGACCTAACTCAAATTAAAGTAATACGCCGCACTCCTTTTGGACTGATTTTTTATCGGAGATTTTTCAATGAGTCATTTTGGAATACAGAAACCGCCTTCCAACTTAGATGTGCCGAACTTATTAACTGCGAAGAAATTTACAAAGCAGATCAGTCTGAATGGGCTAATTGTTGCGCTGAAATTAAACCGAACCAATCCAGCTTTAACTCCTAGATATAAAGACAAGTACAAAGCTATTCGAGATTTTTATAAAAGATTAGTTATACGCATAGACATGAAGGGATATATGTGGGTTCAAAAACACCCTGATGACGAAAGTTTAGTACTACTGCGATATAACACCTTAACGTCTTTTTTACGAAACGACTATAAGGAATGGTGTGAAGATTTTAACATCCTCTTTATTAACGCTGAATTTAAATTTTTATTCGACCAAGTAATCTATGACGTACTTGTACATACAAAATATTTATATGCTCATCCAGAACTTGCAAAAGAACAGGGAGCACTAAAAGAAGAATTGATGGACAATAAGCGACACCTTTGACAAAATACGTTTTCACTGCTATGTGAATCGAGCTTTTAATTTAGAAGGAGAATGCTATGTTGAAGTTACCTGTTTTTCTCACAATGTTCCTAACAGCCTTAAATGCACAAGCGGTTTCTAGTAATGAATGTTTTAATTTCTTGTTTAAATACCAAGACAGTCATGCATTTAAGGTTGAAAATATCTACAACGCCAATACTGACACCGTTGGTTTTGCAAAAAAAATGGTTATATTAGCGCTAGAAAAAAACTGCGATACAACTAAAATAGATTTTAATTTACAAGACGCAAAACAAAGTGGTTGTAGTTTAGTTGCGGCGAAAAACCCAAATTCATTAACCTGCTATTTAGAAACAAATGTTGGTTTTTTCTTTATCACTCAAGATTTTATGGATAATGCCTTTGTTATTTGGAACCGTTGGGATTAATTTCCATAAAGCTCTTGCTTTCTGCGCTCAACGTATTCTGCTAAAATTATCTGAGCTTCACTTGTAGCAATTTGACCATTTTGCAATTTAAACAATAATTCTGTTTCTAATCCCTGCTTTTCACATTGACCGTTATTATCTTTTAAGTTTGGCCAAAGGTTTTCTTGTTCATTGTTCCCACCCGCAAAAAGACTTATTCCATGATCTATACAATAATCACTATGATCAACTATTCCATATTGTCTGTAAATTACTTTTTTTAAGCCGCTAGAAACGTTCCGCCGGCAATGAGGAAAAGTATCGGAATCGGAATCGTATCGCTGAAAGTTATCAAAATCATTGTTGTTTTCATCACATAAATAAGGTGATAGTCCACCATTATTTAAAACAAACGCTACTAACAAACCGGATAATACCATTCTCGCATCTCCTATGGGTTTAGTTTTCTCGTGGTGGCAATATCAGTATAGCGGAGAGGCAGCAGTCTAGTCGAGACAGCGAGTTGTTTTCAAACAAATAATTGCGTAAAATAAAACAACACTAACAGCATAGGAATAAATAATGGACTTCACCAATAACTCAATTACTATTTATGAATATCAAACATTGCTATGCCGCTTAGAAAAAGCAGAAGATCAAGTTATAAATCTTAAAGCTCGATTAATTGATGCTCAAGAAAAGTTACAAGAATATATTAAAAAGGAAAAAGAATGCCTTTAGCTACAGCTGCGCCTACACTCAAATCTGCATTGGTCGCTGCCTTTAAAGGAACTAAAGACGACGCTGCTATAACAAAAGCAAATAATATCGCTAATGCTGTTTACGCTGCGCTAATGCAAGCTATCCCTCAAACAATCGTAAACGGTAGTGCTGCAATGGGGCAAGTAGTGGCGGGTTTTGTAACGACAACTCCTAGTCCAGTATCAGGTTCTGGCACAGGAGGACTAGATAAAAGCTCTCCCGGAAAAGGATTGGATATTGCTAAAAATGATTTTATAAGCACCATGGAAGCTAGCTATAAAGATAAAGATTTAACTGTAGACAAGGCTGCTCAAACTTTAGCAGATGCTATTGTAGCGCTCTACGGCGAAGCTAAGGTGATGACAAATGTAACAGGTATGTTTACCCCAGGAGCTGCTGTACCTGCTCCAGTAGGCCCCGTAGTGCCTTCTCCATGGGCAGGATCGGGTAAGGGCGGCATAGAAGGAACAGCTGGCACAGGTTTGGTTACAGCGAACTTAGCAAAAGATTTAGAAGCTATGTTTAAGACGTGTCCGAAAGATCATAAAGAAGCTGCAACGAAATGGGCAGATGCATTAATTAAGTTTGCCAAAACAGCCAGCGTTACAACCACAGATCAAGGCACGGCAGGAGGAGGAAGCGCGGCTGTAACGCCGCCAAGTGGAAGCGGATCTACCCTATCTCCAAGTGCACTTATTGGCAGCACCGGCACAGGGTTTTTAACTTAAATTATTTCTTGAAACCTTCGAGCATTTCTAACAAACCAAGTCCCATTTTCAATGCACCAGAAGCAATCTTAAGCCACTTCTCATTAATACCGGGGATATCTTTACCATTAAGAATTACAAAGTCTTTAATTCTTTCAAGTTCAGCAGGTTGAATGTCCATAATTTCTTTTGGTACTAACGCAATGTCTTTAATCGCAGGCAAAATCATAGTGCCAGTAGTTGAAAACTTAGGAATATCATTTAAATTGATTTTATGATCATCGCCTAAAGATGCAATTACGCCACCAGTTAAAGCCAAGCCAAGAGCAATGACTTCCAAAGTATTACCAATATCATATTGTCCGACCATAATATTCTCCTTAACAAGTAATGAAGCTGAGTTCTTAACACTACGTTCCCAGCGAAAAAACAGTTTAACAGCACCAAAAAAATAACTCAAGTACCCCTTTAATGCCCAAAGTCTCTGTACCCATAACATGAACATATCCGTCCTCCTTTACTTGATTGTAACAGAAAACCACATGCTCACGCACGCATATATGCTCACACATGCATAGATAAAATATTAACACTCATCGTCTTTAATTAAACGTAAATGACACACTGGTTTATCTACTTGCTTAGCCGTGGGAATTGCTTCGTTAATCGCAACCATACGACCTTTATCTTTATCAAATACCCCACGCGGAGGAAACCAGCTGCTTTCTTGAGTGGTTTTTGACAATTCAGCTCCTTTACGGAACTGTTCTAAAACATATACGTTATTTTCTTTTATCTGTTCTTTATCTTTATCAACCATACTATCCTCTACTTAAATACATTTTTGACTAAAGCTGCAATAAACCAAATAGCTATCACTGTAAGCAAAACTGGCCAAAAAACTACCATAGTCCAAAAGGTACGTTGACCAAGCCACAAATTAACAAATACAGAAATTACACACGAAACAAATAAATAAAACAAAACCCACAAGAAAATAGTCATGCATTTTCCTTTTTCAGAGTGTTCGATAACATTTTTAGACGTTCTTCTCTGGGAATACTTTTATATTCTTCCACTGTCAAGGGTGGCGGTAATGACTGAAGTCGCTCTGCCTGCGCTGTAGGTAAATTCGCAATATTCACATTAACGTTTTGTACGTGACCTTTGTCTTTATCGTCCACTGTTGTAATTTTATGTAATTGATTTACTACTGACATGAACTTTTCTAGTCCGTAAATATCTTTTGGAATATATTTACAATCTGCCGGCTTTAACTCGCCTCGCATAATCTCTTGCATTTGCTTCATAATCACAGCAGTAGTCGTCGCCAACATTGTATTAACTGCGGATTTTAAAACATACTGTGCAGCTTCTTTATCTTCGTTTAAATTAAGAAGTTGTTTTTTTTCATACCATTGGTTTTTTATTGCAGTTAAAAGAATTGTATTAATAGGCCAACCACACTGCTCAGATATTTGCGTGTAATTATTTCCAAGCAAATAAAGCATAAATGGCCCTTGCTCTTTTTCATTAGACAAAATACCGCCAGAACCTCGTTCCAATTCTTTCCTTAAAGTAGAAAGCTGAGAGTGTGCCATATCGGGAGCTGGACTATTTAATAAACCTATAAGAGCGGTTGACATTAATTTTCCTTTTGTTTTTCTGATTCTACATTGCAAAGAAAAAGCTGTCCACTCCAGTATCGATGTGCTTTTCCAATAATGGCAGCCAAAGCAGCGGGCGATAAATCAAACCCTCGCTTACCTACTAAAGATACTGACGTTCGATCATTAACCTTTACTTTTGTACATTCTCCGTCTTTAGTTTTTAAACCGATCCACACAACCTCTAAAGGTACGTTTTTAGGTAATGGAACAGCAACGGACGGAATATCTTTGCTTAATACATCTCCACTCGCCGTAATAGAAACTCCTTCAATGCACGCTTTCCCTTTACCACATCCCATTTCTTGGTATCCATAAGTAAATGACTTATTCTGAGTCGCTAACATTAAAAACGATAAAAACACTGCCTTCACGTTTTCCTCCTTGCGTACTGCACTGTTTAGCTGCACCAAGGAAACGCTCAGGGCGCAAAGGGGGCAACTAAACTCCAGCCAAAACACTGGTAGGCAACACAACTGAACCTATGTCACTTAGATAATCCAAGCACTCAATAGGGCAGTCTCCATAAATGACAAGAGCCGCAGATAATCCCTTGTCTAGTCCAACAAACCGAAAAGGTCCTTTTAAAAACATTAAAGTAGCCTTTCCAAACACATGATCATGCCAAGAAAACGCTTCCGTTCTGGCGCTGATCAAAAAGATAATCGTAGATTCTGGCCTTTCTTTAATTTCAATTGCAGCTTGCTCTAAATAACGAGCAGCTAACGAAAAAGGTGGAACGATAAAGATTCTTTGTGGCACATCTTGTTCCTGATTAATAATCTTGTCAACCATTGGATTGAATCGAGAACTAAGAAAATTCACCTCGCCAAAGGCTTCTTCAATTCGTTCTAAAAACCAATCTGGCTCCCTTAATGCATCGTATTTGCGGCGAAAAGCCTCGTTATTAACTCTTTTTTGATTATACTCTGAAGATGTATAAGATACAGCATCGCGATTCCATGCATTTGTCATAAAAGCCACTCCATATATGCGTAAAAGATGAATAACGCTAATAATACCATGAGCTTTTCTATGTTTGCAAACCACATAATAATAACTGAATTTAGATGTAGTTTTACAATAGATATGAGAAAATGCTCGATAAATTAGCACTTTAATATCCGATGCAATAACTCCTCCACGCACTAGCGATGCTTCAACCCATATGGTATGATTTCCCTCTTCACAAAACATTAGCCAACGAGGTATTTTTCGCATGAGTGATCACAGTGCGTCTTTAGAGTTAGATAAAGGCCAAAAATTATTACAACAGCTTGTTCATTTTCGTACTTACGCTGCTACTAAATCAGATGGGTATAAAGAAACCGTTACCGAATCCATTATGAGATCAGAAGACTTTCATTTAAATCAACATCCAAAACTCAGTGATGATATCAACAAAGCATTCGATCAAGTCTATGCAGGACGTGTAGTTCCTTCGATGCGCGGAATGCAGTTCAACGGACCAGCAGTCGAAAAAGAACATATTCGCCAGTTTAATTGCTCAAGTCATCCAGTAACCACATACAAAACTATTGCCGATTTCTTTTATATATCAATGTGCGGTTCTGGGATAGGCTTTTCGATACAAAAAATGCACATTAAAAGCTTACCTGTCGTTGTGTATGGCGACTCCTCTGAAACATTTATCATTCCTGACTCTAAAGATGGCTGGTCAGATTCTTTATTAAAGTTATTAGAAAATCCAAGAATACAATTTGATTATTCTCTCATCAGGCCAAATGGTACTAAACTGTCATCCGGCGGCACCGCAAGTGGACCACAAGCTTTACAAACAATGCACGGTAAAGTTCGTTTAATTCTCATCAAAGCTCATAATCGACAACTAAAATCAATAGAAATTCACGATATTATTTGCCATATGTTAGATGCAGTTGTCGTCGGTGGTTCACGTCGCTCGTCAAGCATCAGTTTATTCGATGCAGATGATGAAGACATGCTCACAAGCAAATCTGGAAATTGGTTCGATAATAACCCTCAACGAGCCAGAGCTAATAACTCTGCTGTTTTATATCGTGATGATCCTAAACTTAAACAAAAATTTGATTTAGTTTTTGATCGACTAGTACAAAGCGGTTGGGGAGAACCCGGATTCTTGTTAAGCAACTCAAGAGATTTACTTGTAAATCCATGTAATGAAGCGAGATTATTGAGTTTTTGTAACTTATCTGAAATAAACGTAGCAGCTTGTAAAACACCAAAAGAGTTTATGGAAGCATGTCATGCAGCTACTGTTATTGGTTCACTACAAGCAAGTTATACAAACTTTAATTACATTGCACCAGACTGGAAAGAAAAGTGTGAATATGAGGCTTTGCTTGGTGTATCGCTAACAGGCCAAGCATTAAATTGGAATTTATTAACAAAAGAAGGTTTACTAAAAACAGCTTCAGAGTCTTTAGTAAGTACCAATGAAGACATGGCTCGCAAGCTGGGAATCAATTTGGCGCATAGAATTGGCCTTGTAAAGCCTTCTGGCACCACCTCTGCTTGGCTTGGTGTAACATCAGGCATTCACGCAGCCTACGCCCCTTATTACTTCCGTAGAGTTCGTATTGACGTTTCTCACCCTATTGCTCAATACCTGCTATCTATATACAAATTAAACGATCCAGACACTCGTTCATTTTTAGAGTTTGATAAATTTAACTCTAGTAATATCATCGTAACTATTCCTATGAAATCTAATAGTCATGCAATCCAAAGAGAAAAAGAAACTGCGATTGAATTATTAGAACGAGATAAATTCGTTTATAACAATTGGATTAAACCATCCCATCGCATCGGAGAAGACACACATAATATTTCTATTACCGTGGACTATAGAATAGAAGAACTTGAAGATATTCGTAAGTGGATGTGGGAAAACCGTGATAGCTACGCTGGCATTTCTCTGTTTCCACGAGATGATAATAAGTACTCCCAAACTCCTTTTGAATCCATCTCAAAAAGTGTCTATTACCGTAAGTATTCCGAAATTGCTGATTTAGATTTTTCTACTTTGAATTTTCATAATGTTTTAGATGAAAGACTTGGAGAGGCTGCTTGTGGAGGCGGTGGATGCGAGTTTAAATAAACTATAACATATCTTTTTAAAACACTTATGCGACTAATTCCCTCTTAATATTCTTTTTTAAGACTTTTATATATCTCATTGACCAACTAATATTTTTCCAGTAGAGTTATCAAATTCTTTTAAAAGGGGTATGAATATGAGTTCGGTTAGTAGGTTTGACTATAAAGTCTGCCAAAGTGTTACGAAAACTTTTGGTTGGAATGGATATGTAAAAGTTCAATTAGAAAACATTCCTATAACGAGCGGGCAATTACAACCCTTAACACTACGAATTGGAGATATGCCAATTGTTCTCACTCTGCAACAAAAAGAGCATATTGCCGCAGCACTGAAAATGGATGAAACCACATTGCAAGTCTTACAGCTATTAGAACAAAAAGTAGTGCATGGCGACGCTTCTGTTCGACACAACTTAGCTCAACTTTTCGAGGGATAAATGCGAAAATTCCTAACCACAACGAAACACATTACAGATTGCTATGAGTGTAATTTATTTGACCGAACAGAAGAACATACTATTTGCCAAGTAAACAAACAGCCGATACATGGCTTTCCCGAACCAACCAATTGCCCATTACCTGATGTTGAAAAAATGGATTTAAGTTGGAAACCGATTTCACTTGATCCGGATATTCAAAAAGCAATTAATGAAAATTTTGTAAACATATTAATGGAGTAGACATGTTGGAATATCAAGGACAATACGCATCCTGCAAGATTTTTAATGACGACGTAGAAGAAACAGCTGTTCAGCAAGTTTATACATTTTTAAATCATCATGCGTTTGAAGGATGTAAAATTAGAATTATGTCTGATATACACGCTGGATCTGGCGCAGTGATTGGGTTTACATCTTCACTCAGTTCTAAAGTAATACCTAACGTAATAGGCGTTGATATTGGTTGTGGCGTTTGTTGTTATGATTTAGGAAATATCAATATCGATTTTCAAGAGCTAGATACTTTCATTAGATCCAATATCCCTTTTGGTTGCACTATTAGACAAAAACAAGCGCCGAGAGAAATTACCGATAAGGCTTTTTCAGAAATAAAAAAAACAGACAAAACCATTGCAAATCTATCTGGTGATTTTTTAGAAAGCGTCAAAGATGTGGCTAGAAAAACTAATCAGGACGAAAATTACGTTATTAATTCTCTCGGAAGTTTAGGCGGAGGAAATCATTATTTAGAAATAAATATTGACGCCAACACTGGACACAAATACCTTAATATCCATAGCGGCAGCAGAAACTTTGGCTTAAAAATAGCATTATTCCACCAAAACATCGCAAAAATCAAACACCCCTTTGGCGAATTAAGTTATTTAATAGAAGAAGATTTTGAAACATATTGTAGGCATATGACCGTCGCAACTCGTTATGCAAGATTAAATAGAGAAATAATAGCACAATTAATAATAAAAAAGTTTTTTAAATTAAATGATATTACAGACAGGTATGAATCAATTCATAACTATATAGACTTCTCTGATGGGATTATTCGCAAAGGAGCTATTTCTGCAAAACTAGGAGAAAAAGTAGTCATACCTTGGAATATGAGAGATGGAATAATTTTAGGAATCGGAAAAGGAAACGAAGATTATAATAACTCAGCTCCTCACGGTGCAGGTAGAATTATGGGCAGAATGGCTGCGAAACGAAACTTAGATTTAGAAGAATATAAACAAGAAATGGAGGGAATTTGGTCTAGTTGTATAAACAAAGATACTTTAGATGAAAGCCCAATGGCGTACAAAAACAGCGAAGTTATTAAAGCACTATTAGAACCTACTGTAGATATAATTGCATCATTAAAACCAATTTATAATTTCAAAGCATCGGAGTAAGCAAATGACAAAAGAACAAGAAATGGAAATCTGGCTTAGAGCTTATCTTGCATATATTGCCAGTGGACATGGATATAGCGATGTTGAGTCTATAACCCGAAGTGCTAAATTAGTAGCCGACGAGTGTTTAACCGACTATCGAATAAAATTTAACTTATAGGAGATTAAAATGAGTACACCAGCACATGAATTTTTAGAAACCGGCGCTGCACATTTAAAAGAAAGGGGTAAGACTTATGATGTTAATGGTACAGAAGAGCGCTCCATTAATAAAACAGTTGACATGTTTAAAGCATTAACTGGCGTGAAATTATCTTACGAACAAGGCTGGCTCTTTATGGCTTGTCTAAAAATGGTCAGAACTCAACAAAATGATGTATTTCATAAAGATAGCTTCGAAGATTGTTGCGCTTATGTTGCTTTAGCCGGAGAAGCAAGCAGTGAAAAAATAAAGAGTACTCAGAATTAAAAGCCGCAATTTTGGCGGAAACTCATTCTGGTACTCTTACTCATGAGTCCTTCTGGTTCTTGGGCGATTCGCTACCCTTTTAGACACCCACATAATATAGAGCGACATTATGTTTCGGCCACACGTAAGGAGCCATTAACGTGTGATAACTGCTACTGTAATGAGCAGCGCACACCAAGAATACCCAAAGTTCATTGCGCAAATCCGTTTGGCATATTTCCTGACTGCTATTTTTATACACTCATCATTTTCAAATAGCAAGACACGCTCGTTGACAACTTTATAACCACCATGCTATCTCCCTATTTCTCAACTTAACCCAAGGGAGATTCTATCTATGTTACCTACTCTTATTTATACAGTAATAGCCTGTACTGGTGATTTTGCTATGAATTTTGATTTGAATACCTCTAAACTTTTAATAGGAAATAAAAGTTACACTCAAACCGAACGTTGCGAAATTAGATATGACGACAAACAACACTGGAGTCAAGGATACATTGAGACAAATATCCATTCAGAAAATGTGGTTTGTGGTGATTTCGTGGACACTTGCTATAACGAATACACCGAAGAAACAAAAGCCAAAATATTTGTAGAAATAGATAATTGCAATATAGACAATATTAGAATTAACAGTTCATATGCAAACAGATTGTATTTTAATCCAGATCAAATAAAGCAACAAGTAAGAGACACCTTTAAATACCAAATCGACTTGGCTAAAAAACAATTCCCTAACTATCAAGTAGCTTGTCAAAACTAACCAACGCTATGTAACGTCTCATTTAATTTTGCAAAGCTCAACTCCTTGCCAGAGAGAACAACTTTTGATATACCGTCTTTGAAGAACTCTACGGATGGAGCTTTTTCAATATGGGGAAAGTTTTCTTTTTTAAATTCATCCAAACAAACTTCCATTGCTCTAACCGAACCTTCATTGACTATTTTTTCAAAAGTTGGTTTTAGCACTCTACACGGCGCACATTTATTCATAAAATATTTAACTACGATTACTCCAGATTGTTTAATAAAAGAACTGTAATCGTCATATGCAATTGCTCGTGTCACCATATCTTATTTTTCCTTTGCTGGCTTCTCTACTACTTTCGGTTTTTTACTATCCACTTCTATTTGCTGCGCTTGGCGTAATGCAGCAGCTAACGCAACTACTGGTTCTGAATCTGTAAGCTCAGTACCATCCTCGCCCCACCACTCAGGCTTCTTGCCTACCAAATGCATATTTAGATTAGACAACAATTGAAACAAAAAGTAAATATCGTCAGACTCTAAAATATCCTTCAACAATCGGCTACGCACTTTGCCCGATTCACCACGATCTTTTAAAGTTAAAAACAATTTTGCTTCAAATTGACCAACATAACGAGTGGCTGTATTTTCGCCAACACAATCTACATCTATATACCGAACCTCTGATGACATAAAAACCTCCTTAAAAAACTTAAGGAGATTGTAATCTTACTTATTCAATCCAGCAAACCCACCCTGCTTAAACGCATTGCCTTGTTTGTTTATAAACTCTTGTTCCTCTTCAGAAAAATCATCCGGTATTTCTAATTCTTCTGTATCCATTAAACCGTCAAATGCGTCTTCAGCTTCTTCTTTGTTTTCTTTTATAACTTCACCCGCTCGCGTCTCAGGCTCTTTCTTGCTTTCCGAAATCAACATTACTTCTAAGAGCAAATCATCTACAGTTAAGTCTTCAAAAAACGAAGAGTGGTATGGAATATTAAAATGAGAAGATACTAAATATTTTAAACGATCAACTAAATCCTGTTCAGTTGTCATTTGATTGTTAACTATTTTTTTCGCTTTTTCGGAGGCATATTGATATCGCTCATGAAAAAACGCTTCTTGCGACGTTAAATTAGCAAGAATTTCTTCTATAGATTTCAAAGGCCGTACCTACTCATGGTTCGTGCTAATTTATTTGCCGCTTGTTGTGTTTTTAATGCCATCGCAGATACACCAGTAGGATATGGTGTAAATGGTTGATAAACCCAATGCTGATACGAAACACCAACATAAGTCGCAGAACGGATAGTTACCGCACCTTTAACAAATCCACCTTGCACCGCAGTAAACATTCCCCTAGAGAAAAATTGAGCGTTACCATTTACATCTTGAACCAGTATTTCAATCATAGGCTGGTGGAGTATCGACTGCATCGTGTGAAACAAACCTTCAGATTCGAACGAAGTATCTGGATCTACAATTTTGCGTAAAGTGCCTGTTATTTTTACTTGACCAACAACTATATCCCAAGGAAAAGAAGTGTCGATTGTTCTAATTTCTTCTGTTTCTGCTGTTACCGTATAGTTAAATTCCATTGCCAGCGCTAATGGCTTACCTGCAACCTGAATGAATGTACGAGCGCCTGTAGAGTATTTTGGGTAAGTTTTATTAACGCCCTTCGCAGCTTCCGCTAACTGCTGCTGCTGAGCACTAAACGTACTCATCGCCTGTGGAGGAGCTACAGATTTTAATCCAACATTACCCATGCGATTGTACCTAAAAAATGGAGCCGAAGACAGGACTCGAACCTGCGGTGTGTTATACGACATTACAAATGTCGTCCGTTCGCCACTACGGGAACTTCGGCAATAAGTCATCTTAACAGAAATCACTCAAAGAAAAACTCGATTAAATACCTTGTTCTTTGATCACAGAATCAAGTTTTTCATTTCGGGCTAAGTTAGTTGTATCAAAATTCTGTTGAGCAAGTAGCCCTTGGAAATTTAAAGGCTCATTAACTAATTGTCCTTGTGCTATATTAACGTTTCTGCTGGTTAGACGACAATCATGTAAAACCATAAACTTAATCAAAGAAGTTGCAGGAGCCGTCGAGGTTGCAGCTGCTACTGTTCCTGAACTTTGTGCTGCTGCCATAAGTGTTTTTACTTCAGCATCTGGAATAGCATGACCGTAATTTGTATAGTTCATGTAAATTTCAATATCAAACGTAGCCGAAGTTAATATTTTTACAGGATTTAAATGATCCCAAATATTATTTTCATATAAAACATTGTTACCAGTTGCAGAAGCTACAGAACTATCTATCAAGTCTTTATTCATGATTTTAGTCTTGTCATATAAAGCTTGACTTGCTGTTTTGCGTGTCTGTCTTTGTAAGTTACTTTGAAGACGAACGATTTGAAAAGATCCAGTAACGGGTTGATACTGAGTCGGTTCATATGAAGCTGGCGCTAGGTCGCCCAAAACATAAACCGGCTGAACTGTAGTTGATACGTTAATGTTCAAACCAATTGCATAGCCTATTTTTTTAAAATCGCCATTACTATTACGAATTCCTATTACAAGACGAGGAGCCGAAGCGAACAGAGGCTTTTTACCTGACATAATTATTTTCTCCCTTATTCCATATCTGCGACTTGAGTACAAACAAACGACATATCTTCAAACAACAGAGATCCAGGTTGAAAGGAGAATGAATAATTTGTTAATCTACAATCTTTTAATTTATATATAGGCACTAAATCAGCTGCGCCTGTTGTATCTTGACGACCAAATACATCAATATCAAAAGTCGCGGATAACAATAACTGCACAGGATTAAAATGATTAATATCAATAACGCCATTTCCTGAAGTAAAATCTGGAGACAATGTATTCGAAGGAAGATTATCTGGAGTTCCTTTTGTGCCTGCTGCATCATAAAGTTCTTTAGTCCAACGAACAACTCGCATAGAACCACCAGCGGAAAATTGTACTGGTTCTAAAGCCGAAGCCGAGAACATTCCCACGCCCGAAACCGCAGCAAGAGATACGTTTTGATTAAATGATAAACTTTGACAATAAGCGAGAGTAACTCCACCTATCTTAACCACCAACATACTGCCGTTTTGAAACGAGGCTATTTGTCCACTCATCGAACGATCTCCTTTTCTTGTTCTTTAATCATAACTAAAGAATAGCATTGACTTGCCGACAATCTCATTTCGCCTTACAATAACCGCATGAATAAAATAAACAAAAAAAAAGGAAACATTATGTCCCAAAAAATTCCCGTTGAGGAGTTCAAACTCAGATATTCATTAGTAGGCTTGACCGATTTTTTTGACGAATCTACTTACGAATGTATGACAAAAAAGGCCAGATTTGTTGATCCAAAATACGGAGAATACTGGATCAAACCTAAAGTAGTTATACAAAAAAAGAGTGGGCACAGAGCGCGTATTGTTGAGAAAATTTTCGCAACCAAGACAAAAAACAATACGTTTCAAAAGCCAAAAGAAAAACCACCCAAAATATCCAAGAAGCCGACATGTGAAACAATCGAAAAAAGAGTACAAGAAATAAACCCAAATATATCTATAGTAAAAGACACTTTCATAAGTAAAAGTAAAAAGTGTACATTTTACGAAGAAGGACATGGCTTTTTTACAGGAAAAGCCTCTTCATTTTTTTCTGGAAAAACTAAAGGATTTCCTAGACGAGGAGAACGTATAAAAGAAGCTTGGGAAAACACCTATGCCAATAATCAAGAATTAATTAATGCCCGCACAGAAAAAATGAACAACACCATGAAGGAAATATATGGAGAAAAAGGATATAAAGCAGATGTCATTGTAAATAAATACAAGGCCACGATGCTCAAAATACATGGAACAGAACATCCTATGCATTCTCCAGAAATAGCTCTAAAAACAGCCAAATCTCAAAACCATGTATCTTTAATACCTCATTGGCAGACGAATGCTGAACTTGTTTGTGTAGCTAGTTATGAAGCGATTGTTGTTTTATATTTTAATAAAAATCAAATTCCATTTGAATTTCAATCAAAAACATTTAATCTCCCTACGTTAAATACAACATATCGCCCTGACTTCTACTTACCAGATCAGGATTTGTGGATAGAAACTAAAGGGTATTTTAGAGAAGATGCAAAAGCTAAATGGGAATTGTTTCATTCTCAATATCCAAACTCCGAACTATGGACAAGAGATGTTTTGTTTTCTAAAGGGCTTTTAAAGAAGGACGGCCAAGCTGCAAACAAAAAAGAACTCCAACAATATCGTTATATCAAGCCAATAAAAGAAGTTGCTTAACTTGCCTTTAACTCGTATTTCCAGTATTATTCACGTGAAAAGCACAAGGAGAAAATATGCCAGCCAAAATTACATGTGAAGAATTTTTACGTTTATATAAATTATTAAAAAGAGATGATGTTTTAGACGAATCTACCTATACAAATGCAAGCACAAAAGCCAAGTTTATTGATAAAGAATTTGGCGATTATTGGGTTCGACCATCCGCCCTGCTTTTCGGATCTGTTATTGGTCATCCAAAAAGACGCATCCAACGAGCTATTGAAACAAAAATAAAACTATATGGAACCGCAGGAAGAAGAAAGAAACAATGAAACTCGACACATCAGCGTTAAGAGCTATTACTGGTAATAAATTCGATGTACAACAACTCAATGGGGCTGGCGATATAACCCTCGCCCTTTGCGTTAAGGTTTCATATTTAGAAAGAACAGTAGCGCAAAACGAACATGAATTCTTCAAAAAATTTATAGATAATTTAGAAGAAGCAATTAAAGACACAAGAACATATAAAGACGCTATCGCCAATACAACCCACGAAATAGACTTCCTACGAAAAAAAATAGACGACTTACAACAATATAAAACTTATTACGAACTCCATTATCAAATGCAAAACAAGGAAAAAATAAAGTGAGAAAACATAGAGATCAATACTTCACACCCAAAAGCTTAACCACCGCATTATTGCAAACTGTAAAAATATCAGGAACCGTCTTAGAACCATGCTGCGGAGAAGGTTGGATTGCTGATGTTTTAAAAGATTATGAATGTGATGTAATCACTAACGATATAGACGAAAAATTCCCTGCACATTTTAATTTAGATGCAACAAGCGAATCGTTCTGGCTACAAATGAAAGGCGGATATAAGGATATTAATTGGATATGCACAAATCCTCCCTTTAGCTTGGCACATACTTTTATGAAAGAAGCTTATAAACTCGCAACAACAGGAGTAGCTTTATTAGTAAGACTTTCTTTTTTAGAACCATGTGAAGGTAGAGATAAATTTTTAGTAGCACATCCACCCGATCAGATTATAGTAATGCCTCGCATATCTTTTACCGGCGATGGCAAAAGTGATTCTGTTACTTGCTGTTGGCTCATATGGTACAAAGATCAAAGAACTGTTAACAAACCTGTTTCTGTTTATTTAAGGGAGTGGCTATAATAAAAACCCCAACAGAATGCCAAGGCAATGTGTTGGGGCGCTAATCTAACCACTAAAGAGGCAATAAAGCTGATCCTAGCAGTAAGTAACAAATCTCGCGCATAGCGAAAGATTATCTCCTCCTCCGGTAACGTAGGTGAGCTGATTATAGTTTAGCATGTTTAACATACTTTATTTGGCCATAATCATAATATTTTTTTAATCCAAAATCATATCCTGTATTTCCTAGAAACTTCCTACGATTATATAATTCATTTGTATCTGCCCAAAAGAACCCTATGTGCTCTTTTTCTTTCACAAAACCGTATTGCAATAGATGTTCCCCAGTTCCGTGCCTTTTGTCTACAAAATTGACAATATCTAATTCGAGTTTAGAAAGTTCTTTAATAAGTTTAGAATACGCTCCAATAACGGTGCATTCGCATTTATTACAAAAACGGCTAATGTGAATTTGATTCTTTAACAGATAAAAACGAATTGCACATATAACTTGATTATCAAAAGTTAAAGCTAAAGTTTTCCCCTGACCTTTTCCCATTAAATGATTTTCTGTGAAAAAAGTGTTTGAAGCCTCATTATCTAAAAGTGTCACCACACCCTTTCTTGCGTGAAACTTATTAGTTATTAATTTCAATTTGTTTTTAATCATAGACATTACGATTGCTTTTTTATTATCTATTTCCCATTGAGTAAAAGATAAAAAAGCATATCCTTCTTTTAGGTAAATCTCTGCTTTTTTATAATGATATCCTTTTGGTCGATACTCCTCAGTATGATAACGAACGCCGTCTGTTTCAATAATTAGCCTGACTGGGAACTCCACTCTTATGTCTGGGCGTATTTTATAATTAGGAAGCCGGTTGTTATAAATAGCCGCTGAAACTAATTTATCAATATTTAAAAGTTTTTCATATTCTCGAATAGACAAGACGGCTTCTATAATATTTAATGTTTTTTTATAATGTCGATAAAATGTAGTTGAATTTATTCCTGCTTCCTTGCACGCTTTATTAAAAGAAACTCCTTCAGCTACCTTGTTTTTAACCATTAATGCCTGATCTATTTTTTTGATTTTTCGAAAAAGAGTAGCCGTTAAAGCGTTTTTCCACTGACCAATCCAAGAATATTCTTTATATGTAAAGACAGCATTACCGTTTTCTGCTTCTTGAACGTCCAATCCTATTCTTTGTCTTCTGGCTATTGCTAATTCTTTTTTTCGATTTTGGCCTATTAATGGGGAAAACCCATCTTTCATAAACTTTTTTATCTGTCCACGTCTTTTGGTTCCATCAGCAAAAAAAACATCAATAACATTGTCGGTATCTCTTAAATCGCCGACTAAATGAACGTTATTGTTCTTGGCGATCTGTTCTATTACGTTAACTGTATATTTCTTTTTAATTCGTTTATTTTGTGAGGAAACTCTTTCACTATTTTTTTTAGACGATAACCACGATCTCATGTTTTGCAGATGTTCTTCTGAGATGTAAAATGGTTTTCCTTTTTGTTCTGCCGCTAGTTTTCTTAAATGTTCTATGTGTTTTTCTTTTTTTTCAGAAGTAATGTTTTCCCATGCTTTTTTACAGGATGCTGACAGGTTCTCTTTATTAGGACGAACGCGACCTGTTCCTCGTAAAAATCTCTTATATGTAACAAAAGAATATTCTGGGAATTCTTTTGCAATTTGACTAATAGAGATTCCTTGCGCTCGACGTTGTTTTATTTTTTCTTGTAATTCATTGTCTGAACAGAAAGGCATGTAAACTTCCTCATTTATATCAAGGAAGTTTACATTAAAAAGGCTGGGAAGTCAAATTAAACGCCTCTTTCAGCAATGACTTCTATAGAAATTCCTTCAAGAGCCTCGACTGGTTGTAGAGAAACTTGAGCGGAATAGGTGTTTCCTAAATCCTTAACAAAGTTTACTTTACCAGCTTTTAATGCGCCTTGAGCTACATAAGAATCAATCACGTTGTTTAATGCGGTAATTACTACAGCAGGTACAACATCCGTAGTGCGATTACCAATATAGTTTTCGAGAACACTGCGCATTACTTGACGAACTTCATCTAAAACGAACAATACACTAGCTCTTTCCCATACCCAACCTTGAGGGTCGTTCTGGCGGCTACGGGTAGTTAAGTCAGGACTTACCATTTGTACGCCAAACCCAGGATTGAATTTAAAGCATAAAAGGCCAGCTTCAATTGCATCGCTTAACATTCCTTGATCTTCTGGATCAAAGTCTTTTACTAAAGTGTCGCTATAAATAGATTCATTACCAATGTGTTTAACATCAGAAACATTAAACGATTTGCGTAACATTGCAGTGCCGAGAACAGCTTGAGCGCGACCTGTTGCTACGCATATTCCAAGTTCCCAAGGAAGCAACCAAGCTACATCGCCTGTACTTGTTGTTGCCCTAGAAAGCTGAAATGCCATTTGAGTACGTTCATACGAAGAGGTTGCAGCAGCATTTTTCGAATCCACAAAAGAACCGTGAAATGATTGCATACCGAAACGTTCGCGCTTAATTAAAGTGCTTGATGCAGTAGCTACGTGAGCTTTCACTGCCGCATTAACGGAAGCAACATCGTAAGAAGAAGCAACATCAGTCAGCCCATCTTCAATATCATAAATCGCATCACGAGCAAAAAGAGGTAGTACATAAGAACAGTTAATTTTCAATCCAGCATCAAAGCCTGCTTGAATATCAGCGTTGGTTGTATGTCCTTTAGTAGCGCCAGAAAGATAAGAAACCGAAGCTTCAGGATCAGGCAAACCGCATTTTAACAACATAGTACCAGCAGCAAAAGCTAACAAGCCAGTTGTATACTCAGCAAAGTGTTGTGTCCAATCGTAGTAATCTTTTTTAATACGAGCGTTATATGCAGGAATAGCAGTAGCCGAAAGAATATCAACATTAGTTACTTCGTCTAAAACAGAAGTTAAATAACCATTGAATTTCTGATCAGTTACTTTACAGCTAAAGCCAGAAAGAGAATTAATATATTCTACTAATTCGCGAATCGAACGATACTTGCTTGTCAAAATTGTAACAGGAGATAAAGATCCACCTGTAAAGGTAACAGTTAACCGGCGACGATAATCAATGCTTAGTTTTGCAGCAGTAACAGAAGCATTATAAAACGAAATTTCAATTACAGGATTGCCACCAATAGGAGTAGTTGGCCATACAGCATTATCTTTAGAACGAGAAGCATCTATAAATACTTTGTTTTCAGAAGCAGAAACAATCTTAAATGCAGAAACAGCATTAGTTACAAATCCAGCTTGATACTTAACAGGTTGAACGCCAGCAAGAGCTACAGCAGAAACAGCAGCAATTACAGTTCCACCAACTGGAATTAAATTCATAGAAGTTGAGCTAGCAGTATTTACAACATACCAACCAACGTTTTCTTTAGAAGCGCCAGCAACAGGAGAACTTGCATCGATATAGATTGCAGAACCAACACTTGGAACCGTAGCCCAAATCGTACCAGTTAAGGTCAAAGTTAACTTGCTAGAAGCAACAGTTGCCGCAATGTCACCAATTAATGTTCCATTTGCGCTGACAATATCAGTCCAAGAACTGTAATTAACAAAAGCAGGTACAGCTAAATTTGAACCTGTACTATCAGATAATTCTAAAGTCGCACCAGAACCGATAACAGTTGTCTCAGTAACGGTAATAACAATTGGAGCAAAAATTAAAAATTCAGCAGTTGCATAAGCAGACTGATCAGCAAAAATACAATCAGCAACAGTTGCAGCTTCAGGAGCTACATAATCACCATCAACACCAGTTGCATTCCAACTCCACAATTTACGTGCAGTAACAGTAGAAGCAGTTACGCCTTCAATTATAAACGCACCAGCATTTCCATTACTAGCTCCTTTGATTGCAGAAGCTTGAGGAATAACTAGAACATCGCCAACCAATACGGAAGCTAATGAAAAAGTCGCACCAACAAAAGTAATAGTAGCTACAGAACCAACAGCCGAAACAGTAGCACTTGTACCATCTGCACTAATTACAGATCGCAAAGAACCGCCAGTTACAGTACCCTCTGCACCAACAGCGGTAGACAATGCACTTACAACAGCAGGAGGCATAGCAGCAGCAGCTAAAGTCGATGTAGAATGAGTTTTACCAGAAATAACAGCCTTCAATACACGAGTAGAACCAGCAATTGGCAAATAAGCAAATGTCGCTGTAGGTTTAACTTCAGCTTGAGAAGTCTTAATCTGTTCACGAATTAAATTGCCATCCTCGTTCCAAGTAGCAGCTGCCAAAGAACCATAATTAGCAGGCGATGCAATTACTTTTTCGGCGCGAGTAGTGTTGTTAGTTTTCCATACATACAAACGATTAACCGAACCACCAAATACTACACTTGGTTGATTACTAAATACTTGACGAGCTGCATCAACAACAGGACCGGCTTTATAATACGACAAAACACTATTATAATCAGTAAAATAATTCATCTGTAAATCAAGATAACTCGAAGGCACACCAGAATCAGCTTCGCCAACTATAAACAAATTGCGACCAGCAGGTGTAGGATTTGGTAAATTATCCTGTACTCGTAAGAAATCATAAACGCCAGGGATCACTGCCCTAGCTCCATTAATGACAAAAGGTAAAGTCATTTTTCTCGTCTCCTTAAAAAATTCTATTTGCGTGAACTCTATTCAATTGTATCGCAGGAGAAAAAGAACTAGACTTAATGATATGTTTAGACGGCTATTTTACCAGATTGTCAGATTGGAATCGGGGATTAGACTTTTGGGGGTTGGTAATGGGTCACTTTCTACTCTTTAAAACAGAGTATGCCCTCGAAAGGTAAGTTTTTTGACTGTTGTGGATTGATTAGTAGGCAAAATAAAACCCCCATTAAAAAATGGAGGTTAAAGATTAATACTAAAGGTATCTAGTATTAAAGTCCTTCTCTCTGTTGGAATACATTGTCAACTAAGGCAAACGAACGTGGACGTTCAACGATACATGCGTAATAGCTAGAATAAACCCACTCGCGTGCTAGCCCGCGCAACCCAAGTTCTAATTTATTCAAAAGATTACCGATAACAGCTAACTTAGCACGGTTCTTATCACGAGGTAAAAACAATACAGAATCAAGTCCGGGAATGATTTTGTTTTTATCAACAAAAATTGCAGAGGTAGTGCCAGGAGCTATGTACATTTTACCAATAAACATAGTTTTAGTTACATCGCCAGCAGCTTCTTTAGGGGTACGATAAACGCGAAGTTCAGCTACTTTATTACCAGCAGGAAGAGTAACAGTAAGTTGAATTGCACGATCAGCAGTGGTTACAGCAAATGCACCAGCTAAAGAAACAGCTGGAGACATACCGTACATATTTACTGTTTGTACAGAATATTGGTAGCTTTCAGTAGTTAAAAATCCACTTCCATTAATCGAACCATGATGAGCAGCTACAACGCCAGTAGGAGCTTCAGGTTGATAACCAACAGATCCATATATAGCATCAGGACGAACGCGCATATATTTAAATACAGTTGGGATGAAATCAATATTGCCAGCAACTGTTTGAATTGGAAGGGAGCTTTGTTCATCATTAGTTACAGATGCGCCACGGATATTATAAGCAGCGCCTAAATCACCACGTTCAAATGGGAAAAAGGTCGAACGGAATTCAGCAAGTTGTGAAGTAGTACAGTGAGCTTCTTTAACAGAACCACGAGAGTCACGAACTGCGGTTACAACTTTGTCCAAAAATGCACGGTCAAGAACACCGCCTTTTTTGTCAAACAACACCGAACGATTATTACCAAAGCTTACATAGTCACCAGGAATACCACGAGCAGATTTGTCGCCTTCACGGATATTAGCTTGAATACCACGAATTTGACGAATATTAGCATTAGGATTAGCAGCAATTGTAGGATCTAAATCGCCGTTCGAATCAATGTACATATCGCCACCAAGATAAAGGTCGCGTTCCATTGCTTCGGCCATGGCTAAAGCTGCATTCAAATCATTTTCTTTTTCTAAATCTACAGAATATCCACCAGCGTCATTTACAAGTTGTGCAAGCTGGGTAATGGTTTTGCGTATACCGTACACTTTTAAAACTTCAGCAACTCTTAAATATTGTGAAGTATCTTCTTGTGGCAAGAATGCTTCAAAACCAGCTAAATCAACACCAGAACGAACCTGTGTCTTTACTGTATACATGTACACAGTTTGAGTTGATTTCATTGTAGGAATGTCTTTACTGATCAAAAAGTCTTTGTCTTCCATTGTGATCGAGCGAATAACAGGATCGAGTTGGTCAATTGCCAAAGCTGAAATTCCAGTTCTACCAGCATTCGACAAACCTTGATAACCAGCAGCAAAAGATTTTGCCATAAATTCTAATTTCTGACCAACTTGTTTTGCAAGGTCAGGACTCAATGTTTCAAAACCGCTCATCTGTTTCTCCTTAAATAGAGCATTATTTGTTCGAGTAATATCTAAACTCTATTCTAGTGTACCACTCATCACTATTTTTTCTTTTATAGGTGTTTTATTTGATTTCGTTACATACCTTTATTAAGCGCCAATGAATCCCATCTTAATAGTCTTGCCAAAATACTTAACAAAAGAAGCTGTCAACTCATTTCTTTTTTGCATTAAACCTTGTAATAACTGCAATAGATATCCAGGGCCAGGAAGAGAAGCTGATTGAGAAATACCATCTATAGATACTGAGGCAGAATTATATGGAAATAACTTAGGGCCAATATCGGTAAGCATACGAATCGAAGCAACCGTCAAAATTAAATCTTTAAGAATTGCAGGAAACCTATCTTGATCAAACCCTGCAACATATTGAGTTTCTATTAAACAAGGATGATAAGCACCACGAGCAAAACCTGTAATGTATTGAAATACGCCAGCTGCATTTGTATCTGCTGTTTGCTGAACCATCATTCCACCGTAACTAGGAGCAACTGTAATTCGATTTCTTCTAAGCGCAATCCAAGCAGCGGGTAATGTATAACTCTGAAAAGGCGTATTGGTTTGAGTGTGAGCAAATTTAAATCTTACATTCAGAACTTTCCATGCCGGCCATCTTGTTAATTTAAGCCCAGTAAAATTTGCGTTGAACATTCCGTCAATAAAATCATGTGGTTGCATGTGTTCGGTTGGTAAAATGTCACAACCCAAGTCCATTTGAACTTCCGACAATGCACTAGTGACGTAATATTCAACGTCTTTAGCCATTATAGGTTCACCCGTTAATGGATACTTTTTAGGCAACCCTTTAAGCGCATAGTTAATAAGATCTTGAGGTGTGGGAAACGTATCATAAATTTTCATCGCGCCTTCATATCCATCCGAAGTAGACATGATCGGATAGGTATGATACGGCTGCTCATAATTTTGTGTTGGATCTAATCCCATTAAAAACTCCTTTTCATAAAGCTGTTTAATAATAGCAATAAAAAGAAGTGAGGGCTTAATTCCCAGCCACAGTAGGTTTTCTTACGATGAAGTAATTCTGTAAAAATACATTCGCTTTACTTGATTCGGTAAAGGTAATTTTCACGGTGCCTGAAATTATGGCTTGGGTATCAGTGGTGGTTAAATCTATATAAAACATACTTTTATCTTCTGGAATCTGAATAGAATTTTTAGATATAGTTTGTTGTACAGGATTAGAGGCACTTAATGATCTGGCTCTAGGAAATTCTATTTGTACAGTAGAGCCGACAGCTGGTATATAACGCCTAGCACCCAAAGCATCGTCCACTTGTAATTGAAAATACAATCTAGTAGATGTATTTGGAGTTGTGTTCCATGAGCCTTCTTTAAACGTATTAGGCGAATTTATCATATCGATTGCAATTATTTTAAAAGACATAAATCATCACCTCTTTATACGATTTTTAAATGACTTTGTTGTTGCGCTTGTTGTTTAGCAGGCACATTACTAGTTGCTCTATCATTTGTTCTTTGTTTCGCAGCTTCCATATACTCTTTAATTTTGCTGTGTAGCTTGGTAAATGCTGCTTCTTGTGCTGGAGAAAATCGGGGTTGTGGTTTTGGTTCTGGTTGTTTGCTAACACGAGGAGGCGGTGGAGGCGGAACAAGAGACAACTTTGGTTTTGATTGTACGGGATTTCCAATACTATAGGCATGTGCTGTTTTAGGATCTTCCTGTGGAGCCGGCTTCTTATATTTACTCACATCGACTTTTTGATTATTAGCTGCGGCAATTTCTTGTTGATTTAATCCTGCTTTAAGTTCTGGCTTTGCATCTTGTTTAGAACCTTGAATGACCGCAAGCTTGCCCTTCATGTGATTTCGAAGGCGTTGAGTGATACCCAAAGCTTTTTCTTTGCTTTTTTGATCAGAAACTTCTCCGCGATAAGGTGTGTGGGTTTGTTTATCAGAAAGACGTGTTACTCCTGTAGCTTTATTTAAACTATTACATTTTCTAAATTTTTCTACTTTTTGCAATGTCGAGCCAAAAGAAAATGCCATAGGTGCGGCAGATTTTTTAATTGCTTCTTCTTTATTAACATCGTCTTTATCTTGGACTACATTATCGTCATCCATGTTTCCTGCCATTATGGTAGGATTTGTGGCAACGCATTCTCCACTAAGATCAATGCCAGCAGTTTTAACATCGGCGCTTGTGCTCGATTCAACTACCTTATCGCCAACCTTAAGGAACTCACCTTTTTTTTGACCATCTTTTTCTACAATAGTTCTGGTAACTTTTTCTGGGTTAGAACTTGTTTCATTATAACTATGAGCTTGCATTCCTGATCTTAGTTTTTTTACTTTATCCGCGATGGGCATTACTGTACCTGACAACATTTTTAAGACTCCTTTAAAAAAAGCGATAACTAATAATAGCAACAAAAGTTTCATTTCTTGCTAATTGTTTTAAAACCAAGTATAAGGTTTTTTTGGAGGCTAACTATGGGCTGCGCATCTACTATGGCAATAACAAAAAAAGACGCTATGAAAGAAATCCTTAAAAGGCTTCCTGCTGCTAATAACAATACGATAGCTGCTGTGTTAGAGTGTTTGGCTAGTTGTAATGAGAGATATAACTTCACGATATGCAGTTCTTATGGAGATGAAACTAAATGGAGCGCTCCATATAGATACGATCAAGACGGCTTAGAATAAAAAAAGGAACTCTCTAATAAAAGGGAGTTCCTAGAACACTAAGTGAGGGGGCACCTAGTTTATTTAGTAGGAATGGTAATGCCTTTAAGTTTAGCAGCGTGATAAACTTCTTTGATTTCTTCGTCAGACTTAGCATAGTTAGCAGTCCACATCAAATCAGTATCAATGCTACGATTGCCAGACTTACGTAAAGTTTCAAGATGATTAATTACTTCAGATTTGCTTAACAATTCTGGTTCTTTAACTGACTTATTTAAAACTTGAGTAGGTTTGTTCATCGAAGCTGGGCGATTAGCAACAGCAGGTTTCGATAAAGATTTCTTCAATCCTTCAATAGAAACAGTCATTGCTTGGATCGATTTTCTCATTGCAATGTTTTCAGACTTCATGGCATCAAGTTCTGCACTAGAAGCAGGGGCTTGAGCTTGTGGAGCGGCAGGTGCTGGTTGTTCTGGAGCTGGAGCAGGCTGTTGAGCAGCTTGACGTTTTTCCATTTCAGAAGCAAGTGCTTGGAGTAACATATCAAGTTCTTCGTCGCTCATGCTTGCTATTTCTTGAGCCATTTCGTCAACGCCTTCGGCTTCTACTTGGCCTTCAGGTGCCATTTCTGGTTGACCTTCGGGAGCAGCAGGAGCAGGTTCGCCTTGACCTTCGGGAGCGGCTGGAGGAAATTCTTGGCCAGGAACAGCTTGGTCATCATCTTTTGCCATAGGAGCAGGAGGCGGTGGCAAACTCTTTGCAAGAAGCTCTTTTACTTCGTTTGCTGTCTTGGTAACAGCCTCTAATGTAGCTAAAATATCTTTCATTTTCTTTTTATTCCTTTATGCCAAAGCTATAACGATGTAAGAAAATGCCAAGCCTGCGCCAGCAGCTGCCACAACGTCAGTAGATACGGTTCTTAAAAACACTTTAACAATATTAACGCCACATTCTACATGATCAAATACTTTATCAGCGCCCATTGTCAAGCTAGGAGTAACAACAACTTTACCAGTTGCAGTCATGCCTGTAACAGCTAGATTGCCAGAAGCATTAGTTGTCGCAGCGCCCATTGTAGGTAGCGTTGGAATAGTACTTACAGCAGATTCCAAAGACTGAAGTACACTGCCTAATGCAATGCCAGCTTCAGCAGAAGGAAGGCCAGCTACATTAAGAGCTGGTTGAGACTTATAAAAATTATTTAGTAAGTCGATTTGTGCTTGATTTAAACTCATTTTTTCACTTCTCCTTTCTTATAGTGTGAAAACAAAGACAACATCTTTTTATTAGATGCCGCCCATGTAAGTACGACCATAAGGAAGTAATGTTGCAATTTTTGTTAAGTGTGTCGAACTTGCAACTGCGCTATCAATACCAGCTACCATAGGCTCTTCAGTGTTGTTACAGAAATAAGCATCAACTGGAGCACTTAATTGACCGCGAAGAATGTGGAATACGTCAGCTTGGAATTTCTGCCATGCCAATACGGAAGCAGCAGAAGCATGAGTAATTACAGGTTGAGCTTCGATAACTAAAATCAATTTAGACGAACCATCAATAAATGTACCAAATGCATGGCTCTGTGTTTTAACTGCATCGCTTTCGTTAAATCCTGCTGGTTCTGCCAACAATACAAAACGACGATTGCCAGTTACCCAAGAAGCGCTATCAAAATCCATAACCAATCCTTGACAGCCTTTTTCAAAAGCTGTGTCAGTACTAGTACCTTGGATATTTTTCACAGGAGCTGTATAACCCAAATTGTGAAAATTCTCTTTTAAAATTTCAAACATCTTAACTACACGTGGACTGCTCATTTTTCTTTTCTCCTAAATAAAGCAATTGAAACCTAAACTCATACTATCATCAAAACTCTTAACTCTTAAATTTACCAACACTTAGAACGTGATTTGCGCTTCAGGGATCACCTCTAATTGTATACCTTGAGGATTGTTCCTTTCTGATTGTATCCAGTTATCCCATATTTTTCCTTGCAGAGTAAAAACAGTTTGAAAAATCGACTGTTCTTCATCGTACACGCTAGGGAAGTTTTGGTTAGTCGTAGTGATTTGTAATCCGTTTTCATCCATCAAGTATCTACCAAAACGCAAACAATAGCGAATCACTAAAGCAATTAATTTGTGCGTTTCTATATCACCTGAAGTTTTTAAATCGATTGATACATTAGCAACATTACCAGATGAATGGATGGTTGCAGTTCGACTTGATTCTGTTGTTACTACTTGCCAATCGATTAGTTTTAGCCTTGGCAATAAATCAACACAAAAGATAATTACTGTTCCATTTGTACTGGGAACTATTCGATCTATTCTCGAAGTAAAAGTACCTTGCCTAAGATAAGCACCAGCATAAATCCAATCTACTACTTCTTCAGCGTTTACTATTAATCCATAGCCTGTTGTTTCCCAAGCCACGCCTAATGCCTTGCCTAATACTATAGGAGGGATCACAGCCATTTCCTGCTGCATTCCATAATCTCCCAATACTAGTACATCCTCTGTGTATTGAGCAATTACTGCTACGCTAGGAAGTTTTGCTAAATCCAAAACATAATACGGTTTAACAAAGATTTTATTTTTCAATATTAATTCTTTGCATTGCCGAATATATGCAGAGCCATGAAGTTTGCGCATATAAGGGGTGTCATCATATTTACCTAAAATAAATTCCAAATGATGTGGATTATTTCTTAAGTTTTCTAATCCTGCTTCTATTGCATTCATTACGATTAAGTCTGCTACTGAAAACATTAGCTAAACCCTTTCTTTTGTAATTCGGATTGAATCATTTGATCCCATTGTTGTTCTGCACTGTTTTCTACTATAGTTAGGGAATCTTTTAATATGTTAGCTGGCTTAATACCAGGATGAACAAATTTCTCTGGATGTTTTTCACTAATAGTACAAAACAAAACATATTGAGATTGTTTTGGACGAGCGCCTTGTAATAACGCATCCTGAGACGCATATTCCCTAACCCTGTACATACCGCGTAGTGCAGCGTCTTCCGTTGCCACTTCTTGCCGCACACTTACTGATCCATTAGGGTTTTGCGTTTGCGTTTGTTTGCCAAATTTTGGTTTCTTTAAAAGTGCTTGGATTTTTTCAAATAAATCCTGACCTTTATCAGTTTTTGCCGCTGGGCTTGTTGTCCACACTCTTATCGGAATAACCTTGTATTTAAAACCTGCTTTACTGGTTTTTACTTTACTTCCACTCAAATGGGTTTTAACCATAGGAAAACTGTCAGCGCCTGATTCAACAGCATTTGCTAGCCAATCTTTCGGATTTAAAGTAACCACTAAAACATCGCTTTGAAGATCGATTTCGACTGCTGCGTTAAAATTTGGAGCAGTGTGGTTTAATCTTTGACCAGCTAATTTACCTGTAGTTTCTTTAAAATAAATCGGTAAAAAATTAATAAACTTCGCATTGCCACGTTGAAACGCATTAGTCAAATTAGCTACCGAGTCTATTAAATCTAGTAGTGGATCAAATGATAGCTGATCTGACATACATTATGGCTGTGTTGGAGTAGGTTGAGAGGCTGGAGGTGCAGGAGGTGGATTGCTTGCTGGATTAGTAGCAGGCAATGGTGGCTCTTCTTTATCTAAAGATTCTATAGATTGACCTAATGCCTTGGCAATTTCGGCTCGAACGATACGCCTAACCGCATCGTAATCTAAACCTGTAGAAGCTTGTTGTTGGGCATTACTTGCTGGAGCATTTGCAGCTTGGTTAATTTGTTCGACTAAGTTTTCGCCCGCAGGAGAATTTGGTTCTTGAATCATGTCACTAGCGCTTACACCAGCTCCTTTTAAGATTTCATTAAATGGATTGGAACCAGAACTTGCTTCATTTACAGGAGAAGCTTCTTTAGGCATATCGGGTTTTAAATCAGGGTTGTTTTGTTCATCTAGGCTTTTTTGCATAGCCTGTGTTTGAGTATATAAAGATCCAAGCTTGTTCCATAATTGCTTAGAACGATCATCTATTAAATTCATTTTTTGCAAAGCTTCATAATCTTCATCATCCACAACGCCATGTAATATCGCATCAAATACATCTGTCGTACCAATATCACGCTCGTTTAAATGAGACGCAATTGGAGGCGTATTGTCTTGCCAAACACGAGATTCAGTATCAAACCAAGCATTAGTGGTGGGATCAAAATAATAAAGTGGATTTTCAGAATTACGACCATAATAAATTTTAAAATATAAAATTCGAGGATCGTTTGGATCTACAGCATTTGGATCGTTAGGCTTTAACATTTCCAACAAGTCTTCTATCTGTGGAGCCTTGCCTTCATTTTTATGTTGCCAAATTTGGATTGCCGATTTGATCTTAGAAAGCAGTTCTTTAGTTTCTGCTCCAGCGTCATCAGCTTGTTGCTCTTTAAGAGTTACAGGATCGGGTTGCGTTGCGTCCATCATCACCATAGTTATATTTCCTTTTTGAAAAGATAACTAATTGTAACGCATAAAATATCTAAACACCAAGTCGGGCTAAGTTCATTATTTGATATTTAAAAAAGGAACTGGATTGGCACCACTATATGTAGGAAGCTTGCCGTCCCACTTCTCTAAGTACATTTTATTTATTAAATTACTGCTTAAACTTTCTGCCAACAATCGATTAGCCTTAGCTTCGGCTTCGGCTTTAGCTAATAGAGCTTCGCCTTGCGCTCTAGCTGCCATTACTGTTTTCTTTGCCTCAGCTTCTGTTTGTCGCAATTGATTCTCTACCATGATAGCGTTTTGAGTAGCTTGAATTTTAGAGTTTATCGCGTCAATTATAGATTGTGGCGGCCTAAATTCACCGATAATAAAAACCTTCTCTACAATAATGCCGTTTTGTATGACACTATTTTTTACAAGAATGTTTACTTGTTCCATTAAAGCTACTTTACCTGCTGACATAACGTCTTCAATTTTCATCTTCGAAGCGGTTGTCATTAAAGCATCTCTAACATTATTCCTAAGTACACTGTCAATAACTTCTGTAATTGTCCGACGATATTTTTGAAACAACACCGCAGCTTTAGCAGAATCAATAGACAATGTAATACCAAAATCAGCATTTACCGTTAACCCTTCTGTGGTCTGAAAAGTTATTGACTCATCAGTAGGGCTTCCTTCTGTAGGATTTCTTGTCCAATTATACGTTTGAGTAAAAGTTGGAAATAAATACAGCTCCTCATTCCAACCAATAAATTGCTTACCCACGCCAGCAACTCTTTCATGGACGCCTTTATCATCACCCGTAAGGGAAACGATAACGCCAACATTACCTGCTGGAATAGTTTCACGACAACCCATTAACAACAAAGAAACAAGAATTAGCTTTTTAAACATAAAATCAAACCCCTCAATAATTTATAAAACACAAAACAATACAAAGGAACTAACGACAACAAACCAAACATAGCTAAATAATAAGATACTGATCCACCATTAAACAAATAAACCTCTAATTGGATTATCGGCGGAATACTAACTAATAATGCAAAAATCAAAATTATTAATACTAGAACTTTCATTATGTCTCCTGATGTGGCATTCGTTTAATAAAATCTTCTGTCGATCTGCGAATAAATTCAATTTGCTTTTTTAAGTAATCGTTTTCCGCCTCTAGTGCTAAAACCCGCTGCTTAAGATCTACATTTAATTTTTCAGAAACAATTAATAACGATTCTAAAGTGATACGAGGTGACATGGTTACTAAATCTTCATGCGCCGTCATACGATCTCGCTGTTCATTTCTTTTAAGCCTTGTAATATATGCACTGCTAGCGCCATATACTGCTCAACTTGTTCTTCTGTAGGAGTATCATCATCGCAACCGTCGTTAATACCCTCCAACGTATCACAACCGCTACAAGAGCCATAGCTAACCATGACAGACCAATACTCCGAAGGCTGATACCCCTTTGCCGCAATCACAAACACCAAAGTCCCCTGATATTCCCCATCATCTATCTGGTGAATACGTTCAGGATCTGGAAAATGATATGCCTCGTCTTTAGAAATAACAGTAATTACATTTTTTACAATTTCTTTATAGTTATAAGGGTGTTTTGCAACAAACATGTCTTTTAGTTCAGCACGGTTTTTATCAAATTTTTCTACAAATTCTAAAATCATATTAATCCTTTAAAAGACTAGATAAAGTAAGAACATATAACAACGTAATCGCAGTAAATTGCATGTCTAATGCTTTAAAGGAATACAACATATAAATAACCACTGTTAGAATAGACATAACTGTTCTATAAAACATATTATTTACACTCCACCTGTATATTGCGAGAAATAACATGCCGTTTTGCCGACATCATGGTAAATACATTTTGTGAATTTCGTTCAGTGCATTGAGTTGCGTCTCCTTGCGAAGCGCACTCAAGAGCATACGCTGGCCCTTGGTACCAAACTTGGCCATCTACCTTAGCTACACAATAACTACGATCCATACTCATCGAGTAAAGGGTGCCCATTAAAAACAGTATAAAAATAAATAATACAGCACCAATTACCACCCAAAGCATAATTCTAATCTCATCTCTATCCATATAGCCCTCTTGTTTAAAAATATTAATATCAGACTTTACCTCACATAAAACAAACAAACAAGAGCCTCCCCTGTTTTCTTGTTGACTTATTTGTTTGATGCTATTAATACAAAATGGTTTTCATTAACCAAGAGGAGTTTTTTATGGGCGATTGCAAAGACAACATGATTCCTTCTACACCAGCCACCGACAAGTCTTTTGGATTCTTTAAAAGCAAAAAAAACGACAAATCTCAAGGCAATAAAGAACTAAACTTTGCCGATATTATTACCGCCGCTGATGAGTCTTTAGCGAAATTACTTATAAAAAAAGAAGTTGATCTAAAAACTGAAAAGGGTTCTGAAGACAAAAATCGGATTTCTTTATCTATTCTAAGAAACATGTCTTGGCATTTAGATCAAATCGTTGAATTGGGTAGTGAGTATGTCAAAAAGAATTAAAGAAGAGTTTTATTGTGACTCTGAAGGTGGCGGTTGCTCTAAATACTTTTTAACATGGCTAAGAGAAAATATGTTTGGCAATTATTCAATAGAATGCCCAGCGTGTGGTCATATTCATTTTCGGTTTATTAGAAATGGATTAGTAACGTTAGATAGACACGATCTACGAGCAGGCGAAGCTGAAATCATTGTTGGATTAAAATCTACATTGAGAGACACGCCTTGGCATACAGATCCTGACTTTCGACGCTCGTGTTTGTTCGCTATCGCCGGAGGGAACATATGATAATTACTACTATAGAACACATACCAACAAAACGGAAAGAGCTTTGTGCGGTATGTGCAATTGAAGAACAAAATTGGTACGAAGATCAAATCAAAGAAGCTAAAGCCACGGCAAAAGAATTCAAATTATCATCTACTGGCATAGGCATTTGGACAGGCAATGATCTTGTTTTAAAAGTCGAAATCGGGATTTTTGATTCCAATATGCCCAGATATGATCGTGTTTTTTGGAAACAAATCAAAAAGGATATTAATAATGCAGCAAAAAATAAACCAGAATAGATTTTCTGTAAATTTCGATCCTTTATCTAAAAAACAAACCGAAGAAGCCAAAGCGATATATCAACAAGCTAAAGCAGAAAACAGAATTATTTATACTCCATGCATGTCTCAAAAAATCACTGTATGGAAAGAAATAACAGATGGCTTTACTGTAGAACGCGAAGAACTAGATGAGAATCAATTTCCTCTACGAATTTTAGACGAAACAGGAGATAGACGCCTAGTGTGGGATTGTAGATCCCCACGAGAATCTAACGAAGCTGCGCAAAAATTCGAAGAATATTTAGCAAAAGGCTGGAAAGCCTACGCTATTAATCGGCATGGGAAAAAGAATTTTAGAATCATGGGATTCGATGCTAATTATGAAGAAGTAATATTTGAAGAAAAAAACGCCAGAGAGAGATTATCTACTTTTTGTAAAACTGTTTCTGAAGTTCGTATGGTTCCTTCCACTAGACCGGGGTGATTTATGCCGCCTTTTTCTGTAGCGATACCTCAATCCAAATTTTGTAATGCAAGTGTTGATATTAGCCCAGCACCAGTAATGACGCTAGCTAATTATATAGGTTCTACCATAAACGATCACACAATAACTGGCATAGTTGCGCACGCCAATCGTTTACAAAACTCAATCACATTGCAACATCGCACAAACGTACTTACCGCAAACGACGTTTCCATAAATGCTAATAATGATATATCTCTTAGCTACACTAACGGAGCTACTGTAAACATTAACTATCCACAATTAAGCGGTACCGTCTCGACTATGGTTAATGACGGACTTATATATACAGACATTCCAACTAATTCGCATCTAAACGTAAATGGCCGACTCTACACTCATCGTCAGTCTGACCATTTAAATTATACACACGGACTTATTAATAGACAACAAGATGGAGATTACAAAACCTGCGCCTTTAATAAAACTAAAATAGAAACTTATTCTGACGATGATGATTTAATTATTACAATTAATGGCCAAGAGTTTTACTCAAAAGACGTTACTATAGAGTCAATAAAAGCAAGGAAGTTTCGAAAAACAGAAGAGCGGCGATTATCTTTATATGCAAACCAACCTGTTGATACCAGACGAAGAAGAGGAAAAATCATATCTTCTGCTGATTTTGCCGAACTTAAAGCACAAGAAACTTTACGAGAATTTATTTCAGAATCAGAATGGCGGAGATACTTAACAAGCGGTTTTATTATCGTTAAATCGCAACATCACCAAGATCGCGTCTATCAAATACACAGAGATGAAAGAATTAATGTATGGATAAAAGGAAAAATGGTTTGCAAACTTTGTATTCATTCCAATAATTGCCCACCTACAGATCACGTTATTGCTATGAAAACTTTAGCAGAATTAGATGAAGTGTCTTTATGGAAAGGATCTAATATTCATAACTTGTTGCCTGAATTTAAACATTTGGATATTAAACAGAACAGCGTTTATCAAACCCTCGATACCATTCTCACCGGCATCTTCCCTTTACAAACTGCCACCGCTAACGTTATTGGTATCCGCGTAGCCTGAGTAAAGAGGCAATCCTGAAAAATCTATTTGTTCATTAGAATCTTGTAAATGATTTTGTGTAACTATCACCTGTTGAGGAGCGTAATAAAGCTGCCTTGGCAATCCACCATGACCACTTTGATTCGATGGCAAAAGACGTAAGGTGTGAGGAATTCTACTAGCAATCCACACTGGCGAAAACCAATATACTACAGTTAGAATTTGTTTAGGCAGAGGTTTGTTACCACTCGACACCCACTGAATCGCACCTTCTAAACTAATTATAAAATCTGGTCCTTGCTCAAAACGCATAGTCGAAGAAGCTAAATAATCTACATTTTTAATTTTATGTTTTGCTCTAAGATCACCATTAGGGTTGTATTCTAAAAGCTCTGTGGTTTGTTCAGTGATATCTGGATTCGGCACTATTAAATCTCTAGGACGCACATAAACCCTTCCCTTATCACCGTCTAGGTATAAGCCAGCAACGTTAACCACAGCGCTAGCAAAACCGTATACAGAGTCTGATTGCAACCTGTGCTCCATAGAAATGTTCTGACATACAACCTTAACTTGTCTAATGTCATAAAACATTACGCCATATTTGTTAGCTTCCACAGTATTTACATTTACTCCAGCAGGCAACGAAGCTCTATCAGGGGAATAGCAATGTCTATAGTGATAAGCTAAAAAACCTTTTGTATCGATTAAGTTTCGAACGCCCTGCTCTTGAAACGCCGCTACAGGTGCTAAGTCCGGCATCGACCCCACACCAATTAAACCAGTCGTATCGTTTATATCCTGAATCGGTAAATTAGCTTCCATTGGTTTAATTTCTCATTTCTAATTTAGCTATGTATTTTTTAACTGTTTCATAATACTTTAATTCTTTAAAATATTGATCTTTATAATGTTCTAGTGCTTTCTTGTCTTTTGTTGAATCTAATTTTTCCTGCATATTATCCAACCAAACCAATTCAATTTCAGATCTTGATAACAGTTTTTCTAACTCTGCTTTACTCCGAACCGAAAGACTACCCTCATCCATTTCAGTTTTCCTTTTAAAGAGGTTTAGTTTTAGTTTAGCAAAAAACTGGATGTGATAAAGTTGAATAGCTCATCTACCATGATGTGGAAGGAGTGACGGGGGTGTTACGGCATCCCCAGCTTTTTACCTTTCCTTTGATTTTTTGATAGAGAAGAAGTTAAGGAATTGTTAAACAGGTTATGTGGCATTAAAGAATGTTAATAATACCCAGTTACTGTAGTTACACCGTAATTAAATACCTCTCTTCTAATGTTTAATTTTTCTTATAAATAATAATATGCTCAAATAATAAGCAAAACAAAACACCTATAGGGAAATTTAATATTGGTAAAATTTTTAATAATTTAAACAGGATATGTTTTTAAAATGAACAAACTGGCTGGCTAACTTGAACAAAAAAAAAAGTGTGGTAAACTTTGTTTAGAACATATCAAAATAATAAACAAAAATCTCCACACGGGATTCGCCCCAAAAGGGCATTTGAAATGCCATAAAGGACTGTTTTAATGTTACCAGAAAATTTCGGCGGATTCAACTCAGATGGCACTTTTAACGTAATAATAGATGGTAAATCTAAATCGTTCAAAACCAAGGCCACGGCAGAGCGAGCCATAAACGCTTACAATAATAGACACTTAAAAGAAAACCATAAAGATAGAATCACCCTTGAGGGCGTACATGGTGTGTTTGCGTTTTATTCGGCTGGGTATGATAAATATACAAACAAAGCGCCTATAGCGAAGTACGACAATTGTGAATTAACGGATCTAATTGCTAGTAAAAAAATTAGAGATTATCCT
>Ga0265297_10000245_pt1 | contig 182463 bp, 172 predicted proteins | sample Munlanlwell13791_FD_192502 | JGI IMG/M metagenome (GOLD analysis project Ga0265297, IMG submission 192502) | Leachate microbial communities from a municipal landfill in Southern Ontario, Canada - Leachate well 137-91 | ecosystem: Engineered > Solid waste > Landfill > Unclassified | place...
AATTTGCGATTTTTCAAGGGTTTTTTTATTCGTGAGAATCCAGCTTGAGACTTCAAAGTAACCCAATCCGATTGCAGACTCGTGCGCCGCAGAAACTGGGGCAAGCTTGCCGATTGAAACAAAATCTGGCAAAGATGGTTTGAAATTATTATAGCCATATGAGATTGCGATATCTTCAATCAAATCGGTTGCGCCGATTATGTCGGCGCGAAACGCGGGAGAAAAAACATTTTTGCCTTTGAGAGTATGCCCCATTCTTGCCAAGTGATGCTTGAGTTGCGCATCGCTAAGATTTAGCCCTAAAAGAGAATTTGCATCCTTTGATGAAAAGCTTGTTTGTATCGGCTCAAAAATAGGATATGGCTTCCCGTCTATTTGCACAGAATAAATTTGCGCACCCCAATCTGCAAATGCGGCGGCGAGTATATTTACTGCCACTTGCACGGTGCGCCCATGGGTTCCGGTGCAGTCAATGAGAAGGTCGGTTGTTTTTTTAGTGACCTTTGTGAGCTCGCCATTAATTATAGGAGGAAATGAAAGCACTTCGTTGTTCTTGTCTTTTATCACAGGACAGAGGTCGCCAACCAAGTGCGCATATTTTTTCCCTTTCTCATGCTGAAAAAGTATTTGATTGAATGTGAGCGGGGACTGCATTCCAAGCGGAGTGAAACTTTCCTCTTCAAGTTTTTGCGCGGTGTAAGTGAAAGGAGATTCCACTTTTGACACATCATGCAGACCGATTGCCATTTTCTTTCTCTGCCTGCCAAGAGTGTCGTGAAGCTTTTCCTGCAATTGTATTAGCGAATCCAAAATCTCGTCATTGAGATTGACATTTTTTACAAGCGCAGAGCCAAGAAACGGGCGGACTTTTTTTATTGCCGGAGTTGTTTTAAAAGATATTTTTGATTTTTGTGCTTCGTATTGTTTCGCGGTTGCAAATTTGTATGAATGGCAGGAGCGGGCGATGCCTTCAACTGAAAGCCAGTCGGGCCGATTTGGGGTAATCTCAAGAGACATTATATCTCCGATTTGAGAGTCTATTGGAATGCCAATCTCGGTTAGAATTGGCTCTGCCTCATCTGCGCAAATGCCCGAAAGAGCACATAAACATTTTTTAGAAATTTTTATAACTGCCATAAATTTACCTTAAACGAAATTTTCGCAAATTGTTTTTTACCCGATTGAGCAGACTGCCCCCGTCCGAGACGCTAAAATGCTCAATATTAGGTTTGTTGGAGAGGATTTTAAACTGATAGTTGCCTGCGGATTCTTCCAAAGAGCCGGGATTTTTTATTCTTGAAAGCCGACCAGATGTAGCAAGACGGTTCAGGCTTTGCTCCACGCGACCTGCGGGTGCGCCGTCTTTTTGACAAAACTCGCGAATGCAAATTTGCCCGTCGTGGGATATTAGCCATGAGAGTACTTCATCATCAAATACGGAGTCGGGAGTTGATGAAAGAATCAAAAGTTGCGAGTTTAATTCCGATATTTTCGCGGCGTCTGAAATAAATTGGCGAGCCATGGCTTCCCGCTCGGCGTATAGATTGTCGATTCGCTCCTGTAATTTGGATATTGATTCCTCGAGCTCGCGATTTTTTTGCATGAGCAACGCAGAATCAGTTGATGAGAGTTGGGATGCTTCTTCCAGGCAATTTGACAAAAAGGATGCAAACTTTTGAGAAATTGCGGGCTCGGCACCCATTGATGAAATGCATAAAAGAGCCAATTGCGCGGCACGCAATTTTCTCAGCGCAGGGCTTTGTGTTTGTGAAACACTATAGCATATTTTCAGGGAATTTTTGCTAAATTCAAAATCAATAAAACTATGCGCGTTTCCGCTCATATCCTCGGATTCGATATATGAAAGATTGAGAACACCGGATTTTGCATGAATTTTGCTAAAGCCAACTGAAGAAAGATCAGACGCCCATTTTGCGGGAGTTCCTTTTATGGATATTTCAAATGAGACGCATTCTGTTTTTTGGGCGGTTTTTTGCCCGAGCATTTTTGAGATTGGGTCCTGAAATGCCTTGGCGGCGTTTTCATCCTGCCCGAACTGCTCATGAATTTTTTGCCCTTGATTTTTGACTTGAGGTGATGAGGTTTTTTCTGCATCGGCTTGCAGAATTGTTTTTTCTTGCTCGTGGTTTGAAAGTTTTCTTCTTTTTGAATGGGAGGGCATCTGCCCATGACCGGAATCGCCCGAATTGGAAATATTTGAATCAGGATTCATCGTTAACCACCAATGTCGCAAGTTGTGAAGGGGATACACCCATTGAGCGGGCCTGCAAGCGGGCAAAAAGTTTTAGCAAATCCTCATCGTGCATTCCAAGCTCGCGCAAAAATGAAAGCACGAGCGAGCGGCTCATTCCGTAAGATAAAAGCAGTCGTGCAAGGTCATCTACGTTGAGGCTTTTGCTGTTTTGCTCGAATGCTCCGGTTATTTGTGAAATTTGCAGACTGGTGCAACCAAGCCTCCAAAGTTTTTTTGAAAGCTCGTCTTTGTCGATTGAGATTTCCATATCCACCACCATTAATTTGTAAATGCGATTTAGGTCCTCGCCTTCTATGCGCGAAATGATAAATGGTCCGTCGTAATCCGAAGGCTTTGCCCATGCCATTCGAAAGAGCGCCTGCCCCACCTTGAATTTTTCCATTTGCGCGGAAACGTCTTTTCCGCAATTGAGGGACGCGAGCAAAGACTCGCGAAAATCCGCGTGCATTAGCCTAAAGACCGCAAGCGTGCCTGCGTTTGAAAGAATTGTTTTTGAAATGTCGGAAGGATTTTGGGATGCGACCACCAATGAGAAGGAATATTTTCTCCCCTCACGCAGAATTTGCACTAAATCAGTTCGGTCGTCTTGCGCAATTTTCCATGCTTCATCTGCAACGATTATGAGGCGCAGACCTGCTTTTTCCGGCAGTCCGAAAATTCGCATTGCTTCTTTTAGGTATTGTAAAATGTACAGAGCGGCAAGCGAGCGCGCAAAGTCGGATTGCATAGAAGAGAGGTCGATTGAGATAAGCCGGTCGCTTACAAGGCTTGCGGGATTTAATCCTCCGGAGCGCGCAAGGCAGTCCGCACCCTTTTGGCAGAAGCGTTCAAGCAAATCATGAGCAGACTCCAAATCATCATCGTGCTTGTCTTTTAGCCAGAGGGAAAGAGTTGAGTATGCGTCCAGTAGGCATGGAATTTTTCGCGCATCCGTTTTGGCGGAAAGAGGTTTGTTTAGAGAAATTTTCTTTTTTGCAAATGCTTCTTCAAGCGCCTTTTTTATATAACGCGCCTGCCGCGGATGCGCAGAAAGCTCGCTCAAAATTGATAATGAAGAGATTACCTGCGTGATGTGTTGCGCGGGAGTTGTTTTCGAAATTGTTTTTGCACAAGAGGGGCGACAATCAAGAATGTTCAGCCCAATAGATGCGATAGGAATAACATCTCCGCCCGCGTTTTTCACCCAAGGCGAATATTCTCCCGACCAGTCAAGTATAACCGCACCGGTTCCCCATGTGCGGTGCGCGCGGGTGATAAATGATTTTATAAAATAGGATTTGCCGCTTCCAGTCATTCCGACAACTGCTATGTGCGGGTTTGCAAGAGTTGAAAAATCCCAAAAAACCGGCACATTTAGAAGTTGGGTGCGCCCCAGATAAACGCCTGTTGAAGAGGGCAGTAAATCCTGCACTGACGGCTCCGCGGGGCGAAGAAGAAATCTTCTTGCGCCCAAAGAAGAGGAGAGAGTTGTTTGCAAGTTTAATTTTGCCATAGAAATGCACTATAAAAGCTGATCATCAATTTCTGATTTTGATGTGGGGGAAATTTTTTCCCATTCAAAACATGACAAAAGCTCGGCGCCGCAGATTGGAGCCACATTTGTAGAAAGCGAATTTGAAATGACTGCCGCAGATTCTTTTGCCTGCGAGCGAGCACGTAAAATTGCCTCTTGACGGGTGAGCCCAAACGCGGTTGTTTGCGCATAAGCAAGCACCTGCATGGGAGTTTCGCCTCCGCTTAATGCTTTTATTTGCAAATTGTAGCTTTGTATTTCCCGCTCAAGCAGGGCAAAATCCTGCGAGTTTGGCTTTGCCTGTGAGAGACGATGCTCTGCCAGACTGCGGCGCTCTTGCAGTTTTTGCAAATAATCGAAAAGATTTAGACTGCACACCACAAGGGAAATTTTGAGAGTGTGACGAATTGAGGATACCGTGTTTTCAAACATTTGCATAAGCAACGCTTTTTGGTCGGAGCTTTTGAAGGAGGCGGAATCGCGAAGCTGAATTGACAAAAACATTGACGCGTAATAGCCGTCCTCGCTTTTTTTTATGAGCACGTCCTGCGATGGCGAGAGCTCGTAAGTGCCAAGTTTTATCCACGTGCCTGCGGCGCCGGTTAGTAGAGGTCCGAGAAAATAGCCCCATCTCCAAAGAACAATGCATAAAAGAAAACAGAGTGAGGAAAATGCGAATGCCGCCGGCGCGGAGCTGTAATAGCCTGCCAGCAAACACAGAGCGCCACCGCAAAGGCAAGCAAGAAGAATGTGCCTGTTTTGTAAAAATTGCATCAAATCACATTATGGAGTTAGAATTCGCACTTCGGTTGCGGGCGCAAGCGTTCTTGCAAGGCGAACAAAGCCCTGCGGGTCCACTTGCGTGTCTGAAAGATAATTGTAATGATAGGGAATTGCAACTCTTGGCTTGAGTTGGACCAGAGCCTGCGCCGCTTCGTCGGCGTTCATTGTGTAGGTGCCGCCGATTGGAATAATTGCCACATCGCATTTGTAATTTTTCATTTCCGGAATTAAATCAGTGTCGCCTGCGACATATATTCGCACGGGTGCTTGGGAGGTCGGAAATGAGAAAATGTACCCCGCGCCGAATTCTTTTGGATGGAAAGACTTGTTGACATTGTAAGCATGAACCACTTCAATTTGAACCCCGCGCACGGTTATTTTTTCGCCTATTTCAACTTCTCTTCCGGGGAATTTGCCTTTGTGAGAGATTATTGTTGTGGAAGAAGTTTCAATCGAGCTTGGGACTACACAGTGGTCGAAATGCGAATGAGTATGCAAAATTACATCGGCGCGTTTGGCGTTTTTTGGTACGACGTAGGGGTCAACATAAAAAGTGAGGTTGTTGTACTCCAGGCAAACTGACGAATGCCCAAAAAAATAGATTTTTACAGGTCCGAACATTGTGGTATTCATGTATACCCTAGAATATTATGAGAGGGAGGCTATAAGAGATTTTGCACCTGCGCCAAAGAAGAGAAATCAGCCCATATAACGGCTGAATTCGGATTGGGCGGGAGAAAGTTTTTCCGCTACGAGCGGTTTTGCATGCGCGGGTTCAAATGTGACTATCAAATTAGAACTGTCTGAAAATTTTGTGACACTGTAAGTTCCCTGATTTGAGAGCTGCATGAAAAGATGTGTTGAACCGTTTTTGTTTAGGTCCGCCTGAATTGAACCGCCACTAAAATCCGCTGAAATGTGAGTGACGTTTGCGTCCCCACCGATTTTCACTCTTGAGATTTTATCAAAATCGAATGAGAAGATGTCGGAGGCAAGGGTTTGAGAAATTGGTGTTGAGGAGTTTTGGGCTATTTTTGCTATTTCTGATAAAAATGAGGATACTTCATATACTGAGCGCTCAAATTTCGGATTGAGCCGGTCAAAACTTTCGGACCAATATTGTTGCGACTGGTTTTTGCTTAACATCTGCGCGCTCGCCATAAGAGAGGAAATGCGCCACTTTTTATAAACACATACGCCTGCGAACCGCATTAATGAATTTTTTATTTTCGCCCTATTTGAATTTAAATGTGAGAATGAAAAGCTGGATAATGGACGCCCGCGACCATGTGAAAACAGATGCTAAGATACCTATTTGCGAGCCCTGCGCAAGCTGTGGGGTGCGTTGTTGCAATCGCTTTGCAGTCCCACTTACAGGTTTTGATTTGGTGAGGATGCTAAAGAAAGTGGACGCGCCGGTTGACGAGTTTTGCGAGCTTGCGAGCGCGCAAAAGATTGAGAATGCGCCGCATTCCAACATATTCATATTTGAAAACGAAAAGCTTGAGGAAAGATTGCTCACCCTCAAAAGAAGAAAAAACATGTATTGTATTTTTTCAATGCATTCAAACGGATGCACGATTTGGGGGGCGCACCCAATGGTGTGTCGGGCTTACCCGTTTGTTGCAAAAGAAGGCGGCGGGATAAAGGTTGCCAAAAATTTTGTATGCCCAAGGCAGTGGAAAGCGGGCGAGTTTGACGAAGGACAAATTGTTGAAATTGTCAAAAAAATGGATGAGGAGATTTCTGAATATAATAAGATTGTGAGAAAGTGGAATGCACAGTTTGCAAAAAAGAAAAGTGAAAAAGACTTTTGGAAATATTTGATAAAAGAGAGCGAAAAGAAATTGAATGAAAGAAAAAATTAGGCGCCTGCGCAAAAAGCACAGGCGCGCCCGAACCAAACACACAAGCACTCGTCGCTGGTGCTAACGGAGCCTGCGTTGTTGGTACAAGACACTAACGCCTGGATACCAAAGGTTGTTTGGCGGCAATGGCGGACGCGGGAACATTTACAGGATTGCCGTTGTGCCTTCCCATTGGACCATTCGCGTCTCTGAATCTGTTGTTGAAATCGCGCATCGCACTTGAACCAATTATCGCGGTTTTTTCAGCAGATGAACCTGCAGGTATTACTTGATTTACTTGATTTACTTCATTTGACATATTTCTCACCATTAGAGAAAGTGATTTTGCTTATTAATATACAAAACGTTACAAATATAACAAAAATAACCCGACTGAAAACAAAAAATTTATTTTTTGAATAACTGCACTATATCCCCATCGGAAAGCGCATGCGACAAACCGACTTTTTGCCCGGGGAATTTTGCGGATGGGCCCCAAACAAGAGCGTATTTGAAAAGAGAGAGCAAATCGCGATGAAGTTTTGGGCAAAGCTCCGCAATCGTTTCCCCTTGGCGCATCATGAGGGGCACAGTATCGGAATCCTCGCCCTTTCTTTTTGTATAGACTCGGATAAGATTGAGTTTTTGAAAAATATTTTCCTTTAGCTCTTCCACTCCATGCCCGGTCTCGGCGCTCACCGCGACAAATTCATAATCTATGTTTTTTAGAAAATCGGATTTTACCAAATCAATTTTTGTGAGAACGGATAATGAAGGAATATATTTTCTTGTGCCAACCACGACATCGATTAAATCATCCACGGTCGCATTTTGGCGCATGGTTATGTTCGCATTGTGAATTCCGTATTCGTTGAGAACTCCGGTAATTAAACGCGCATCAATGTGAGTTTGCTTTACAGTGGAGTTTATGTTCAGCCCGCCGCGCAATGTTTTTTGCATAAATATTTTTGGGGGTTTTTTGTCGAGGCGAACTCCGATGCCCTCAAGCTCTTCAATAAGTTTTGGGCGGTATTTTGGATCAAACACGTCCAGTACTAAAAGAACCAAGTCCGCATTTCTTGCTACCGCCAATACTTCTTTGCCTCGCCCAGTGCCCTCTTTTGCTCCGGCGATAATTCCGGGCAGGTCTAAAAGCTGGATTTGCGCGCCCTTGTAATTCATGGCGCCGGGAATGCAGGTAAGAGTTGTAAATGCATAAGATGCGACTTTTGATTTTGAGCCTGTTAGCGCGTTTAGAAGAGTTGATTTTCCGGTGGATGGAAGACCGATGAATACCACCGTAGAGTCGCCGGATTTTTTTACATCAAACCCACCGGTTTTCACTCCGGATTTTTTCGGGGCAGACATGTCTTTTTTCAATTTGGCAATTTTGGATTTGAGGATGCCTATGTGAAACTCGGTTGCCTTGTTTTTTTGCGTGCGCGCAAGCTCGTCCTCAAGCTCCTTTAGTTTGTCTACTACACCCATGAATAGAATAAGACAGGCGTAGTTAATAATTTACTACTTTGAGTTTTTTTAAAGAGATTTTGCGCGATTGGAGTGGTTGGGGTATTTTAGATTCGCGCACAAGTTATTGCTCTTCGCCCTCATTTTCTGCAGGTTCAAACTCCATTGTAAAATCCGGCTCGGACTCCGGCGAGATTACCTCGTCGGGCTCCACTTTTTTGCGCAGGGGTTTTTTGTTTTGCACAGGCGAGCCGACGGGGGGAGCAAGAGGAGCAGAGAAGGCAGAAGATGCCGGGCGCGAGTTTTTCGTATTAGGTGAAGTTTTACCTAATTGTTTTGGAGCATAAGACGCTTGAGAGGATTGCGCTACACTCCTTTCTTTTTTGCCTGTTGAAATTTCGGTCTCTTCCCAATCCGAAAGCTCTTTTTGTAAAATAGAGTTGAAAGATTTCATTAAAAGGTCGTCGTATTCGCCCCAGTCCGGGTTTTGGCTTGCGTGATCGTGCAAAATATTGTTTGCGGCGGTGAGGCATTTTAGAACAAAATCAATTTCAATAAGATAAGGCGCGTTGTGCTCAATAGAGGCATGATAAATCAGGTCGTAAAGCTTGCCTTTGTAAAAGGCTTCCATTACATAGTCTTGCACGGGCAAACCGGTTTCCTCGCTTCTGCGCTTGAGTGCCGGCGGGATGAATTTTAGTTTTACTTTCTTTGCGATTTCGGATAAACTTGCATCATAAAGGTCTTTTGAGCTTGCTTCGGGAATTGACAAAAATGCGCAAGTGAGGATTGAGCTGTCAATATCGTTTGCGCGCTCAAGATTAAACACGGGAATGAATTGGCGTTTGTCCAAATCGGATTCGTATTGAGAGCCGAGCAAACGGTACATTCTGCTTTTTCTTCCGAAGCGAACTTTTTTCAAAAAGGTGTAACGGTCGGTTGAATACATGGATGCGGCAGGCATTCCAAACACTAACTCAAGCCGGTCCTGAATGTCTTTGAGTGATTGCGCGTGCAGGTTGTAAAGCAAAAAGATTCCGGGTTGCGTGTTGAGCATGTTGATTACTCCCTGAATTGCGGTTCGGGAGCGAATTTCGTTAATTATTACACAGGAGTCGCCCATACGAAGCGATGCGTTTGTCATTGACACCAAGTCAAGCTCGCTTGAATTTGAGGGCAAGTCATCGCGGTCCGAGGCGGCAACACGCACTGCGCCGATGTGAAAGCCACGTTTGCGATACGCTTTTACCGGGATTTCCTCAATGTCCTGAATCGGCAGAATTCTGCGCTTAAGCCCGATTGCGGAAATTTTTGCGGATGTGAACGCGGTTTTTCCGACACCTTTTAATCCGAGCACGGCTTCGGAGCAACCAAGCCCCACAAGCACATCATCATAGCCTGCAAAGAACGGGGTGAATGATTTGTATTTGAGATACTCGGGGTACGTGAATGGCTCGTCCTTCATTATACGCAATGCGGCCTGCAAATCCCCAAAGGTCGCGGGAGGTCTCTGCAGATGGCAGCGCATTGCAAGGCGGGTGAGAACTACATCAATAATCGGATTGTCTTTGTCAAATTTTCTTGCGCCCTTTTGTGTCGCGACAATATTTCTAAATGCGCGCTCAAGCATGTCGGAATCATATTGCCAAAGGGTGTGGCAGAGCCCGTATTTTTGATGCTCAATGTAAATGGCGGCATTTTGCGCGTCGATATAAATGTCGGTTATGTTTTTGTTGTCAAGTGCGATATTTTCTATTGGAGAGCCCAAGCCGACAGTCCATGCGGCGGCTTCCCTGCCCATTGCAAGCGCGGTTTGCGCGTCCAATTCTATTGCGTTTGTTTGCGCGGCATCAAGAAAATGCTGGCGGAATTCGCGCATTTTCTCCTCAAAAATTGTGCTAAAGTCCACATTTTCTTTTGTGCGCTTAAGCTCGGCGGTAATTTCCTCGCGCAAAAGGTGCGAGAGGTCCTCATTTAGATTTTCTATTAATGGGTCGGACTGCACGTACAAAAGAGAGTCTTGCCCGGGCACGGAATAGAGCTGCACGTTTATTCCAAAATCCAGAGGATAGTTCCCACCCTCAATTGCGCTCGCGCTTTGCGGGACTGTTTTTACATAGGTTTGGGAATATGGCATGCTTCGCAAGTTTAATATTGAGAGAAATGTTTTTCGCAAATCGGACTGTTTTAATGATAAGTTGTAAAGTTGTGTTTTGCAATAGGCATCCAAAATTCCGTTTACCCACGCCATGAACTCGTCATGCCCTTTTATGAATACGGAACGGTTTGGGGCCGGCTCTTCGTAATCTTTTAGAAGCTGCGCCGCCTGCGCGGGACTTTGAAATATTGAAGCATAAAATTCCTTTAGAAGAGCCTTTCGTTGAGAGATGCGCTCGTCTTCGGGGTGCCCGTAAATTTTTGGATTGAGAAGCAAAAGCTCAACTTGCCTGATTACGCCGATATATTCGGAGAATATTTTTGACTGGGTTTCATCAAGCTCAACTATTGCCTCTTCTTCATAGCGCATTGATTTCCATGGCTTTTGCAATGTTGCGATTGTGTGAAGATGCGAGTTGATGCACGCGCTTGTCCCTAATCCCAGACCGCAGGTTAGACAGTCCATTGAGAGTCGGTTTCCATGATAAGAGGGGCGGCATGCCATGTTAAGAGCACGCGCACATGGTTTTTATAGATAACTAATGCGGACCGTGAGAGGAGATTGGGTTGAAGGGGGAAGAGAGTGAAATTGTAGCGGATGAAGCGCAATGCTTGGTTAGTCGCAATTAAAAGCATTGGAAAGAAAATATTGTTATGACGCTTGATAATATTATTTCGCAGTATTTTGTTGCGCCGATAATGGATAAAACCGGATATAATTTGGTGAACACACTCACTTACGCGCTCATTGCGATTGTTGCACTTTATTTTATTTGGAGATATTTTGAAAAGAAAAAGATTGACATTGACGCGAGCTTTTTTGCAGGCGCGATTGCGTTTACCATTTTTGGCGCTTGCGCACGAGTGATTGTTGATTCGGTAGATAGCGGAGTAATGGCGCAGGCGGCGCAGACTTTTGGAGCGGGCACGGTTGCGAACGAGATTGCTGGCGGAGCATATTTGTTCGGGTTCAATGGCGCAATTAGTAATGGTTATTTTACGATTCTCTCATCGCATGTTTTTGATTATGGATTTCTAACCGTGAGCCCGGGGATTTACATTGTTGTTGCGACATTATTTTTGATTTGCATTCTTATTGAGAAAAAACTTGGGATAAAATATTGGGCGGCGATTGTTGGAGGGGCATTGGCAATATTGAATTTGATTATACTTGCACCGATGATGGCGCATTTGATATATGGGTTGATAGTGGTTGTACTCGCACTTGCGGCAACGTTGATTGCAAAATATGTTGCGAAACTGGATAAGCCCGAGCTTTTGCTTGGCGTGTTCGGGCAGGGCTTGGATGGGGCGGCGACATGGGTTGCGATTGACTGGTTTGGAAAAGCGCAGGGAATAATATATAGCGAACAACACCCGATTTCACGGGCGATTGGAATGAGCACGCCGCTTGGATTTGGCATGTTTTTCCTGCTCAAAATAGTGTTCGTGATTGTTGCGATTAAGCTCATTTCATCTGAAAAAGACTCGCGGATGAAAATGATTGCCCTGCTCGCAATAGCGATAATGGGGCTTGCGCCGGGGATACGGGACATGTTGCGCATGATGGCGGGCACATAAGGTTTAAAGAGAGCGGCGCAGAAAGAATAGTAGGTGTGTGGATGGCTTCAAAAAAAATACATACTGAACCGATAGAAGAGAAGCTTGAGGAAATATCTATTGTTTCCCCAAATTGCGCAGACATTGCGCCGCCATCCGTAGTCACAAAAAGATTCCCAGACGGCGAGAGCTATTGCCGGCTTGAGGGCGTTGAAAATATTGCCGGAAAAAAAGTGCGAATCCTGCACAGGCTTTTTCCGGACCCGGACGAAAATTTAGTAACACTTCTTCAGATAATGTACGGCGCCAAAAAAGCGGGCGCAAAAAAAATCAGCCTTGTCATTCCTTACTTGCCATACGCGCGCTCGGACAAAGCGTGGCTTATCGGCGAAGTAGTGAGTGCGAAATTGCTTGTGAGGCTGTTAAAGCAAAACGGGGCAGACAAAATTCACACGTGGGACTGCCACTTTTTGAAAAAACCGGGCCACACGGAATATGAAGATTTGAGGATTACAAACAGGTGCATGGGAGAAAAACTTGTCGCGCATTTGCGAAAGACAAGACCGAACGCGATAGTTGTCAGCCCGGACGCAGGTGCAAAATATTTGGTAGGAAACAACGGGCTCTTTATGAGGAAGGAGCGGGGGGCGTATGATGAAGCGTCCCAGCACGCATTCAGACCTGTTGAGAAAATGGAAGCGGACTTTGAAGTTAGCGGATTGGACGTAATACTTGTAGATGACATAATCGCCGGCGGCGGAACGATGGTAAAGGCGGCCCAGAAATGTTACGAAATGGGCGCAAACAGCGTGTCGTGCGCCGCTACGCATGGAATGTTTTTAGAGGGTGCATTGCAAAGATTGCTGGCATCTGGGGTGGAGAGAATAATTACCACCAACTCAATCCCGAATCCGGCCTCGGCAATAAATCTCAAGTACGATATTGAGCGAGTTCTCAAAGGCTGGAAAGAAGTGTGAATCGCCGCGGGCTGTTTTTCGGGCGCGGGTTCTCATAAACCTTTTTAATTAGTGCAAGAGTTTTTCTGGCTATGGCAGAAACCAAAATAGTATTACTAACATTCTCATTTGTTGTGGTTGCGGCGGTTCTTTTTGCAGGTTGCACACAGACACAGGCGGCAAGCAAATGCACAAGCTTTAGCGACCAATTTGAAAAAGAAAATTGCCTGAACTATATGGCAACCTGGTATCAGGACCCGTATGCGTGCTATGACATTAAGAATATGACTTTGCGAGAATCGTGCCTTAGCGACGCAGTTGACCCGAAAAAAGCCACAAAGTTAAAGGTGCAAAAAAATAATGAAGATAGAATGGTGGAGACGATTGTGGTTAATGACTCTGCCACACAGACGCAGACGGCTCAACCATCCGTAGAAACAGATGAGATAACAATTTGCATGAACGCAGAAGGTATGAGTAAAGACGGATGCATACATAAAATAGCGATTGAAAAATTGGATTTGAAAATGTGCGATGAAATTTTGTCTGAAAGTTACAGGCGCCCGTGCATCACAAACATCGCAATTGGCCTGAAAAAACCAGACCAATGCACATTGCTCAAAATAACATCCGACCAACAATTGTGCAACTTTTATTCCGGAGGGTAGTCGTTTATTTATTTTTTTAATTTGTTTGCTTTTATTGTTTGTTTTATTGTTTATTTTTCAACGCCTGGTTTTTGAAATGTAGATAAATTGCAGGTCGCCGCCGCGATACGCGCCCTGGGATGTTTGCAAGATATTAGTTGAAGAGGAAAAAACTTGCGCACAGTTTGAATCCGAATAGGCGGGCCCGTCGGAAATAAATTGGGTTGAAGAGGACACCCATCTGCACGAGTAGCAAAAGTTTTTATCCGATGAAAAAAGGAGTGCGCACTCACCGGCGCTTAAGTTTTTTTGATATGCAAGCGCAGTGTAATCTTCAAGAAGTTGATATTGCTGCAAATCTACAAGTGGATTTGAAACATGCCCCGCCTGAATTGCGAGACAGAACGCAAACACTACAAGCAATGAAGAGATGAGGGCTTCCACTAACATCATAAAATCAACTCTGCCCGCACACCCACAAGGGTTGCGGACTAAAATCTTGCAAAAGCATTTGGCGACGAACACAAAACTGGTTTGAGGAGATTGGAGATGGGGCGGTTAATTCATAGGAGAGGGTTTTGAGCCCGAGTAATTGCGCGCGCGAGCGAGCAAGCGCATCTTTATCGTTGATAAAATCTTGGCTTAGCACACCTACCTGCACAAAATTTTGGGTGGAGTAGGGAGTTGAAGTTTCCTGCACGGCGGCATAATTGTAAAGATATGAAGATTCTTGCATCAGAATTGAGAGCGTTTGTGTGTTTTTTGAGTTTTGAAATTGCAATTGCGAAAAGTAAGAGGAGTAGTTCAAAACTGCAATTAGAATTGAGATTACGAATATCGTTGTGAGCACTAGGTCGATATTTGAGAGCATTCCGCGCTTATTTGGGAGGAGTGTTAAGTGGTACATAATTTTCACCTACTGCCGGAGAAACACTTTTGGCTGATTGGTTGCGCAAAAGAATAACGTTCTTTTTAAGAGTCGTATTTGCAGGAAGATTGATTGAAGAGAGGAGGTTTGCGTGAGATACGCTATAGAGCATGCCAAGATTTGTTGAATGAATTGCCAACTCATAAGAATCAAGAGACGCGCTTCTCGCAGACACAATGCTTGAGAGCGAGGAAAGAATATGCGGGGTAAGAATAAGCACTATGCTTAGAAGAAGGGTAAATGTAAGAAGATGCTCAAGTGTTGCCTGTCCTTTTTGACTCATTTAATCTACCTCAAAATTTACCAGAGGGGAAAGCGCGCTTTGGTTGGTCGCGCGGTTGGTAGTGAGGACAAAAACTCCGGGGTTGATTATGAGAATGGTTTTGTTTGAGGCAAAATCTTCTCTAAGAGTTATTTGCGAATCACACGCACCAAAGAGTTTGTTTGCAAAAAATTGATTTTGGTTTGGTGGCGCAGGATCCGGCAAACCTGCGAGAGAGGGCCCTGTGCAATAAATAGACATTTCCTGCCCTGAAGTTTCCCCCCATTGCGAGGCGATTGCCCCCCAATTTTGCAATATTAGGGCGCGGACGGTTTCCTCCTTTATTTGATGATTTATTGTTTTGGAAGAGATTGATAATGCCAGACCTGGAGGGGTTGAAGAGATTATTTCGCCTCTTGCTTGCGCGGATTGAAGAAGCTCAAACGTTGGCTTTAGCTGACTGTAAGATTCAATTGCGCTGGATTGCAGTGACCTCTTTTGAGCAAGATGTGATGAAAACGTTTTTTGATATGCAAAAGAGGGGGCGAGGGAGGCGTGAGGAGAATTGGTTTCTAAAAATACGGGCATTATGATTGCTAGGGATAGGAGGGAGAATATTACAAAAGTAATGTATCCTTTTTTTGACTTCATAAAAATAAAAAATGAAAATGGTTAAAAATCAACTACAAGTTATTGCCTGCCCGGCGATAATTCCTAAAATTTGCGGGGCGACTTGAGATATAATGATTCCGATTACTGCGCCTGTGAGGCAAGATGTTGCCCAAACGTTTGCTCGGGCACGTGTCTCGGCCCCGAAAAATTGCCCGGCAGAATAAATGACCCCTGCGGCGACCACTAAAAGCATCGCAGTTACAGGAATGAGCCCTTGGAGCTCTTTGCATAAATTATTGAGTGCCTCTTCCAAATAGGAAGTTTGAGCAAACACGGCGGGAGCCGCGAATAACGCGATGAATAATGTAATGAAAGCTAGTTGCCTCAATTTTGTGTACGTCATAAATATACCTTAGATATGAATATAATGGGCAAATAGTATTTTAAATTAAGTTACTATAAGTGTGTTTAGAGATAACATTTGTAAATTAGGGTGAGCGAATGGGCATGAAGATTTCGAAAGTATATGGAATGGATATATACACGGACGCGGGAAAATTTTTGGGAAGAGTACAGGATGTTTTGATTGACCTTGAACAAGGCAAAGTCATCAGACTTATCATGGAGCCGCTCTCAAACATTTCACGCGATGAGGCAAAAAGAGTGCTTAGAGAAAGAAGCGTTCTTTACAGCTCGGTGAAAAATATTGAAGATGTAGTCGTTGTAGGCGGCAGAAACGGCGGCATACCACTTCCGGAATAACTTTTTTATTTTAGTGTGGGGCCACACCCCATACTTCCCCTATTTTTTAGAATTGAGATTAGTAGATTTTTTGGATTTGTGATACTTTAGCTTTGAATAAGGAAACATTCTGCTTAAATTTTGCGAAAAAGAGGTCAAATTCGACCTCTTGCGCGTCGTCAACTGCTATTACGGACTTAGTGTTCCATAAAAAATTGTATTTCATTAATTTTTTTAAATGGTAATAAAAACGTCGCTTTAGCGTATTGTAGCTCTTTGCATCCTCTGTTTTCAAATCGAAGCAATATATTAACATATTGTAACTATAGGTACATATAATATATAATAATAACTGTTGAAAAAATCAATCTAAAATGATAAAAAATGAATTTCTATGTTTTAAGAGGTCCAAATCTTCCTCTCACATAAAGCATTTGCCATTTTTCAAAAACTCAAAACGATAGATTAGCGGAAGAATGGGGTGTGTGCGGCTCTTCAAACTCTAAAAACAGACCATTAGTAAAAAATATAGTGGGAAGTGGATTTGAACCACTGATCTCTGGGTTATGAGCCCAGCGAGCACTCCAAGCTACTCCATCCCACTAAAAACAAGCAAATTAAATTTGCCTCTTTGTTTATATAAACCTATTTTTTCTTCTCAAAATACTCAAGCATCTTGCCGCAGTTGGCACATCTAAATCCCTTCTCAGATGCAACATCAAACGAAATAAGCGCGTTTTTCCCCTCATCTGGGCAGAAATAATATTCCATTCCTTCCCTAAGTAGGCTTTCTTCCCGCTCCTGGCTCATTTTCTGTACTGCTTCATAAAGTTCCTGTGCATGCGCGTTATCAAGCCGCCACATGTACGAATACCAGCCACTGTTCTTATCTCTGTTTCTTGAGTAATTTGCAAGCCCGTGCGAATGGAGCCTGTTTAACACCACTCTCACATCACTTGCCCTCAGATCGGATTTTTTTGCTATGTCCTCATCTGAGAGCTCGTGGCTGAACTCTTTTATGACATGAATAGAATGTTCTCCAATCATTTGCACGAGCCATTTTCTAATCCTTGGGTCCTTGAGAAGAAGATCCTCCCAAATCTGATTCATCTTCTCCTTTGTTTTTTTGCCTGAGGGTTTCACAGTTTTTTTAGAAATTTTTGCTTTTTTAACAATCTTTATTTTTACCCCGCCAACTGGATGTGTTGGTGGAGATTTCTTTTTTAGTTTTTTGACTGCTGGTTTTGTTTTCACCATCTTCTTTACCTTTGCCTTCTTTTTCATAAAATCCAGAATATACTTATGTTTTTTGTGATTTATATTACCCGCGCCTGCCTCCTAACTCGCAAAATGTACAATCCTGCTATCTTGGTTGCAAAGCATGTATGCTTTATTTGTGTAAACCAGCGTCTTTTAGAATTATTTTTTATCAGTTTTCATTTTTTTGCCCGTTTTTGACGGTTCAATTTCTCTTTTTGCTTTCCATTTTTTCTCAAGCTCTGCTCCTTCGAAAAATCTGTCCAAAAATACCGCCAACGCCGCAATTTCCGAATGAGGTTGGTTTGTGACCGCAATATTAAAGTCCGCAAGCCTGTACGCCTCGATCGGAACCTTTTGCGAGCCTACAAATACGAGGCAGTTTTTGTTTGATTTTTGTATCTGGCGAATGTGTTCTTGCACAGGCTCTCCATACATAGTGAGATGAACAAAACACCCTCCACTTTTCTTATATGCTTCAACGCAATCTATCCACTTTTCATTATATTCTATTTCAAATCCTTCGCCCCACTCGTCCGAGATTTTTTTCACTCTCTCTTCAAGTCCAGAGTCTTTGTCGCCGCAGTAAATGATTTTTCTTGCTCCTAACGCCCGAGCCACAAGTGCCACGTGCATGGATGCCCGGTTATCCCGAAACTTCCTGTGCCCAAAGCGCAAAACATCAATTTCCATGTTAATTTATCCTCTTAGTAATTTATAATCAAAATCAGTTATGCCCACAGAAGATATGCGTCTTTTCTTTTTTGGATTAGAAACACTCAGGCCCGGTGGGTGCCGCCAGTCCCGATGGCCCGTCGCACCCCCGTACCCTCGCTATGCTCGGGCCCGGTGGGATTCGAACCCACGACATTTTGATATCTTCTGATTTTACGAATGCGCAAAACCACTAAGAGTCAAACGCTCTACCAAGCTGAGCTACGAGCCCGTAATAGTAATATTGATGTATAAAAGAGAATAAAAAACTAAGTCGGGGCGCCTGGCAGTACCCCTGCGCCCGATTTAGTAATATTCACCTGTTCCGAACCTGTTGTTTTTGGTGTGCTCTCCGACGTTGTATTTGTTGAGCTCAAACCTTCGGCAACAATTTTTACACACTCTGATTTCAAGCTCTCATTCATAACAAGCGTGCAGTAAGAATCATCGCTTGACGTGTATGCGTAATTCACATAGCATTCGTCTTTCATCTCACCTGCCTTTTCACAGCCGTTTGCGTCCATCGTTCTAAGCGCATAATTTAGTGCGCAATTGTCTTTTCCTTGTTGGCTGTCTGCGGCTTGGCATATCTCAACGCTTTGTCTGTCAATCGCGCTTATCATCACACATTTGCTCAGGTTCGCGGCGTTGCTGGCTGTGCACTCTTCAATCTGCCCGATCACAGCGTCCATTTCCTGAAGGCTTGTTTGGAGTTTTTTCTCATCCACATTTACTTCCGGTACGCTAATTTTGATGTTTTCTGTTTCAAACGAGCTAAAAATTTTGTCGTATGCCATTGTCTGATTTGATTTCAAATACACATATTGCAAATGCTGGTCGAGCACGACTCCTGTTTTCGCGTCAAAGCATCTCGAGGCGCTAAAGTTTCCAAAAACCGTTCTTAGCGTGTCATTGCTTTCCATTCCAAGCAATGCAAGCTGTGTCGCATTCAGTTTCGTGTAATCAAGCGTGTATCTTACGAGTGTGCATTTTCGGTTTGCAACCTGTGCCTCCTGCGGCTCTTGTGTAAATTCAAGCACGCCCATTTTTATCAAGGTGGAATCCGCGCTCTTGGCTGTCGGGTCAAAACTCAAGAACAGCGAGTCAATTCCAATTGTGTAATTTTGAAGGCTGGAGTTTTCCCCAAGTTTTGCGCAATTTTCTTTTCCCGCAAAATTCTTTTCGCAAACAATCGTTTCGTTTGGCGCAAGATAAACCTGTCTGCGGCTTATCACTCTAATCGCTGTTGCGTATTTGTTTTTCCCATCATCTATAAGCGATACGATTATTTTGCTTCCATCCGAAGTGTTTTCAGTATATTCTAAACTATATGGCGCGCTAAAGTTCTGCTGTTTTGCGTAAGCATCAAGCATGGCTTTTGCCGCCGGGCTTGTAAGTGAATTGTCCTGTGTAATCGGTTTGTTTTCTGGTGTGTTTGGTGCGGGCGCGTTCATCCAATAATATCCTGCCGCAACAACAAGCACCGCCAGTACAAGTATTGAGCCAATCATCAATGGCAGATTTCCGCCATTTTTCTTAACATTAATCTGCGAATTATTTTCAGTTTTTGTTTGTTCCATATCAACCTTCTCCATATCTTTATCTGCCTGCAATTATTTTTATAATGTCCTGGTCCTTGAGCACATGCTCCTTTCCAACCCGCATTTTTGTTCTTGCATCTATTGCACCAATAAACTTTTTTGCAAATTCCGTGTGCACTTTTTTCGCCAAATCAATTGTTGTTGAGCCTTTTGGCAAAAGTATCGCGTCTGGCAAAATCTTTCCCTGCCCATCACAATAGTGATTTTCATCTTCTACCGGATAAACAATTATCATCCCCATTTTGTCAAATATGAGTCGGTTTAGCACTTCATAAACTCCTGTGCCTTTATTCTCAATCAAAAACTTCTCAATATGTTTAAGCGCAGTTTTTTGCTTCTCATCGGCGTTTTGCATTACTTGGATTTTTGGCTCTCCAGGCGAATAATTCACAATCCCCTTTTTCATCGCGAGCACCAGCGTATACTCGTACTCTGCGGAGCATGGCACCAGATCAATCCCTTCTTCCTGTGCTTTTTTTATTCGCGCGAGTGCGCCATTCACATCTGCCTTATTTGCGGCAACTATCATCGGCTTTGCATTATTCACAAGCCAGTTTGCAAGTCTCGAAAGCTCGTCATCTTCGGCGCAAATCCTTTTTGTGTCCATACCTATTTCTTTTGCCGCCCGCGAAATAATCTGTCTGCTATAATTTAATCCCGAAAGCGCATCTGCGAGCTCCTCTTCTGTTTTATGCTTGAACTTCACCGAATTTTTCTTAAGCACTTTCAAAAGCCAATGCGCCATCTCTCCCTTCAAAAATCCAACCTCATCCGAAATTGGAAAATTCTGCGCCGGCTTTCCTTCCAAATCCGTTCTCCCAGTCGCATCAATAATTTGAGCGAATCCATCTGCATTTGACAAATCATCTAAAAATTGATTTCCCATACCCTTTCCTTCATGCGCATCCGGAACAAGTCCCGCAACATCTAAGAGTTGAACCGGTACAAGGCGTTTCTTGCCATCGCATCCTCCTCTTGCGTTGCATTTTATTCCAAGACTTGCGCACGCGCACGTAACTGGCATTAGTGCAACTCCCTTGTTCGGGTCAATAGTTGTAAACGGATAATCCGCAACCCCAACATCCAACCTAGTGAGGCTTGAGAAAAATCTGCTCTTTCCCTTGTTAGGGCTTCCAATAATTCCGATAAGCATAACCGCACCTTTGCGTCTGCATATATTTGCCGAAGAAAGAGTATAAACCTTGCCAGGCAAATCATATCATGCTCTGGACGCAAAAATTCGCCCCGCAAAAACTGTCTGATATTGCCGGAAATAAAGACGCAATCTTTAGGCTTAGACAGTGGGCGCTCGGTTTCGGGCTTGGCAAAAAACAAAAACCAATCCTCCTTTATGGTCCGACCGGATGTGCGAAAACCGCAATCGCGCACGCGCTTGCGCAAGAGCTTTCTTTTGAAGCGATTAACTTGCTCCCTCCTGCAAAAGAGGAGTACGAGAAATGGGAACACCGAATGCAGGAAGCGTTTAGCGGCTCCTCACTTTTTGGCTCCTCTACATTGGTAATAATAGATGATATTGACAACTGGAAGCTTTCAAAAATTCGCGGTGTTGTGCCAAAACTTACCTCTCTGCTCAAAACCGGCAATGTGCCAGTAATTTTATCTGCGCAGGACGCATACGACCGAGCAATCGCCACTCTTCGCCCCTATTGCGAACTAGTACAACTCAAATCCATCAACAACACCGACATTCTTTCCACCCTTTCAAAAATTTCCGATGCAGAAAAACTCGCGATCTCAAAATCAACCTTGCAGCAAATTTCAATTAATTGTAAAGGGGATTTGCGCGCCGCAATAAACGATTTACAGGCAAAAAACGCCGGCGCATCCCGCGAGCAGTCAAAGCAACAGTTTGAAATATTGCGCGCATGTTTTCGTTCTCCAACTTATGCCTCTACAAAAGGGCTGGACTTGGGCCCGCTCATGGAGCGCGACTCGCTCAAACTTTATATCTCTGAAAATATGCCTTCCGAGCTTTTTGATTTAGCTGATTTGACGCGCGGGTTTGAGCGGCTTTCGCGTGCGGATGTGTTTGATGGGCGCATAAGAACCCGCCAATACTGGGGTTATTTGAGGTATTCCTCCTCTCTTGTGTGCTGGGGAATCTCTTCGGAGCGCAGGCATGTAAAAGCATCTTTCTCGCCATATAGCTTCCCCTCATATATTCGCTCAATGGGCGCAACGAGGGCGAAACGCGCTTCCCTCAAATCAATTTCTCAAAAAATCGCGCCCGTACTGCACGTCACAACAAAACGCGCGGGCGATTTTGTCCCATTGATTCGGGCGCAAGCGGAATCTTTTTCATACAGTGCGCAATGCGTTTCTCAAATGCAAAAGTTATATTCTTTAGATGACGAAGAGCTTGCAAGCCTTGTGGGTGTCGCGCCCGACAAAATAAAGTCTGCCAATGCAAAACCCGATTCTCTTGAGTCCGGCGAATAATTTTTCCTAATTTTTTGGCGGCGCGTCGGGGTTGATTTTAAATGTTTGCCCCAACATCGGCGTAATACGGCTTTTCTTCGAGATAACCTTATAAATACTGTCTGTTTATTTCCGACGTAGAATGGAGGTGTCCTTAATGGGCAAGAAAATTGGAACTGAGAAAACTAAACGAGAAGACGGCTATCTTTACTACATAGGCAAGGACGGCTATGTATGGAAGGCCCCAATGAAGCACAACAAGCGCGGCAAAAAGGGCAAGGTCGGCACCGAGAAAATCGCAAAGAAGGGCGGTTTCATGTACTATCTCGGCAAAGACGGGTTTGTCTACGAGGCAAAACTCAAAAACTCATAAACAACTTTTTTATTTGGGGGTGAAAGCCCCAATCTAATTTTTTATCGCCAGCCAATTAGAATATAAAGTGCCTAATTCCAATTCTTCTTATGATGGACATTACAGTCTTAGGCTCATGCGGTTCCGCTCCGACAAAAGAGAGAAATCTTCCTGGCGTAGCCGTGCAAATCGGCGGCAATGTATTGCTTCTTGATTGCGGCGAAGGCAGCCAGCGGCAGATGATGAGCTTTGGCGTGAGCTATGCAAAGGTGCGCGCAATATTCGTGTCCCATTTGCACCTTGACCATTTTCTTGGAATATTCGGGCTCGGCGAAACATTGCGTCTTTCCGGTGTTGTGCAAAAAATTGACATTTTCGGGCCGGTCGGGCTTGAGAGATTTTTGTATTCTTTCGGGCACCGCGATATTTTTGCAGTGCACGAAATATGCGCAAAAGACTGCTCTTTAGAAAAACCCATCTTTAGCATAAGCAATCACGATGTCTTTTGTTTTGAAGTGGAGCACGGCAAAAAAATGAACGCGTTTGGCTATTTGATAAAAGAGCGCGAACGCCTGCGTTTTTATGAGAAAAAAGCAAAATCGCTGGGAATTTTGGGGCCCATGTTCACGCAAATACAAAAAGAAGGGCACGTTCTTGCCAAGGGAAAAAAAATCCTGCTCAAGGATGTTACTTATGCGCAAAAAGGTCTTTCTCTTGCATACTCTGGGGACACTTTATACTCAAAAAATTTGGTATCCAATTGCAAAGGCGTAAATCTGCTTATTCATGAGTGCACGTTTGATTCCGAGCGCGCGCAATTGGCGGCCGAAAAATTTCATTCAACTGCCGTTGATGCTGCCAAGGCGGCAAAAGGTTGCGGTGCAAAATCTCTTGTGCTCACTCATCTGGGCGGCAAATATTCCAAAGAGTCAAAACCGCTTCTAACACAGGCAAAAAAAATATTCAAGAACAGTATCATTGCAAGCGACGGACTGAAAATAAACTTAAAATAAGAAAAAATCCGAAACTAAAATAAAACTCAAATTAATCCGCACTAATCTTTCTTAAACTAAAAAAATTAGAAAAAATTAAAATAAAAAAACTTATTCCTTTCCAGCCTTCTTCAGCTGAATTCTTGGCGGAATCATCGGCGGTGCAAGATTAACTGGTCTCACTACGAGCACTCCGTTCGTGCCGCAGGTAAAGTTAATTGCGTTAAGAACCATTTCCGAAAATTCATCCGGGAGTTTTTTGTCTTTCGCCCAGCTTGAAGAAATGTCTTTTGCTGCTTTTGCATCTTCATGTGCAAGAAGTGCGCCGTTCATTTTGAGAACTCCAACGCCCTCTTGGTAGTTGGCCGTGTAAGTGAATTTTATTTCCACTTCAGGTCCGCTCACTTTCACATCATCAATTCCGATGTTAACGTCAAGACCTTTTACGTCTTCATTCTTTTCCCTTCTTGCTTCTACGCTGTCAATTCTAATGCCAGTAATCATGCATAACACCTCATTCTATACTTGCTTATCTTCACTAATTCTTTTAAAACGTATTCGCGCGGGAAATCTCCAAATCTTGCTTATGTCTGATGCAAATTTTCAATCAAGCTTTGCAGTATTTCCCGGACGCAACACCAGCGGCTTTGTATATGTCGGCAATCCTTCACCAAACTCGCCGGTTCTCTGCCTCAATTTCTCTGTAGTGTCATAAAGCATCGGAACCGCGTATTTTGGTCTTATTTCTTTGCAGGCGTTAGCCGCCGCGAACGGGTCCATCGCATAAGTTCCGCCAATTGGCAATATTGCAATATCACATTTTATCTGCGGCATCTGGGCAAAAACATAAGTCGCACCTGAATAATACACTCTCCATTTTTTTCCCTTCATAACATATCCAACTGGGTGCTGTGCCTGTGGGTGTACTGCTTTCACGACCGACAATTCAAGTCCCTTTAGAGAAAAACTATCACCTTCTTGCACATCTACTTTGAATTTTTCGCTCACATCTATTTTCGCAAGCGCGGGCTTTGGTGCGACCACCGATGCGTACGTGCGTTCAACAATTGCCTTCACTATCGCCGGGTCGCAAAATTCGGGCTCCTCGCTTGTGATAAATATCAAATCGCATTTGCGCATGGATGATTGCTCAAACTTTGAGAAAAGAATTCTCTTCTCCCCGTTTATTTTATCCGCAATTGACGGGTTTACCAAACAGAGTGTGTCGTCTAATGTTATTGCAAAAGTAGCGTGACCAAAATATTGGATTGCATTCACCTGTCAATCCCCTCCATCCTTTTTGTTGTTTTTATTAGACGTTTGGGGTTATTAAATTTTTGCAACACTCGGCTTTGCCTCCCTCCAAAGGGCTTTTAAGCCTCAATCGCCTCCCTCATTTATGACTAAGCGTTTTGCTTCCCTCGCGGCAATATTTTTGCTGTTCATGGGAATGGCATTTGCAGATTTTGAGTTGCGCACTCTTACTGTAACTATCACTATGAACCCGGACGGGACCGCGCACGCCACAGAAGAAGCAGTTCTTTTTATCACCGGCAATCAGTCAATCAATCTTTACGAAGATTCTGTGGTGTTTAACGACCTTTCTTCTTGGACCACTCGAACAGGTATCTCTGATTTGCGAACTCACGTGAGCCGCGCGTATGTCGAAATCTCTGATTTGAGAGTGCGCCCGCAGCCGGTGTCCAAATGCAATAATCTCGCGCAAACGTGTTATGCTTCATTAATACTTGATTATGACATCACTCCTATCTCTTTGCAACAGGGCGGAATTGTCAGTGCGAACCTTTACAAGCCGCGCACAACAAAATACTCGCTTCGCTCCGAAGTATTTAGCTTCCCGCGCACAAAAACCGACGATATAATTCTGCCTAAAGGTACGACGCTTGAGATGATTTTGCCCGCAAGCGCGAGCCTAATATCATTCAGTCGTGTGCCCGACAACGTGCAAGATGAGCAGTCAATGTTTCGCTTTGACTCAAAAACTTCCTCTACGCAATACTTTGGGACGGTTCGCGTGTTCTCCTGGTCCGGGCAAACTCTCTCTCAATTTACTCTAAGCTACGATATTGAGCAGTCGCTTGAAGAGGAAATAACCTCATTTTTCTCTTACGTGCAAACCCGCATATTCAACGCATTCTTCTCGCAGGATGGAATCGCATATATTCTTGTGGTCGCCACAATACTTTTGTCCCTGATATGGCTGCACTCGCTTGAGGCAAAGTGATAATATGCAAATCTCTCCCGCAGAAAAAAAACTACTTGGCTTCATTGCTTCGCAACCTGCAAAAAGCTGTACCCTAAAAAAGGCAGTGGCAGACAAGTCTCTATCTCTAAATCAGGACCAGCTTTTGGCGTTGGCAGAAAAACTCAAACTGGCAGGTTTTATTTATTTACATACTGACGAGTCCGAACAATATTCTTATACAAACGAAGGGTGGCAAGCAAGCAAAACCGGTCTTGCCGAAACCAGGCTTCTCATGGCTGCAAAATCTGGTCCTGTTCCAATCTCATCGCTTGATGTGCAAACGCGCAGTTTCGGAATTGCCGCCGCAAAAAAGTCCGGATGGATTTTGATTGAAGCAGGTTCGGTTGTGCTCACTCCAGTGGGCCAACAAGCGCTTGCGAAAAAAGAATATATTTCTCTTCCATCCAACGAGCAGGAGATTTCTTCTATTAAAAAAGAACACCGCGCCGAGCTTATCCGCCGCGGACTCATAGTGTCAAAAACGCACATATCTAACGCCACACTTTCCATATCTCCCAGCGGAGAAGCCGCGGCACGCGAAACGGCTGTGGATGCAATCGGCGCAATAGATCGGCCCATGCTTCTTGATGGTTCGTGGAAGGGCAAGCCTCTTGCCCGCTATGATGTGCACTCGCATGTCCCTTCCGCGCTTGGCGCAAGGAGGCATCCAATCTCCCGGCTCCGCACGCGCATCTGCGACATTTTCTCCCAAATGGGATTTGAGCAAATGGACGGTCCGCTTGTAGAATCTTCGTTTTGGAATTTCGACGCTCTTTTTCAGCCGCAGGACCATCCTGCCCGCGATTTGGCGGACACATTTTACTTGAATGAAAAATCTGTGTTGCCTGATTCATCCTTGGTGTCAAAAGTAAAAGATGCCCACCAAAAAGGCTGGCAATATTCCTGGCAAAGCTCGGATGCTATGCAACAAGTACTGCGAACTCATACTACGGCAGTGAGTGCCCGCTCACTTTATGCGCATTCAAAAGACAAATCCGCAAAAAAATTCTTTTCTGTTGGGAAAGTATTTCGCAACGAAGCAACCGATTACAAACATCTGGCGGAATTTTTCCAAGTCGAGGGGATAATAGCGTGGGAAGGTGCAAACTTTACCCACTTGCTCGGCACCCTAAAAGAATTTTATTCAAAACTCGGTTTTGAGAAAATCCGTTTCCGGCCTTCATATTTTCCATACACCGAGCCCTCTCTTGAAATTGAAGTGTTTCATGAAGGAAAAAAAGAATGGCTTGAGCTTGGTGGTGCGGGCATATTTCGCCCCGAGGTAAGCATTCCCCTTTGCAACAAATATCCCGTTCTCGCATGGGGGCTTTCGCTCGAGCGGCCGCTTATGCTTTCAAGCAATACTCCCGATATCCGTACTCTTTATAGAAACGATTTGGAATGGCTGCGTAATTTTCCAACATCAAGCCGTTAACCGACTCCTAGCATATGTTTAAAGAATTCAATATGGTATAATCTTGAGGTGTTTTAATGGGATTTTTGGATGGATTATTTGGAAAAAAATCTGACTCAAAAGATGCTGCTGCTCCAACGGCTCAACCGAAGCCACAAAGCGCTTTGGTACATCGTGATAGTATACCCTTCTCGCTCAAGACCTCTTTTAGGCCCGTGCGCCTCAAAGCCAGGTCCGAAAACTCTTGCGAGCTTTTACTAGGCATAAGAAATATCAGCGACTCGGATCATATGTGTTCAATTGTAGTCGAGATTCCAAAATCGCTTGGATTTGATGGGATGGGAATACACAAGACAAAAGAGTTGCGCCTTGGAAGTTTTGCCGCAGGTGCAAGCAAGGACCTCTCAGTCACAGTTTCCGCAAACAACCAGACGCCTGCCGGGAATTACCGGATTTTCGTGACTGCATACTCGCATTATCGTGATTATACCCACGTTCTAAACTCGGTAAGAAAATTTGTGGAGCTAAGAGTAGTGTAAATTCTTTATTATACCCTATTTTTTTCTATTTATTTTTATCGGGCCGTTGTCGGCGCAGGTTTTTGCTCGTCTGTTTTGTTTATCCATCACATTTTTTCCTGCTGTTCAATTTTTTTCACAAGTTCATCAAGCAGACTGGCGATAACTGCTCCGCTTTCCGTCAATGTGGCAATTTTCATTCTCCCTTTTTTTTCAAACTTTACCCATCCTGCCTGTTCAAGTTTTACAAGCCAGTTTGTTACATATACATAAGAAGTGCCGGAATATTTTGCAAGCTTAGACGGATACCATTTCTGTGTTGTGTCCTTTAAGCACACAATCACTGCGGCGGGCTTTCTCTTTAGTATGAATTGACGCATTGTCATAATTGGCTTATAGTTTATGCACTTATAAAACGCATGCGCGCGCAAAATCATCTATCAATTCAGCGCGGTTGGGCAACCTCTTGGCAATCTGTTTTTTTCACCGATTCAGCCGTGCGCGCAAGATCACGGGCAAATCCCACAACTCGTACCCCCTCATTTGCATATTCAGTCGCGCTTACGTCTCAATCCGGCACGCATCAATGAGTTTTAGCTTTTTCATCATCAGCGCCAGTCTTATCTTTTGCGCCCACTGTCCTCCAAAGTGCGTCAGTTTCAAAAATCGTTCGATTTCTTTTTGCGAGTAAAAAACAATAAAATTCGGAACCTCGTTTATTTCTCTAAGTAGTTTTTCCTCCTCTCCCTTCAAACATATTTTCCACTGCCTGCCTTCACTATCTTTCAAATTCTCCCCAAGGCTCACTCCTCGCGCAAGCAATTTATCTGTTATGATTTTTCTTACTACAATTTGTTCAAGTTCACGTGCGCTGTATTCGGCAACCTGGGCGTAATATTGCATATGCTCTCTAAGTCTGCCTTCTTTCACAAGCCCCGTTAACGCATTCTCCACGCTCTCAATACTAATCACTTCTCTTTTGTTTTTTGTGAATTTTTCATTGATTTTATGCACGATTATCTCAAGGCTCATCGGAGCGCTGACAATTTTTTCAAGTTCTTTTTTGTCGATTCTTACTTCCTGCCTTTTTGATTGGGGGAATTCATCTACAATTAGTTTGTATTCGCGTGCACGATTGCGCCCTAACACCAAATACATCGTTCCCATTCCCACGGACACCAAGCAAACAAAAGCAAAAAATATGCTCCATCTTTCTCCCGATTCCTCAACCCAGCTATCGGTTATTTCTGCTTGCCCGATTCTGAAAATTATTTTATTTTGTCCCTGTACCCATCTTGACGCAACACTTGCCTTTGACGATAAAAGCGGAACACGCACCCAAGCCGCGCTTTCATTTTTTCTGACATCTACAAATCCTGCTTGCAAAGGCGCGCCATCCTCAAGAATCAAATAATTTCTGGTTCCGGAGTTTTTTTGCACAAGCACTGCCTGATATTTGGCAAGTCTAACAACTGCGCGTGCATATGCTCTCCCAAACTGGTCTTGTATTTCAACAATTGCATATTCTGCCTGTGGCCAATTCTGTTGCACGAACGAACCTATCCATGCCGCCTTTGAATCTTGTACTTTCGAGCCTTCCATCGTGTTTCTCCCAAGGCTTTTTTGTGCAAATACCTCTCTTTTCGGAGTAAGCACAACTGCAAAATATTCAATCTCCTCATTTTGCACATACTCGGGTGTTATGCTCGATTGAAAAGAAACTGCCAGATTAGCGCTCGCACTTTTTGAGCCAACCACGCGCCCTACATTTTTTGGCAGGCGCATATCCCACATTCTCGCAAGCCTTCCATCCGCGTCTCGTGCGGATGCCCTCATCCAAATGTCCTGTTGTGCGCTTATCGATTTCACAACTCCAACAAAGCCATCCTTTCCAATGAGTTTTTTATCGCAGGCAATTTTTCCCTCCTGCGTATTTGGGGAGGTTTCCAATTTTTGCACGAGTCGTTGTGTGAACGCATCCACATCTGCAATCTCATCAATTGTTTTGCGAGCAACAATTACTCTCACTCCAAAACCAGATTCAACATCTTCAAATTCAGTATTCCCCTGTGCGCGTGATAAAAATTCTGGCGCCCCGCCCTCCTTAGCGGAGCCTTCTTTTGAAATGCTGATATTTTGCACTACTCCCATATATACAAGTGTAGAATTTTCTCCAAACACCTTGCTAATATTTTTTTGCAATCCCAGTGGCCATGCGCCGGAGGGCATCACAAATATTTTTCTCTCCCCATCAATGCCGATATTTTCAAGCGGAACTACATCAAATTTCCATGCGGTTTTTTGCACTTCTTTTTTCAAACTCCCTTCAAGTTTTGAAAATGTGCCTGCGCCCGCCCAATTGCCTTTTACAAGTACGATTTCTACTGGGATTTCTTGCTCATAACTGCACACATCAAGCTCGTACCCCTCAAATCCTTTTCCTTCAATGTCCAACCAAAGAGAATTTTCCTGTCCATATAACGCCGGCAACGCCTGATGCACTCCAATCCAATTTGAACCCGCGTTGAGCGTGCCCTCCATTTGTGGCGCAGGAAATAAAATAATACATATCGCGAGCAAGGCAAATGAGAGAAGAAGCCCGGCAAGAAGATGCTTTGCATTGATTTTCATTACTATATTTATTGGAGTCGGCAAAATAAAAGAATTCCTCTTGTGTTCTTTGCGCCTTTTTATCTGCAAATTAAACCAACCCTTCATGAATTCCTCTTTTATTTATATGGGTTCAAATCCTCTTATGAAACTGGCAAACTTCTATTCCAGAAAGAAATTAGTGGAAGCCTCTCTTTTGCGCATAGTGCCAAAGGACAAACTGCCTTACGAGGTGTACGGTCTCATCAACGAGTTTCTTGCCCGCGGCGGAAAGCGTTTTAGATCTCTTCTGGCTTTGGAATGCTCTCGCCTGTGCGGGGGCAAAGATGAAGATGCTCTGCCTGCCGCCACGGCAATAGAACTCTTTCACAATTTCACTCTCATTCACGACGATATAGAAGACGGGTCCCAACTTCGCCGTGCAAAACCATGTTTGCATATTACGCACGGACTGCCGCTTGCGCTCAATGCCGGCGACGGGCTTTTTATGATGGTGTGGAAAGCGGCTCTTGAAATAAAACAAAAAAATTCTTTTTCGGCTCAACAAATTTTGCTTTCCGCCTTCACCTCTGTGCTTGAAGGTCAGGCAATGGAATTGGCATGGTACCGCCAGAATAACTGGGATGTTTCCGAAGATGATTACATTACAATGGCGGGCGGGAAAACTGCCTCCCTTATAGAAGCCTCATGCCAGGTCGGTGCGCTTTTGGGCGGGGCAAGCCAAAAAGAACAGGAACTGCTTGCAAAATACGGTTACAAAGTAGGTCTCGCATTCCAAATACAAGACGACCTTCTCAATTTGGTAGGCGAAGAGGAAAAATACAAAAAAGAAATCGGCGGGGACATCCGCGAGGGAAAACGCACTCTTATGGTGTTGGATTGCCTGAAAAAACTCCCCGCAAAAGATGCATCAAAAATGCGTAAAATTCTCGGAGAGGAAAAAACGACTCAACAGGACATTGATTGGTGCATAGAAAAAATGAAGGCAAACGGCTCGATTGAGTATGCCTCCAAATATGCACACAAGCTTGTTGATGATGCTTACGATTGCCTCGGCCCATTCAAAAAATCACAGGAGCGCGATGATTTGCAAGCGGTTGCGCGTTACATTATCGACCGAGAGGAATAAGCTCAAAAACAAATCAGATTCTCTTATTTTTTTATCTATTTTCGTTTGTCCTTGTTTATTTTTTCAAACCTACTTTAGCATCCCGACCGCCGCCTCATAATAAGCAAGCGAAATAGTCGCGGCAAACGGGGTGAAAATCAAAAAGAAATAAATCGGATAAAATATGAACGACACGCTCGGCACGATAAACAAGATATAAATCAATATCAATATCGCCGCGGACGAGAGCGGATTTCTTATGCTCGTGACAAGAGAATTTTTCAACGACGCGCGAACCCCCCCTTTCTTCACGATGTATGCCGGGAACGCAAGCCAGAAAGGGAATTGCGCCATCATCCAAACAAACAGTGCCACCGAAATTCCAAGCACCGTAAGAATATCTCCAATCTGCTCTTTTAGCAAAACCGACGCAATCAAAATAAACGCCATCGGGGCAAACGCGACTGCCTGCCAGCAAAGCCCCACAAGCCAGAGCTTGACCATATTATTTTGCAAATACTGTAAATGCTCCATGATGCCAATGTCTCGCGAACCCGAACCTATCTCCGCGCACGTGTGCATGAACGCCCCAATCGAGGGGAATAGCAAAAGAGTGATTGAAAGTCCGCACGCCACCGTGCTTGCGAGTATGGCAATCAGCGCAACCGGATTCGAAATCCATGTGCCTCCGGGGCCAAGATAAAGCGCAATTAGTCCGTCAAGAAGAATAAAACTTATCCCAAATCCAAAACTGACTAATGTAGTAATCGCGAGCAAAAGCCCCGCAATCATAAAAAGTCCTGCACGCGCCACATAAATTTGCACGCCCATATTTAGCAATCGTAATAAGTTCACTTTCTTCCCTTCCGTCTTAAGTTTTGGGTTGAGCAGTGAATTTTTTAAATGTACTCACAATTTACTATTCATATGTTTTTTTCAGTTGGCATTGGGGGGTGCCGTGTGGGTTTGTTTGACCAAACCATTATAAATGATTTCGTTGTATATTAATTAATGGTAAAATGTGGTTTGCGTTTTCGGTCTCCTTAAACGCATTCCTATACGCTGGTGAATGTATGCCTCGTGGTAAGCGCATTGTAATCGAAAGAAATGTGAAAGATCCAATCGTGCAGAAAATCAAATCCTTCAAGATTTCGGAGCTCAAGAGCGGACGCAAAAGGACCGAGTCCGAACTTGATTCATCTATTGCCGAAATGGTTCGCACAGCTCAACTCATGTACGAGCAGGACAAGCTGGACCGTGCAAGATTGCGCTCAATGGGCTTTCTTACAGTAGACGAGGCATACGACGAGGTGAAGCGCGCAGGGCTTCCAATTTCTGCCCGCGCATTCGGCGGCCGCGTAGAGAGGCGTTCCATCCATTCGGAAAAAATCGGAAAGAAAAGGCTTATTCCAAAGCCCGTAATTTCCGACTGGGTTTCATTGCACCGCGATTTCTATTCTGTAAAAGACGCATTTGAAATACTCAAAAATCACGAGAGCGAATTAAATTTGAGGGCGTTTATCGGTCGTGTAGAAAAAAATGCGATTCCTTCAATAAAAATAAACACTCAGCGCTGGATTCCGCGCGAGATTGTTGATTCTCTCACACATGTTTCAAAGAGCTATTATGACGTTTCGCAGTCAATTGCGTTCTTGCAGGACAAGGGCGTTAAGATTCGCAGAAATGCGTTTGAGCGCAGGCTTGACCGCAACCGCATTCCGCACGAGAAAATCGGCGGAAGGCGTGTCATTGCAAAAGACGTCATAGATGAGCTTGCGAATAAGGAAATCGCACTTGCCGCAAGAAAGATGGCAAGGTCTTAATTTTTTTTGTTTTCTCTCAATCTTTTTCTTTTAAATACTCCCCCGCCTAATTATTATCAGTACTTTGCACAATGGTTTTTCATATGGACGAAGAGCGATTAAAAAAACTTGAAATAATTGAAAAGGGCGGAATAAACGCGTACCCATATTCCTATGACTGCAGTGCATACTCCACGCAGATATTACAATCTTATGAAAAATTTGAAGGCACCACGCAAAAAATCGCGGGAAGAATAATACAAAAACGCGATTTCGGCGCCCTCGCATTCTGCCATATACAGGACAACGAAGGAAAAATACAGGCGATGGCCCGCGCCGACGATTTGGGCGAGCAGAAAATGGCTCTCTTTGCCTCCTTGGATTTAGGCGACATTATCGGCGTTGAGGGGAAAATCGGGAAAACAAAGAAGGGGGAAATTTCACTCTTTATATCCGATTTTAGCTTGCTTTCAAAATCATTGCGCTTTATGCCCGACAAATTCAAAGGGCTTTCAGACACCGAAATCAGATACAGAAAACGCCATCTTGATTTGATTGCAAATCCTTCCGTGCGCAAATTCTTTGTCGCCCGCCAAAAAATAGTGGATTCAATCCGCTTATTTCTAAACTCGCGCGGCTACCTTGAAGTGGACACCCCAATCCTGCAAAAAATATATGGTGGTGCCGCCGCAAAGCCATTTACCACAATGCACAATGCACTGGATCAGAAATTATATTTGCGTATTTCCAACGAGCTTTATCTAAAACGGCTCATCATCGGCGGAATTGACAAAGTGTACGAGTTTTCAAAGGATTTTCGCAACGAAGACATAGACTCCACTCACAATCCCGAATTTACCCAGGTGGAATTTTACGAGTCTTACAAAGATTACAATAATTACATGGCTCTCACGCAGGAAATGTTTGCAAAAATTCTTTCCGAGCTTGGAATGGGTAAAAAGATAATTTTTCAGGGAAAGGAAATAGACTTCTCAAATTTCGGAACCGTTTCTCTTTACGAAGATATACTCAAAAAATCAAAAATAGACATTCTTTCATGGAAAGACGAAAACGAGGCTTATGCGCAATGCGTTGCCGTTGGCGTAAGACCTTCAACACACACTCTTTCAAAATGTGTTGATGCCCTCTTTGACCATTTTGTCGTGCCAAATCTGCCCGGCGCCTGCTTTGTAATAGATTTTCCTTACTACATGTGCCCGCTTACAAAGAAAAAACGCGGCAATCCGGCTTTGGCAGAGCGATTTGAACTCTTTATCGGCGGATACGAGTGCGGGAACTGCTATTCCGAATTAACCGATCCGCGAGAGCAGAGAAGAAAGCTTGAAGAGCAGGCAGTGCACCTTCGCGCAGGCGATGAGGAATCCAATCCTTTGGATGAGGACTTTTTGGAGGCAATGGAATATGGTATGCCCCCAACTGCTGGAATGGGAATCGGAATAGACCGGCTCGCAATGATATTTACCGACAACATTTCAATAAAAGAAGTGATTCTCTTTCCATCAATGAAAGACTGATTTCATTTTTTTTAAAGACGCATTTTTTCTTCAGTCATTTCTATCTTCTTTAAAATTTTAAAATTAAAAAATAAATAAAAAAATTATTGGAATTCAAGTTCCAATCCGCCGACAATTCCTGTTATCAGGTTGAAAATCAGCACGCTTATTGCAATCGCAATCGCGCCAATAATTGTGTATCCTATCGCGACAACAATTCCAATCACAATCATGCTCACTGCCGCCTCCATGCCCGCGCCGGTTGCCATGCTCACTATTCCCATAATTATCATTATCAGCGCAACCAGCACTCCGATTATTCCGTACAAAACGGCGCCGATTTTAGTCGCGCTCATAACTCCGATTTTTTTCAATAACATTTTTCCCATTTTTTCACCCTCTACTTTGTCATACTTGAGAACTTATCCATATCTATATTCTTGCCCTTCATAAACTTCTCTAATCTCTTTCTCATGCCCCTGTCTTTTTTTACCCCTCCCAGCATGCTTGAGAGCTTTTCAAACTGAGTTATAAGCTCGCGAACTTCTTCCTGTTTTGCGCCCGAACCACTGCAAATTCTCTCCATTCTGCTCTTGCTTTTCTTCACAAGCTGAGCGTCTTTTCGTTCCTCTTTTGTCATGGATGAAATAATCGCTTCATATTTCTTGAGTTTTTGCTCCGACGTCTTGAGCATGTCTTGTGGCAAATCATTTACCCCCATCATGGACATAACTGATGAGAGCGGGCCCATTTTTTTTGCGGCTTTTAGTTGTTTGTAAAATGAATCAAGCGTGAGCTCCGTCAAATCCTCTTCTTCAAGCTTTTCCTCTTGTGCGACTTTTTTTATCTTGTCAATTAGTGTTTCAAAATCGGCAAATCCGACAAGCTTACCGACAAACTTTTTGGAATCAAAAGCGGAAAAATCGCCCGCTTTTTCTCCCGTGCCAATAAAGAGAATCGGAACCTTCGCCTCATTGCAAGCCGCTAATGCGCCTCCTCCTTTACCAGAGCCGTCCATTTTTGTGATAATCACTCCACTAAGCCCGACCGCCTGATTGAATTCTGACGCCTGCTTTCCGGCAACCTGCCCGATGTCTGCAGACATTACAAGTATTTTCTCTTGTGGCGCAACAAGGCGTTCAATCTCTTTTAGTTGAACCACCAGCTCTTCATCAAATGCAGACCTTCCAGCCGAGTCCACAATCACAATATCTTCTTTTGCTTTTGGCATACAAGTGGAAATTATTTTTGAAATATTTTTTTCCCCTTTAATGCCATAAAATTCCGCGCCGGTTTTTTTAGCCAACTGTTCCAATTGCTCAAACGCGGCAGGCCTGTCTGTGTCGCACGCAATCAATCCGACCGACAATCCTCTCGCTTTGTAAAAATGCGCAATCTTTGCGCAGGTTGTGGTCTTTCCGGAGCCATATAATCCCAAAAGCAGTATTTTTCTTTTTTGCAGTGAGGGCTCATAATGCTCCCCCATAAGCAATACAAGTTCATCATATACTGCGCGCACTACTTGTTCGCGCATTGAAAGCCCTTTTGGCTGGTCTTGCGAAAGCACCTTTTTCTCAATATTTTTAGTCAGTGCAAAAACAAGTTTTACCGGGACGTCATTTGCAATAAGCACTCGCTGTATTTGTCGCAGAAATTCCTTTACCGCCGCCTCGTCCACAATGCCCGTGCCTGTGAGTTTTGCAAAAGCCTCGCGTATTCCTTTTCCTAAGTCCATACAATCCCGTTTAATATATAGAAATTTGATCGTTTTTTTATTCGTCCAAAAATCTGAAAAGTTCCAATATTTTCGGATTAGCTGACGCTAATAATCTGGTTTTCGGAGTTTATTAAATTAGCACTACCATTTAGTGCGAATGCACTAATCTTTTGGCATCAGTTTTCGCTGAAGCGATTCTGCACTTGTTCTATCTCCTATATTTGAGAAATAAATGTTTATTTCCCTTACAGCAATATCTCGAAATTCCCTATATTTTTTATTTATTTTATCTGAAACATCAACATTTCTTGGGCCGCCTATGCCTGCGGGTATCTCCTGTCCATATAAAAATGCGCCCACCGGCCGAAACGCCCCTTCAAAAGAGTCAATGAAATATTTCACGTCCCCTCCTTTGTATCCTTTCATTCGTTCTGCAAAGTAGCCATCTGATTTTTTCAGCGTCCAAGTTGCGCGGGTAATCGCAATCATGTCGTCCGCAGTCAGGTTATATTTTGTAAATAATGGGTCGTCCCTTGACAAAAATCTGGACTCTTGGCGCATAAACTGTTCTATCCAAGAAATTGTATCCTTGGGAGTCTGCCCCGCCTTTAGCATTTTGTAAGTATAATTTAGAATTTCCTCATATTGCCCTTGGTTTAGTATTTTTTCATATTCGGGGTGTGCGCCTTGTATCAGTGCCACCGCGTTTGAAAGTGTCGGATTGGAAATCTTTTGAGAGTAGTCGGCTTGGTCTTCTGAAATTTTTTTAATAGAGCCAAATCCCTGCATTATCAGCACCCAATCACCGTGTTTGCTTACCTCGGCTTTATTTATAAACAATTAAGTGCATAATTTCGTTTGCAATACTCAGTTAGCCTAAAAGCCGTTTTCTCGGAAGAAAAGGTTCTTAGGTTAAAAAAGGGAGAAATGGTTTGGGAGAGAATAAAAACCGCGTATGCAATATATTATTCGGGCTCCGATAGTCTAGCCCGGTCAAGGACGCTGGCCTTTCAAGCCGGTAACCCGGGTTCAAATCCCGGTCGGAGCGATCTCCCTTTTTTGCGCTGATGCGCAAAAGGCTGTACAGCCTGCTTCGCAGCCTGTCCATCTCGGTCGGAGCGAGTCCAACCCTTTTTTAGAAAAAGAAAACTAACCTTTGCAACCAAACTATTTTCCCGCGCCCTTTACCATCTGTTCAATTTTTTTGCCCTGCGCAGTGGTCCTGCATATCTGCAAATAAGTAATTGCACCCGCGCACAAGAATGCCAGAACCGCTATCGCAACTGATTTTGTAATCAAATAAAACAATATTGCAAACAATGCAAAGAAAATAACTGCAACTGCAAAATAGCCGTCAAGAAATTTTTTCTCAAGCAATAAAACATCCGCACTATTTTTGGATTCGGATACAATAACCGTCGTATTCTTCACGCTTGCGACTTTCATCTTGTCTGCAGTATTTACAATCGCGTCAAGCTCTTTCTTTAGCCGCTCAATGACCTCATCCGCATTTTTCTTGCTCATCTTATATCGCGTTATGTGCATGAGCAAGTCATTTATATGGAATTTATAAGAATATAGCACTGATGAAAAAATGCATAGACCCAAGTACGTTGCCCTTTCAATTTTTTTAGTTCGCCATTTTGAAAAACGTTGCCTGTTGCCTTTTTTATCTGCTCAGTTTGCAAGCGAATTTATATCTGAAATAGATTCTCTAAGCGCATCATTGTCATATTGTGGAACCGCGCAAATCAATCCATAAAATCTGTGTGCAATAAGATTATTCTGAGCATCAAATACTCCCTGCAATGCCTGTGAATATGCCGCCTTTTTTGAGATATCAAGATATGCCGCTTCATACGCAACCTGCTCATACTCAACGCTATCATTGAACGCCGCAGTCAAATTTTCATACTTCCAAACGTCGTAAATAAAGCTTTTTCCCTCATCCAGCGCAATCGGCAGGCAAAACGGAGTGGACGAATAACACGCTTTCTGGCAAGTTTCATAATTCACGCATTTATTATTGTCAATTCCAACAAGCCGCCTGCATGCATTATCTGTGTAAATTGAATTTTTGAATTTTAGAAAAGTTTTATGCACACTCTCCATGTCCTTTTGATTCTGAATAGTCGGGTTTGCATTTTTTTGTGCCTGTGGAGTCTGCACGGGGTTTGTCTTTTGTGCAACCGAAGGATTTTCGGTGTTTTTCTGAGTCTGATTACTCTTTTGTGCAATAGTCGAATTATTTACTTCACTTTTGGGCGCAACACACCCAAAAAAAAGCATAAGCAAAACAATTAGAATTAACCAATTTCTCATTGTTTCCCCTTACAAGTTAATCTTTGCCCGAATGATTTCGGCAATCTTTCTCTGCTCCAGCGAAGCATCAATGCGTTCCCACTTTGCCCCCATGAACGAAGTGCGGTAAAGCTTCTCGTAATTTTCGCGCACTTTTTTCTGAAATGGTGAGTCGGCTTCAAACCTATCCGGCAATTTTTGCCCGAGTTTTCTTTTCATTGCCTGTGCAACCGGCAAATCCAGCCAAAACACAATATTCGCCCTAAGAAGCCCCTTTTCCTCTATTTGCATCATTCTCTTTTGCAAATCCATTTTATCTGACTGGTATGCGGCGGTTGAAATGCAATATCTGTCCGCAATAACCCAGCCTTTGAGCATATCCGCTTTCATCTTTTCCTGCGCGGAAATTATATCCTGCAAATATATTGAGAAAAGTTCATCCTCTTCATAGCTTTTTTTTCCGCTAAGATGTGCGCGAACCTCTTTTGCAGACTCGCTGGGGAATTTGTGCAAAAACACCCTTTCCCTTCTCTTTTTTACAAACTTCTCAAGCTCGGCAACTTGTGCCCCCTTGCCGCATCCGTCGATGCCCTCAAAAACTACAAATGGATATGCCATGCATTTCTCTATACAATGAATATTAAAACAGCTTCTGCCAAATCAATGTATATGAATTATCCTCTTTGCTCCTATTGCATGCGCCGGCATTCAAAGCATCCATATGTCACAAAATGCAAAAGTGATTCAGATTGCTTTGCCTGCGCGGGTGCGATGGGTAAAATTTTATCGCTTTGCCAGGAAGCGGCAGGGCTTGCAAAAGCGTACGAGTGGGATACGTTCATTGTGCAAAGCACGTTTGACAAAAAATTGCTTGCACGAGAAGAGGAGCTTTTGGACAACGAGCCAATAGAGGACACCATGGCGATAAAAAACGATGTAAATAAAATCGCAATAAAACATTTGGAAAAGCTCACCTCAAAAAAATCGGGCGGAAACGATTCGCAAATGATTTTTAATTTGGATTTTAAGAATATGCGCGCCAAAGCAAACTCTTCAAACCTGTTCATCTTTGGTCATTACATAAAAAAATCCCGCGAATATTGCCAGCACGACTGGGCTTGTTCTGCGTGCAATGGCAAGGGATGCAAAAAATGCAATTTCCACGCGCAAAATTATCCCTCAATAGAAACCGCTTTTAGAAAAGTCTTTGCGCCCGCATTCGGAGCGGCAGACTGTTATCTTCATGCTTCCGGGCGAGAAGATGTGGATGTAATGTCCCTTGGGACCGGAAGACCGTTTGTAATTGAGCTGACTCATCCAAGAAAAAGGCATGCAAATTTGCAGGCTCTTGCGGATGAGCTAAAAGCAAATTCCCCAATAGAAGCCCTCGGGCTGATGTATTGCAAAAATTTCTGGATAGAAACAGTTTGCACATCTCACTTTGACAAGCACTATATGGCAACCATAAGCGCCGAGCGGGCGCTAAATGATGCCGATTACAAATTGCTTTCTCTCAACCTTCCGCTTCTTTTGCAGCAGCGCACCCCGATTCGCGTGCTAAAGCGAAGGGCAGATCTTATTCGGCATCGGCGCATATACGATTTGCAATCCGAGCCATGCGAAGATGGAAAACTCAAGCTTGCAATTTGGGCGGAGGCGGGCACCTACATAAAAGAATTTATTCACGGGGATACCGGGCGCACGGTTCCAAGTGTGAGCTCAATGCTACAAACCCCATGCAAATGCGACCAGCTTGATGTGATGGGCGTGGACGATTTTTTCATTAAGACGCTTAGAAAATCTTAAGCGCATCCAACCCAATTCATTTTTCAATTAAGCATTTAAACTCAGGCTGATTTTGTATTTCTGGTGTGTTAATTGGACATGTTTTTGTTATCTGAAGCCACTCTTCCAATGGAGGGAATCCGGGTTGCAACCGCACTGGCGGGAGTCGCAATCGGCACCTATTACGATCTTTTCAACAAAAAAAATGTGCCCGAAATGTTTTTGTACATATTTTTGGCAATTGCATTTATCCTAAACGTTGTAGCATACGATTCAACAATTTCCTTTTATGCAATAGGCACCGCCGTGTTGGTGTTCGCAGCCTTTTATCTCTTATACAAAACCGGTCAGCTCGGAGGTGCGGATGCGTACATAATGACTGCATTGGCACTCTTACTTCCGATACAGCCAAAGGGGCTTTTACTAATCGCGCAACCCTCATTTCTCAGCCTTCCATTCATATTGGACATAATTCTCGCATCCGGAATTTCATTCATGCTCTACATGCTTGTTCGCTCAATCCCGGTCGCATTTGGCTCTCTCAAACTTCCGGGCAAACTTGAGCGCAAATCAATTTTTGGCGCGTTTGCAATTGTGCTTGCGTTTGGAATATTCTCCGTGTTTGCCGCAAAAAGCGGATTTGTGTCAATCAACTATTTCCTTTTCCTCTCCTTCATGGTTCTTCTTTGTGCCTATTTTACAATCTTCAAAAATGCGATAAACGATTCAATGCTTGTCTGGGTTGAGGGAAATAAAGTCGAAGCGGAGGACATTCTTGCGATAGACAAAATGGATTCTCAAATAGTGAAGGAGTATTCTCTTTCGCGCTTAGTGGATGAGAAAATGCTTGCGCGGCTTAAGGGAATAAAGCAGAAAAAAGTCGCACTCTATGCACATTTGCCCCCGTTCATTCCGCACATTTTAATCGGGCTTTTAGTATCGCTCTTCTTTGGAAATATAGTTCTTTTATTCTCCGGCGGATTTTAAAAAAACATTTTCATTATTTTTTTGGGCGGGTTTCCCCATTTCAATTCTTTTTCAAAAATGTTTTTCTCTCCCTTTTCAATTTTTTTCTGCTAAAAAAACGCATCCAGACCTTTCTGCTTTCCTTCGGATTTCAAATCCTCTTCCTGCACTCCAAGCTCCTTTAGTATTTTCAGAACAGTTGGAATAATTTGGTGGTTGATATAATAATCTGCATCGTAATCTTTTGCCATTTCCACAACTTCTGCTTTATCCGAGACGGAATTCTTTGAGGTTTTGCTTCTTTGCGCGCTTGCATTTGAGCTTTTCTCAAGCTCGACTGCCGCATTGCTTGTTCGTGTTACAATGTATCTCACAACGCTTCCGCGCGCGAGTTTTTCCCCGTGCCCTCTCTTATTTGCCTTGAGCGCCGCAACGAGTTCGGGGGATTTTATTTCATATTTGTCCAAATCTTTTGTAAGCTGGGTTTGAATTACCATCTTCTCCATGGGCATTGTGCCGGCGCGAACTTCTTGCACAACTTTTTTTACTATCTCAACCGCCTTGTCCTTTGAACCGTCTTTTAATATTGCATCCAGCACTGCCTTTTGCGTCTCTCTTGCGACAATGGACCAATCCCTTCTTACGAGCTCAAATCCGCGGATTTTGAGTTTTCCTTTCTCATCAATAAGCGCATATTTTTTCTTTGCCCCTGTGGTTTTTGCCCCGGTATTTGATTTTTTGGATACGAACACTCCGCGCGGGAAAAAGCCCTCAAGCTCCAATTCCATGGTGCCTGGCAAAGTCTTATTCACTTTTTCCATCCATTTGAGTGCGTCCTCTTTTTTCTTATCCCCTAAAAGCAAAAATGCGGAATCCGTGTCCGCGTAAAGAACCTCAAATCCCGCCTCTTGTCCGCTCTCAATTGTTTTTGTAATAAAATGCCGCCCCCAAGCAGTGACTGATTCTGCCGCAGAGCGTGAATAGTACCTGCTTCTTGCAAATGCCAAATATCCATAATACGAATTTGCCAATATTTTCAACGACTGCTGTCTTGCCCACATCGCCCTGTACTCGTCCGTTTCAGGCTCAAGTTTTTTGAGCGAGTCTTTGAGCTTTCCTCTTGCAGTAATCACTTTTTCAAGCACGTCTGGCAAAAGACCTTTCGGATGTTTTGCAAATTTCGCGCCGGTTGGAGAAATAAAACAATCCTTGTCATCCACTCCTTTCGGATTAATTGTGAACGGGTCAATATTGTGCGAAATAATAATTGAGGGGTACAGTCCCCGAAAGTCAAACACCATTATATTTTCATAAATCCCCGCATTGGGTGTTTTTACAAATGCGCCTTCAATCGGATTCATCATTCTTGCTTTTACTTCGTTTTCATCCGGTCGGTTTGGCACAATCGCCCCTCGCTCGCCCGCCTCATACATAAGCAAAGACTCAACCAGTTGCGAAGAAGTTGCGCCCATTATATCTGTGGGGGGCATGTGTGTCACTTTTGACATTTCAAGCTCAAGCGGCAAAACTTTTTGCGCAAGCTCCCATGTTGCCTGTGCATCAATTCTTGAATAATCTGCCAGCGGCCCGTTCAATTTTTTCTCATCCCACATTTTGTAAATTTCAAGCCTCTCAACATTTTGCTTCCACTCGCTTTTTTTGCCGACAACCGATTCGTATGCCGCTTCAAGCGTGAATCTATTCAATTTTACTGCGCCGATAAACGCAAGAAATCGCAGTAATGGAAATAGGTCAATGTAAATTCTGCCCCTGATTTTTGCAACATCTCGCATTCCTCTTTTCTTAATGCTGAAAGAGGAGCCGTCTCTTCCAAATGCCAGATTCGCTTTCGTGGCTTTCGCACGCTCCGCCAAATAGGGCAAGTCAAAATTAGTTGAATTATATCCGACAACAATTTCCGGGTCCTCTTTTTTTATTATACCGCTTAACTCCTCAATCATCCCTTTTTCGGTTTTGCAGTTTTTTGAAAACGGTCTGCCCTCAATATCCTTGTATGTGAGTATGTACGAATCTTCCAACTTTTGGCTGGTCGCATAAGAAATCATAATTGAGGGGTCTTTTTGCGGTCTTGGTGCGCCGACCGGATTGTAAGTCTCAATATCAAACGCAAGCATTCTAAACTTGGGATTGCTGTCTTGTCTTTTGATTATCTTCTCAATAATTTTTCCTTTTCTTTTGTAAGTGACTTTCATCAATGGTCCGATTTTTTTATCAATCATGTACCGCCTTCCAAAGGGAATATTGTACTCCCAGGCAGGATAATCCTTTAGCGCCGAGCGCAAATCCGGAACCTCAGGCGGAAAATTCGCAAACACTTTTAGCACATGCCTTTTATGTCCCTCAACTTCCATTTCAACCTGTTCAATTCTTTTGGGTTTTATCTTTTGTCCACGGTGCAGTGCGGTTTTTTGCATCAGTTTTTCAATCTCGCTTTTTGGGGCGTCAACATAAAAGTAAGGTTCGTAAATGTCATACAGATAAAAAACGGATTTCGCCTTCATCTGCAATCGCACATAAGTTTGATTGTTTTTTATTATGTAATCGGTTTCAATCAAAACCGCCGAGCGGGTTTTTTCCTTAAGGGCTTTTTTCACCGCCCGATTTTTTGGCGCCGCGTGCGCCGCAGGCTCGCCGGTTGCATTTTGCGAGTGCTTGCTATCGCCGTGCGCGTTTTCCATTATCTGATTTAATATAGCAAGCTAAAAAACACTTTCAATCAGTGCAAATTTACAATTGAGCAGAATTGCTCAATCAGCTACGGACTATCTAAAAACAGTTATTTCTTCTTTTTTACTTCTGCGATATCTTCCAGGGAAACAAACGAGTCAAGCTCCTTCATATAAGGTGCCATCTCTTTTTTCTGCGCGTCCTTGTACTTTCTTTCATCCTCGCGCTTTCTTGCATGGAAGTGGGCATCGTCCCTTCGTGCCTCGCGGTTCTTTCTGTCTTCCACATTTTTGGTTCCCTGCTCAATAATGGATTGGTAAATAGCATCAAGCTCTTTGCTCATGGCATCCAAGTCTTTTCTTATCTGTTTTCTTGAATCCCTTTTTGCCCTCAAATCATCTCTTAATTTTTTGAGTGCCACCCATTGTGCCGAATCTTTTGTGGCGGCATTGAATTCCTTTTTGAGCACATCAAGCTTTCTAATGAGGTCTTTTTCCTGCGCGGCAGTGTATGCACTAGTCGCAATGAAAAATTCCAGCTTGTCAATTCTTTCCTGTATTCTGCTGGGGCTGGAGGACTTCTTCGAATCGCCTTTTGGGTATTTAGCATCCAATTCTTTTTGGATGTCCACGATTTCGTTATTTGTCTGGCGCAGGGTGGAGATAAGATCCTTTTTTTCTTTGGATTTTTTCTCCATCAAAGCGCGCAGGTCGTCTTTGCCTTCCATAAAAAAGCCTGATTGATATTAAGCTTGATTGTTTTTTTGCTTCATCTATATTTCTTCCAAATATTTATAAACCGAAGGCAGAAATTGTTTTTGCAAGTGTAGGCATATGTAGGTATTCTTATAAACCGCGCGTGTGCAGTAAATGATGCCTATCCGTCTTTTGTTCCGCTCAATGGAGTGGAAAACTGGTCGCCTTGCCGGCGCCGCTATGGCGTCGGCCTACTTTTTACGATGTGTTCTCTTTAGCGTGCGCCTGTTTTCTACTGTTTTCACAAAACATCTGTTACCATATCCACCATTCTGTTTGAATAGCCCCACTCGTTGTCATACCAGGAAAGCACTTTCACGCTGTTTCCAATTACTTTTGTAAGCTCGGCATCCACAATTGACGAGTGCGCGTCCCCAACAATATCCGAAGACACGAGAGGCTCGGTGCTAAATTTCATTATGCCCTTCATGCCGGTTTTGGATGCTTTCTCAAGCAGTGCATTTACCTCAACCGCATCCGTTTTTTTCTGTACAACAAAGCTCATATCTGTGATAGAGCCGCAGGGGACCGGCACTCTTAGTGCAATGCCGTCCAATTTTCCCGAAAGTGCGGGAATAACATCTCCGATTGCCTTTGCCGCGCCCGTGCTTGTGGGGATAATATTTATTGCCGCCGCCCGCGCCCTTCTTGGGTCTTTATGCGAAACATCCAGCACTCTTTGGTCATTTGTGTAAGCATGGCAAGTGGTCATGAATCCCTCTTTAATAGTGAAGTTATCGTTTATCACTTTTGCAACCGGCGCAAGCGAGTTTGTAGTGCAGGATGCCATTGAAATTATCTTGTGCCTGTTTTTGTCATACTCGTTATCATTTACGCCCATCACAACCGTAATGTCCGCCCCGCCTTTTTTGCACGGCGCGGAAATGAGAATTTTTTTGGCTCCGGCGTCAAAATGCTGACCTGCGCCTTCCCTGTCCGTGAACGCGCCAGTGCATTCAAGTACTGTATCTATGCCCAAACTTTTCCATGGCAGTTTTTTCGGCTCCCGCTCAGATACCACTTTGATTTTATCCCCGTCAATCGAAATCCATCCGTCCCCGAATTTTATTTCCTCTTTCATCACTCCATGAACCGAATCATATTTTAGCAATTGTGCAGATGCCGCCGCCCCGCCCGGGTCATTAATCGCGACCAAATCAAATTTTTTGCCCAACACTTTTTTCTCGAGTGCGGCTCTAAGAACGATTCTGCCGATTCTTCCAAACCCGTTTATTGCGACCTTCATTTGCACACCCTCCAAATTTGAAAATAAATTCTGCCTGTTCAATCTGTCTGCCCCAATTAAAATAAACTTACTCTTCAAGCGCAATTTGTGGAGCAATCATTTCCTATTCTCAAATGTCTCCCCCATCAACCACTGCACATTGATTTTATAAACCTCCTCGGCGAGCACAAACCATGTTGGTATTTCAAGGAATGAATATGTATGCTCAAGAAGAGCAAAATAAAATTTCCCAAGAGCGCAAGCGCCAAATGGATGCTCAAAATTTTCTTAATAAAATTTCCGGCTCGCTTGAGCGAATATCACAAGATAATAGCAAATCCGTTCCTGTCCCAAACATTATTCTTGCGAATTCGAGCCTGAAGGAAAAAGTTGATACTCTTAATTTTGCACTTTCACAGTCCGCTCATCCTGATTTGAGGGCATCTATAGATAATGGATATGTGCATATTTCACGCGCAGACTATATCCCAAACCAAAATTTTGCAGAGCAGGCGATATTTGGATTAAGCGAGCTTGGCAAGGTCTCATTTGGCGCCAAAACAATTAATGTAGAAATCAAAATATCAAATTCAAAGCAGAAGTCTCTTGAGTCTGTGGATAACGCAACTCAGGCATTTATGGCGAACCTGCAATCAATGTCCAAATCAATCAAGTCCGAATATTTGTCCCCTCTTGCATCAGAAATCCTCAAAGGGCAAGAAATTCTCAGAGACAAAATCAATCGCGGCACCCTAAATGCCGGAACAACAATCAAACTAAATTACGAATTTGTAGCTCCGGGCGAATGGCTGGAGAATCGGACAATAACAGCGCAGAAGAAAGCTTCTTCTGCAAAAAGCGTAAGTGGTGAGGTTGAGGCAGATGTCGATTTCTATAAAGTGAAAGGTGGGGATAACACCTGGAAGATTTTACAGCGAGAATACGGATTTAGCAACAAGCAAATTTCAGATATCCTGCGCGCAAAAGATGTGGGCGGAATCCAAGTGCTAGTCAACGGCGAGACCAGGAAAAATTATTCCAACATTCGTGTAGGCGACAAAATAACTGTGGTGCAACAAACCTCCCAAGGCGGGACTATCATCCCGACTCTCAAGCAAAGAGAGGAGCAAAAAAAGTCGCAGGAAGAATTGCTTGCAACCAAAATTACTCCTGCCACATTTGAACCCAGTATGAAAATAGGCTCTTTGCGGCAGAACGAGCAAATATGGCCGAAAAAGAAATCCGAAGAATCGTATTACATGACTCCCGAAGAACTCAAAAAAGCAAAAGCGGCGGCGAAAGAGCGCTATCTTGAGCAGACAAAAAACTCAACTGCAATCAAAGGGCTTCTTATCGGTTACGACTATGAAAATATGGCGCGCGAATATCATCCGTCTCGCGAAGATATGCCCAAAGTAGGGCGCGAACTTTATCGCCCGACTAGCCAGGATTTTGTGCAAACAAAAGCACCCGAAAAAAAAGCTCCTCAAAATACGGCCGAGCCCAAGGCGGCTCGCGAGCCTAAAACAATCAACGAGCCAAAGACTGAAAAAGAAGCGCTTCGGGAGACAAAAGAGCTTTCAAATTTCATCGCCAATAATACGGTAATTCAAAACAGCGTGGATAAACTCTCCTCAGAGAAAAGCGTATATCTTTTTTATGACGATTCCGAGAGCAACGGTTATGTGAGCGGGCTAAACGGGCTCAATGGACTCAACAAGGCAGGGTCATTGAAAGTGGCGCCAATGCAAGGGGAGGTGCAGGAATTTGTCATACTCCCAAATTTAGACTCCAAGGATCCAACAGAAGTCCAAAGAGCCAAACAATTGCAGGAAAAATACGGCCCGCTTCTCTATGGCATGGATGCGGAAGGTGGCAGGTACATAAATCTCGGTATGCTCAACGCGGAAGAAAAATCCTGGATACGATACGTCCCGTCCAATGATTTTGACGACATGGACAAAACACTCCGAAATATCGCCGACAGCCAAAAAATTTCCAACGCCGATTTGATAGTGATTTCCACCGACCTTTTTGATATTAACGGGAAGCTCATATCCAAAGATGCGCTGGATTATTACAAGAAACGGGTAAGCAAAGATTCCAAATTGATTATAACTGTGGCAGATGCCTCCGGGTTGAAAGCGCGTGAGCAGATGGAGAGCATCAAAAGAACATTAAGTTATTATCACTCAGCCCAAAAGGCCGAACCAGAAAACAGAAAAGATATCCAAAAAGAAAATATCGCCCCGCTTGAAGAGCGCCTGCGCGATTGGAAGACATCCGTGTCCGAGCACAACAAATTCGTTAACAAAAACATCAAAATACTAAAGTCTGTATTGGGGGACAACGTTTCAATCGTGCGTGTTCCTACAAGTGTTTTTGAAAAAACAACCGATAAAAGAGAGGGTAGCAACAAAGAGGTGGTATTCAACCTTGCCAGCTATCTCCTTGACAAAGTTATCCTGCGCCAGCCCGGATTTTTGCAAGAGCCTTCACCTGCCAGCTCCAATATCAGCACATCTTCCAGCGAATTTGAGCCCTGATTTGAATTAAATTCCTTTCATCAGTTATTATCGTAGGTGTGTTGCATGAAATTTCAAACTCTTGATGATGTGAATGTAAAATCAAAAACCGTTTTTGTGCGCGTTGATTTGAATTGCCCGATAAAAAATGGCAAGCCGCAAGTAAGCGCGCGTGTATCTGCACATGCAAAAACCCTATTTCTGCTTTCCAAAAAGGGAGCAAAAACGGTGGTGCTTGCCCATCAGGGAAGAAAAGGCAAAGACGATTTCATCTCCCTTGCTCCTCATGCAAAAATGCTTGAAAAGGAAATAAACAAAATTTCAAAACCAAATAAAATAAAAGTTGAATTTATAGCAGATGTTTGCGGTGCTCCGGCGCAAGGGGCAATAAAAAAATTAAAAGACGGACAAATTCTTCTTCTTGAGAACACCCGCTTTTTAGACGATGAAGAGACTTTTGAAAAAGACAAAAAATCCGACCTTGTAAAAAATCTTTTTCCCCTATGCGAGGTATTTGTGCTTGACGCCTTTTCGGTTGCGCACCGTTCGCACGCATCCGTTTGCGGATTTGCAAAATGCGCCCATGTAGTCGCCGGACCGATAATGGCGGAAGAGCTCTCCGCCCTTTGCAATTTGGAAAAGCCGAAAAAACCGGCTCTCTTGGTGATTGGGGGCGCAAAGCCTTCCGACTCATTGCCCATAATGAAGCAATGGCTTGAACAGGGAAAAGCAGATTCCGTTCTTTGCGGCGGGGCAATGGCAAACTTGATGCTTTTTGCGTCGGGCAAATCGCTTGGAAAGCCGTCCGAAGACTTTTTGCAAAAGAACGAGGCGTTGCAAAATTTCGAGCAGACAAAGAAGCTTTATGCGAAATACAAATCAAAAATAATTATTCCGTCCGATGTGATTGTTGACAATTTGGGGAAAGCAAAAGTGGTTGATTCGGCTTTTCTACCTTCTGATTTCGCAATTTTGGATATCGGGCCAGAAACCGCCCGCTCATACGCAAAACTAATCTCATGCGCAGGCTCAATAGTGCTAAACGGACCAATGGGCGTTTATGAAAAGGTGCAATTCTCATCCGGCACAAAAACCGTTTTAGGTGCAGTTGCCAAATCAGGCGCATTTTCTCTTCTGGGCGGCGGGCACACTCTCTCTGCATTGGAAGAATTCAATATTCCCTACTCAAAATTTGGCTATGTATCACTTTCTGGCAAGGCACTTATTGAATTTCTAAGCGGGGATGAGTTGCCCGGCGTGAAAATGCTGGAACATTAAGCATTCTTGTATTTTTTTGTTTTTTTGCAAAGAAATCGCGCCCACCTCTGCAAAATATCAGACTGTTTATAAATGTTGCATGGCTTTTTGCATTCGGTGGATAGCGCATGTTCGTGTACCAGCTAAGGGTTTATCCTTCTGCGAAAGAAGGCTATGGAAAGCAATCATCTTCTGAAACGGATGCCAGTTTGCAAAACAGTTCTTTGCAATACAACAACTATTTGCTCATAATGCAAGGTTATGGCAATTATTACAATCGTAAAAATATCATTGAAAACAAAGGCGAGCTTCTGCCGCTTTCAAGCAACATAAAAAACAAACTTACTAGTCAAGGCGAATCATTATCCACAAAGTTGACTGATGAGGACGGTATTTCTGCATTGTCATCTGTTAATGTAACTTATGCCCGTGATTCTGCGCCCGGGTCCCAAGACATCGGCTATAGTGCGCAACCAAGTGTAATCGGCATCCGCTCAATAGCAAAAAAATTCAAGAGCGGTGCGCAAGAGTCTGAAAGCCTTTCAGGCTCTGCTCAAATGATGCTCAACATGTATGCTTCAATCGTGGAGCTTTCTCTTGAGGGCAATGTGCAGGAAACAAATAAGGAAGCAATAATGGAATTCGTGCGTGAAAACCTAAAAATCGCATTTCTGACAATTCAAGAGGATATAAAAAACAATAAAAAAAGCACACTTGATGCAAAAGCAATATTTGGAAACCCCTCTTTTGTAACCGGCGATTTGGCAAAAGACGGCTATGTCTGGTCTGCGCTCAAAACGTTTGGGGTTGAAGACAAAAACATAAACAATATCAGAACTTCATTTATTAACATCGTAAGCGGAAATCCAAAATCCGGGTTCGGGGATTTTATCACAACTCTTTTTCCAACAGCAACAATGGATGCGCTTCCCCAATCTTCCCTAAGCACGAAAGCGGGAATAAGCCAGTCTGCGATAGATAATTACACCAAGCTCTCCTACACGCAAAACATTTCCCTTCTCAACAGCCTCAAAAACGACTTCGTGCGCCGGGTTTTTGGCGAAAGCTTTGCAGAAAAAGTTTCTGCATATCTTTACTATTCATTGCAAAAGAACGAGCTTAGCGACAAGAACGCAATCAAAAAGGCCGTCGGAGAAATTGATGCGCACATCTCCCTTCTAAACGATGTTTTCGTAAACTGCATTTGGAAAAACGAAGACAACTTTTTGAAATCCCATCCTGCCGCCGAACTTGAGAGGCAAAAATCATATTATTCAAAGGCGCTGGATGCGGCTTCGGACAGGGGAATGGCGCAAATCGGTCTGAAGACTAGTGTGCAAGGCAGAATAAACGAGCTTAGGCAAATCAAGGAAGGATTGCAAAGCCGGGACTTGGCGGAAAAAAATAATGCCCTAAACGAGTTTGCTCTTTTCAAAGCAAGATATACGATCTGCGGGAAATATTGTGAAGAAGAATCTCAAGGCTCAGACAAAAAAATTCAAACCCCAGAAAATTATGCAAAAACAGTTGCCAAGATTGATTTGGAACCCCAAGATGTTCCAGGTTATTACGCTACAACGCTTGCTCTGAATCCGCTTGGGCGCAATTTGGTTTCAATTCCAAAAGAGGGGGCAAACATAATGTCCATTGAGCTCAAGGTAGATGAAAATTCTTCAACTACCCATCTTAGCCCCGGTTCAAAAGGCGGGGTGGCAGTAACCTCGCAATCAGTTTACGAAGTAAATCTTTCCGACAAATCAATCATTACCCCAGATATGGAAATCCTCGCGGCAAAAGCGTATGATTTTCTAAAGGAAATAAATCCCGGTAAAACTATTACCTCCTCAATAGAAAATAACACTATACGTCTGGCGATTTCCGAGAAGAAAGTCTACGTTTCATTGGAAAAAGCAAATTTGCATTATAGTATGTTCTATGTTCCCGGCACTCTAAGTGGAAGCACGCCTGTGCCGGTTCCCGTATATGAAGTCGGGCTGGAGGCGAAATCAAGATCATCAGGTCGCGAAGTCGTGAAAAATGGGAGCTATTTTGATCTTGAGCTCGGTTATGGCGTGCACGATTATGACAATTTGGCAAAAGACGAGAAAGACCCACTTTCAATTTACGGGGAAAAAAACATCCATGGGGAAAACCGGGGCAACAGAATTGAAGCCACAAAAGGTCTGAAATACGCTGATTACAAATTCAATGTAGGTGTTTCATCCGAGGAAGGTTATTTGACTTCCACCTACACCACTTCCATCGCCCCCAAAGCCGCCGGAGCCTCGTGCGCCGCAAAAGCAAAGGAATTCATTGACTCTGGTGGAGCAATTACTACTGCAAATATTCAAAACTTTTTTGACAATCAGGCTGTTGACGATTTAATAAAAATCCATTATGGCAGAATGTACCCAAGCCTTGAAACTTGGTATCCAAGCGGCGAAACTCCCAAAGTTTATGATTCCAAAGCCATGCTTGAAAAATACGAAGGCTCTCTCTCTGCAGGAAAGGTAAAATATGACCTTTATGTGACATTCTTGCAAAAGCTTTACGAGTCTCTTCCAGCTGGGGCAGACCGAGACGTAGTTCTCAAAGTGCAAGGCACCGGCTCTGACAAAAAAATCAGCGGTCTTTTATATGACGCAATGATTGACGAGCAGGGAATTTATCTTGACCGTTTCATGCGGGACCAAGCGGGGTATCAATTTACCGTTGGCAGAGTAATGCGACTTTTGGATTCGCTTTCTCTGCGCGTATTTGAAAGCGGTGCATATGCAAAAACCCGCCAAAATCTATGGGTCGGAATTCCTGGAACCGAAATTGGGCAAAATGGCGAGCTTGAAATGAAACTTGCTTATATTCCGGCGTATGGAAGCATGAATAATGGCTGGATGCGCGAATCCTCTTTTGGAGTCTCAACTCCATTGCCGGGCGTAAGCGGCACATATCTCAACTTACAAAATTCGGAAGCTTTTGCGCTTGAATTAATGTGGTCAACATTTCTTTATGCGTCGGAAGAAACTTCTCTCAAGGGAAGAGTGAAACTTTGGGGCATGGTGTCTTTGCCAAATACAGAGATCCTTCCAAACGATGCCGGTATAGTAAAATTTGCGGACAATTGCAAAAACTATTGGGACGGCTTCATGTCAGGAAATCTTACTTTTGACCAAGCCCGCGCCAAACTCAAAGACGAGCTTAAGTTGCTAAGGGAGGCAATCAAAAATTCATATTCTCAGGATAAGACAACCCTTGAAGCCATCGACAATCTAATTGGAAAAGAAGGGCAAACCACTTCGGGCCTTTTGTATGAGACTGAAGATGCCGGGCACGTTCAGACCGAGCGGACACTTCTTGCGCTTGTAAGGGGCAAGGACGAGTCCGAGCTCGGATGGATTTATGAGCATTACAACGGCGGAAAAACCGGAGCGTCTTATATAAGCGCTTCAACATTTGTGAACGAGCTTTCAGAATATTCCGGAGTGACAAGTTTTGCCAAGGCAATACCTGCCGGAAACTTTTCGCTTGAATTTGAGCTTGATGGAAAAATTTCCAAAAATATGCCGTATAACGTGACTCTCAAAACCTACCCGCTAACTCCATTTATTGTCAAGACTTTGATGGAATCTCTTGCATCCGATAGGAATTTGTTTGGCGGCATAAGTGCAAAAGACAAAGTCAAGGGGCTTTATGAAAGATATGGCGACATGCTTGAACCCAAATGGCCGCCGACAATTATTGATGCAAGCGTCGGATACAGTTTGCCGCTAATCAAAAATAATTTGTATGCCAATTTTGGCATCGCCGCAAATTTCAATGTTTTCTCAATAGATATGGAAGGGGCGTCAATCAATGCAGACCTGTCCACCCCCGGCTCAAATTTGAGATTTATTTATTCATTGGAAAAATCATTCTTCAAGGCAACGCCATATACTCCAATGATAGGTGCTGGATTGCAAGTATCCGTAAACGAGATCGCACACCATTTTGCAGATGTTAAGATTCCTTGGAATGCGGACATAAAAGGTGAAATTTTATACTCCCGCGATTTGCCGGAACACGACTTTTCACTGCCTCATATGGAAACTTTGGGCTGGCGCGCAATATTTAGTATGCCCGTAGTTCCCTTCGGAGAAGACAGAGCGGGTAAAAATGCGTATTTGTTCACTTCCGAGAGCATGCCCGCTTTCAAGGTGCAAATGCGCAAACTCTCTGCAAGCGAGCTTTCGGAAAATGAAATGAAGCGAATTGAAAATCTCAAGGACGGGCAAACATATGGGTTTGAGCTCGGAGGAGATTCCTTTGTCGTTAGAAGAAAAGGCGACACTCTGAATCTTTATGAGAAAAGAAAGGATTACGGCAAAAAGGCGGCTTACGGGCTTGATGATTGGAGAGTTCCAACTTCTAAACAATCCATTAGCCAATCTTATAGTGGGGATTACAAAGACTTTTTGCTCTCCAACCTGACCTCTGATGAGCAGAAGGAAGTTGAAAGTCTCCGAGTCCCGCTTGCAAACAATTCATATTACAACCCGCGCGCATCTGCAAGTAGTGGAAGCGAAAGCTGGCTAAATCTTGAGGAAATGGTAAACTATATGTTGGAAAAGCGCTCTCTTCTAAGCGCATTGTCTAACGAAGAGCGCGAATTTCTCAAAAACAGACAAATAAGTGGAACCTTCTGGTACTCGCATCCGCAAACCGGTGTGCAGGTTGATGTTGGCCAAATGGTTTCATACTTGCATAATACTAAATTCAACAACAATCTTTTGTCTCTGCTTTCTCCGCAAGAGCTTGAAGGCCTCAATTCAAGACGCTCAATGGTATCCTCAAATACAAATCCCCTGTTCTATTTTGAAAAAGAGAATGGCGGGTACGAAACACTCAATTTGCGCGATGCGATATTACGAACTGTTGAAACCAATATCAAAGAGCAAAAAACAAATGCACTAATCAGGCTTGCGCAAAGCGCGCCTGAATACGGGGGCTGATGGGCATGTTTGTTTTTCAATCATTCGCACCTTTAATCGTTGGCGCAGCTGTAACCTCCGAGGTTCAAAACTATTGGTGCAAATATATTTCTGAAGAATTGAAAAACAATTTGAAAAATAATCCAAAGGCATCTGTGCGTGAAATAGAATCAATGCTGGGCAGCCTTGAATTGAACGGTTTTAAAACATGGTTGCAAAAAAATACTCGCAACGCATCCCAACTCGGACGGGATGCCGCAAGCAATTACAACTCGCTTGAGAAAATAAAAAATTCAATAATCTCGTTGGGGGAGTATTCTGCAATCGGCGGAGTGCAAAAAAGTCCGGACGCGCAGGTGCAAAAGCTGTGCAATCTTTTGCAGTCCTGGCAAAATGTGCGCAAAAGCGGTGGGAGCACAGAAAAACTTGAGGAAGATCTTGCAGATGTTATTTCATCCAGGGACATGGACAAGCCAATCTCGGCACTTCTTCTTTCCGGATTTTTCGCAGGTTCCTCACTCGGGGCTAAAATAGATGATAAATATTTCGAAGCCGCAGCAGTTTATTTTTCGTCTGGTTTACCAAACCGCAAAAACAGCGATGCGTTCTTTGATTTCTTGTCATCCTGTCTTTATCATAATCAAACCGTAAGTGCAAATCTTAAGCTCTCTTTCTTTGAGCCCGCAGATTTGGCTCCAATGCGTGATGCAAAAGATTTCATCAATGTCCAATCCTGCTTGAGCCCATGGGCAAACGTGGCGTCGTTTTTAGAGCAGATGTCAAGAGGAAGGGCAAGATGGTTTATCTCCGATGCCTTTGACATTATAGCAGAAGACAAGACAAATTTTCAAAAAGGCTTGCGCGACGGGCTTGTAAAAGCAAAAGTAAATGGCGCAAAAGAGATGGCAAATTTCAACTATGATGACAAATTCCTTGAAGCAGGTCTTGTACCAAACTTGGATTACACCTCAAATTCGGGCGGAGTCTTAACCAGATTACTTTCAAATAAGAAATTTCAGGACTTTGTATTAAACGCAAAAGACCCTTCTGATCCGTCAATTAACTATTTTCAAGATGTTTTTTCTCTCGGATGGAATAAGGACAAATTACTGAACCTGCCGATAACCGATGAGCGCGCAATAAAATTTCGTTCATTGATGAACACTCTAAATGCAAAACAAAATCTTGATTTGACCTACGACCGGTTTGCAAACGCGTTTTTGAGCCAGATCGAGCGCTCAGATAAAAACGATATGGGAGCGCATACTGGCCCGGTGATATTCTCCCAATCCCAGCTTGATGCATGGCACAAGTATTTCTTTGAGTTTGACCAAATATTTTTGCCGAAAAATTCCAACAGCCTTGTGAATTTGTGCAACAACATCATACGCGAAGAATTCATATCTGATCAAAAAACAATAGACGAGCTAAAGGCATATGTCTCAAATCCGTCCGCGGGGATGAACGAGGAAACAAAACGTCAGGTTCGCGCTGCCATGATAAAAGGAATGGCAAGATTTGACTTATACTTTAGTGCATCCTCCGAATTTTTTGAGGGAGAATCAGAAATCTCAAGAAAAGTAAAACAAATATGTCAGCAGGCACAGCCCTTGCAATATATTCACAATTACACTCGCGACATTACATATGAAACAAATTCAAAATACAGTGAATTCATAAGCATAGATTACGGAGTGCATTCGCTTGAGAACTGCGATCCGAAAAAAGACAAATTCGTAATCTCAAGCGCAAACCGATTCTTCACAAGGATGTTTGACTTTTTCATAAACGAATACCGCGAGAAAAAAGGCGTGGTATTGCCACCAGAAGAGGCGTACAAAATCTCCAAATATGTAAACGACCCTCAAGTCGGCTATTATGCGCGAACCCTAAAAGTATTTTTCGGAAACGGGCTTGGCAATAATGGAAAATGGGACGAGAGCGCCCGCGTACAGGTGAGCTACGTTCGCGGAGACACGGAAACTCCCTCTTCAAGCATGACATTTAGTGAAGCATCCGGATATGTGCCATTCTTCAGGGTAAAGGAAGGCAGGCTAAAAGAAACGACTGATGAACTGCGCAAAGAGCGGTTCAGCGGCGGGGAAGACAAACAGGAAAACGAGGAAAATCTTGCCACAAAAGTTCTCAAATCTTATCGCAGAATCGCAATAGTAAGCTCCGGTGCAACCCGTTACATCCTCGAGCTTGAGGACCCCAATACCAAAACCTATTTTGACAAGACCAAATACCATATGAATTTTGATTATGGAATGCAGGGCGGGTTCATCAATCCGGAAACCGGCAACTTTTACAAGTCCGAAATAAGCTACATCATATCCGGAACAGGAAAACCACTGACAAAAACTCCGCCCCTTCTCTCAAAAGTGAATTTTGCATTCGGGGAAATATTTTGCAACGATTATGGCAATACTGTTCCTGTGGGAGAATACAATACTGGTGAGATATCTTTTGAGATAACCCTTCTCAAAGATGGAATCGAAAAATTCAGCCCAAGGAAATTTACTTCCATGATTTCGGATCCGGTCACATCAATTGCCTATGATGCAGGTGGGGTTGCGTCATATTCTTCAAAGTACGATATCTCGGTAATAAAAGAATGGGTCACTCGCGCAACTCTTCTTGGAAACGGTTGTGCAAGCGACAATAAGGGCTGGACAATTGCAGGACACGGAATGCCTGACTGGCCCCCATACCTTATAACTGCAAACATAAGCCGCGAAAATCCGATACAATTTTTCAATCCCGGAATAAATGTCAGCTTCCATCGCGAAGAGCACTATTCTATGGAGCTTGTGCACACCACAAATCCAAAAGTTGAGGCAAAAGTCCTGGGCTTTGAAGGTCCGGGCGGGCTGCGGGAACGTCATACCTTCAATCCACAACCAAAAAAATTATTCCTTAATCCAGACGGTAAGGTTCGTGAGGAAGGCTCCCTCAAAGACGGCTCAAAAATAATATTCAATGCCTCAGAGGGTCTTGTTTATGCAACCGCTTCTGGCGTTTCGCCTCCGGAATCGTTGTTTGATAAAATAGTTGAAGACGAAACAGGTTCGCCCTCAAACAAGATTCCAATTCCAAACGTGCCGTTTTTCGCATGCGTCTCATCCTATGAAAAAGTGGGCGACCGGCTCTTTTTCTATATTGGAGGAAGTGCCGAAAACCGTCAAAGCCTACAATTGCGCTCTGCGGACAAAAAATACAAAGACGGATTTAGATATTTTGATTCCGTTCCGACCTCTTCGGGCGAACCAACCCGCGAGTTTGAGCTATATGATTCAAAATCAAAAACCGTAGTCGGGTTCGCAAAAGTTGTATATCAAAAGGTTCCAGGCGAGAGCAAATACCCTTTTGACGAAGAATCCTCAAGTTATTCAATAGATCCATCTGCTGCCGTAAAAATACCTTCACTCCGATCTTTTGTCAAAACATTAAAAACCGATGCAGATAGCTTTGCCCACTTCCCGCAGAACTTTGAAGTCAGAAGTGATGGAAAGAGCATTCACAAATTTAGCATAACTCTTGATACAAACAGCGAGGAATACAAAGAGTTCGAAGCAAGTCTCATGGGCAAGTCCGAAGGAGCTACATCTGCGCCCGCAGACGCAAGCGACCCAAGGTTCGGCTCATGGATATTGCGGGTAAGCACAAGGTCGGAACCAATCATTTTGCACTTTGAAGAAAATTTCCAACGCGATGGGGTTTTGCACTTTTTCCTAATAGATTCGGAAGGCAAAAAACAATACGAAGGCACTTATAATGAATCAACAAAGGAAACAAAGATTATGAACGGACCGCACAATGACGGATTATTAAAAAAGCAATTTTCGTACAATTCAATATTGGGCGAAACTGGCTCATTTGACTGGCGCAGTATGGTGCCTGTCAGGTCTGCATAGGTGAATATATGATTTTTCAACTAAGAGCCATGAATTTTTCAGATTTCGCTTATGCTCAGCAGGATGGCCAACCAAAAAGTCGCAGCTCAAGTGAAAGCAAAAACGAGTCTGCCGCACTGTCATTGATTTACAAAAATGTAGTGGATATAGTCAAACGCCCGGCTACGGACGAATATGGTGAGGCTACAGAGCAAAACTTCTTCAGATTAAAATTGCCTCCAACCGGTCAGAACGCTGCGGTTTATTGGAAGGAGAAAATATCTCAGGCTCTATTGACCGCAGGCGATGATGCAAAAACCTGGAACACAATAAGAAAATTTTTGGAAGATGCATTCAATTCTTTCGGATCCGATATGCTTATTGCAGTTTCTCAAAATGGCAATGAGACTTCCGCGGGACTTAATAGACTAAATTTATTTAGCGCAATCAATGCTGTGGAGTTTGATATCCAGCGTTCAGTTGGCGGACTAAACCGCCCAGCAGATTTCGGGGTGTTTTCAGTAAGTAAAGGTAGTGCTTCTGCCGAGTGGGCGCAGGCAGGCAACGGAACCTGGCAAATGGGCGGAGCAACTTCGGTTCAAGTCGAAATTTCCCAACCGTCAAAGAGCACTCGTCCAATAGACATAACTGCGGCTGAGAAGAAACCTGTAGTGTTTGCTGATGACCTCACAAGTGTCAACTCCACCACCGAAACAAAAAAAACGCTTGCATCCACCTCTGCTTTTTCAGAGCTTGAAGAGCAGGCGGCAAGGCTTTCCGCATTTGCAAAAAAGCCATCAGACATGCCGCAAAAAGGGGCATCCCTCGAAATCGCATTCACAATTCTTGATTCATTTTTTGATTATGATTTAAGGCAGATAAAAAGCAAATTCGCGAAAGAGTCCGGTATGAGCAAAGCCGAGTTGACGGAATGTTGCAGAAAGATAATCAACTATGCATTGGAGGCGACGGCAAATTCCGCAGAGGACAGGCTTGACCTTCTTCAATCACTGGCGTTATTTTGCGACGACGCATCTTCATCTTACAAAACCCTTGTGGATGGGCAATGGGTAAAAACTTCCGACAAGTTCAGCAAGGAAATTCGCGCCGGGGCGCAGTATGCCGTTTCATATGTGCTTTTTGATTATGGCAAATACAGTGCGATAGAAGCTTATCACGAGCTTGCAAAAAAAGGTGCAGACCCGACAGTGCTTAGTGAGATGGAAACTGTTTTCCCAGGGGTTTCAAAAATGGACCCTTCGGACGCAACCAAATGGCTTGAAAACCGCAGGCTACAGCTTCCATTTTTAATCAACTTACTCTCCAATGCAGAGTCCCTTGAGGGTATGCCAAAAGCCGCAGATGCGGCAGTAAACGGGCTTAGCGGAATAACATGGTCTAAAGAGCGCCGAGATGGAATTCTTGCCGCCGACGCAATCTCATCTCTTGATGTTTCCAATTTGCACAAATCTGCAATCGCCAGCTCAGTGCTAAGTCGAGCTCGCAACAACTATCTTCCGATAGAAACCCGTGCCGCCTGTCTCTACTATGGAGCGTACAATTCAAACATCGCCGGCGCCTTTGACGGGGCTATGAAAGAGGATGCGCGCAATATCAAAAAGGTCGCCGAATCCGATTTTGACTTTATGCTCGCAATGCTTGTTTCTGCTTCAGGAGTAGAGCGGTCCACTTACGGAATCGACCAGACAATCAACCCCATCAACGAGGAAGTTTTTGGTTTGTATTTAAATAAAATCAAATCCTATACGTCCGCTCATAAATCCGACTCCTCATTTAACGAGCCGGTAAAAATCGGTGGGAAGCCGAAATATATCATTGAGCAGACCAGCCAGAACGGGCAAGTAGAGCAAGTCCCAGTGAGCGCCTGCTTGAGTGCAATGCAACTTATCAAGACATTAAATGACAATTTCACCCAACGTATAAGGGACAGCCCCATATGGGATAAGATGAATGAAACTTATCTTGAGCTTGAAAAAGTGCACCTGAATCATTAGCTGATTTTTTTAGCATTTTCTTCTCTGCCAATACGTTTTGCTCAAGGGCATATATTTAAAGTATAACTTGGTTTGTTCTCTTGGGTGTGATAAATGCCGGCGTACATGTTTGCGGATCTTCAAAGAAATAAATCAGATAAAGAGAGCCTCATTTCAGATTATGTGCAAATTCTTAACAACAACTCATTGAACTTGGACGAGCGGCTTGCCGCTCTCAAGCCTCTGTGCTCGGATTTAAAAAAATCAACCAATGCTTCAGAGATAAATTCCGGTCTTTTTGGGCTTTTGGTTTTTTATAATGAAAATAAAAATTCCATAAGTAATGTGGATGCAAACAGGATATCCGACGCAATCAAGAACTCAAAGTCTTTCGGATTAATGTCATATATAGACAAGCAGGACATCTCACAAAAACAAAAGGGAGTTCTAAAAGATTTGGCGCAAGAGTTGCTCACCTCAACACCACAAACCGCAATCCCTGGAATAGTACCAAAATCCAACCCACCATTAACCTCTGGTGGTTTGAGCAAACGTGGGGCGAAAGACTCCGAGAAACGTACAAATGTCAATGCTAAAGATTTCCACGACAGGCCGTTTTTCACTCCTGATTTCACGACTTTGAAAATAAATGATTTCAAGTACGACCCGGCGGTAATAAAGTTCGGGGACAATTTGGCGCTTGATGTTTTTTATGGCAGTCCCGGATACGAAACTCTCTCAAAAAAACTCGGCTTTGACCTGTCTTCAAAAGAGGGAGAGCGCAAGGCAATCAACTATTTCGCATCAAAATTTGAGTTGTTAAAGCAATACTATGATTTTTATAAAAAAGGAAAAGCGCTTGGATTCAGCAATGTGGAAGATATCAATCCAACCGAAGTTAAGGAAACCTGTGCAACAATATTGCAAATAGCAAGAACCGGCTCATTCACTTCTGATGAGGTAAATATGCTAAAATCCAGCGATATTGTAGGTTTCATAAAATCATATTCCTCCCGAAGCGATGACGATTTCTCGGCATGGCTTAGAACTGAAGGAAAGCTGAATCTTGCTCTTGAGAGCAAAGTGCTTATCGGTTCAGTAACGGCTGTAATTCCTACTAAAAAATGGGGCACCGATTTTATTTTCGGCTCGCGAGTGGATGTTTTTTCAAAAGAAACAAAAGACGTTTTTTCACTTTCCGACGAATCTCTCACTGATGTTTATAGCAATATATCTATGGATTCCCCAAAAAGTTTTGTCCCGCACGGAATAGTCGGCGTAATGGTTAGCAGTAAGGGAGCGCTGGAGGCTCTTTTCGGCTTTGGTTCCGATGCCGAATACAGCCTGCGCTGGGGCACTCGTTCAAAATATTCCGGCAAGCCGATAGGAGACATAAAATTCATGGGAGGTTATCTTGATTACAATGTGGAAGCTTCAATGAAAACCGAGGGCGCGGAAGATAAAATAACTGTAAACTTTCTAAGCGGTCAAAAATCAATGTCAAATGGAAGTTCCACCAATTTCGGAATAACTGCAGGTGCCGACTACGATGCGGAGCTAGGAAAAATAAAACTAGGTGGAGTGCAATTTGCAGACTGTACTGGGGTTCTTTTCAACATGAATCTCGGGTACTCAAACCAGAGCGGAATGAGTGCGGGTTCACGCTTGGGTCTGGTATTATTCCCCACGCGCGCTCTCGGCTTGCAGGCATCTGTGGGTGCCCAACTTAGCGACTTCAAGCTAAAGGAAATAAACGGGAATCTAGGAGCGACATTCAGCTTGAACGATGGCGCATCATTTTCACTGAATTTGGGTGCAGTACAAAGGCTCTTGGAATATTCCGCCTCCAAAAATGAATTTATCAATGCAAATAATCCAAAGCCGGAATTTAGGGGAGATGTCCGAATTTCAATACCTGCAAACCAAATACCTCTTCTAAAAGAAATTGTTGAATAGGTGAATGAATGACGAAACTCAAATTATCCCTGTTTGTATTGCTTGCATTTTTTGCGCCAATAATATACTCATCCCAAACTTTGGACTATCCTTCACAGCTCAATTTTTTCAGCGCAGGGCACGGGTTTGAAACTGACGGTTCCTTTACATTGGTTTCAAGATTTTCAACCAGCTCATCCGGAGCTCCATCTCAAATTTTCATTCCAAGAGAAACCGCTATAGACCGGTCCGACTTGCCAGTTGAAATCTATATGTGCCCCGGCAATCTTATGCCAAGCACGACTCCATCCGGAACTTTTTACAAAACATCCTTTAGCGGCGATTCGTTTTACATCCTTCCAAATAAGCGCACAAACTTCGTATGTTTCAAGTCCGCCGATTATGACATTTGCATAAAAGAGTCGTATCCATGGCCCGCCGACCAGCTCGGAAAGGGCACGCAGATCCAATGGTCCACTTCTCCCTCTCCGACAATTCTTGACAAGATGAAGGCGGATTCAAATTTCAAGGCAACTGTAGACCCTCAAGAGGCTCTGTACAATGAATTGTGTACAAACGCAAACGTGAACGTTGATTATTATCCCGCACTGGCCGAAGAGTTTTATCCAGACAACGAAGGCAAAGCAGGAGTCGCATGCTCCGGCTCGGAAAAAGTTTATGTGAAATCAGGCTCATCAACCACCCCGCTTGTCCGTGCGGACGGGAAATCTTCTCCCGCGCCAATAAATTCAAATTCTTGCAATCCACCATCTTCGCAAAATTGGCAGAGCTATTCTTTTGCAGACAATAAACAGGACACCATTACTCTTGGAAGCATAACATACAAAGGGCAAAACTACGAAGTGCTCTCCGAATTGGACACTGGCACATTGGTATGCCATGGGGCAATACAAATCCTTCCCTACAAAGGGGACAAATATGATGCCAAATATCTGTATCTAAGTGGAGGGGCATCTCCTACTTCGCAATCGGCATCAAAATATGTCGTTCATGTTGTGGAGCCCGGCACCTGCAATCTCCCAGTAATCTCATTTTCTCCAAACCCGCTTACTGGAGTCTCTCCAAACGGACAGTACACAATAAATGTGGACATAAAAAATCCCTACCTTCTCTTTGACATGGACATAACCGGAGTTAGGATGTCGCCTTACTCTCCAGTGAATGGCTGGAGCGCAAAAATTGATTCCCTTCCAATAAAAATAGAATCGGACAAAACCGTTAGCGTGCCCGTGGTTCTTACCTCTCCGGCGCAACTCACTTCCCTTGATGATGTGTGCTTTAACATCTCATACACTTCATCGGTTCCATTCTGTGACGGAAAGAAATGCACAAACTCTTCCCTTGTTTGCGTAAAGCTTGACCTGACCCCAAGCTGTAAAATATTTTCCCTCACTGTCCCTCCAATAAAAACCGGAGACAGCACGATTCTAAACACCACTTGCTATGAAGATGGATATGTTTTTCCCTGCGAGCCGATTGAATGGGTTGCGTCCGGATTTGAAGATAAGAGTGGCAATCAAAACATAAGCTTTTTTGCACTCGGGGCGCAGGATTACATTCCCCAAAATGTCCCTGCACTTGATTCAAAATTTATTATAGTTCCCCCTTACACGACTCCGCCATACACTTATCCGGCACAACCGGCAGAGCGAAAATTCTTTACTGCAAACCCGGCACCATGGGGGATGCTTTGGACATATGATTGGCACGACAAGCCATCAATTACTCCGGAAGCTCCGAACGGCAAAATAAGCGCGAGCGGAACAAACTCGCAGAAAAAAAGTTTCACATGCGAATTTGACATAAACGCCGCCAAAGCGGATTTGCCAGACTTTACACCCGATGTAATAATCACGCCTTCCGGAGATCCTTTGCGCGGAACACAGCAATATTTGATAACTTATTCGGCATTTAACAAAGGCCTTGGTGCATCACCGAGCGGCAGTGATGTTGAAAACGTTTTAAGGGATTCAAAGAATGCAATCGCGAGCAAAACAGTATTTAGCGAATCTGTAGCTCCATTGAAAAAGAGCAAAGCAGGCACATACACTTTCCAGTGCCCGTTCCCCGGGTTCTTCAAATTCTTCATAAGCGTTGACGACAAGGGCGTAATTGATGAAGAAAAAGAGGACAACAATAAGGGCACAATAGATTTGCGCTGTGACGGACTATATTATTGCCCGGACTTGGTGTAAATTTTTTCCTGCAATTTTTGGATTAGGTTTATATTGTGCAATTGCATTCCACTCTCATGTCAAAGCTTCCTAATCTCAAGGATTTGGATCTGTCTTTTCTAAAAAAAGGGCAAACGCCTGCTCAGAAAGCGGCAGCAGAGCCTGATAGCGAGCTTGAAGAGCTTAAGAAAAAAATGCAGGTTCAGAAAATGCAGCTTGAGCTCATGTACATGATAATTGAGCGCTACAAAAAATTCATAGAAGATGGCGAATCCAAATCAATATCCGACCTTCGCACATTGGTGCGCCCGATGGATTCAGTAATTACCGAAGTGAAAATCGGCATTGAAGACCAGTTCCATCCATATGTATATGATTCAAACTTTCTTCTTGCGACACAGCGCGCAATGGATTTGGTATTCTCATGGAAAAAGGTAAAATTGCCTGTAAGCTTTTGGATGGGCTTTGAAGACATGGTTCATCTAAAGGCGGCGGACGATATTGACCGCGCGATATTTCTCTGTTCGCTTTTTCGCGCCCTCGGCTCCGATTCCGCAAAAGTGGTTATAGGCAAAGACCGCGCGGCATGGACATTTTTCACATTCGGGGAAAAAGACTATGTTGTAAATATCGGAGACCGTACAATGAGTGCATATCCAAATGGCGGGGACGGAATAAAGCTGTTTATGAGAACTGCGCTTTATTCGTTTAATGACAAGGACTATTCCGATTTGAGCGAAGGACAATAATTGTACTTAAAAAGTCAATTCCTGCACGATTATCTGTGAGTAATAATTGCTTTCGGAAAAATCCAATTCTTCCCTACAAACGATTATATCATTAGGCTCCCATATACTCATGGTAATTGTATGCCTCCGCGATATTTGGACCAGCGCGTCAAATGGATATGGTTTGCCCCGACCCTTGTCGCCCTTCTAATTATATGGCTGATTGCAAGCCTATTCGCATTTATCGGCATGGGTTCGGATGAATTTGTTTTTGGAATGAGCAAACCGGCATTTACATTTGCGTTATTTCTCTTTCTATTCATCTTCTTTGGTGTGCCCGCGTATATTTACAATCATATTGAATATGTGTCGTTCACTTTCGAGCTTTCCGAGCGCGAGTTTATCATACGCCAAGGAGTTCTTACAAGAAATACGACCGTTATTCCTTACAACCGGATACAAAATATCAATACGCAAAGAACCCTTTTGGAACGGGCATTGGGACTTGCTTCATTGCAAATAGAAACTGCAGGTACAAATCCAAACGCGTCTGAAGGATTTCTCCCCGGAGTATCAAACAAGGATGCTCTTGTAAACGAAATAATGGCCCGGGTTGAGCGGGTGAAAAAGGGCATATCAAACGAGGAGTCAAATTCAGCCAAAACCGAGCGGGAGCTCTTAGCCGATATGCTTAAAGAACTTTCCCAGATAAATCATAACTTGCAACAATTAGCCTCACCAGGGGCAAGCATCCCGCACGTTCCTTTAAAACGGGCGTCATGGAAGCATATTTCGCCGGATCATACCGGACTTTCTGATAAAAAATAGGTGAACATTTATGCCTGAACTTACAAAATATGAAAAAGCAAGAATAATCGGGGCACGCTCATTACAGCTCTCCTCCGGCGCACCGCCTCTTATTGAAGTGAATGAAAATGATTCTTCAATGCGTGTTGCAGAACGAGAGCTTGAAACAGGCGTAATTCCATTGGTTGTAATACGCTAAATTTTTTTATCAATATTTCTCTTTTATAATTTTTTTTGTGCAATTTATTTCTTCGGTTTATTCATCAATTTCTACTCACTTACGAATTTCTTGTGCAAACTCATGTGTCACCCGTATTATTCACAGTGCGCTCCCATCTCTGCAACACAAAATTTGTAAGATGAAATTTTTCCTTTTTTCAGCGCATCTATTACCTTTTCAACTTTTTCATCCGCCACAAATGCAATTGCCGCCCCGCCTTTTCCACCAGCGCCAGATAGCTTTGCCGCATCTGCTCCGGAGTCCAATGAAATTTTTATGGACTTTTCAATTTCAGGGGAGGAAACATTTGCATTTTGCAGTAGCTTATGGTTTTGGTTCATGCATTTTGCAAGAAGATTCGCGTCTTTTTTTAGCAGGGCTTTTTTTGCGTCCGAATAAATCTCCTCATATTCATAGACGATTTTCTTTCTCTCTTTCTCTTCAAGCTCGGCAGGCATTTTTTTCACTCCTTTCTCTTTTGCAAAAAGCTCCACCTGCTCTTTTGTGCTTGCTTTCTGCCCATTTTTGCCGGCGCTGTCAATTAAAATAAACGTGTATCCGTCAATTTGTGAATCTGTAATCCTCTCTATTCGTGCTCCGGCATTTTTTGAGCCCTGCAAATTATTCTGCGCATTTTTTTCTTCATTGGAACTTGAAAATATTTTTTTGAATTCAACTACTCCGCCCATGCTTACTGCCGCGGCGTCAATTCCCGACGCCCTTCCATGAGCCGCATCATCCGCGGCTTGCACGTCTTCAAATATGTCTTTTTGAGAAGCGCTCTTTCTCACCAATGTTCTTACTCCGCAAGAGAATGCGGCTGAAATAGATGCGGAATTTCCAACTCCTTTTATCGGCCAGCACTTTTCCAATCTCACATTCACATCCATTTTTTCAAGCGCGGGCGTTTGCAAAAGAAGCCTTTTGTACACCGCCTCTATCGGATGCGTTATGTTTTGTTTTTTAATGCATTCATCCGCCCCAATCTCAAGCGAGCTTTGGGAAATAGTTGATTTGTAAAAAAGAGCACCTGCCTCGTTTTTGGCCTGCACTCCAACTCTCATCTGATTATTTGGCTCTATGGCAAGCACTATCCCGCCTGCGCCGTACACTACATAATGTTCGCCAAATAATATTGCCTTGGCAGGTGAATAGCATTCCATTTCCATGTATGGATTTAAGCTCTGGTTTTTTTAAACCCAAACCGCCGATATGCTTCTATGGAAAAATTGGAAATTCTCACAATCTCATTTATCGCAATCCTATTTTTGGCTGTTCTTGTATGGATGATGTACAAAGAAGGAAGCAAAGCCTCCTGGCAGGCGACAAGCAGGCAGACCCGCGAGCAGAGGGACAAGAATGAAAAGCAAAAATAATATTGAAGGCAATTTTATACCTAAAAAAGAAAAAGGGCTTTTTGATAATTTTGCGTTTTTTTCAATTATTTTTTTGGCGCTCTTTGCAATATTTGTAATTCTCTTTGTGCAAAATTCCCCTTCCCCAAGTTGGCAATGGGGGGCGGAAGCCCCTCCAATTGCAAAAACGTCCGAATTCAATTTACGCGCGGGGGATTTTCTGCAATATGATCTTTGGATAAAAAATGCAAGCGGCGGGAAAATAATTATCCGTGCAATTGCAAACAAAAATTGCAGTGGAGTGGTGCTTGCAGACCAAATTCTTTCACAAAGATATTATTCAAGCATGCAAAACGCCTATGAAAACACAAATGGTGCATACGCAATTTGTATAGGCAAAGACGGTTTTGAAAGAAATAAGTTTGGAAATAAAATCGGAAGTGTAATCGGGTTTGAAAATGCAAGCTGGCCTTACTATGCGCCATGGATGCTTTCTTTGAAAGAAAATTTTTCGCTTAATGCCAATCAAACACTCACAATAATCCCCTCTAATCAGGTGCAAAAATTTCCTCTAAAAATAGAAGTGTTAAACAAAACCAAAATCCTTGGGCGTGATGCGTTTTATGTGCAAATAACATCTTATGAAATCAGCTCCGATTATTTTCCTTCCGCATCCGGCAATTCCACAATAAAAAGCATCCGTGCATATATAGATGATCAGTATCGAGTATTACTTTCATGGGAAAGCGCCGGCACAAAAGTGGAACTTTCCAATGCCTCGTTTTTGCCAGAACAATGATTTATGTCGTTAGATATGTTTATATATGAAAAAAGAGAAATAGAATTGAGCTTTTTATGCGAACGATTAAAGTGTCAGAATATCCACTCGACACATCTGAAAAGTCCAAGCGTTTTTGCCACCCCAAGCGCAAAATACATTATAGTCGAGACGAGGTACGATTGGTGAATCTTCTTTTGAGCGAGCCGTTAATCAAACGAGGTACGAGCTATTCGCAATGCAGATATGAAATTAATAGAATGGAATCTGAACTTATTGATGACTGGAAAGATGCTCCAAAATATCAGCAAGACGCCCTCAAACTTTCTATAATGTTGAAGAAAAGTGACCATCCTCTCAATGGAAAAAAATCCAACAAGATCTCATGGCGGGTAGATGAAACCCCACGGCTTGCGCATTTTATCGAGCCTGCATACCGATTAAGCATGTTGCATGCAGACCTTGATGAGGTTATCTCAACTTTGCATCACGATGATATTGAGGACGGTCTCAAGAATGTAAATGAAATCCGCAACGCCCTAAGAAAAGGCGCGCGGAGCGATGTACCAACCCAAATTCTTTCCGAGTGCGTTGTCTGGCACGTCAAAGCCCTGTCTAATACCTACAAAACTCCACGTGTGCGGGCGCAAATAAACAGCCCATCCGACATCTATTCTCCCAAAGTATTGAGCTATCTAAATGGACGGCTATCTGCGGAGGACATGTATCTGCGCGATATCAACTCGCTTCCTCTCGCCGGGCCGCGTGTCGTAAAAATAACTGGAGACCGGCTTCACAATGTGCAGTCTAATTTGGATCCAAAAAAATACCTTGACTTGATTGTGCATTCCTACATAAAGGCTTTCAGAAGCCTTAATTGGGCGAAAAAATATCATTATGCAACCGGCTATTATACGCTTGAGGCGATAAAGTTGGGGCTTGAAAGAATAGTCAATGTTTTCGGGGAAGATGCAATAAAGTTATTTTCTATTCCAAAAAAAGGGGATGCACGCTTTCCAAAAGGCACGGATGTAAAATTCCCCTTGGATATTTTTTCGGCATATGACTATCACAAATATAACAAATCCTTTGAGCAGGACGAGCACGATTTCAATATGGTTGAACTGGCAGGCATTCGCTCCGAACTCAGCATAGACACCATGAGAAAGCTACCGTATATGGGTACGAAAGTAGCGGTTATTTTTGCGCCCGGCAAATTGTATTATTCACGGGTTGATGAGCATCCAATTGAAGTGCAATTGCCAAGGCGGCTTCCTTCGGATGAGCAATCAAACTGGCTATCTTTGGATCCAGCGTCTGAACAAGGCTGGACTCAATTAAGAAGTGAAGATGTAGTCAAAGAATTTCAGAAAGGAATTGATGCCTACAAGCTTCCCTTTATTGTGGAATTAGTGCCAAGCATACTGCCCGGAAAAATGGGTATGGATTCGATAATGCTAAGCCTCAAATTCTGCGGGGGGGATTCATTTAGCGGTTATCTTGAGAAAGATGGTTCAGGCCTGGCAGCGCAAAAAAAATATGTGTCAATAATATACGACCTCTCCGATCTTTTGCGCGATTTTTTGGAAAATAGCTTCAAAGCAAAACCTCGCGGCATGCTGTTCTTGCAGGACAATGTGATGCCTCCGCAAGATAGTTATGAGCAAATATCAAACAAACTTTTCAAAAACCAGAAACCTATCCAGGATAGCCTTTTTGATTAAATTCCAATTTTTTTTCTAAAAAGCCGCAGTGTTATTTTTTAGTATTCGCATTCTCAAAACTTTCTTCTTCTGCAAAATGCATCTTCGCGCAAATGATAATTATCGCAGGCCCCTCTTTCTCATTTTTCAAATTTTTATAATCCCTAATTTCCCCGGCCCAAACCTTTTCATCTTCCCATCCAACATGCCAAAGAACAAAAATCTTTGAATCGGGCAGGATGATTTTTTCTTTTATCTCTCCTGCAACAATCTTTTTCTCCTGTGCGCGATTCAATACTTCAAGCGCCTGCGAAGGTTTCATCGGACCCATCTGCACGTCAATATCCAGAAGGCATAATGTATGTGCGTCAATTTTTTTATTGGCGCAAATCACATCCAAAAACGAAGTCGGCTCAAAGTTTTTTCTCCAATAAGTGATAGTTGCGGTTTTTCCAAATTTATAATTTTGCAATCCTGCCGCTCCCGGAGCGGCGGAAAAAATTGAGGATGCATGAAGCACTTTTGCATCTATCTTATTTTTTTTAGCCGCCTGCAAAAGCGAACTGTGGGTCGTGGCGCTCATCGGGTCTCCGGGCACAAGAAAAGCAACAAATTTGTCATCATTTTCAAACGCGTCAATAATCTTCTTCTCTCCCTCAACCTCCTCTCTTGCAAGGAGTTCAATCTTTTTTCCAATAATTTTTTCAAGCCGATTAAGCGTTTTATCCTTCATCAGATTTGTATAATTTTCAGCAAACACTTTATCGCATTTTTTCAGTGTCTCAATTGAGCGCGAAGACAAATCCAGCTCATCGCATAGCCCCATGCCAATTAGATAAAGCGTGTTTTTCATATCGGAAATTAGGTTTGCGAATAAATTTAACTCTGCCACCCCCCTATTCTTTAGTGGACATTCTCAAGCTTGCAAAAGAAGACAGCAAAAAAATCAGCCCGACAAAACCAAGAAGCGAACTAAACGAGCTGTGCCCAAATTGCAGGCAAAACGGGCGGGTGTATTGCCCGCACAAGCCCCTTTTGGCAATCAAGGCGGCAAACGCGCAAAAATTCGACAAGACGGAATTTTTCGGACCGTCCCCCCCAAATCTATTCGTGGGGCATTTCTCATATCCTCAAATTACATGGGGTCCGACGGTCGGATTGGCAGAAAATGTTCCTGACAATCCAAAGGATTGGTATGGCTGGGATTTTGACAAAATAGTTTATGCGCGAAGCATGCAAATTCGCGGGCAAGTTTCCTCTTCTGTTCACATAGCAAAAAGCCCCGGCTTTGCACGGGCGCCGTCTCTTTCGCGCATTGTACTAGACTCTCAAGAGTCTGCAATGTCGATTAATCCTGTTGATTTGGAAACCCATTTTTCCAAAAAGCCGACATTAAATGTTTCATTTCATCAAATAAACCAGCCGACGGGTCCGTCTGCCCCACTTCTAAAAATGAGAGTTGCGGACAATCCTAAAATTCCCTCAAAGGTGGATGAGCTTGTGTCTGAAGGGGTGCGCGCGAATGCGGCGATGGCGGAACTTCTTTTTGAGGGGTTTGACGAGCACTATCTCACCCGGCTTTTGACCGCCGGTGTTTTGGGGCAAAAAGATGCGCGGCGCTTCGTTCCGACAAAATGGGGCATCACTGCGGTTGATGACACAATTGCAAAAGAGCACATGAAAAAAATAAGAGAAATGCCCCAAATAAACGAGTTCATGCTTTTCTCAAACGAATATCTTGCGAACCGATTTTTCATTCTTCTTCTTCCCGGTGCATGGGAATATGAAAATTTTGAGAGCTGGTGCGGGGCGAATTCCTCTGCTACAAGCTGTGAATATGAAGGCTATTTCGGGCGCAGTGATTATGCCCAAAAGCAAGGAGGCGGATATTATGCGGCTCGCTTGTCTGTGTGTGAAGCGCTCGCAACCAAAATAAAAAAGCAGGCACGGGTGGTACTGATTCGCGAGATAATGCCTGAGTATGATTTGCCTGTGGGAGTTTGGGAAATCCGCGAGAATGTTCGTCATGCCTTCCTAAACAACGGGCAAAAATTTTCAAATCAACAAGAGCTTATGAGTGAGCTTTCAAAAAAACTCAAACTGCCCCTCTCAACCTATATTTGCAAAAGCTCTGTTCTGCGACAACGCAAGCTTACCGACTACTAATTATTTTTGCCCAATTGCAAAGCAATAATAATCTCACATTCGTCAGTTGCGCATGAATTTTATTGATCGTGCTTCACAACAGCGGCGTTGGAGCCAAGTTATTGACTTAATCGCAATCCTATTTTTCCTCATTATAATTATCAGCCCTGTCTTTTTCATCTTCACCGGACTGGGCAATTTTGTTTTTTCCATACAGATGCAAGATGCACTCGTTGTTTCATTTAGCATAGCCATTCTTGTGACCATAATTGATTTGCTTTTTGGAATTCCGCTTGCATGGCTTTTGGCAAGAAAACAATTTCCTCTCAAGCGCGTGGTTGATACTCTTGTGGATTTGCCATTGGTTATTCCAACAAGCGCGCTGGGTCTTTCAATCGCGCTTTTTTGGGGCACATCCGGCATCGGATTTTTGGCGCCTGGCTTTTTGATGATTGTGCTTTTGCATATCACATTCACATTTCCTTATGTAGTTCGCACGACTCAAGCGGCAATTTTGGGAATTGACGGCGATCTTGGGCGCGCCGCTTCAACCCTTGGCGCTTCTCCGCTCCTTTCTTTTCGCACAATCTGGCTCCCTCTTTTTCGTGCCGGCGCAATATCGGGCGCACTGCTCGCATTCACCCGTTCTCTGGGTGAAACCGGCGCAACTCTCATAGTTGCCGGAGCGGTTCAAACAGTCCCGATTCTCACAGTTTATTACAAAAATTCAATTCCTACAAACATGGATGCCGCAATTTCGCTCTCCGCGATATTTCTGATAATATCTGTATTTATCTTCATGGTTGCGCACAGCCAACTTGTCCCTGCCAGCCTTCGCATGCGTAAAGTGAATGCGCAGGCGGAAAAACGGCTTAGTCAATTAGGCGTGTTTTCCGATGCCGCCAGCGTGCTGTTTTTGTTTTTGCTCGTTCTACTGCCCTCGTTTTATTTCCTGCGGTTCATGGGCTTTGATTTTGGCATAACATCTTTGCTTACCGATTCCATTCTAATCTCTTTTCTTGTAGCCGGCGCCGCGACACTTCTTTCGCTCGTGTTTGGAATTCCTCTCGCACTTTACATCGCTTCAAAACAAAAATTAAGCAACATAATGAAACTTCTAAACGACATGGGCATGATTATGCCAACCGTTACAATAGGCTTGTCGCTTTCTCTTTTTTGGGCGGGCAGGGCTCCGGATGCAATAATTCTCGTGCTTGCCCACACGGCGATAATTTTCCCGTATTTTGTGGGGTCTGTAAGCGAAGTGCTTTCCGAGCTTGATGAAAATCTTGTGCAGGTTGCCCGCTCTTTGGGCGCATCTCCATTTTATGCATTTCACACTGTTATTCTTCCGCTTGCAAAGCCGAGCATAATCGCGGGTATTGTAGTCGCGTTCATGCGCAGTGTGAGTGAGACTGGCGGCACACTGGCAGTATCAAGCAAGATTCAGACAGTTCCGCTTCTCATAGTAAATTTGAGCAAAGCCGGCGATTCGGCGCAGGCCGCTTTTTCCGCCGCAGTTCTTGTGGCGCTCGCATTGGTTTTTGTGTTAGCTCTTAGATGGAATCAACAAAAGAAATGGTGATATTATGCCCTCAATTCATGCAAGCAATGTATCCAAATATTATGGCTCGGTCAAGGCATTGCACAATGTTGATTTGAAAATTTCCGATGGCGAGTACGTGGTTCTGCTCGGACCTTCCGGTTGCGGCAAAACCACGCTTTTGAAAATAATCGCGGGCATTGTTGTGCCAAGTTCGGGAACAATATCAATCGCGGGCAAAGATGTGACAACTTTTTATCCAGAAGACCGCGGGATAGGTTTTGTATTTCAAAACTATGCTCTTTTCATGCACATGAATGCCCTTGACAACGCGGCTTACGGTCTGCTTGCCCGGGGGGAAAATGTGCAAAAGGCGCATCGCATTGCAACCGAAATGTTGCAAATGGTGCATCTGTCCGAGCGTGCGGATGCAATGCCAAAAGAGTTTTCAGGAGGAATGCAGCAGCGGCTTGCAATCGCGCGCGCAATGGCAACTGGCTCCAAGGTGATATTTTTGGATGAGCCGACAAATGCTCTTGACGCCCACATTCGCTCCGAATTGCGCGTGGAACTTAGGCGCATGGCTAAAAGTCTCAAACTCACCGCGATTCATGTCACTCACGACCAAGAGGAGGCGATGGCATTAGCTGATAAAATCGTCATAATGCGCAAGGGAAAAATATTGCAAATCGGCTCTCCAAAAGAAGTGTACGATCATCCTATCAACCCGTTCGTGGCCAGCTTTTTGGGAGAAGCAAATTTCATGCGTGTAAAATTTGAAGACGGAAAAACCAATCTTTTGGGGCACGTCATCAAGTCGGATCTTAATGGAAATTATATTGCCTGTCTCCGACCCGAAGCACTGCATCTTGGAACAAAGGGTACCCGAATAAAAGTCATTAATTGCCGCCCGTTTGGTCCATTTTTCAAATATGATGTGGACTTCAACGGACTGCAACTCTCTGTTCGCTCAACTCACGATGAAAGCAGTCAAGAGCATATCACATTCGAACCATCTGACGTAATATACTTCAAGGAGCCCGAAGAAGGGCTTGAAAAATCGCTCTTGAGCAATTAACATCTTTTTCATTTCTATGGACATTTATATACAGAAACCACGTGTATACCTTTAGTACAAATTCAATTCGTGGTGTGTGAGAAATATGAAAACAGCTTCTATGTCTGGTGCAAAACGGTTTTTGATATTCGCCCTTTCAAGTGCGGTAATTCTGATAGGCGCATCCTCTCCATTTGCCAACAAGCTTCTTGATTCTGCAAGCAAGCGGCAAACTCAGCCTCCTGCAAAAGTGCAGCAAATGAGTCCGGATTCACTGAACAAATTCAAGAGTGTGAATTCGCAATTTCTCATAAGCCTTGAGCCAAAGAGCGCATTTCCAATTTATGCTTTATCCAACCCAACAACTCCGTTCGGATTTGTAAAAGACAATTTGCAAACAAAAAATGTGTTCGTTCAACAGCACCAAATGCTTTCAAGCGCGATTGGCCTTCCCAAGGTCGCTATTGAAAGCACGTCCAACAACTCGGCAATCGAAGTCGTGGGCAAAAACACATATCGCGTTTTGTACCGTGCAGTAGCAAAAGAGGCATACTCAGGTGGAATATCCTCAGTAATAAAATATGTGAACACCAATCTTAATCTCGGCAAGGTGGTTGGTGTAAAATCCATACTTGCAAGTTCCAAGCTCTCTCTTGGAAAGCGCGGAAACAAGATTTCAGATTATAATAAATGGAACCGCAAAGACTTAGTCAAACACGGCTATGTCTATGTGAAATTTGTGAATGAGGCGACCACTCAAACACAAAAAGTTGCAGCGAAGAAAGTGCAAACGCAAGCACAGGCACCTGTTCAAAAGCTTGAGAAACAGGCACCCCTGAAAAAATTGGAGAAAGTGCGAACCGTTACTTCCGTCAAAAAGTCGGATGCAAAAAAGCAAGCACCCGTGCAAAAACATGCCGTGAAAAAGCTGAAAATAAAAAAGTTAATTTACGAGCAAAACATACCTGTGCAAAAGCTTGTTCCAAAGAAGGGCGAGCCGATTGACACCTCTGCACCCGAAGATGGAATCGTGGGCAAGCCATATATGCCAACTTCAACACCAATAAAGGCGGATACAATCATTCTTGACAGGAATGATTTCTATCCGGCACCCCCCTCAAATCAAAATGCAAAACAAAAGCGTGATGTTGAAGAGCAGGGAATGATATTTGGCAACAAGGCAAAAACAGACAAAGACAATTCGCTCAGATACATAAACAAAGATTACAACTCCGCCAAATAAATTTGAGCATTTTTTTATCTTACCCCATTTCCCTTCTTCTTTATTTTTTCATTTTTTTCAACTGCGGCAAACGCTTATTAAGCGGGCAAATCCTATTCCTTCAAGGTGATATTGATGATTGAACTCATAGTTTTGGGTGCCATTGTGTTGGTAGCCCTTATTCTTATGTTCATGTACAATGGGCTTGTTTCACTGCGTGCCCGTGTGGACAATGCATGGGCGCAAATAGACGTCCAGCTTACAAAACGTTTTGACCTCGTGCCAAACCTTGTTGAGACCGTGAAAGGCTATGCAAAGCATGAGAAAGACCTTTTTGAAAATGTCACCAAAGCAAGGGCGCAAATGGCAAATGCCGGAAGCGTGCAGGAAAAGGCAAAAGCGGACAATGCTCTTTCAGGAGCCCTCAAATCCCTTTTTGCAGTTGCGGAAAACTACCCACAGCTTCGTGCAAACGAGAACTTCAAACTCTTGCAGGAACAGCTTGATGGAATAGAATCCAAAATTGCATATGCCCGCCAGTTTTACAACGACTCGGTTCTTGAGTACAACACAAAAATATTGCAAATGCCTGCGGCGATAATTGCCGGCCCTCTCGGTTTTTCACAAAAGGATTATTTCAAGGTTGAAACGGAAGAGGCAAGAAAAGCGGTAAAAGTAAAATTCTAAATAATTTATTTGCCGGCAATTTAGAGCCGGTCTAATCCTTTTTTCAGGTTTTGATATGGCATCATTTTGGGACGTTCAGAGAAAAAACAAGATTTACTCTTATGCCTTAGTGGGTGCAATGATTCCAATAATCATCGTGCTTGTCTGGTTTGTGGGTGAGTTTTTTGCTTTCGGTTCATGGCTTGTGCCATTTGCAATTCTCCTCTCCATTGTTTATTCAGTCGGAGGATATCTCTATGGGGATAAAGTGGTTTTGGCAGCCTCTGGGGCAAAAGAGGCGGACCCAACCCAATATGTTTATTTACACAATGTAGCCGAAGGGCTTGCGCTTGCCGCCGGAATTCCAAAGCCAAAATTATACGTGATAAACGATGCGTCTCCAAACGCGTTTGCAACCGGGCGCGGACCAAAGAATGCATCGATCGCTGCAACCACCGGACTTCTTGAGAGAATGAACCGACAGGAACTTGAAGGGGTAATCGCGCATGAAATGTCTCATGTGAAAAATTATGACATACGCTTCATGACAACCGTTGTTGTGCTTGTCGGGCTAATTTCAATTCTTGCAAACCTAATCGGAAACATGTTCTGGTTCGGAGGCAGGGGCGAGCGAAAGGAAGGAAACGGGCTTCTGATGATAGTCGGAATATTATTGGTGATATTCGGACCCCTAATTGCACAGCTTGTGAGACTTGCAATTTCACGCAAGCGCGAGTTTTTGGCGGATGCGTCGGCTGCTCAACTCACCCGAAATCCGGACGGGCTTGCATCCGCACTTGAAAAACTAAAGAGCGCACCCGCAATGAGTCATTCCACAGATGCGACTGCATCTCTTTTCATTTCAAGCCCGGAAGGCGGTTCGGGTAAGAAAAAATCAATTTCTGACTCCTTATCCGGCCTTTTCTCAACGCATCCTCCCCTTGATGAGCGCATAAAAGCATTGCGGGCAATGTAATGTCGGTGCGCATATGGTGATTGTAAGGAAGCCGACAAAAGAAGAAATCCAAACCGCCCAAAAATGGGGCTTATGGGAAAAAGAGCCCTCGTCATTTGACTGGTCTTATGATGAAAAGGAAACATGTCTCATTCTTGAAGGCGAGGCAAAAGTTGTTCTGCCAAACAAAGAACAAATCCATTTCAAATCAGGAGACTATGTAATATTTGAGCCGGGTCTAAAATGCAAATGGGTAATTTCAAAAAAGATTAGAAAACGATACCTGTTTGGCTGATTTGATGATTGAGATTTTTGCGGGAATTCTTGTTCTTCTTCTCTCGGGTCTTTTTATAATTCTTGGAATCGGCGGTTCGTCAATCCTCATTCCGATTTTTTATTCAATCGGCATAAGTATGGATCAGGCAAGGCTGGCAGGGTTGGCAACTCTTTTTGTGTCAACTGGCACTGCGCTCGTAATCTATTTGCGCAGTAGTCTTTTCAAAAAATCCGATTTGCAAGAAATCGCATTAATACTTTTCGGAATGCTCATCGCAATTCCGTTCGGCGTATGGCTTGGAAATACTCTTGATGACAATATTCTTATCGGGCTCTTTTCACTCTCTCTTTTCGCGTCCGCATTTGCAATGGCATTTGAGAAAAAAATTGTAAAATCAGAGCGCAAGAAAGGGCTTACTTTTGCACAGGAAGGGGAAATCGGAATTTTAGCCGGTCTTGAAGTAAGTATATTTCGTATAGCATTAATTCGCGGGGCAGTCGGTGGCGGCGCCGGACTTGCAACCGGAATGCTTGGAATCGGCAGTGGAATTTTTATCATGCCCTCATTGATACTCACCGGCACCGAGCCAAAAAGGGCGGCAATTCTCAGTGTCGCGTGTATGTTTGTCGCATCTTTATTTAGCATTGTAAATCAGTTGGCATATTATGCTCCATCCGACTATTCTCTCATGCTTATCTGCGCCTTTGCCGCATTGATTGGTTCTTATGTTGGTGCAACCCTTCTGGCAACTGGCAGGGTAAAGGGAGAATTTATAAAAAAAGCGTTCCCTCTTGTTCTTGTGGCGCTTGCCATAAAACTTGCTTTTGATTTTTTCGCATAAGTATTTGGTGGTGTAAATGAACTTGTTTGAAAAAAATGTCGGAACAATTGACCGCGCAATCCGCATAATTATCGGGCTTGCGATGCTTTTTGTCGTATATATGCAATATGTGCAGGCGCCAATATCTTATGGTGCAATCGTAATCGCAATCATTATGTTCGCAACCGCCGTATCCGGAAGCTGTGCAATATACTCTATATTCGGGCTGAACACCGGCGCAACAAAAAAGAAAACCAATTAGACTTTTTTATATTCTATTTTTTCTTTTTCAAGCATCCCGATAATTTTTTCCCTTTGCTCCTTGTTTAGTCCCTTATGGTCAATCAATGCGCCCTTTATCGGCTCAACCGATTTTTGCATTGCCTGTAAAAGCATCTTTGAATCAATCTCATCCACCCTGTGCTTTGGCAATATATGCGATATCGCAATTTCTTTTCCATCCAAAAGTTTTTTCCCAAGAACATACTCGCTGAATTTGGGAGTGTAATGCCCGCCGCCTATTCCTAAGTATGTGTCATAAACCGGGGCTTTTCTTGCAAGAGATTTCATTATTGCCGCCGCAACTATTTTTCCAGCAACTTCATTTTTCCATTCTTTTTCGCCGCTTCCTATTTCAACAAAAATCAATTTCTTTTTTCCGTTTTGCGGGGTTGGTCCGTGATGGTCCACCTCCATATTTATCTGCCAATTCAATCCGTTTTCATCTGCTCCTTCTTTCATGAATTTTAAAATTTGCTTTAGCTTGCATGCAAACGCAATATTTAGCGTGCTTGTTTGCCCGCCAAAATCCGCGCTTGCCCAATTGCCCGGAAAATGTGCCGTGAGCGCAGGCATTTCTTTTTCCGACTTGTGCGTGCTTGCATACAAATAATAGTCCGCATTTTCACGCGGTTCAATTTTGATAATTTCCTCATCTTCTCCTTTTGCCAAAAACACGGTGCAGCCGTCTTTGTCGCCGCATGCCGAAAAGAAATAGTTCGCCTCATCCTCTTTTTGCCATTTCCAATCTTTGTGCAAATGATTCATTATGTTTGCGGATGCGTCGTTTTGCAATGAGAAAAGCACAAGCCCTTTTTTGTCTTCTTTGTTAAGTTTCATGCACTCATTTGGTTTTGAATTATTATTAATTAGCTCCTTTAAGAAAACAAAATGCCACATACAAACCAAATGTTGCAACCAAACAAATGCCGCAAATAAACCAAACGCAATAAAACAAATATTACAAAGCAAACAAAATCATGCTCTCAAGGCTAGGCTTTGGATTTGCCGGTTTTGGGTGCACAATTTTTTAATTAAAATAAGTAAATTTTCTTTAATACATTGTCTTTAGAGTAGAAACCGCCTTCTTCACTTTTTCAAAAGCATTTTTTGTATTTGTAACATACAAATACTCAAGCGCCCCGCCCAAATCATCGTTTTCCGCCATCGGCGGCAAAACGAATCTGTATTTGCCAGCCTTTCTTGAGAGCATCCCTTTCTCTTTCAGCTGGTGCAAATGATATCTCACCGCCTTTATCTGTGCGGGGTCGTCCTTTGGTCTGATTGAATTAATCAGCACCATAATGCGATGAATATCCGGCTCCTCCTGCGCAAAATGCGCCTTAAGCAGAGCTTCAATAATATCAAGCATGAGGGTTCTGCTTTCATTCGGAGAAATCAGTCCGAGCGAGAGGCACAAATATCTTATGAGTCCGCGCCGTGTGAGCTTCACTTCTCCAAGAAGTTGCATGTCCCGCACAATATGCTCTTGTCGGATTAGGGCGCTTTCAGGCATTGACATTAAGACCAAAACTCTTTTTGCCAGATTATTTTTAAGGATTGGTATTAACTTTGAAAAACTCTTGGGAGAAAAGTGTAAAACGGGCAAAAAAAAAAACAGTTGCAATTTTACTTTATGCAATCCGCTCTCTTAATTTTTCTTTTTCATCTTTTTTCTAAGCACATCGTAAGCCTTTGCCGCCTGCTCATCCTTTAGCACAATAATAAGTTCTGTCAGGGTTGAAACTATCTCGTATATATTTATATTTTCCCAAGACAATTCGCGCAAAACCCTGTCAAAAAATCCCGGTTGGTAAAGCACGTCCTCTCCAAACCTGAGCACCAGCAGGGAAAGCCCGCTTTCCTTGCTTAATATCTTTTCACCCTTCAGTTCTTCAAGAATTTTCTTCTCGTATTTGGATTGTGAAATAATCGTAACCTCGTGCGTGCTTTGCGTGATACTCAAAATATCCTCTTGGGATTTTTGCGCAATATCTTGTATTTTTTGCAATTTTTGCGCAAGCACACCTGTTTTCTTCAAATCAATTTGCATGGCATCTGAGCGCAGGGAAATTTGCAGGTTTTCAAGCCCGACGCCCTTTAGCCTCTCCCTGCCTTTGTCCGCCATTTTCTCGCGCATTCTTGAGAGTGCCATTACAATTGCGCCTTCTTCCACTTCTTTTCCAAGCTCGGTTTCAACGTCCGGTCTTAGCACTCTTGCAAGACGGTGAAAAGAAACAATATCTCTCTCAATAAAGTCCTCAAGATGAGGGTGCATCCTCACATATTTTTGCACTACGTGCGCAACAGTTGGCATGGTGTTATATTTAGAACAAAAAGTTAAAAATGTGCCCTGGGCAAGTCTCCAACTTGGGCGAAGCCGACATTTTTCCGACGGGTCATTTTTTTTGCATTTTTAATTTTCTTGCCAAAAAAATCAGCTATTTAAATCTTGAACCTCATAGTGTATTATGCCAGAGAAAAAAGTTCGCTATATTGTAATCCTCGGCTCCATGATGTCGGGTCTTGGGAAGGGTATTTTATCTGCTTCTATCGGAAAGCTTCTCCAAGCTCAAGGGTATAGTGTTTCCCCAATCAAATTTGACGGCTATTTGAACGTAGATTGCGGCACAATGAATCCACTACGCCACGGAGAAGTGTTTGTGCTTGATGACGGGACCGAATGCGACATGGACTTTGGCACCTACGAGCGATTTCTAAATATCGACCTTGTAGGCCTGAACTCAATAACCGGCGGAAAGCTTTTCAAAAAAATAATTGAAAAGGAGCGCGCCGGCGGCTACTTGGGCAGGGACGTGCAAATAGTTCCTCATGTCACAAACGAGATAAAATCCTGGATTAGAAAAGTCGGTGAGGATTCAAAATCCGATTTCGTGCTAATAGAAGTTGGTGGAACCGTCGGCGATTTGGAAAATGCCTATTTCATAGAAGCAATGAGGCAAATGGGTCAGGAAGAGAAGGACAACATGCTTTTTGTGCAATTGAGTTTTGTGCCCTCCCTGACTTGCGGCGAGCCAAAAACAAAGCCAACACAACATGCAAACCGGCTTATTACAAGCCTTGGAATACAGCCCAATCTTATCGTGTGTAGGGGGGACGAGAAATTAAACAAGGAAGCGCGGGAAAAAATCTCAATGTTTTGCAATGTTGCTTTGGAAGATGTATTTGATGATCCAAAACTTTCTACAATTTATGAGCTTCCAATAGTTCTTGAGAGGCAAAATTTCTCAAGCAGGCTACTGACTCATTTTGCTATAAAATCAAAAGAGAGCGATCTAAAGGATTGGAGCTCTTTGGTATCAAAAATAAAATCTGATAAAAACGAGCTTCGTGTTGCAATCACTGGGAAATATGTTTCTGTAAAAGATGCGTACGTGTCCGTGGAAGAGGCTCTGGTGCATGCGGGCGCCGCAAACAATGCAAACATAATCGTTGAATTTGTGGATACTGAACAGCTCGAAAAAGATTTAGTTCATGAGGACGAATTGCTCGGAAAATATGATGGTATAATAGTTCCCGGCGGGTTCGGAAACAGGGGTGTGGACGGCAAAATAGAAGCAATAAAATACGCCCGAACGCATCAAGTGCCTTTTCTCGGGCTTTGTCTTGGACTGCAACTTTGCGTAGTTGAGTATGCGCGAAATGTTGCAAATTTGCAGGGAGCGCATTCAACTGAAATGGACAAGGATACAAAATATCCTGTAATTGACTTCATGCCCGAGCAAAAAACCATCAAAGAAAAGGGTGCAACAATGCGCCTTGGTGCTTGGGAGTGCGTTATTTCAAAAGGTACAAAAGCATTTGACTCATACGGCGCAGAGAAAATTTTTGAAAGGCATCGGCATCGTTTTGAAGTTAATAATTCTTTTGTGCCAGATTTGCAAAAAGCGGGATTGGTAATTTCAGGTAAATCCCCGGATGGGCAAATAGTTGAAATGGTTGAGTGGGGCACCGGTTGGGGTGTTGCGACACAGGCGCATCCGGAGCTCAAAAGCAGGCTTGAGAAGCCGGCGCCATTATTTGCTTCCTTTGTAAAAGCATGCCTTAAGGCGAAAAAAGAAAAAGCGCCAAAGGATGCGCAGGCATCTCACTAAGCAAATTCTTTTGCAATTTTACTCTTTTTCCCTCGTAATGCGATTAGTTTAAATACCTCATCTTCTTGTTCCTTTAATTGGAAAAAAGTTGCGGGTGATGAATTTGCAGAAGAAGAAATACTATTCAAATAAAATAAAAACCAAGCCTGCAAGCGATAAAACTTATTTCAAGGCAAAGGCAAAAACTATTTCCCCCGAGAAGATGGCGAAAAAGTCTGCTGCAAAATCCGCAAGCAAGAACGCGAAGAAGACTCTCAAATCCGCGCAGGCGCTCATATCTTCCACTCGCGCAAAAGCAGACAAACAAGTCTTGTCCAATTTCTTTATTTCATCGGACATGGCAAATCAGTCAACTCATGTCGTTGCCACAAAGCACAAGCAAAACTTTGAGAAGACAATCGCATTGCCAAAGCTTAACACTGGTCTTGTTGAAGGTATGACCGGAAGAAAAAGAATAACTCGGCTTGATGCCCTCAAGCGGGCGATAATGCTTTTTATCCGCAAAATGCAATCCTGGTTTTCATCGCACCGCCATCAGATGCATATGACAATTTCCGGCAGGCGCGCACTTGCACAGCTTGAAGATTTGTATAATCTTCTCTCTCTTGAGGCAATAGATGAAAGCAGTCTCATGCAACTAAAGGTTGCTTACGGCGAGGCGTGCTATTACATCATGCAGGCATCCCGTGGTTATCATCAAAAGCACGGCGGAAAAGGAAAGGAAAGGTATCAGCCCTACTTTGACCGATTCGTGGATGCGGGCACAAATTAGTTTTCACTTTTTATTTTCAATCCCCTTTTTATTCACAATTCTTTTTCCTTCTAATTTTTCACAATTTGGTTTTGTGCGCACTCCAAGCCGCGCTTTTTGCATAGAATAGCATTTAAATACTGGCGATGGGTTATCTTCCTATGGCAACAGCAGCAACAACTGAAGGAGTTTTCAAATTTATCTCAAACTCCACCTTGCGAAAGTCTGTTGAGGTGCTGGTAAGCGCAATTCCGGGAGCAGTAGTGCTTTTCTTATTCATCCTGGGTACGGGCATTCTCAATATTTACACAAATCTTGCGGCGGCAAATGAAATATTCGCGGCAACTTATTTGCCCGTCATCTGCCTTCTCCCATTGGTGATCGGGGTAATCGGTCCGCTCATTTTGGAAAAGGTTCGAAATGCAACCGAGCTTTCGCTCCGTGCAAGTGTTCTCACTGCATTTCTTTCCGGATTTTTCGGTTCGTTTTTTGGCGGTCTCACATTGATAATTGCCGGGTTTGCGGAATTCAAGCCTTTTGGCGGGATTTTATCCGATGTTCTTCCGGGGGCAGGGCGAATGCTGTTCGCGTCCTTTTTGCTTGTAATAATCTCAACAGTGCTCTCAACTCTGGGCGGTGCGCTCATCGTAATATTGCTAAAAAAGGCGGAGAAATAAATGTCATCCTTGCTCTCTTTTGTGGACAACACCAAGACGGCTCTTTTGCAGCTCGGACCCAGTGTAGCCGTAATACTTATTGCATTGGGCGGAATCACTTACGGGCTTTCATTTTTGCAGCCTGCGCAAAATAGGGGCAAATGGCAATCATTGGCCGCCGGCATGATAATCGGCGGGGTAATTGTCGCTGCAATTACCGGGGCGGCGGAGTTAATCGCGTCCTCTTCCGCAACTTTACTCACTTAATTTGGCAAGACTTATTTTCTCAACGTCAATTCATTTTCTCTTTTTCTCCTTTATTTTGTCCTTTTTTTTGTTTTTCCCATTTTTTTTCATATGGCAAGCATTATATTTTTTCAAATACCAATTTAGCCTATGCAGCCTTCTCTTATTCTGGATTTATCGCTCACTTCACCTGCATATTCACTTGCAATAAATCTTGTAGTAATCAGCATTGTTCTCTCTGCGCTTGCGCTCGGAATATCTCGTGCCATTTCCTCAAGAAAGCTTTGGGCATGGGGTGTTGAGGAGCTTGCGCAATCAATAATAAACGCAATATTGCTCGGGGCAATTGTCAGTGGCGCATTAGCCTCGGGCGAAATCGCCTCCTCGTTTGTGGAGCCGGATTTAATCGCAAACTGCGCATACACTATGCCAAATATGCCAATTCCAAATTCCCCGCTTGTACTTTCCATTTGCAAAATAGACTACGCATCCTCAAAGGCGTGGAATGCCGCGCAATCTTTGGGCAGGCTTTCATTCTCGCTCGGCTCACTCTCCTCCATTACTGCAAATGCAAATGTGATAAGCGCAACCCCGTTTTACGCGCTTCGGGACGCATCATCGCAATATTCACAAATTTCCTACCGACTTGCAAATATCATCTCTGCATTTGAAATGCAAAAGCAGTTTTTACTTTTTGTTTCATATGCGGCATTTTCCATTTTTTTGCCGGCCGGTCTCTTATTGCGAATGTTTTTTGCAACCAGAAAGCTTGGCGGTGCGATAATGGCAGGGGCAATAGGTTTCTTTTTGGTATATCCGCTTTGCTATAGCGCGTTTGCATCCGATATGTCCTCTCTAAACGAATCATACTCAACACTTGCAAAAGATTTGGATTTAGTCAGTGAGTCAATTCTGCCTTTTCCTGCAATTGATTGGGGCAAAAGCGGCGTGATTTCAAATCTTGTGCTAAATATGTCCGGTCAGGATGTTGCAGCCAAAGTCAGCGTGCCAATGCTGTCAGCCTCCTCGTTCGCCGCAGTTTTGGAAATGTATTCTCTTGTCTATCCGCTCATTTGCATTGCAATTACTCTTGTGTGCATTTACGAGCTTGCGGGCATTTTGGGCTCGGAATTCAGGCTTGATTTTTTTGAGAAAATTTAACCAATTCTTTGTAGGTGCGCAAAAAGCCGCTATTTAGCCTGCTAAGATTCACGATTCCTTTTTCTAACTTTTGGCTGTTATCCATTCATGCTTCGCTTTGCAAATGCCGGTGCCCCCATCTCAACGCCTTCCCCCGGCGGCACTTTAGCCGCAATTTCCCATTGCAAAAAATTGGGAATAGATGCAATGGAAGTTGAGTTTGTGCGCGGCGTGCGCATGAAAGACCAATTGGCCGCCGAGTGCGGCGAGCAGGCAAAAAAACTGGATATCGCACTCTCAATTCACGCTCCCTATTACATCAATTTGTGCTCGGACGAAGAAGACAAGCTTGAAAACTCACGACGCCATATTTTGGAATCAATGCACGCCGGCTCATTTTTGCACGCGTCTCCAATAGTAATTCATCCCGGTTTTTATCAGGGGCGAACATCTGCCGAATGTGCAAAAAGGGCAAAAGCCCAATTCCAAATAATTCTGGACGAGGCACAAAAAGCCGGATGCAAAAACGTTCTTTTGGGTCCGGAGCTTACTGGCAAAAATTCCGCTTATGGAAATTTGGAGGAAATAGTTGAGCTATCCTCTTATTTCGGGCTTGGGAAAATGATTCCCGTAATTGATTTTGCGCATTATCATGCCAGAACAAAGCGCATAAACAACGAGGCAGATTATAGAAAAATCCTCTCCTTTTGCGAAAAAGAGCTCGGCTCAAAATTTTGCAAATCCTTCCACTGCCATTTTTCAGGAATAGAATTTGGCGAGAAGGGCGAGAGAAAGCATATTCCGGTTTCAAAAAATTCCCCGCCCCTTCTTGCATTTTTAAAAGTGATGAAAGAGGGCGGCTACTCTGGAAAAGTGGTTTGCGAATCTCCCTTGCTTGAGAAAGACACTCTGCTTATGAAAAAAGAATTTGAGAAACTTTAGTACGAAGATGCCATGTGCTCGCATCTTCAAAAAATAATTATTTTTTTGCATCTGTAATTTATTCTATTCTACTATCTTAATTTTCCAAATTTTCGTCCTTCCTTCAACGTTTGATTGTTCCCAAGTCAAAAGACCCGTTTTTTCCAATCTTTCAAGCCGATTTCTAATGGTTCTCTGTTCAGCGGAAGAAGAATTCAGTTGTTCATAAATTCCGCCAGATTCAATTCCGTTTTTTGCATCCGCAATAATTGATATGATTGTTTTATCCAATTCATCCAGCGAATCAATTTTTCGTGTGAGGGGCATCTTCACATGTGCATAAGAGCGCTCCTTAATTGCCTGCACATGCTCCACACCAATTTTTTTCTTTCCGTCCGATTCTGCCTTTTTTGCCGCCGCCCATAAAAGATGAATTGTAAGTCTTGCATCTCCACCTGCTTTTGCGCCAATGCCCGCGCAAAGTCCAATCACATCTTCATCGTAAGCCCCGGGCCAAAGCGCCTTTTTCGCCCGTTGCATTAATATGTTCTTTAGCTGGGTTGGCGAATACACTTCAAATAAAATCGTATGGTTTGTCAGGGAAGAGCGCACTCTCGCATCCAATTTAGCCGGCAAATCCGGTTCATTGGTAATTGCAATAACACTCGCGCTCATCCCAAGTGCTTCTTGCGCGCGGGACAAATCATAAAGCACCTGATCCTCGTGCGAAGGAGCGGCAAGAAGCCTATCCACCTCGTCCAAAATTATAATCGGGATATTCTCCTGCCTTTTTCCAATTTCTGATAATCTCGAAACAATTTCATCCGTGGCAATTCCCCTTCTTGGCATCATATCTCCAAGCTCAAGCACCAATTTATTGAGAATGCCGAACCTTGTGGAATTTTCCCAGCAATTTATGTATATTGGAAACGGTTTTGAGGAAACCTCTGTCAACTGCTTTAATACCAATTTTGCAAGCGTGGTTTTTCCAGTTCCCGGCTTTCCCACAAGAAGCATTGAAGGCGGAGCCCTTGCGCGCATCGCCTCCTGCAAATACGACGCGATATCTTTCATCTCGCGCTCTCTTCCCGGCAAATCCTCCGGCAAAAAATCGGGGCGCATCACCGACTCGTCTCGAAAAATTGATTCCTGCTCTGCCAGTTGGCGGAAAATATTTGCCATGCCCCTAATTGGGGTGCAAAAATTATAACTTGCTCTGTCTTGGGGTACAGTTTTATGAATTTCTCCTCCATTTAACTTGCGTAAAAGTTGGTGGTACTATGTCAGTGGCAGAATCTTCTCAAAAATTAAAGATGGGTGCGCGCGCTCCAGATTTCAACCTAATCGGCGTGGACGGAAAATTTCATTCTCTGGAAGAATTTGGAGAAGGCAGGGCTCTTGTGGTAATATTCATGTGCAATCATTGTCCATACGTTCTCTCAAAATTGAGCACAATAAAAAAACTTCATGCAACCTATTCTCCAAAAGAGGTCGCATTCGTCGCAATAAACTCAAACAATAATCCCGAATACCCGGACGACTCGTATGAGAAAATGAAGGAGTTTGCCCAAAAAAATCAGCTAAAATTTCAATATCTTTTTGACGATTCGCAAGAGACTGCAAAACAATATGGCGCGGAATGCACTCCCGACCCATTTGTTTTTGATGCGGATTTGCGCCTTGTGTACCACGGTCGCTTTGACGACGCAACCTCGCCGGAATTGACTCCGACAACTCATGACATGAACGATGCGCTGGATGCGGTTCTTGTGGGCTCACTGCCCAAAGGGAAATTTTTGCCAAGCAGGGGATGTTCAATAAAATGGAAAAATTAGGCGCGCATAATTTGGCGCCCAAATTTTTTTTGGTGGTTTGATGAAGCTCACGTTTTTAGGCACAAACGGCTGGTACGCGACAAAAACCGGCAACACCACATGCGCGCTCATCGAAACCGCTTCCCGCTACATCGTGCTTGATGCAGGCGATGGAATCTATCATCTGGACGAATACGCAACCGACTCTTCAAAGCCTGTGGATATTTTTCTTTCACATTTTCATCTTGACCATATAATTGGTTTGCACATACAGCCAAAATTTCATTTCAAAAACCAGATACGAATATTCGGTCAACCCGGAATGGTAAAACTTCTTGACACGATAATAAACCGCCCATTTACCGCATCAAGAAAAATGCTTTCAAACATCGGGCTAAATATTTCATTGCATGAATTGAGCGAAGGAAAAAACATAATTGATGAATATTGCGTTCACGCACTGCCTCTTACTCACGCAGACCCGTGCTGGGGTTTTAGATTTCAACTTCCTGATAGAAAAAAAGAGAAAATAATTTCCTATTGCACGGACACCGGTCCTTGTGAAAATTTGATGACACTTTCAAAAGATTCCGACTTGCTCATAACCGAATGTTCTCTTCTTTCAACCGACGAGCTCACTCCTTCATGGCCTCACATGACGCCCCAGGCAGGAGCGCAGGCGGCGCTAAAAGCCAATGCAAAAAAGCTTGTTTTCACCCATTTTGCGGCGCAAAAATACACTTCATTGCAGTTAAGAAAAGAAGCTCAATCGGCTGCAAGAAAAATATTTGAAAACTCATTTTATACACAGGATTTGATGCAATTTGAAGTGTGAGTTCCATCCATTTTTTCAAGCACTGCTTATTTGGCTTATATATGCACCTCTCCTCGTAGGCTGGCATTCGGTCTTTTAAACATTTTCCACCATAATATTCCCATGCGCTTTTCTTTTTTGCAGAGTGCGCGATGGTGAACTTAATGTACAATGTCATAACCGTGCAGGATCGAGTACGTCTTCCGGCACAGAATTTTTCAATGGAGCTAAAAACAGGTCTTAGCGGAATATTGCGCGAAAAATACGAGCGCAGAATAGACAAGGACGCAGGGATAGTTCTTTCTGTTTGGAACATCCAGCCACAGGGCGACGGACGCGTAATTCCATCCGATGGCGCCGCATACTACGATGTCCAATTCGATGCTCTCACTTACAAGCCCGAGGTAAACGAAGTGGTTGAAGCTGATGTTTCCGAAGTGGTTGAGTTTGGCGCGTTTTTGGGAATCGGGCCGATTGAAGGTCTGATACATCTTTCTCAAATCACAAATGATTTTCTTAATTTCAACAAAAGGACAGCGTCCTTTGTAGGAAAGGAAAGCAAACGCTCGCTCAAAAAAGGCGAGAGAGTATATGCAAAAATAACTACTGTCTCAATAAAATCCACTCTTGCAGACACGAAAATCGGACTCACAATGAGACCTGCCGGTCTTGGCAAAGATGAATGGATACAAAAGATTGAGAAGTCCGGTGGCGAAGAAAAAGTTGCCAAAGCCGAGAAAGTGGAAAAAGGCGAGAAGGCGGCAAAGCCTGAAAAAAAGAAAAAGGAAAAAGAGGAGTAGTTTCACATGGTTAAAATTTGCAAAAACTGCAGGCGAATATACGAAGAAATCGACAAGTGCCCGCAATGCCCTGACGGATTGAACATGGACTTTAGCGACAGGTACAATTCATCCGTGCTTGTGCTTGACGCATCAAAATCAGAAATCGCGCAAAAGCTTGACTTCAAAACAGCAGGTCTTTATGCAATAAAGGTAAAATAAATTCAGGTGTATTTTAATGGGAAGCAAACCACGAGGAAGAGAACGATTAGTAAATTGCGATTCATGCGGGCGAAGAATTCCAAGAGACAAAGCGCTCACGATGGACAAAGTTACTGTTTATTCAACAGAATTTAAGGGCGACACTGAAGAGGAAAAGCTCAACGACGTGCGCACAATGCTAAGAAGCGAACAGCATTTTTGCGTATCCTGCGGAAAACACAGGCATCTGTTTGAGAAAAAGAAACAACAGATGGCGCGAAATAAAGAAAGGTGGGGCTCACAAGACAAAGAATCAGGAGACCGATGGGGGCGAAATGAGCGTTTCTAAAGGCATAATATTCATAGAAGGGTTTAATCCGATCAGTAGGGGGTGATCTGTTGTCGGAGCAGACGTTGGTATTCGACGGAAGGCAATATGTCGGCCTTTCGTTCCAGCTTGGCAATATGCCTTTGCTGATATTAAAAGCAAAGAAGGGCTATGTTGCCTGTTCTTATGTGGACAAATTGTCTGCAGAGCATCTTGGGGATGTGGCTGCATTTGTGCAAGGGGTAAAATCCTTTGACGAGCTATACTTAGCCAAGATAAGGTGCATGACTGCCTGGGCTGAGGAAGCTGGCATCCGCGAGGGGATGTCTGTTAAGAAAGCGCTAGAGATTATGGATAATGCACTCGAATAGTGCATTTCCAACTTATTTTTTCATCTATTTCATTTTCACATCGCAAGAAGCGTTCGTTTGCCTGATGTAATCAATTAGCTCTAATCTAGCTCTCTTGCTGCTTTTTCCCATCTACTTCTTTTCTGCATCCCTTCATGTGCCCGACAACCCACTCAAGAGAATTTGCCTTCTCAATTTGCAAAAATAGTTCTTTTGCCTCCTTCGTTCTCAATCCTGCCTTGGTGCTGCTCATCCATTCCTGGCTTTTGTATCCCAAATCCAAATATTCTTTGGCGGTAATTGCGCATTCCAATTTGTCTGCATCGGACGCATAATCAATTATTTTCTTTGGCAAGCCCTCAAGTGCGTTTGTAATCTCTTCCTGTATTTTAGCAGGCAATTTTTCTCTCTGGTCCCGTTCCGCCTTTTTCTCATCTGATTCCGCGTATTTTCTTGCAATTTTATGTAAATCCCCAATTCTTGCCTCGTGCAAATCATGGTACAAAACCGCTCTCAAAAGCGCAAGTCTTTCCCCTTCATTCATTTTTGCCATTAAAGAAAGCAAATCTGCAACCATCATCGCGCGAAAGCAATGCTCTGCAACGCTTTCATCCGGGGCGCGAATGGTTTTCCATCCGCTTCTTGGAAGATTTTTGAGCATTCCCGCCTCAAACAAAAAATTCGCAACACTTTCATCAACCATAAAATCACATTATTCAAGCGTGCTCTGTGTCGGTTTTGCATACGCGCTGTCCTTTAGCGGAGATTGCATCAGAATCTTTCTCATCTGCTCCGGCTCATACCCCGGTTTTATCAATCTGGTGTGCCCTCTCATTCCTCTTCCCGATTCAATTGTAGTAATGAGTCCAAGCATTTCCAAATCATTGAGATATTCTCTATACCATCTGGCGGAGCGCTTTGGCTTTCTAAATTGCCTGCACACTTTTGAATATTCCTCATACACTTCCCCAGACATCAGATTTTTCTCATTGTCTGCATCGGTCGCAAGCCTCTGGTACCCCGAAGTTTTCAAAGACAAATTGCAAACCGCAAGCAATACCAACTGTTGATGCGAAGGCAGCGTTGCAATAGTTTCGGTCGCAAGGTCAATATCAACATTTCGTCTTGCTTCCTCAACCTCTCTATCCGTAATAACTCGCAATGTTTTCTCATCCGCAATCTCGCCGGCTTTAAGCAGCAACTTTAGCGCATATCTTGCGTCTCCGGTCTCTTGTGCCGCAATAGCCGCCGCCAAATTCAGCGCAGACTCGTGCACCGCCCCGGCTTTGAATCCATCCATCACTCTTTGTTCTAAAATCGCCCGAAGCTGAACCGGCGTGTAGGGGGTAAAAACCATCTCCGTTTCGCAAAGCGAGGATTTGCTTCTCGGGTCCAGCACGTCCTTGAATGAGAGCCTGTTTGTAATTCCGATAATTGAGAGTGAGCCCTGTGTAAGCTCGTCGTTCATTCTTGTAAGCGTGTAAATAAGCTCGTCCAAATCCTTTACCATATCCACCTCGTCAAGCACGACGATTACGCGCCTTGGCGAGCCAACAGGTCCTCTTGTAAATTCAATTATCTTCTCGTAGAAATGAGAAAGCCCAAATCCGGATTTGTCAAGCTCGGGAATATACTCCTTGGCAATCTTTTGAATCACTCTATATCTTGAGTTGTACATTCGGCAATTTATGTAGCAGGTTTTTGCATCCACGCCCTTTTGTTCAAATTCGCGCATTACTCGCCTCACCGAGCATGTTTTTCCCGTTCCCGTTTTTCCATAAATAAACATGTTTCTCGGTCTTTCGCCCGCAAGCGCGGGTGCGACTGCCACCATTATCTTATGTACTTCCCCGTCTCGGAAAGGAAGCACGTCCGGAACAAAATGCGGCGATAATACGTTCCTGTTTGCAAACAGTGATGGGGCCGAGAGTATGTCGTCAAATGTTGGCATAAACTATGAATAGCCTCATTGTATTTGAAAAAGCTTTTGCATGATGGTGCAAGAAAACACTTATTAATCATTTCCCCTATAGAATAACAAATAGTTATCTGCCAATTGGCGCAGGGGTGTAATGATGGGCATTTTTGACGACCTTTCAAAGACTTTGGGAATCTCCAAAGGCGGCGAAGTAGAAAATATTGAAGACTATATGGACACAGTTGAAATGGAGAACGTGGACGTCCTACACGAGGCGGCTGACTTTTATGTAAAGCCAATCGCTCTTGAATCCGAGTCCGATATAAATGTAATCATGGATGAGCTCAAACAGAAGAATATCGTTCTTCTCAACGTGACGCACATGAAGCGCAACACGGCCAAGCTCAAAATGATTGTGGACAACATCAAGGCTCACGTGAGCAAGATAAACGGGGACATTGCAAGAATTGACGAAGACAAAATATTGCTTACCCCTGCAAAAGTAAAAATCGTAAAAACAAGAAAGAAATAAAGAGGCAAAAATCCGGGCGATCCCGGGTTTTTCCAGGGGGAAACTAAATGTCTAAAAAAGAAAAGGCACAAAAACTTGGGGTTCTGTTTGTTCTTTTTTCAGCAATATTTTTGATAATTGCAATCAGCTCGCTTCTGCAGGCGTTTGGTGCGGCTCTTAATGGCGCATCCTTCATGCAGTTGCTAAGCTCGGTTACAATCGGCATTATCGCGTTATTCACCTTCTGGGGAATTTGGGAAGAGCTAAAATGGGGAATGCCCCTTGCGCTATTGCAAATCGGCGCAGGCTTTGGGATGTTTCTGCCATTTTTCATACCTACAACTCCCGGAATTGTTCTTGGCGCCGCCGCATTGATAATTTGTGCTGCAATGTCAATAAAACTCTATTACAAAAATTAGGGCTTTTTTATTCTATTTTTTTAATTAATTTTTTTCAGTTCTTTCTTCTCACTGCTTTTCATCGCCCGTGTTTTGAATTTTTTTAGGCTCAGTCTGATTCATTCTCACTCAAAGAACATTCTCATAATTTTTTGCACGTCCTTCTTTTCAATAAGTATGTAAGTCGCATCCCATGCGGAAAATATCTCCATAATGGTAATTGACTGCTCATAAAATCTTGCAAGAAGGTGAAAGAGCACACCCGGTACATCTTCAATGTTCTCTTTGTGCCTAAGCTCAATAAGTGCAAGATTTTCTCTGTAAAATAATGAGTTTTTTCTGTATTTTTGCAAATTGTTCATCTCTCCTATACAGACCTGCTTGTCCGAATAAGAAATGATATTTTTTGCCTTGACATCCTGCTTTATGTCCGCTACAAGCACCGCATAATCAGAATGTATGTTTACTGCGGTATTCTTTAGAATTTCATTTGCCTTCTTTGAGGGGGGCAGAACTTTTTGCATCTTTTCCAAAAAGCGGTATAAGGAAATCATCACCGCTTCATCAGTCTTGCTTATTTTCTCCTCTATTTTGATTTTTCTTGCCAGTGAGGAAGTATTTAGTATCCCTTCCGATGCCTGTGACATGAGAATCGGGTGCTCGTACATGTATCGCTCAACAATTTTTGCCACCGAGAGGGGGCGTTCCTTCTTTTTTGTCATATGTTGAATTTATTACAGATATTATATAAATATTTTTCTTTTTTGCAAAATTCTTTAGCACCCCAAAAATCGGAGAACATAAATGATGAGGTGAATCTGCAATTGAATCCTAAAAAGAAAAAAGCAATCTCTTCGTATCTCCGGAGATTTTGATTTGTAAAATTTCTTACATTTCTTTTCTATTTTTTATCATTTTTTGCAAAATGCTTTAAATATGAATTAAATCATTTTATTCAAAGTGAACAGACCCTTAATCAAAAAAATAAGACCTTGCACTTTTGAGCCAAACTGCCAAGGGTGGGAGAGCATCGCCGGCAAATGGAGAACCGTTGGTTGGCCAAGGCGCCCAAATGCTTCCGAGCTTTCAAAAATGGTGCCTATCGTCGAATCAACAAATGGCTATCCAGTAGGCATTTTCGGAGCAACTCCCGAACTTAGGGATTTAAGTGCAAAATGCAAGCCAAAAAACGAAGTATTCCTGTTTGAAAAGTCGGAAATCTCATATCACGCCATGACCGACATACTAAAAAAAGACTTCAAGGCTTCTCCGAAAAAGGAATTTCTTGTGCATATAGATTGGGAGCTTCTGGATTTTGAGAAAAACAGCTTCTCTCTTCTCATGGGAGACATAATGACTGGGTATATGCAGACCGTTCCCAGACTTGAGCGATTTTTGTATAATTGCTATCAAATGCTTCAAGTAGGTGGGAAATTCATCCTGCGGGACTTTGTAAATACTCCGTTCAATGCAAGCATCAAGGAAATTCGCCATTCAAAACTATCCACGGACGAAAAACGCTGGGCATATATTCTCAAGCCAAACTTTGCGATAGAAGGGAAAACTTTCTATGAAGAAAAGCTTGCTCAAAATCTGCTCAAAGCCGGAGATGTGAAAGTGTTCAAGACATGTGCAAATCCGCCGCGAGACAGACTTATGCCCGATCAAAAAGATTTTGAGGCGTTGGTCGCAAAATCCAAATTCAACGTGAGCATCATCTGTCCTCCCCAGTGCAACGGAAAAGCGTCTCCCGGGCTTTGGGTTCTTGAGAAAAAGGGTTAATCCTTTCTCTTTAGCATCATTATCAGTGCCCTAGCTTCAATCTCATCTGGCATTGCCCGTGAAAATACTCTCTTAATTGCCTTTTTCACTTTTTGCTTATTTTTTATCTGCGGCGCATCGTCAATTATCTCATATGACAGTTTCTTGAGATAATCCATCTCTTTTTTCGTAACCTTATTCTCGCTCCTGACAATTTTCTTTCTTACAACCAGCTCATATATCACAATCGCCATTGCATGAGTCAAATTCAGCGCAGGATATCCTTTGCTTGTCGGGATGCTAATGAGCACGTCGCATTCCCCAATCTCCTTCTCGCTAAGCCCGATACTTTCTCTTCCAAATAAAATCGCAATCTCTCTGCCCAGTCCCTTTCCTTTTGCACTTTTGAACTTTTTGCCTTGCCCCCTCACATCTTCTTTCCCATCTTTCAAATCATTTATTCTCTGTGCAAATTCGCTCAATCCAAGCGGGTGCCTAATTGCATCCTTATGTCTTGCGCTAATGCCTGTGGTGCCAACAACCATTGAGCATCCGCGCACCGCCTCTTTCACATTTTTGTAAATTTTCGCCCTATTCAAAAGCCCTTTGGCATGTTTTGCATGCATATTGGCAGTAAAGCCGATAACGCAATCCGGATTAACTATGTGCATCTGTTTCTGCCCAAAATTTGCAAGCACGCGGGCGGCAGCGCCCAAATTCATCTCATACTCCGGTCCAACAAGGATAAAACGAAATTTTTGCGCCAATCAAATCAGACTCCAAACTCAAGATTTCTTTCTATATATCCTATACACGTATATTTTTTCAAAGAAAAAGCTTTGCTGTGCAATTATTTCAAACTTATACTCAAGCCCGTTTATTTTGTCATTCAACTCGGCCAAATTTGCGGCAGTAGATGCCACAAGCAAAACCTTCCCATCCTTTTTCAAATATTTTCCAACCTGCTCCAAAAACCTAAACGCCGTGTCATGCCCGCTTTTTCCGCCATCAAATGCAAAATTCAGCCCGCCCTCCATCCTCTCCGCCTTTTCTGTCGGCAAATAAGGCGGATTAAATATTATCCAATCAAACCCTTTCTCCTTTATGTTTGAAAACAAATTCGACTCAGAAAACTCAACCTTCACTCCATTCTCCGCCGCATTCTCTTTTGCGCACTCAACCGCTTTTGAATTTATGTCGCATGCGAATATTTTTGCATCCGGCTTTGCATCTGCCAAACTTATGCAAACAAATCCGGAGCCGCATCCAATTTCCAAAACTTTTCCGGAGCAATTTTCTATCGCCGCATTTGCAAGAAGCGCCGAATCCTCATTTGGCGAATAAACAGATTCGGGCGCGTTAATCTTAATCTCGCGTGCGGCATATTTTTTGCCCAAATGCGGGTTTTCTTTGGTTTTTGGGCACATGCAAATCAAATCTTCTCAAGCCATTTTTGCGCAGTTTCAAATCCTACGCCCTTTCTCAAAATTTTCTTTGCAGGCACATCAATTATAGTTGAGCCAAGCGAATATTCGCACCTTCCCCCATCCACAATCAAATCAACTTTGTTTAGAATATCAATGTCTATCTCTTGTGCGCATGTTGCTTCCCTCTCCCCGCTTACATTTGCGCTTGTACTCACAATCGGATAGCCAAATTTTTTGCATATTTGCAGGCAAAATTCATTGTCTGGAACTCTGCATCCCAAAAGATGAGATGAAGACGCGCTCAAGTTCTTTTTTGCAGGCAGCAAAAATGTAAATGGGCCGGGGGTAATCTTTTCAAGCATTTTTTTGACGCTCTCATCCAAGCGCACATATTCCTGTGCCATTTTCCAGTCCGAAAACATCACCGAATAAGGATTTTTCCCCCTCTTTTTTATATCCGATATTTTTTTGCACGCATCCGCATTAGTTGCATCCGCCCCAAGTCCGTAAAGCGTGTCTGTTGGATAGCAAATAACTCCTTCTGCCTTTAGGGTTGCGCATGAAATTGCGACTGCGTTCTTAAGCGGCGGGCAGACGATAAGTCTCATGTGATAATTTCCATCCTTATGCTTAAAAATTGGGCTAGGTTAGATTATTTATGCGAATTGCTTGCAAGCCAATCGGCAAAGCCAAAATTTCAAAAGGGCATTTCTGTTTGCCAAGCGAGCAAGCGAGAATGCAAAAAGAGCGAACTCAAACCCTAATTGAATCAAGTATTCCAAATATGCGAGCCGACCAAAAGGGGCAAGTGAGCCTTGAGTATGCCGCCGTTCTTGCATCAATGCTCATCATTCTAATTCTAATAGTAATTTTATTCAACAGCTTATACTCGCGCTCTGCGCTTGAAGAGCAATATATCGGTGCAACTCATGGAGTACAAATGCTTTCCGCATACGCAAAAGATGTAAAAAATTCAGGGACCGGTGCAAGGGCAACCGTTCTTGTGCAAATACCCCAATCAGTTGATTTTAGCAACAGCTCAATTTCAAACAGAACAATTTCCCTTTATGTAAAAAATTTCGGGCATGCATTTGCCGCAACCGATTTTGAAATTGCAGGCAGATGGCCGACAAAAGCCGGAAAACAGATGATGCTTCTTTACAATAATCTCTCACACGTTGTAATAGTTCCGGGCGGGCTAATATCAATCTCAAGAAGCGGATTTTATTTCAATTCAACCCCTTCCTCTCTTTTAGTGCAAATAAAAAATGAGGCAAACTCATCCTATACATTTTCGCAAGCTCTTGTATTTTCGAGTTGTCCTTCCTGCACCTATAATTTGTCTGGGGCATCCGCTCTTTCTGCCGGGCAGTTTGCAATCGGAAGTGTAGCTGTCCCCGCAATGTCTTCTGGCAGATACACTGGCTATCTTGAAATAAATTCAACTTCCGCCTCTGGCACAAACCTTGAGAACGAAACATTTGTATTGCCAATCACAATAGAGGTAAGCTGATGGAACTTTCATTTCTTCAAAATCAGTGTATTTTTGGGAAGAGGGTATTTGGATGAAACTTCAATCTGTTGCGTTTTTAATAAATGCAAAAAAGGCATGGGCTCGCTCTTTGCACAAAGAGCTTTTCAAATATTTTAAGAAAAACGGAGTGAAACTTTTGCCTGCGCAGGATGCGCAAATACTAATCACAATCGGAGGAGATGGCACAATACTTTTTCATAAAACATTATTTCATAAGCCAATTCTTGGAATCGGTTCAGACACGAGCTGGATTTGCCAATGCAAGGCGCAAAATTGCATTCCATACATACAATCAATTCTAAAGCACGGATTCAAAACACAGAAGCGAGCCATGCTTTCTTCAAAACTGGATGGAAAAAATTTGCCCGATGCGCTAAACGAAGTGGTGATTAGAAACCGCGAGCACCGCATACTGAATTTGCGGCTTTTTGCACAAGGCAAACGATATTCGTTTATGGCGGATGGAATAATGTTCTCAACTGCGACCGGCTCTGCGGCTTATGCATACTCTTGTGGCGGTCGGCATATGCACCCTCTTTCAAAGAAATTTCAAATAGTTGCCATTGCGCCTTATCGGCGCGCCTTCAAGCCAATGATTGTTGATGCAGATTCTATCTGCGAGCTTCATGTGGATTCCACTTGTAAGGCAGATGCTGTAATTGACGGGCAGCATGAGGTTCCTGTGAAGAGAAAATGCTGTTTGGTAGTCAAAAGAAGCGAGCGGGAATTTGAATTTGTGATAGCAAAAAAAGAGCCGAAAAAATAGCAAATAAATGAATAGAAATTAAGAATTTAACAAAAAATAAGAAAGAAAAAGAATCAGAAAAATAAAAAACTAAAAATAAAATTTAAAAAATAAAAAACAGGCTTTTTCTAAGCAAGCCCAATTCCCTTTCCAATCAATATTCCCGCAACAATAATGGAAACAATGTTTGCCACTTTCAAAAGCGGGTTTATTGCAGGGCCCGATGTGTCCTTGAACGGATCGCCGACCGTGTCGCCGACAACTGCCGCTTTGTGGATGTCTGTTCCCTTCAAGCCCTTTTGCTCCGCAAGCTTTTTCGCGTTGTCCCAGGCGCCTCCTGCATTGGACATAAATATTGCCATCAAAAGCCCAGATGCAATCGCGCCTCCCAAAAAGCCGCCCAATCCGGCAACTCCCAGAAATACTCCGACAACAACCGGAGTGCCAATTGCAAGCACCGCAGGTGCGATAAGCTCGCGAATTGCCGCCTTGGTTGAGATGTCCACGCATTTTGCATAATCTGGCTTTTTGTGCCCGCTCATTATTTTTCCATCTGCAAACTGCCTTCTTACCTCTTGCACTATTTCAGATGCGGCTTTGCCTACCGAAAGCATTGTAAGCGAAGAGAACAAGAACGGCACGCACGCGCCGATTAACAATCCGATAAACACCGGTGGCTGGGCAATATCTATCGCATTTAGCTGTGCCTCCTCAATAAATGTTGAGAAAAGCGCAACTGCCGCCAATGCCGCAGAGCCGATTGCAAATCCTTTTGTAAGCGCCTTTGTGGTGTTTCCAACCGCATCAAGCGAATCCAATCGTGTCTTTGCGTCTTTCTCAATGCCGGACATTTCCCCGATTCCACCTGCATTATCCGAAATCGGTCCAAATGTGTCCATTGCCATCAAATATCCGGTCGCGCCCATTATTCCAAGCCCGACCAGTGCAACTCCGTAAAATCCAAAGAGCCAAAAGCCGGCTCCAATTGCCGCAGCAATAACAAGAGCAAGCACCACTGCAGACTGCATTCCAATTCCAAGTCCTGCAATTACGTTTGTTCCCGCGCCGGTTTTGGACGCTTCAAAAATATCTTTTACGGGCTGGCTGGCTGTGCTTGTGTAATATTCGGTTATTCTTGCAATCAAAATTGTTGCAACAAGCCCGACAATAGTTGCGCAAAATGCTTTTGGCGCGGTTTGCGCATCCAGCACTCCGAACGAAATAATTGCGAATATTATCGCCGCAAGAATTGAAGATACCCAAAAGCCGCGGTTGAGTGCATCCATCGGATTTTCCTTCTCGCTGTTTACCCGCACAATCTGGCTTCCCAGAACCGATGCGATAATTCCTCCCGCAAGCAACAAAAGCGGAAATATAGCTCCCTGTATTCCGGCAACCAATCCACCAAGTATCATTGCCGCAATTACCGAAACCGTGTAAGATTCAAATACGTCCGCGCCCATTCCCGCGCAGTCGCCGACATTATCTCCGACATTGTCTGCAATAGTTGCCGGATTTCTTGGGTCGTCCTCCGGAATATTTGACTCGACTTTTCCAACCAAGTCCGCGCCAACGTCAGCCGCCTTTGTGAAAATTCCGCCTCCCACTCTCATAAAGAGTGCAAGTAGGTTTGCACCAAATCCGAATCCGATAAGTGCGGATGATGTGATTTTGATAAATGCGTTCTCCCCCAACGCCGTGAAAAACATCATATAAGAGGCAATAAATATTATGGATACGCCCAATAGCCCCAATCCAACGACCGCCAGCCCGTTAACCGAGCCTGCCCTAAATGCCATGAGTAATGCATCGTTTAGCGAAGTTTTGGCGGCATTGGCGGTTCTCACATTTCCCCTCACTGCCAAATACATTCCAATGTATCCGGCGGACGCGGAAAGAATCGCGCCAAGTGCAAATGCACACGCGACAAACGCGCCCATGAAATATGCCATAATCAGGGCGACGATAATTACTGGGATAATTATAGTTGTGAATTGCCTTTTGAGGTACGCATCCGCACCCTCTTTTATTGACTTGGCAATTTCCTTCATCTTTTCATTTCCAGCAGGCTTTGAGAGCACGCCTCTGGCAGTAAATGCACCATAAATCAGCGCAAGAATCGCGATAAATGGAGCAATATATAATATTGAATTGATTTCCAAAATCTCACCTCATATTAGAAACTAAATATTTTTTTGTGAATTTAAATAGCTTATGTCATGCAAAAATCCGAGTCATCGATTTCCAATTCAAGTTTTTTAGCCCATTATTTTTGCATCAAGCAAACTGCACTTTGTGGCTATCCTTAATTATCACTGTTTTTATTCCCTCTTCCTTTAGCCTGAGCCTTAGCATTTTGTCATTTGTCGCAACCCACGCCTCCTCTTTTTTTGAGAGTGAAATGAGTATGTCATCCGCTTTTCCCTTTGAAACAACATGTTTTGCTTTTCCCTGTACAACAAGTCTGTCTATCACTTCAAGGGCAGATCTCGCTGCGACATAATTTTTTTTCCCCGGAATTGATGCCATCATCTTTAATTCATCCAACACCGGCGTCGGCACCAATATAATATACGGTTTATACTCAAACAAATCCTCAAGCCCGCCCAAAATATCCACTCTTAATTCGTATGGGGAAAGCCAAAAATTCGTATCAAGGATAATCGCCTGTTCTTTTTGCATCAAATCAGGTTCTCACAAATTCTTCTTAAGATATTGCTTTGCTTCCGGTTCAAGTGTTCCATTTTTCTTTAGCTTTGAAAGTGAATTTCTCAGCTCTTTTGAAAGTTTTTCATCTTTTGCAGATTCAAAAATATTTTTGAGCAAAAATATCTGCGCGCCGCACTCCCATACGTCTCCTTCTTTGAGCAGTTCCAGCGCCTTTTGCGGGTGTTTTATATATGACGCGTAATATCTTTGGTAAAACACCGCTTTTTGCATCGATTCCTTATCATGCGTCTTGTGATTATCCAAATTTGACATTATGATACTCACATATGCACTTTCCGAAGTTGGTTTTATTCTGGACCTTTCAATGTATGAAAAAAAATTTCCGAGTGCACCAACTTTACTCATTTTATTTGCCGGTTTGTTGACTAATGTTTGAGTTTCCATATACTTCTATTATATGGCACAAGCTTTATCTTCTTATTTGCCCCCAAAAACCGAGTTAATTGCGCCCATTAGTGCATTGATAATCGTTGAAAAAATGTCTTGCGCAGGCGCATTTGCATTTTCTCCATTTGTGCTTGCATTGGTCTGGGGCAAAATATTTAGCTGCGACTGTGCATAAGCAACAAGCGCCTTTTGCTCAAGCGCATCGGACCGATAAATCAGCCCCTGCAAAGAAGCCGCATCCACCACTCCATTTGTTTGCGCGCTCAGATTCACATACTCTTGCTCAATTTGCGCCCTCGGCTCAAAAGTTGTCGGCATCTTTTGCAATGTAAGTTTGATATTGGAAAGCTTTATGCTAATATTTTCACGCGCCTGCAAATCGGAATTCACATTCAAAGAAATCTTATCAGACTCATTCGCAATATTTTTGGTAAGCTTTATCGCATTGTAAAACTGTCCGTCCTGTGCAAGGCGCTCTGCCTGCCCAATTTTCAGAACCCAAAAAACATATTCCTGCAAGAGGGGCGCATCGTTTATTTTCTCGTATTCAACCTGTGCAATCCCAACATCAAGCTCATTCTTTTTTGTCTGCACACCTGCCAGTTCAGCCGCCCAAATTCCATCTCTGTTTTTTGTATATTCAAGCCATTGCAGGGTGTTTGCCTCGATGTTTGATGCCCTCTCATCCTGCGCACTCATTTGCCCTAAAATGGTTTTTGCATTTTCCCATCTTGTTTGCAATACCAAAAACTCCTGCCTGCTTTTGCTCCAATTCTGGCTTGGGCAAAAATCATAACACACTTTATCCCCGCCAAATCCGCACCCTTCATCAGAGCCGTCTAAAAAGAACGGATGACTATCAAGTGTTTGTTCAAGCCCGTCTATTTTTTGCATTCTTGAATATATTTTTGCGGAATTGGATTCACTCACATCTATTGAACCGGCGCTTAATTCATTTTCAAGTCCATTCAGCTCTGCCAATAACGCCGCATCCTGATTCTTAAAATCAAGCATTGCCTGCCAAAAACCGTCCGCATTTACCACTGTGAGTGAAATCGGGGTTGAAAATGCCGCCAGCACGCAACTCTCCCTGTCATGACAGTCAAATTTGTCCATTCCGGAAAGCCGGAAACATTCATCATGGCTGTATAGGAATTTTCCCTTCATTTTTTCAAGAAAATCAACAGTATCATTCATCGCTTTCTCATATTCGGATGAGCTTGCCAGGGAGCTTTTTAGAATCGGATATATCTCATCCTTTGTTTTTGCAATTTGTCCGTCCCATTCCTTCACTATAAACGTTTCATTGCCCTCAATTTTTACAAGCACTGCCTGTCCGTTTGGCGTATTTAGCCTCTGTACAGCATAAGTCATATTCGGCTCAAGATATTTCATCTCAATTCCATACGTCTGGGCAAACAGATTCGCGCAAAGAAGTGCAATGCTTATCAGAATCAGGATGTTCTTCATGGAGTTTGTATTCTGCCTCAGCTATTTAATGCTTGCCGCGCAAATTTTTGCATGGAAGCCGAGCTTGATACAGCCAAAAACGCAAGGCAAAACCTCAATGCCATTTACTCGAGCCTAAAAGAGCTAAAGGCAAAAAGGGAGAGAATAAGTAAAGCAATACTTCAGACGCAGGAGCAGGCAAAAAAACAATTCGCAACAAAAAATCCTTCATCCGAGATTTCAAAATCAAAAATCAAAAAAGAAAAATTCTTTTGGTGGAGCCAGTATCGCTCGTTTGAGACTTCCGGCGGTTTGCGTGCAATTGCGGGCAAAAATGCAAAACAAAACGACGAGCTTTACGCAAAGCATCTTGAAGAGAACGACCTTTTTTTTCATGCAGACATACAGGGTGCGCCCACAACATTGCTAAAGGGCGGAGCAAATGCATCCGAATCCGATTTGTTTGAAACTGCCCAATGGGCGGCATGTTTTTCCTCTGCATGGAAAGTCGGGGCCGCAACCGTGGATGTATATGCCGTGAAAAAAGAGCAAGTGGCAAAAAACGCGGACGGCGGTTATGTCGGCAGGGGCGCATTTGCAATCAGCGGGCAGAGGCAATGGTTTAGGGCAACTCCCCTTCTTCTAAAAATCGGATTTCTAAACGGGCAACTTGTGATTTTGCCCTTTTCGCACAAAAAATCTTTGCAAAAGAAGGCAGTTCTTTCTCCCGGCTCTCTTGAGAAAGAGCAGGCGGCAAAAAAACTTTCCGCTTATTTAAGCGCGAAAGCAGACGACATACTAGGTCTGATTCCTTCCGGCGGATTCGGAATAAAAATTGAAGGTTGATGGTGTTCTTATGCGAAAATTTGCAATTTCCGACTTCAAGCAAATAATTTTTGGCAATCCAAATTTTTTATATTTGCGAATTGACGAGCGCACATGCGCCACCCGCTATGTCGTTCTGAATGCGGGAAAGACTTTGCTGATAGATTCCGGAGACGGGGCGGATGCGCTTTCTTTTACTCCCGACATTTGTATTCTCACTCACGGGCATTATGACCACGCGCGCGGGGTGCGCCCGGACTGGCCACAAGTGTTTGTGCTGGATTCAGAAGACGAGAATCTACCATTTGTAGAAGTTCCTCACAATGCAAAAAAGATGAAAGAGGGAAAATTCAAATTCGGCTCTTTAGACTTTGAAATAATAAACACTCCCGGGCACACTCGCGGAAGCATGTGCATCTTTGAGCCAAAAACAGGCATACTTTTTTCGGGCGATACAAAATTTGCGGATGGCGGTTATGGGAGAACGGATTTGGGCGGCTCGGATGAGCAGATGTCAAAAAGCCTTAAGGCAATAGACAAATTACCCTGGAAAATCCTCTGTCCCGGGCATGGAAATTTTGAGGAAAGAGACTAATTTAAACACGAACAAAATTCTGTTTACAGTTTCTGCTTTTTGTTTTCAAAATTTTTCAAAACAAACTTTTTTCCCGTGCGGGAAATTATATGCCCTTCCATTTTGAGCTTTCTTGCCTGTGCAAAATCCCCGCCCGGATATTTCGGATTTAGGGAGCCGTCGCTTTTTATCGTTCTCCAATAAGGGGTAATATCCACTCTTCCCGCCGAGCGTTGTTCTTCCGCCGCGTTGGCGGCAATCCATGCAAATATTCCTGTTGTGAGGGGGCAGCATGTGTTTGTTTTGTATTTCTTTGCCAAAGAGTCTCTTATCATTTCAATTGTGAGTATTTTTCCTTTTTTCGCCTTTCTCATCATTCTATCTACGTCTGATGGGAGTGGTATAATCATTGTGCCTTTGCCGCAAGTCTTTTCCATTTTCTTTTCTATTTTCACTTTTTTGGGCAAACCCTTCTTTTTTGCCAACTTTTGCACCCAGCTTTTTGTTTGCATATATTTCATACCCACAGGTAGAACTTGGGGGAGTAATATAAGTTTAACTAAAAGAAGCCCAATTTTGCACTCTGCGTGCCTGCCTCTCGTTTATGGCTTTATCAGATATATCTAATTTAGATATATTTAAATACTTGTTCGCTCATATTACTTGCATGAACAAAACAAATCCAAGCTCTAATATCGGGAAGGCACTTACTCGTTCCTTCATTTTGTATAGTTGCCTCCACCAGCCCCAAACCGGATACCGCCTACTTGCGGCTGGGAAGGAAATACTGCTTACAGGCTGGAGTGCAGGCTCATTCTACCCTCACATCCAGTTTTTGCTAAAGGAAAAACTTCTTACAAGAAAAAAGACCAGCTCAAAGAGGATAACTTACGAGTACTCCACCACTCCTGCCGGCACGGAGTATCTCAAGTATGTATCAACCTATTTCAAGCACGAGAAACTCAAGAAATTTTTCAAGGTTCTAATATCCGGTGATTTTTGATGAAGATCCAGTTTAATGTAGTAATCTTAGCCTTGCTTTTCATATCTAGTGCATTATTTTGCGCAAATACACATATTATGAGCTACCGCACAGACCCTTCCACGGTTCGGGCAAATCAGGATTTTACCTTTTTCTTCACTCTCAAAAATGACATGGAAATCGGGATTGACAACATCAACATTTCATTTGAATGCCCTAACAACCTAACCTGCCCATCTTACATATTGATGAACCTTCCCTCATACGGCACCCAAGAGATCACGGTTCCAATAAAAAACGACGCGTCGGGCGGGCTTAATCAAATAAAAATGAGTTGGAAGGACGGCTCGTACAACATGGGCGTGGATGCAAATGAAAATCCGACCTCAACTCCCAAAATCCTTAGCTCCACCTTTCCGATTCTCATGCACGAATCAGCAATAAGCCAAGTAAACGCAACAACGAGCTTGGACTTCAACCGCAAAAACAATTTCAGTGTGCAATTACAGGCGACGGATTTGAATAACATACGAATCTCGCTTTATTCCTCTTGCATGGCGTTTGAGAGCCCAATATTTTATTTCCCCTCAATAAACGGAAGCGCAAACATCAGCACCTCTGTATTCGTGAATTGTGCCCCCGGCTCCGCAGATTTGTCCCTTACCCTACAATCTGATGAACTTACCTATCAAGTGCCGCTTGGTGTTTTCGTGCAAAAAACCCCACAGTCAAATCTTGATGTGGAAATATTGTCTCCCTCAATTCAGAGCTCAAAGGACAATGTGCAAATAAGCGTTTCAAACAACGGCGCACCTGCTGAAAAACTTTATCTTAGCATACTTTCAAGTCCATCAGTGCGCTCTCCGGACATGCTGTATATGGGAGATTTTAGCGGAGAACGCCTTGAATACATGGAGATTCAAGCGCAGGAGACAGGAGATATTCCAATAACAATCGAAGCTCGTTGGATTGAAAACCACCAATCATTTACCAAAACCTGGCAACAAATAATCAAAGTAAAGCAAAGCCAGCCCCAAAATATCCCATCTTCATTCTATCTTGCGGCGGCCGCGGTAGTGATATTATGCATCGTCTGGATGACATACTCAAAGACCTCAATACCATTTTTCAAAAAGGGATAATGAGTGCAGGCCTGCTTCTGGTTCCAGCATTGGTTTTTCTTCTTTATGTCGGCGCTTTTTACCAGCCGATGGAAAATGCTCGCAACACCGAAGTATTATTTGTAAATCTTGACGGCGGCGAGCTTTCCCAGGCGATTGAATCTGCAATACTTTCAAGCGGTGTGTATAATTTCAAAACAGCTTCCCTTGATTATGCGACCACCGAAGTAAACGAAGCTCGGGCATGGGGCGCGCTGATAATCCCTGCAGGCTTTGAAGATAATCTCCGTTCTGGAAACGGGGCGGAAATAATCCTATTGGCGGATGATTCCCGTTCATACATTATCTCAAGGACAATGCAACCCACGATAATGGTTCTAAGCTCAAGACTTCAAGAACAGATTCTGCAAAATGCGCTTGATTCTGCCGCTTCCGGAATGGATGCGGCGTCGAGGCAGGAGGCATATAGCGCTCAGTCTCTTCAGGCACTATCTGCCGCATCCTCTCAATTGAAAGAGGGGCAGTCCGATTTGATTTCTGCAGAATCAAAAATGTCTGATTACGGGCAGGAGCTAACGAGCTCCAATCTAAAACTGCAAGCCAATCTGAAATCTTCGGTGCAAGCTGGCAGGGCACTCACCGATGGGGCAGGGCAACTTCGGGACGGGGCAGGCACTCTTTCTTCCGGATTGCTGGTTTTGAACAACGGCACAACCCAATTACTGACAGTGAATTCAAAGCTGAATAATGTCCTTGCAAGCGCATATGCTTCCGCCCAATCAATCCCAGATGGGGTCGCAAGAAATCAGACGATTTCTCTCATCTCGTCTGCACAATATTTGTCTTCTGCGCAAAATTCCGGATTACAATCATTGGATTCCGGGACAAAAACCGCCTATTCCGGTAGCCAGAAACTATATTCTGGATTGGGCACTCTTACAAACGGATTAGGCACATTGAGCGACGGGCTTATACGCATAAAACAAGCACAGCTTCTTTCAACCGCATCAATTGCGGATTTGGCACTAAATACAAAGACAATATCAACGCTTTCCAAAGATTTGGAATCCGGAATTGGGCAGGTCGGCTCATCTCAGAGTTTGCTTGCAGACAAATCCTCTTCCCTATCTTTCGCTCTCTCAAGCGGTTCTGACCAGCTCGGGCTCGGAGGCATAAATCTTAGGATAGTAGAAGCAAACTATGCGGATTACGGCACATTTTTTGCAACTGCATTTGTTAGTCTCGGGCTTTTTTTCGGGGCGGCTTCTGCCTATATTTTCTGCTCTTTGAGCAAATTGCGCCATCCTACAATATGGGCCTTCGGATTTGCGATATTGCAATCTGTGATTCTGATTTGTGTTTATGCCCTAATGTCTTTTCCAATGCGCTCCGGGGAATACTCCCTTCTTGCAATTATGCTGTTGTCTTCACTCGTGTTTTTGCTCATGACTCGCGCGTTAGTGAGAATAGTGTCCCCAATATTCGAGGCGCATCACCTCTCATTATATTCTCCAATTCTCTCTCTTTTGGCAGTATTCATGATAAGTTCAGGAGGAGCAATGTGGCCTCAGCATACCCTGCAGGCACCATTCAATGTATTCACTCCCTTTATTCCGATGTATTATAGCGTCTCCGCAACTCGTGCAAGCGCACTCGCCGCAGTCTGGCCATCTTCTGATTTGAGGGTGTTGGTCCTTTCATGCGCTTTTCTCTGGATTTTGGTCGAATTGGCAGACCATTTCCGCCCTAAGATAATCTCGCATTTTTTCAAAAATAAATATAGTGTTTAAACCGAGGACACGCTGAGGCCCAAAACCTTCGGTTTTGAGCATTCTGAATGCTTCGCATTCAGTCTCCCCAAGTCGCTTATGCGACTTGAGGACGCCGAGGGGGAGATTGCCAACCGCAGTTGGCAAGATTTGGTGCGAAGCACCAAACCCCTGAAGGCGTGAGTAAAACGAGCGCCGAGGGGGAGATTGCCAACCGCAGTTGGCAAGATTTGGTGCGAAGCACCAAACCCCTGAAGGCGTGAGTAAAACGAGCGCCGAGGGGGAGATTTGAACTCCCGAAGGGATTTCTCCCAAACAGGTTAGCAACCTGCCGCAATAACCAGGCTATGCGACCCCAGCAAGACCCTTTTCTTTTAGGAAAAGAAAAGGGTTCTATCCTAAAAGAAAAAGAAACTTATCTATTTAGCCTCTTTATCCTTTTAAATTAAATCAGCCGAATATCCTCAATGAAAAACCTTCCCTGGTGGCTAAAGCTCGAGCTTCTTTGCGCCATCTTGCTTCTCATTCCAATATGGCATTTTGCATATCTTCCCCTAAACGATTTGCCAAACCATCTTGCAAGCGTTCATCTGCTTTTGCAATATTATTCCGCCCAACCAACCTATATTGAGCCAAACCAAAACTTTTTCACCGGCAATTCATCCGCCTTTATCTTTTTGCAAATATTCGGGCAAGCATTCGGGCTAACCACCGCCGCAAGAATATTGCTTAGCATAATAATTTTACTAATGCCCCTTTCCCTTTCATGGTTTTTCTTCTCAATTGACAAGCGCCTTGCCCCGATGGGCATTGTGGGATGCGCAATAACCTATAATTGGTTTTTTGTAATGGGCTTTTTGAATTTTATTCTGAGTATCCCACTGTTTTTCTTTGCCGCAGGCACATGGCTCTTTATCCGGGAAAAGAAAGCGAGCGCAATAGAGCTTGCAACTTTTGCAATTCTCTCCCTCCTTCTTTTATTTACTCATCTATTCGGAGCCGCCGCGCTTTGCACTCTCATGGTTTCAAAAATTGCATTTGATTTTTTTGCATCTGGCGCAAAGTTTTCAGATCCAAAGAAAATTCAAACCGCAGATTTATTCGCAATCCCGCTTGCACTAATATGCCTCGCATTTGCATTCATATATCTTTCCGGCGGCGGGCAAAGCAGCATAATCTGGTCATCTGCTCAAGACATCGCCTATCTTTTTGTGTTATATCCGCTTTCTCTTCTGCTTTATTTGTGCATAATCGTTCTTGCAATTTATGCATTTTTAGACAGAAAATCATTCGAAATTACTAATTGCAAAACAGCGCTCTTTTGGGCATCGGAGGGCATTCTCTTCTGCATTTTTGCAATAATTTTTCCTCTAAGCACCCAAAGCTGGCAATTTATTTCCGTGCGCTTCTGGCCTTTTGCATTGATATTTTTCTTGACAGCATTTTTTTCATTAATTTGTGGTTCCAAACGATTTGTGAAAGAGGTGTTTGTCGCATTTTTCGTATTCTCCCTTATCGCGGGCGCATCGGTATTCTTTGGATGGGAAAGCATGCAAACTCAAATAGCGGATATTGTAAATGCAGGAAATAATTTCCAAAGCAATTCGTCCGTATTTGCATTCGGGCGGGGATTTGCAAAGCTTGCACCAATCGGTCCGCCGAGTTCATTGCTTCATACCCCCGGCTATTGGGTGATTGAAAAAGATATTTACTATCCATATCTTTTCTCCGGAGATTACAGCCCTATAGAGTACAAAAATTCAAGCGAGCATGGAAAAGAGCAAATGTCCGTTCTGCTTGATGATTTGGCGTATGCAGTATTTTCAAAAGAAGCAGGCGAGAGCGAATGTGTTGCCTGGAAACAATACTACCAAAAAATAAATTGGACCATTTTGTGTGCAGAATATGATTATCTCGCTTTCAGAGAGAGCAATTGCGAAGACGAGCTAACTTTTTCGTCTTGTTTTGAGCAAATTGAGGCAAAGCCGCCTCTTTACATTTACAAAAATATAGAGAAGAATTAGAAAAATCTGGCAGGAAAATAAAATGCAAACAAACTAATTGCAAAGCCGAACCAAAAAATAAAAATAGAAAAATTATTTTTGGCAGGAAATACCAAATTGCCAAAACGGCCCGCCCCTGCATCTCAGCCCTTTAAGCTCCACCAGGGTACTACAGAGCACGGGACAGTTTGCTTAGGGCTGCTCCTTCCGGCCTGACCCGATTCACTTGCTGCATCCATCCCTGCAGGCTTGGCTTCGACGCCAAAAGACTGCGCATAAAACGAACTATTCAGACGCATTAGCATATTCGGCCGCACCTAAAGGGGGTTTGCGCTTACAAGAGGCCCCTAGCCTCCCAGCCTATCCTGCCGTTAACTATTGTGCATTTGTTTCTTTATATACATATTTTCTGATTCAATAGGTGTGTTTTCATGTATTAGATAGTGTTTTATAATTTCAAATCCACCTCTTTTTTGGTGTGAGGATATGGTGGACGCTGAGGGTAATCTTAAGTTTGTAGTTGCAGGAGTTGGCGGTGCCGGGTGCAATAGCATCTCGCGCCTTGCATCAAAGTCTTTTTCTATGGCAAATCTGGTCGCATTTAATACTGATAAAAAGCAAATAGACACTCTTCCCTCAAGCGTTTCAAAATTGCTTATTGGAAAAAACATTACTCAAGGGCTCGGGGCAGGCGGTGATCCGCAAATCGGAGAAAAATCCGCACTCTCTTCAAAAAAACAAATTGCCGAAAAGCTAAAGGACTCGGATTTGGTTTTTATCCTCGCCGGAATGGGCGGTGGAACCGGAACCGGTGCCGCGCCGGTTATTGCCCAAATCGCAAGAGAGCAAGGTGCGCTCGTGCTCGGGTTTGTGTATTATCCTTTCTCGCTTGAGCGCATAAGGCTCAAAAAAGCGCAAACGGGCATTTCAAAACTCACGGACGAATGCGACTCGCTTGTAGTAATTGAAAACGACCGGCTCACAAAATGGGCCGAAAATGTTCCAATAGACGAAGCATTTGCAATGGCGGACGATGTCGCCGCAAAGGCGGTTTATGGCATCAGCAAAACAATACTTGAGCCCTCTTTAATGAACATAGATTTTGCAGATTTGAAAAATATCACATCCGACAAAGGGCTTTCAATGATTTCCCTTGGAAACGCATCCGGGCCGATGAAAGTACAAGACATTGCGGAAGCGGTGCTTGGAAATCCTCTTCTTGGAGTGGATTATTCACGCGCATCAGGCGCACTAATTCATCTTACAGGCGGCGACGACCTAAAGCTTGGGGATGCGACCGATGCGGGCGAGCGAATAATGTCTAAATTGCCCGACAATGTAAATGTTTCATGGGGCGCGCGCTTTGACAATATGTACAAAGGCGAAATAGAAGCATTTGTAATATTTACCGGAATTCCTTCACAGCTTTTATTGGACCCGGAAAAGTTCAGGGAAATTTAATTTTTTTACAAATTTTTTATTTCTGCCAAAGGGTGTTCCGATTGGCATCGTTTCTCACGGATACCATCTCTTAAAAATTATGCCATCTACTTTTATTTTATGCAGATGTCTGCCCAGGATTTAAGAAAAAATGCCCATTCACTTAGTGAGCCGGAGCTAATGCGCATTCTCAAAACTTCTCAAAACGGGCTTGGAATAGAAAATGTTGAAAATGCAAGGACCGCTTATGGCTCAAATTTTATATTGCTAAGAAAAGAGGAAGGACCTCTTGATATGATATATCGCCAGTTTAATGCAATCACCTTCATGCTGATATTTGCCGCAATAGTTGCATTTGTAATCGGGCACACCCTGGATGCAATCGGCATATTGGCGGCTGCATTTCTTTCAATATTTTTCGGATTTGTACAGGAGTACAAAGCGGAAGAGGCTCTCAAATCCCTTTATGCGCTTAGTGCGCCAAAGGCAACCGTTCTTCGCAATGCAAAGGCGCAAAAAATCGGTGCAAAAGAGCTTGTGTGCGGAGATATAATTTTGCTTGAAGAAGGCGACTTGGTGCCTGCCGATTGCAGGTTAATACAAGGCGACTCCCTTTTGGCAGACCAGTCCATTCTCACCGGAGAATCGCATGCAAGCATAAAACATACTGGCACAATCGCTACCATCACTTCATTGGCGGAGCGCTCAAACATTTTGTACAGTGGCACGCTTATTACGAAAGGCTCCGGAACCGCACTGGTTTTTGCGGTTGGCAAAAACAGCGAGTTCGGCTCAATCGCAAGCAGATTATCTCAAGTTGAAAATGAGAAAACCCCATTGCAAAAAAATCTCGATGAGCTTGGAGATAAAATATCCAAGGCATCCACTCTGCTGGTGTTTCTCTTTTTCATAGCCGGTATGCTCAACAAACAGCCTTTAACCGATATGCTTCTTGTCTCAATTTCGCTTTTTGTTGCGGCGGTTCCCGAAGGATTGCCAACTGTTCTTGCAATTACTCTTGCAATCGGCGTGAGCCGCATGGCGGCGGAAAAAGCAATCGTTCGCAGAATGCAATCCGTGGAAACAATGGGCGCGGTAAGCGTTATTTGCACTGACAAAACCGGCACAATAACCGCAAACAAAATGGCGCTTGTGAAATTCAATTGCGCGGGCACGGAATTTGTTTCTTCCGGCAAAAACGAATTTTTAGGATACGGCAAACAAAATACTCATGCAGAAAAAGCGCTTGAGCACAGGCTTCTTTCCTACGCATCTCTTTGCAGTAGCGCGTCGGTTATCTTTTCAAAGGACGGGAAAATAGAGCACGCAAAAGGGGATGCGACTGAAGTTGCAATACTTTCAGCCGCAAATTACACTGGAATAAATTTGCACCGTTTATATTCCGAGCAAAAACTGTTGGCGGAATATGCGTTTGATTATAAAAAGAAACGGGCATGCCATGTGCGCCTGCACGGCAAGGAAGCATTCTCTTATATGAAAGGTGCGCCGGAAGTCGTGTTTGCGCACTGCACCCACATTCTTGACCATAACGGCGTTCCAAGGAAAATGGACGCAAGCGACAAAGCCCATGTTGAGGGTGTCGTGCACTCTTATGCGTCCGGTGCATTGCGCACTCTGGCGGTTGCTTACAAGCCCGTTGCGAAAAAGGAAAACTACCCCCGAGATTATTGCGAGAGTGGGATGATTTTTGCAGGCGTTCTTGGGTTTATCGACCCTCCACGTCCTGAAGTGAAGGAGGCATTGCGCTTATGCCAAAAGGCAGGCATTCGCGTTGTAATGCTAACCGGCGATTCGCATATTACTGCGGTTGCAATTGCAAAAGAGCTTGGCTTGCCTTCGGGAGAGGCGGATGTGCTTACCGGAGAGCAAATTGAAAAAATGCATGATAATGAGCTGAGGGAAAAGGTTCGCACGCTCTGTGTTCTTGCGCGCGCAACTCCCGAACACAAATTCAGAATAATAAGTGCATTGCAACTAAACGGCGAAGTAGTTGCCGTGACCGGAGACGGGGTAAACGACGCGCCTTCAATCAAGAAAGCGGACATTGGCATTGCAATGGGTATCGGCGGAACCGATGTCGCCCGCGGCGCGGCAGACATGGTGCTCACGGACAATAATTTCGGCACGCTTGTAAAAGCAATTGAGAAGGGTCGTTCAATATTTGACAATATCGTCTCGTTTGTGCGCTTTCAGCTCACAACAAATGTCGCGGCGCTTTCTTTGATGTTTATTTCTCCGCTCATGGGTTTGCCATTGCCTCTAAGACCACTGCAAATTCTTTGGATAAACATAATAATGGACGGTCCGCCCGCGCTTGCGCTTGGGATGGAGCCTGCGAAAGAAAATGTAATGGAGCGCCCGCCAAGGGACGTCAACGAATCCATTTTGAATAGAAAAATACTATCCACAATTTTCATCTCCGCCGCGCTGATTTTTTTTGCAACATTATTTGTATATATTTATTATCTGCAATTTTTCCCGCAAAAGGCAGGCACCATCGCCTTCTGTCTTTTCGTATTTTTACAGCTTGCAAATTCGCTGAATTGCAGGTCTCTAAAGCTTTCTGCATTAAAGGATATTCTCTCAAATAAGCCTCTTGTTGCCGCACTGCTCTTTTCGCTAATCGCGCAGATTTCAATAATTTACATCCCTTCATTGCAAGAGCTTTTTGCAACCGTTCCGCTTGATATTGCGGACTGGCTGATAGTTTTTGGAATGGCAATCGGGCTTATGCTTTTGGGAGATGCAAGAAAGAAGATGCCCTTATTGCTTGGGAAAAAAGCACAAACCTAAACTAACAAGCCTAAACTAAAATCCGACAGGTATTTATTCTTTTATTCAAAATCAGAAAGCCTGTACTGTCCTTTTTTATGTTTTTTGTCTTGGGAAGAATTTTTTGTTTTGTCCGAGCCCTGTTTTTTATCAACAGATTCATTTTGTTTTTTATCCTCTGGAGAATTTATTTTTTTATTTTCATCCTGCTTTTTATTTTGGGCCTTTTCATCAGTTTCCTTTTCCTTCAAACTCTTTTCTTTAGCATGTTTGATTTCTTCATCTTTTAGTTCTCCCGATTCTTTGCCGGTATTTTTATTCGTCCAAACTTTTTGAAATTCCTCCTCTTCGCGCCCGCTCATTTTCTTTACAATGCGCTTCATCTTCTCTTCCCGTTTTTTTGCAGACCAGAAAAATGCCTGATCGCGCGTGCCTGTTGCAATGAGCCCGAACATTCTTCCCAATTTTGCCCTTCCGGCTCTTCCTCTTCTCTGAATGGAGCGTATTTCAGATGGCACCGGTTCGTAAAATACCACATTGTCAACGGATGGAATGTCAAGTCCTTCCTCTCCAATTGAAGTGGATACCAAAATGTCAAACTCGTTTTTGCGAAAATCTTCAATGGTTTTTGCCTGCTCTTTCTGCGTGAACCCGTCCTTTTTTCCCATAAATGGCTTTGAGCGCAATCCCTCTTTTTGCATAGCCTCATGGAGCACTTGCACCTGATCGCGGTATTGTGAAAATACAATGAATTTTTCTCCCGCCGGGCGCTCTTTTATCATTTGCACAAGCCTTGCAATTTTCGGATGCTCCGCGCAACTTTTCAGCTTTTCCTCAATTTCCTTAAAGCGCACATCGTTGAGAAGCCTTTGTTGCGCCTTGCTCTCTTCCCTTGCCTTTACTTTTGTGATAAATTTTGTGAGTGCCTCAATCCCCTGCGTTTCCAAAAGCTCAAGCACGTGAATAAGTGAAAAAAGTGTCGCATGATATGAGAGCGCAGAATATTTGAGCCTTGAATTTGAGCTTAATATCTTCGCCCTCAATTCAGCCATTCCCTTCTTTGTATTAAAGCGGGTGTAAAAGCCCATTTTCTTCAGCGTTTCAGATTTTTCCAAAATCATTTTTTCAAGGGTTTTTTTAATCTCCATTATTTCCGGCGTAAGCTTTACTTCAATCCAGGTTATTTCAAGCGGCATTATGTACGGCTTTACATCCTCATCTTCGGCAGTTCTTATCTCCACGTTTTTTATGCATAGAATTTCGAGCATATCCTCAATTTTTTTCTTTTGCCCGCCCGGAGACGCCGTGAGCCCTAGCACCATTGTGCCTTTTTCTTTTGCGGTCTGTGCAACTTTTGTATATGCATATTTTCCAACCGCGCGATGCACCTCGTCAAATATCACAAGCGCAAAATCCCATTCAAGCCTTTTTGCCTCCAAGTCGTTTGCGATTGTCTGCGGGGTGGAAATCAGAATTTTTGGTTTGGTTGCATATACTTGCGGACGTTTGCCCGCGCTGGTAAGTCCGGATACAAATACGATTTTTTCGGGGGGAAGATTAATCCATTCCCTAATTGTTTTCTCGTGTTGTTCTGCCAACGGTCTTGTCGGTGCAAGAAACAATATATTGCCTTTCTCAAGCATTTTGTCTGCAACAATTAGTGCGAGCAATGTTTTTCCCATGCCTGTCGGAAGCACCACAAGCGATGAGCCTTTTTTTAGAACCGACTCTGCGATAGCTGATTGGTAAAGCCTTGGCGGCGGAGATTTTTCATTAAGATGAGTCGGCATAGTGTATATATATGCACGAAGTTCCTAATAATTCCTATGCAGCGCACACTTTCTTTATGGGAATATTCAATTCTCTTGCAGGAAGGGCAGTCATTGCTCAAAAACAGGCTTTCAAAGGCATACGAAATTTCCCCGAAACTAATCCGTCTGGATTTTGGAAAGCTTTCCCTAATCATCTCTTTGGGAAAATATTTTTATATGAGTGAAAATCCGCCCGAAGCCCCGCAAATTCCATCTTCGTTTGCAATGTTTATCCGCAAACATCTTGGTGGGAAGTTCCTTGACTCTTTTGAGCAATATGGCAATGACCGAATTTATGTGCTGGGCTTTTCAAACGGGCAAAAGATTGTGATTGAGCAATATGCGCATGGAAATATGTTTTTGCTTGATGAGAAAGACATTATAGTCCGCCCCTATTCATTCAAGCCGACTGCTCTGAAAACCTACAATCCGGGCCAAAAATATGAGTGGCCATCAAACCCTTCCAGCCCGGATAAAAAATTCTTTATCGGAAAACTTTATTCCGAGGCTATTTCTTCATATTCAAATTCCCAGCTTGAGAAATTAATTTTGCATCCGGTTTTTCTTGTATATCCCGATGCCGTTTCCCTTATGCCCCTACCTTCAAAGGAAGGGGAGAAAAAATTTGATTCTTTCAGCTTGGCGATTGAACATTTTATTTTAAACAGGCCAGCTCCAGCACCAAAGAAAGCGCCGGAGCAGGTTAAATTGGACAAACGACTTGAAGAGCAAGAACGCGCACTCAAAAAAATAGACGAGCAAATTCCCGAGCTTGAGAAAATTTGCAAATGGCTTGAGAAAAATTTAGAAAATGTGGATGAGCAGATTATTCTTGCCAGAAAAAGCGGTGAGAAAAAATTGAAAATAAAGGCTTAAACGCCTTTTACAATCTCGTCTGCCGCTAATTTTATATCTTCTGCGACAATTGTTTTTCTCCCTGCGTGTTGTGCATATCTTTTTGCTTGTTCGGAAATCTTGTAGCCCACGCGCTCAAGTATTTGTGAAAGTTCAACTGATGCGTTGTCTGCAACTCTTTCTGCACCCGAGCTTCTAATCAGCCTTTCTACAGGCGCTTTTGGCAAAATCACGCTATCACCTGTTTGAAATAAGGATTCGGAGCTTTAATAGGCTTTCTTTTTGGAAAAAAAGGAAAAATAGCTCTTATATGCATTCACAATTCAAATACCAAAGTAATTGAAAAATACACTCTTTGAAGATTTTTCATCAAAAATAAAAAATTTGTGAAAATTGTTCCCCTTGCTTTTTTATATATACTTCCAGTTACATTCTCATGGATAGAGAAAAATTTGAAACCCCTAGTCGACTTGATGAGCCTTTTGTTCTTATAAATACACACTCGGACGCGGTAGATTTACTATATATCAATGCTCCTGGCTTGATGGGCGTATTAAAGGAAAGCAATACTTTTGCGGACGCAAGAAAAAGTGCAAAAGAACACCTGTTGCACACGAAAATTCAGACAAAAAGTGCTTTATTTATCAAAAGGGCAACTGCTTGCAGAAGACGGCTTATTAGAATATTTTCAGAACGTAATGAAAAAATATGTGAGTTCTCAACTCTTTACGCTTTGTATCTCATCGCAAAAGACAAGTCAAATGCGCAAAAATATCCCATTTCTCTTCTAAACGAACTGGTACACTTGATGCATGGTCTCTCTTGTGCTTCAATACTTACCCCCCCAGAAAAAATCTATTCAAGCGAGCAAGAAGAGGTTAGTGTACGGACAAATGTCCTCGATGAATATTCCCTTCAGATGCAAAACTACCTAAAGAAATATTCATGCGGTCTAGATAAGAAACTCATCATAAAACGCGAGAAAAACAAAGCGAAGATTTTATCTCATTTCGGGGCGCAAGAAAAGGACTGGGATGACTGGACATGGCATTTGCGAAATATAATAAAAGACAAGGACACATTGCAATCCCTCGTCACGCTGTGTGAGTCGGAAACTCAAGCCCTTGTTCTGGCAGAGGAGCTTAAGATACCTTTCAACATAACCCCTCATTATCTTAGTTTATTCAACTTTGATGGAAAAAGCGAGGAGGACAGAGTTCCGCGTTCTCAGGTGCTACCCACATCGTATGGTTTGCAAGTAATTTCAAAAACCGGGAACATCTCGTCCGATTTGGATTTCATGGGTGAGCGGCACACTAGCCCAATCGAGCTCATAACTCGCAGATACCCGCAAATTCTCATAGTCAAGCCGTTTGATGCCTGCCCTCAGATATGTCAATACTGTCAAAGGAACTGGCAACTAAAGACATATTCAGAGGCAGAACTTCCTATGAAAGAGAAAATGCGCGCGGCAATAGATTGGATAAGTTCTCATCCGAGCATCAGCGAAGTTCTGATAACTGGTGGAGATCCACTCACACTAAACAACCAAATAATTGACGACATTCTCTCCCAAATATCACAGATAGATCATATCCGCAGAATGCGTATCGGAACGAGAACCCTCGTCACTATCCCTCAGCGAATAGATGCTGAATTCATTGAAATTGCAAAAAAATATCATGAATGGGGCAAGAGGGAGCTTTGTATAATGACTCATTTTGAGCATGCGAGTGAAATAACTCCCGAAGTTTTAAACGCTACAAAAAAAATAAAAAATGCAGGAATGAACATTTACAATCAACAGGTGTTCACATACTTCAATTCTCGGCGTTTTGAAACCTCTCACCTAAGGAAATGGACGAAATTAATAGGAATTGATCCATATTATACTTTCAATACAAAAGGAAAGGAAGAAACAAAGCACTTTCGGGTTCCTATCGCACGGCTAAAGCAGGAAAGATGGGAAGAAGCTCGACTTCTGCCCGGAGTGGAAAGGACCGACGAGCCAGTTTTCAACATCCCAAAAATAGGGAAATCTCATCTTCGCGCTACTGGGAGTGGGCACGAGCTGGTTGGGTTCAATAAAGATGGTAATCGCATGTATAGATTTTTCCCATGGGAATATGTGAATGCGGGCGTGCAACCCTATATCTATACTGATGTATCTGTCTATGATTATTTGAAACGGCTTGAAAACGAAAATGAGATTTTGCAAGACTACGCGACAATTTGGAATTACTGACCCTGTTTTCCACGTACATACCCGTCGTTATTTCATAGTCCTGTTCAGCTATATCTCCACCTGATTCCATCTTTTGAATCTTCCAATACAATTCCGTTCTTTTTGAGCAAATCGCGAATCTCATCCGACTTTTTGAAATCCTTTTTCTTTCTTGCTTCTTCGCGCTCTTTTATGAGTGATTGGATTTCCTTCTCATTCATTTTGCCCTCTTTAATCGTCTTTTGCTCCTCGCCAGACTTTATGTCAATTCCAATCACTTCAAATTTTTCCCTTATTTTGCCTGCAAGCTTTTGCATTTCTTTCTTAGAGCATTTTCCATCAGCCCGAGCGCGGGCAATTTCCTTTGAAGCCAATACAAGCGCGGAAATTGCGCTGGGGGTATCCAAATCCTTGTCCATGTTGGATGCAAAATCATCCAAGTACGCATTAATCCGGTTTTCAAGTTCTCCTTCTTCTTTTCTGTTCTCGTTTTCGCCCTCTCCGTGCATTATGGACAGGTTTCGCTTCACATTTTCAAGCACATTTTTGGCAGATTCAATCGCAGTTTCGCTAAAGTCTATCGGAGATGAATAATGGGTGAGCGAGAAAAACAGTCTCAGTGTGTTTGCATCCCATTTTTTGAGCGCATCCTCAATCGTAATGAAGTTGCCCAATGATTTTGCCATCTTCTCTCCATTAACAGTCAAAAATCCCGTGTGCACCCACATATGTGAAAACGGAACATAGCCCGCGCCCTCGCTTTGGGCAATTTCGTTTTCATGGTGCGGGAAAATCAAATCGCGGGCTCCGCAATGCAAATCAAGCGGCTTTCCTTTTGTGCAGTGCATGGACATTGAAGAGCATTCAATATGCCAGCCCGGTCTTCCTCTCCCCCAGGGAGAGTCATAAGTTGCGCCGGCGGTTTCTTCAAATTTCCAAAGCGCGAAATCGGCGGGGTTTTTCTTTTTCTCATCCACTTCAATTCTTGCGCCCGCCTTTATTTTCTCCAGATTCTGACCGGACAGCTTTCCATATTTTGCAAACTTTGAAATTTCAAAATAAACTCCTGTATCTGTGATATATGCCGCTTTCTTGTCCAGCAACTTTTGTATCATTGCAAGGGTTTGTGGTATATGCTCCGATATTTTTGGCATAACGTTCGGCGCCAAAATGTTTAATTGCTCAAATTCTTTTCTTGATTTTTTGTCAAATTTATCGGAAAGCTCAAGGGGCATTACTTTTCTCTCCTGTGCCCTCTTGATTATTTTGTCGTCTATGTCCGTGACATTTTGAATATGATTCACTTTGAGCCCGCATTCGTGCATCCATCTTTTCATAACGTCAAATGAGACAAATGTTCGCGCGTGTCCCAAATGGCAGTTGTCATAAGGAGTGACTCCGCACACATACATCTGCACTGTTTTGCCGCTGTGGGGAATAAGCTCCTCTACTTCGCCATTTAGTGTGTTTTTGAGCTTTAGCATATTCTTTTTTTGTCGGAACTCCTTTTTAACGAATTGTTCCATCCGATTCCGAGTGCATATAAAAAACAAGAAAAATAAATCCGAAAAAAACCCGGGCTCGCGGGCGAGGTTGCGCGCCTGTTTTTGTTCCGGGCAATTTTTATTTTATTTCATTTTTTATCCGTTTAATGTTTTTTGTATTTTTCCATTAACAATCCATTTTTATTCTCCACTCAATCTATCTATTTCATGGCTATAATAAAAAAAGGTCAAATAATTGCCGAGGAAAAAGAGGCAAACTCCCTATTGCAATCCGGCTTTGGAAGGCGCGCAGGTGAAGAAGTCCTGCTTTATCCTCTTGAGGCGGCTTATTTGCAAGAGCTAAGCCTTTTGCAAATAACAATTTCTGGCAAGCAAGCCAAGCAAAAAGACATTCTTTCCCTTCTAAAACCCAAAAAATTAGAATCAAAACTGCCAAGTGCGCAAGAGCAATTTGAAATATATTCTGTTTTGCGCGGAGCTGGCAGATTGGTTCGTTTTTCCCCGCATTCTCCTCACTACTGGCGCGTGTATGCACGGGGAATCGGAAGAGAGCAGGAAAGGGCGCAAATACTAATCCGGCTCGTGTGTGCGGATTGGAAAACAAGCCTCTCCTCATTAGAGCTTGAGCTTTGCGTTGCAAGGCAGTTGAGAATGGAGCTTGTATTTGCGTTTATCCAAAAGGGCAATGTGCAATTTGTGAAGATGAGCAAATTCAGCCTTGATTAAACTTTTCAACGAGCGCTAATTATCTTTTTTGTTTATTCTTCAAACTGCCTATTTTTCAAATTCTCTTTTTTCCTCTTATATTCCTTCCAAAGTTCCATCGTTCTTTTCTGATTTACGGGCGCCGAAGGATGATGGTGGTCAAGCAATGCGCCCGAAAAAGTCTTTGGTATGTGCAAGAGCTCATGCATTAGTGTTTGCTCTTTTTTGTCTTGAGGCAATTTGTCAAAATGCTGTGAGAGCACCTCAATCACATAAAAAGTGGAAATCTCAAGCGCCACCTGCCAAATTTTTGGGAAAGACCAAATGCGCGCATAGGCTCTTGCAGTTGCGCCCGTGCTTCTCATGCAAATAATGCGGTGCTGATTCAGATGCGCGCGGGGTATCTGCTTTGCATCCGTGTGCATTTCAAATTCGGGCGAGTTGAGAGTTTCAATTATATCCTCAACCATCATCTGTACATCCGGAGCTTTTTCCACTTCCATAAACTTGGCTTCTCATCTCAGGTTTAAATATTGAATCAAGATTAGAAGAAATTTAGAAATTTAAAAAGAAAACAAACTTAGAAATTAAAAAATTTAGAAGAAGAAAAATCACTTAAAAAATAAAAAATTAGAAGAAAATTACTTCTTCTTTTTCTTAGCCGGTTTTATTTTCTTCACCGACGCTTTTTTCCCGGTCTTTTTCTGTGCTTTTGCGGGCTTTTTTGCCGCAAGCTTTAGCGGCTTTTTCTTTATCGGTTTTATCACCGGAGCCGTTTTCTTAAGCACTTTTGGCTGTACCTGTGCAGGTTTTTTTATCTGTCCAGTCTCTTGCAAAAGTTTTCCAATGTCCTCTTTTATGAGGTTCTCTTTTTGCATTTTTCTTCCCTGCTCAACTATTCCGCTCAACTGATGCGCGGGCTTTTTGGCTTTGGGTTTTTCTTCCTCCTGAACACTTTCTTCTTCCCGTTCAGGCTGTCCCTGTATGTTTGAGCGCAATTGCTCGCGAAGCTGTTCAAGCTCTGCAATAGTTTTCTTTATTGCATCATCGTCAATGTGCTCTTCGTCCGAACTTTCCTGCTTTCCAAGCACTGTGTCGGGCTCTCCGCTTCCAATACCTTCAATGTCTGAAATTTCTTCATCTTCCTTATCATCCGATGATTTTTCTTCACCCGAGTCATCTTCATCTTCTTGCTCTTCATTTTTTTCTTTCTCATCGGCTTCATCAGATGCTTTTTTCTCCTCTTCTTGCATTTGTTCTTTTTCCCGCTCATCCGAAATCGGAGACATTCCTTTTCTTCTTGAAATCATGTCCTGTGTTGCATTAACAATTTGCGCGTCATCTTCAATCTCATCTTTTGTTGAAATAGTGTCTGCCCGCTTCCATTCGCCTTCTTCTTGCAATGACTTGTTGCCTTCGCCGCTAATGGACGGTCTTGTGGCCGGGGCCGGCGGAATCGGCTCATCGTTCCCATCATCAATCGGGGTATTGAAATATTTGTAAATGGCATAAACAATTGCAATCACTACAAATACAACTAAGAGCATAGGCAATATGGCAAATACCATTGCGAATATGTCCGGCTCTGTCTGTGTAGTTTGTGAAGGTTTTGTCTGAACCGGTTGAGTCGGAACAACTGCCGGCTCGTTCTGCCCCTGTTCAGCCAATTGCGCCACTACCTGCGTTGATTGCAGTTTTCCGGCGTCATAATCTGAAACTTCATATTGGTAAAAGCCTGTTTGCTGTGCAAGTACTCTTGCCTGTCCTTTTTCATCTGTGTTTACAACGCTCACTTTTGAATCTGGGGAAGTTACCGATATTGTCGCGCCCGAAATCGGTTTTCCCGCCTTATCAAAAACTTCAAGCAAAATTGTTTTTTGCACTTGTACAAGTTTTGGTCCGTTAAATACGGCTTTCTGCCTGTCGTACGAAATGCTTGGTGCTGGCAACACTTCAAATCCTGCCTTTGAAATAATTGCCGGTGCGCTAAAGGAAATTTCATACATTTGGTTTGGTTGCAATGTGCCAATATCCCATGAACTATATGTGCCGTCCTGCTTTGTTGGCATGGTGCTATAAGTTATTTTCGCATTTGGTGGAACGTAAGAAATATCTTCGGTTATGCTCATATTCGTTTTAGGTGTGTTCGCATTATTTACAATTCTAATAATCACTTTACTCTGATAAATCGGAACCGCCGCACCCGTAGTTGAGCTAATCATTCCTGCCGGGGTTATCTGCAAATTTCTTGATATATCCAGGCTTCCACGACCATAAGACATGCTAATGTCTGTATTCGGGTCGGATACTACCTGTGAAAAAGCAACTCCCGAAAAAATTAGTGCAATACAAACCAAGTACAAAATCGCGCGCACAAAAATCCCTCACCATCTTTAATTGTCCTATATTGTATAAGCATCCAAATGCTTTTATAATCTCTTCAAAATCGTGTAATGCGCCTAGTCATAATTTTTTGTGTTCATCCTATTTTTGTGCACCTTTTTTGTGCGAAAAACCGGTTGTAGTGGCATGGGTCCGGGTCTTGCCCAATCAGGTCTGTTCACCTGTTTTGAAAAATTTTCCCATTCCGAATTAGCATGCATAACTTTGCCAGTTTCAATATCAACAAACAAGTATTTCTGATTTTTAATCATGAATTTTCTCAAAAGCAATGATCTTGCCTCTGCAAGGCGCAAGGTGTGCGCGCGTGAAGAAGTTATCAAAAAACAGGAATCCGAGCCGGACTGCACAAGTTTTTTGAGACTGTATTCAAATGCGTCCGGTCCGCCGAACTGCACTTCAATTCCCACTTGCGAGCCCTGTTTTTTCAGGCACAAAAAAAGCGGGGATTGTACCGGAACATAACCAAAATTTTGACCTATTTTAGCATACTCACTCTCGAGGGTTCGCAAGATGTCCCTCTCTGGCTTTCTTACGCCAATAATATGTTCCTCAAATTCCACGACTTGTTATGCACTGATATTGATTTAAGCCTGCGCGCGCTAATCTATTCATGGATGGGGACGGGAGGCTGCCCAACGATGAGGGCATAATGCTGACGCAGGAAGCGCGCCGTGCCGCTAATGCGCACATATGCGGATTGCCAAAAAAATTTCTTCTTGATTCAAAAAAATTCTCGCAACAGCTTGGAATATTTGTCACAATAAGCAAATATCCCTCCAATGAGCTTCGCGGGTGCATCGGCTTTATCGACAGCCCGTTGCCGCTTTTTCAATCCGTGGTGGAAGCATCAATTGCCGCCTCTTCACAAGATCCCCGTTTTGAGCCAATAAGCGCAAGCGAGCTTTCATCCTGCGTGTTTGAAGTGAGCGTTCTTACAATGCCTTCTCTTTTGCGCGGAAGCGTTGAGCAAAAAATAAAATCAATAAAAATTGGACGGGACGGACTCATTTTGCAATACGGCAGCGCGTGCGGACTTTTGTTGCCCCAAGTTGCGACTGAGTGGAATTTCTCTCCAAAAGAATTTCTTGAGGCGCTTTGCGAAAAAGCAGGCTTGCCAAAAGACATGTACAAATCCGCATCCGCAAAAATATATTCGTTTGAAGCCCAGATATTTTGCGAAAGCTCACCCAATGGCAAAATAGAGCGCAAAAAACTTATTGTATAGTGGTTTTCATGAGGTCAAAAATAAAGCTTGAGGGAAACAATGTGTGGCTGCAACTTACACCCGATGCGGCTAAACACATTTCAAGTCTTTCTGAAGTGGAAGTAATTGTTTTACGCGACGGATTACTGCTTGTGTCCAGCCCGAGCGTCGCATCGGAAATATTCGGGCTTTCCGGGGCGAGTGCTTTGGTTTCCAACGCGGGTTCGACAGTTTTAGGGGCAAGCGCGTCCCCCTCCCAAAATTTTGGCGGGCAATATTTGGCACGGGCAAATTCCGATTCAAACGGATTTGGGCATTTGCCCTCTACTCCGTCCGCGCAAATCGGATTGGACGAGCAGGCTTTGCTTGAGAAGCTTTCTCGCATAAGCTTTGTTCAGCGAACTCCAACAAACGTGCTCAAATCATTGGGCAACGCGGAAAAATCCGCCCTAAAATCGCTTATCTCAAAAAACATTATCACAATTTTCAAAAGCAAAAAATATCCCGAGGGCGTGTACAATATTTCAAACAAGGTATTTTTCACCCCCGCAAAAAAATCAGTTATATCAAATTCTCAAAACATTGTGCCCGCGAGCCAGAAGAATTCAACCACAATTCAGGCGCCAGATTCAAATTTGTCTTTTAATGCGAACGCGGTTTCCGGACCTGCGCTGGCGATAAATACATTTGAACATCTGCAAAGGCTTGGCTATATGGTGCTCTCAAACGAATACGAAGCAAAAGAGCAGATGGAGCAAATAAAGCAACGTCTTAAGGGCGATGCGGTTGCGGGTGTTCGCGGCTTTGATAAAAAATATTATGTACTGCGAAAATCCTTTTTGCAGGAATTTGAAAATCCAATATTTGATTTGCTGGATTCGGGCCTTTGCAAGGCGCAGGAAATGGGCAATCGAATCAATCTCACTCCGGAAGCCGTGACTGTGATTCTCATGGTGATGGCAGATGAAGGTTTGGTGCTTGAAAAAAGAAGGGGCGTATGGGAAAAGGCGTAAGCAGGCCAAATTGTCTTTAGACCAAACGGGCAAAAAAGCCGCCAGCCGATTTAAAAATTTCAAATCCAACTTCTATTTATGGAATTCACATCAATTCGCGACCCAGTGCACGGGCAAATAATGCTCGATTCACTTGAGACGCGCCTTATGGACACTCCCGATTTTCAGAGGTTAAGGGGCATAAAACAGCTCGGAGTTACATATCTTGTCTATCCTGGCGCGCATCATACTCGCTTTGAGCATTCAATCGGCACCGCCCATCTTGCAGGTTTAATGGGAAAGCAAATCGGGCTTGAGGCGGATGAGCTTGTTATGCTTCGAATCGCCGCACTCCTGCATGATATCGGGCATTGTGCATTTTCCCACGATTCGGAAAATGTTCTCTTATCCATAATCGGCTCGCACGAAAAGCTCGGAATAGGGCGCATTCGTTCCTCTCCGATAAAAGATATTATTTGCGAAAACTATACTGCCAAAAAAATTTCGGATATTGCATTCGGAGAATCTTTTGGACAACTAATTACATCTGACATAGGGGCCGACAGGCTTGATTATCTTTTGCGCGATGCCCATTACACCGGCGTTGCATACGGTGTAATTGACTGGAGCCGCATAGTCGCGCGTCTTTGCTGGCATTCAAATGCGCCCGCAATTGAGATTGGCGGGCTTGAAGCCGCGGAATCCGTGATGCTTGCGCGTTTTAGCATGTTTCACACTGTTTATTATCATCATGCAGTGCGCATTGCGCGCTCAATGTTTATTCAGGCATTAAAGTCCGCACTCTCGCAAAAAGATTTTGATGCAGAATTGATTACAAATGAAGGGGATTTCGCACTTTTATCCCGGCTTTGGAAAACTCCTTCCAGCGCGTCCATAACTGGTGCGTTTGCAAACCGCCAGCTTTACAAACGGGCACTTGTGGCAAGCTGGCCTTCTTTATCCCAGTCTGCAAAAAAATATGTGATTGATGGAAAATTTGCGTCCGATTTACAGGACGAGTTTTCTGATTCTGCGCTTGTGGATTTGCCCGTTGATTTTCAAACGTGTGCAAAAATCTCCATCCTTTCAGCGGACGGGACCCGCAAGCCGCTGAGTATTCAGTCCTCAATTTCCGCGTCGCTTGAGAAGGCGGCAAACGAGCGTGCAACCCTTATCGTGTGCGCGCCAAAAGACAAGCTAAAAAAAGTCGGGGAATTCGCAAGCAAACGCCTGGGAGTGCAAAACAAAAACGGCGTATAAGAACAAAATTCTTTTGTTATTTTTTTTACATTTTTATTCGTGTTCTTTCAAGTTTTGTTACACGTCTTTAAATACTCCTTTTGCTCCATATTTCTTATCTGTCACCGCCCGAAAACGGCACTGATGGAGGAGAGTGAAATGGCAACAAAAGAAGAATCTGGAGAAGGCGTATTAGATATGGGCTCAACATCAATGGGTTCAACCGGGCTTCTAACATCTACTTCTAAGTTTAGGCAGCCGCATCTTCCTCACGGGTTTAATTGTCGTTTCATTAGGTGGCAACACCAGTAAAAGCCTGTCTAGTGGGCAACGAAAACGGGCTGCGGAATATACTCTCATAGCCGCGAAAAGCGGCAGGCTAAAGGCGATTGATGATGATATGCGCTCAGGCATACTGCGCACATATTGGACCGAATTTGTATCAATTCGCGAGATTGCCAAACGCTACGGAGTTTCACATATGAGTGTCTGGAGACTGGTAAACTCCTCTCCACGACCGCTCATATAATTTTTTTATTTTTTTTGCCAAAAATAGCGAAAATTTTGTAAATTAACCAAAAACCGGACGCGTGTTCTCGTCTGGTTAAATTTAAAAACTGCACACCCATTGTTTAAGCAGGGGTGTACTCATGAAGATAGAAAAAATGTTTGAAGCGGCGAAAATGTCAATCGCCGGAATTATCGGGATATATCTGGTTTCGATACTAGTAAGTTTTATTCCGATGCTAGGTGTCTTCGGAGGGCTCCTGAGCTTGGTAGCGTTTTTCGTGCTTAACCCAATACTTTTGGGATGGGCAGGATATCTCACCGTGAAGAATTACAAGGGACAGGTTGCTGATGGTGCGATGGTTGGCGCCCTTGTAGGTGGAGTATCAAGCCTTGTGAATGGAATAATCAGCCTCTTGCTGATTACTGTGGGCATGGTTGCCGTAGGAGCATCAACATCTACTGTCGGCGCGATGATCGGTGGGGAAGTTGGGCTTATGGCGGGCATTATGGGCCTCATAGTAAGCATGGTAATATTCATTGTCGGCGGTGCTGTTTGCGGTGCAATCGGTGCGTTCGTCATCGGCAAAAAATAAATCTTTCTTTTCCCTTTATTAATTTCTTCTTCTTTATTTTCCCTGCGTGATATTATGCTTGATATGCTAAAGATTGAGTGTACAAAATGCAAAGCGGAGATAGCAAATTATTCCGAAATGGTCCAGATACTTGAGGACTCCGGAATTACTGCCACCTATTGCATGGAATGCGGTCAGGAAGCAAGAAAAAAAATAGACGACCGCGACGATTCCATACAATGAGATGCACCTGATTTTAAAACGGCAAAAAATAATCTACCAGAGATTATTCGGGTCATTTTTTTAATACCATTTCCAAACGACCTTGCAAGAAAAATCAAGCCGCTTTCGTTGCCAACTATTTGCGACTATTGTTTTTGCCGGCAAAAAAGAAGAATCTAGAAAAAACGCTCTCACTGGAAAAATCGTATGAAGCCAATTTATACAAATAATTCTGCTTCTTATCCATTTTATCCCGCGATTATCTTGTCAAGTATTTTTATGACAAGAACAAACAGAATTGATGCCACAACAAAACCTGTGGGTGCAAATTTCAGACCGCCCATGTTGGTGTTTGAGCTTACTCCAAGAATGCCTGCCTGGCTCTGCGGCTGTTGAATTGTATTTGATGCCATAAATTAGTTCTTCACTTCAATGTTTTTAATCCCTTGTAGCGGTACCCTCCACGTGTGAAAAGTTAAACGCTTTTAACTTTTTGCACTCATATATGTATATTTATTTTACACAAATGAGGTGGTTTCAATGAAAGTAGGTACAAAAGCTCCCGAGTTTAGCCTTGAGGCTTATGAAAACGGGCAGATTAAGCGCATTAATTCATCCGACTATTTGGGCAAATGGACGCTATTATTCTTTTATCCGAGGGATTTTACATTCGTCTGCCCGACAGAGCTCAAATCGCTTGCGTCTCTTGCAGATGAATTTGAAGCGGAAGACTGCAAGATAATTGGTGCCTCAACAGATTCGGCGTACTCGCATAAGGCATGGTTTGAAAAAGAGCTCTCAGACGTGAAATATCCCGTTCTGGCAGATACTGCGCATTCCCTTGCACGCGAGTATGGCATATTGATTGAATCCGATGGCACTGCATTGCGCGGAGCATTTCTCATTGACCCCGAGGGAATATTGCAATATGCACTGGTTTCGGGTCTTAATGTAGGAAGAAATGCGGATGAGCTTTTGCGTGTTTTGCAGGCGCTGAAAACAGGTGGAATGTGCCCTGCAAATTGGAAGAAAGGGCAAAAAACGCTTTGATTAAAGAAGGTCTTCCAGGCTATAAATTTCTTTTTTCTTCCCCACGCTCATTTTTTTCTCTTTTATATATTTGTAAAGCCCATTAGTGTTTTTCTCAATATCTTTTCTTCTTTTCAAATACCATCTTCTGATTGCGAGTGCGATTTCAATCGCCGCAACCAAAACTATCACTACTGCCACATTAAATATAATCCCGTCAAAGCCCGAATCCTGATTAGTGGTTTCCTTCACTGCTCCAATCGGGGGCGAAGTTTCAATCAGGCTTGTGTTTTGCGGTACAATGATTCCGTCAAGAGAGGATTGGTTTGCATTTGTTTGCGAGGCGGTGGTGGTATTGGCTTGCGCCATCTGTTCCTGTTTAAGTTGCTCCTCTTTTTGTGCGAGTATGCTACTTGCGCGAATTGAGGTAATAGTCTTTACGCTCTCAAGGGTTTTTTTGCGCTCATCCTCAATCCTTGCCGGAGCTGTTGATTCCAGCACCATCTGATTCGCATCTTCAAGTGCTTGGTCATCATACTCAATCTGTCCCGAATAAAGGGAATATTCCGGAGTTTGCACCTCAAGCCCGTTCATGGTTTGCGCGCTTCTTTTTAGGCTGTCAATAATGTCCGAATATATTGTGAGCACTTCCAAATCGCTCTTTCCAGATACATTTTGTGCACCAAGCAAAACGAGCCTGTCTATCTCCTTTTTAGAATCCGAATACGCACTTATGCCATCCAATATCGCATCTCCGTTTTTTTCATAAGCATAATTGCACGCTTGCGTTGCGATGCAGAATTTTTTGCAATCATCGCGCCCACTGCATGATGAATTTTCAATTCCAAACAATGTATTGTATTTTGATTCGTACATCATTCGCGAGCTGTTGAATTGCATTATCTGTGCGTGCACTTGTGCTTCAATTTCGGCAGGGCTTTTTCCTTGAATGGCAAGACGCAAATATCTTGAGCCTACAATATCATCAATACTACTATTTTGCAAAATAACTTGTGCCCTGTATGTGCCTTGCTGTGGGATTATTTGCACTAGAAAGGACGGAGTTTCATCAACTGAAACTACGACATATTCGTTTCCGTCCGAACCGATAAAATTATCATAGCCACTTGGCTGTGCGCCCGCTATGTCTTTCACTGCCGAATTTACCGCATCTGTCTTTTCCTGTGCGTCCTGCGCCGCAAATGTTGTCGTAGCAAGCAACAATAGCGCCAATAATGCAACGTATGATTTTGCCATAGCAAACTAACCTCTTTGCAACTTTTAAAAGCATTTGCGTATATCATCAATCTAGGGCATGTGAACATTTCTACGAATGGTTAGCTTGTCTTGTACGTTGTGCTTCCGCGCAGGGTTTTTTCAAATGGGATCTATTGGTGGTTCAGTCTTGCTTAGATGGGTGCTTTTACTTGCAATGGCACTATGCCTTGCGGTATTGCTCGACAATCAGGATAAGAATATGCGCATGGTTGCGGTCGTATTTTTGGTGGTGCTTGCACAAATACGCGAGGTATCTCTAATAGAAGATGCGACTGCTCCGGTTTCAAAACAAGCGCCCAAAACAAAATAAGCCTAATTTTTTTATTGAGAAAAATATCTCGTGAATCTAAATTTTTCTTTTTTGAGAAAAGAAAAACTACGCCCCAGCCGGGATTTGAACCCGGATCGCAAGCTTTCTTCTGAATATCACGCGTCTGTACATAAATGCACAAGCCATTCGGAGGCTCGCGTCCTATCCAGGTTAGACTACCGGGGCATATCGATATCTATTCTTGTGAATTAAATAAAGCCTTTTCTTTAGAAGAAAGAAAATCCTTCATGAAAAGAAGGAAATGTCTCAAAAAAATATTTTTAGCCTCCGGCGAGGATTGAACTCGCGGCCTCGTCCTTACCAAGGACGCGCTCTACCGCTGAGCTACAGAGGCGTGAATATTATATTCGTATTATCATTTTTATAACGTATTCTATTTCCACTTTTTCTTTTGGGGTGAACCCCCTCAGCCCTTTTCTTTTTTCTAAAAAGAAAAGGGCTATGGGCGCTGAGCTACAGAGGCGTGAATAAGTAAATATTAGGTCTAATAACTCTTAAATATCCCCTAGGGCGATTTTTCTACCTTTATCTTCTATCAATTATGTCCTGCGCGTCCGCCCCGGTTCCAATAAGCCCGACCTTTACTCCGACATTTTTTTCAATTTCAGAAACAAATGCTTTTGCATCCGAAGGCAATTCTTCAAATTTTCTTTTCTTTGCCGCGGACGGGAATTTCACATCCAATTTTGTAAGTGCAATAAAGCTTGCGGAATTTATTTGCGCCGCCAATTTCAATTCATCCCAATTCAATCCAAGGGCGGTTCTTCTTGGTCTGCCCGTGACGGTTCCATATTCCTGCATACCGACTTTTTCCGCTTCCTCTTTGCTTACTTCGCCCGCAAACGGTCCCTCGCCAACTCGGGTGGTGTATGCCTTTATCACCATAATCACATTTTTCACTTTCAGCGGACCGATTCCGACTTCCGCGCAAATTGTAGGCGCACTTACATCTTTTGATGTGCAAAATGGATAAGTGCCGTACAAATTTGAAAGCATAAATCCCTGCGAGCCTTCCACAAGCAAATTTTTGGCAGAATTAACAATTTGAGGCGCGTCGCACAGATATGGCGTTAGTCTCTCATCAGAAGAAACCATCGGCGCGGTTCTTGATGCGCGTGCGGCGGCAGTTGGTCCCATTCCGGTTTTAGTTGTCCCTATTTTTTTGGAATTTGCAGACGAGGCGTCCAAATCCTTGTATTCTTGGGTGATTAAAGTCGCCCTCTTGTCAATTTTGCATCTTGTACCAAGATCGAATTCCTTTACTTCTTTTAGAAAAACGTCCGCATCAATAAACACGCCTGCGCCGATTATCAATTCCGAATCCTTATTCATAAAACCAGACGGGCAGAGCCTAATTTTGTATTTTTTGCCTTCAAATTCAACCGAGTGCCCGGCGTTTGGGCCTCCTCCGCCCCTTGCGATAACGTCCGGCTTGTCGTGGAGTGCAAGGTACGAAATAATCTTCCCCTTGCCCTCGTCGCCATACTGCCCTCCTACTACTACGGTTGCATTTGCAGACATAAAAATCCCAATTCATATTTGCAGATGAAAGGTTATAATTTGAATTGAGGGGGTTTTTGCCGAAGGTGAACAATACCTTTGTTTTGAAATAATATCTCCCTCCTTAGTAATTTAGTACTGTCCCCTGTATTGCATCCATTGATATTTGTCCGTTTCCTGCTTTGGCTTTAACCAATATTTTGCCAACGCATATCCGACAACCAATCCGCCCAAATGCGCCGCGCTTGCAATTCCTGAGGATGTATTGAACGAGCCGAAAAACTCAAGCACAAACCACAGAATCGCCGCATCCCGTATTTTCATCGGAATAATTCCAAAAAGCAAAAGCACAAGTGCCGGCTCCGCAACTACTAATGCGCCAAGTATGCCAAATATCGCGCCGGATGCGCCCAGGGACGGAATGGGTGCGATAATTCCCGCAACCGTTGTGAGCTCGTACAAAACATTTCCGGCAATTCCAGACAAAAAGAAAATTATGAGAAAATTTTTCTGCCCCATTTTTCTCTCAAGCAGTGGTCCGAATAGAAAAAGCGAATAGGCATTGAAAAAAATGTGCATCAGACTGCCGTGCAAAAATATGGAAGTTACAAACTGCCAAATCTGCAAATTCTGCGGATTAAGATAAAATATCTGGGTAAATCCGGGAACTGTCATCTGCACCAGAAACGTCAGCGATATTACTACGAGCAGAGCCGATGTAACTTTAATTCAAATCACCAATATTGTTTATGCAAACAGGTTAAATTAAACTTGCTTAAATTGAAACTCTTTTATACCCTGCCTGTTTTGCTCATCTCATGGCAACAAAACAGATATTGTGCGTTGGGCATCTTGTTTACGATATCCGAGATTATGTAAATAGCTTTCCACAGCCGGACAAATCCGTTTTCATGAGAATGCCCTCCCAGTTCGGGCCGGGCGGAAGCGCGGCAAATGTTGCGATGAATTGCGTGAAGCTTGGGCACACAGCCGGACTTATCTCAAATGTTGGCGCGGATATGCACGGAAAATTTTTAATCAACGAATTAAGAGCGCGGGGAGTAGATAAGCGGGAAGTAAAACAAATAAAATCCGGGCGCACCGGGCTCTCAATAATTTTGATTGATTCGCAAGGACAGGTAATGGTGATTGAGGACCCCGGCTGTGTTGACGCACCGCGAAAAATTTCTCCAAAGCCATTTTCAAATTCAAACTGGGTGCACATGACCGGATGTACGCATTCATGGCTTGAGCAGGCATCCTCTTATGCACACAAAGCCGGTGTACCGCTTTCATTTGACCCCGGGCGTGCGGCGGCAAGAATGGGAATTGAGAAGCTCTCGCGCGTAATAGAGCGTGTTGATTTTCTTGTGCTTAACAGAAAGGAATTGGCGGCTCTCTCGGGCTCTGGTTCCGCGCTTGAAGTAAAAGATTTGGCACGTGAATTTAATTGCACTGTCGTGCTCAAAACCGGGCACGGACCTGCCGTTGTATCACAAGATGGAAAAAGCACTTATGAGGTCCCTCCTTTCAATGCAAAAAAAGTTGTGGACACACTGGGCGCCGGAGATGCGTTTGCATCCGGGCTTATTTGCGGTAAATTGGAGGGGCGCTCAACTTACGAGTCCGTGAAAATGGCGCACGCATGCGCGGCGGCAAAAGTTATGCACGCCGGGGCGCAGGGAATGCCCAAAAAGGCTGCGGTAAAAAAAGAATTTTCTTTTTAGCGCGTTAAGATCTTAACTTCCTTCGCCCTTATTGAGCTTTTTGAGAAGTATTATCATCATCAGCGTGACTATTACTCCCGCACCGATTGCATAATATTCGGGGTCAATGTTCCCGCGCAACTCGCTCCATTGCCAGTAAATAAGATAGCCCATTGCGATTGCAAGCACAATTCTTGCAATCTCGGTTAATGCCCGCATTTTAGATGACATACTTATCTACTTGTATGCAGGTGTTTAAATATATTGGGAAAAGCAAAATCCAAGAAAGCAAAAACAATTTGTACAAATAAAAGTTGCATTTGCCAAAATGTATTTATCTGCGTTGGAAGCCGACGGCGGTTATTCTCATCGGATTTAAAAGGTTTACAACGTAATTGCGAATATACATTTACTCTCATCTATGTGATAAAATGAGTGCACCAAAACACGAAACACCCGTTCTCTCCCTTGAGGGGGTAACAAAGAGCTACCAAATGGGCACTGTGCGAGTGGACGCATTGCGCGGAATAAATCTTCGCATAAACAAGGGCGAGCACGCATCAATCATCGGACCTTCAGGCTCGGGCAAAAGCACACTGCTTCACATACTCGGCTTGCTTGATAGGCAGACTCATGGAATGCTAAAGCTTGACGGCGTGGACGTTTCAAAACTTTCCGACGACCAGCTTTCATATTTTCGCGGCAAAAAGATCGGTTTTATTTTTCAGGCATTTCATCTCGTGCCCTCGCTCAATGCGCTTGAGAATGTTGCACTACCAATGATGTTTTATGATGTTCCGATAAAGGAGCGGGAAAAAAGGGCACAAAAAGCGCTTGAGCGCCTCGGAATGGGAGAGCGGCTTCATCATTTGCCTTCCGAGCTTTCGGGAGGACAGAGACAAAGAGTTGCAATCGCCCGTTCGCTTGTAAATGATCCGGCGATGCTTCTTGCGGATGAGCCAACCGGAAATTTGGATTCAAAAACGGGCGAGGAAGTGCTCAAGATATTTGATGAAATTCATGCGGAGGGCAGGACTCTTGTGGTCGTAACCCATGATCCGAACATTGCAAAAAGAAGCCATCGGGTGATAAAGTTAAAGGATGGGCTGGTAGAATCCGATAATGGCACCGGCAAAAACGAATGAGCAAATAAGACTATGAATGCGGACAGCTGAAAATGAAAAAGAACAAAAAAAAAAAAGAAATTGAAAATGCGAACAAATGTTAATGCAAAATTGATATTCATGCGGGTGTAACTATGGACGGAAAAATTACAAAAATAATGTTTTTGGCGATATTTGCGGCATTTATGCTTGCAATGCCAGTATTTGCGGACTTGTCGGTCACAAACAGTACTGTGCTCCCCTCAACATTAAGACCTGGTGTTAAGGGTGTGGTGAGCATGACTCTCTCAAACACTGGTAGTGTGGATATACAATCTGTGCAGGTAGAAGCCGCAGGTACGGGTTATATTTTCTCTGAAGGGCAAATCCGGCTTGGTGATTACAAGGCAGGAACCTACGGGTCCGCAACCATTCCATTTTCAGTCCCGCAAGACACTCCTGCAGGCATCTATTATCTTACAGTTCGCTTTAGCTGGATTAATGCTTCCGGCACCAGCTACAAAAACGTGCAGGTGCCAATCACCGTAACGAACCCGGCAATATTTTCCATAGATTCGCTCAATAAGTCAATTTACACAACCGGCGATTTTGAAGTAGGGGTAAAACTTTCAAACTCCGGAGGCGATGCGCGCGACATTCGTGCATCCATAAATTCAACCCAATTTTTCCAGTCGGGTCCAAACCCGCTGACATTGGGAGATTTGCCCGCAAATAGTTCATATAATTTCCCGCTCGGAATAAGCTTAGCTTCATCTGTAACTTCCGGCACATATTCTGTTCCTATTCTCATAACATATACTGATGAGGCTAGTGCAGAAGTTGTAAGCGTTGAGAGCCTTCGTCTAAATGTAAAGCGAAAAAGCCCGACAATAGAGCTCTCGCTTGATGGTGCTCAACCATTCAATCCCGGGCACAGCTTGACCATGAAACTAAAAGTCACAAATAGCGGCACCGATACTGCTCACGACGTGCAAGTCGGAGTTGCTGGTGCAAGCGCATACAAATCAGCGACAGGTATAGATGCCTCCTCGGTAACAGACGTGCTAACTTCTTTGGGCACTCCGTTCGCAAATCTTGGAGACATTGCTCCCGACAATTACAAAATCGCGGTACTGCCCGTCGGAGTAAATGATGTGCAGGCAGGCTTTTACCGCCAATATATGTCAATAAAGTCAAAGGATGACAACGGCGATGCGAAAGCGGACGAGCTTCAGCCCCTTGGCATAAATGTTGAGGGTGTGAGCGATGTAAGTGTTTTTGTTTCTGCAAAACCGGCGCCAATAGTTGCCGGCAGCGACAACACGCTTTCAGTTTTGGTTTCAAACATCGGCTCCAGCCCGATAAAAGCCCTCATTGTAAAAATAGATGGAAAGGATTTTGTATTGCAAGAAGCGCAGGATGAGCAATTTATCGGTGGGCTGGCAGAAGACGATTTTAGCACCGTTCAGTACAAGGTAAAAGTTGCAAACGTTCCAACCAGTGTTTCCCCCCTCAACGTTTCAATGCGATTTAAGGACAGCTACAACCGCGATTACAATCGCTCGCAAATAGTGCAACTCAAAATCTTAAGCCCGAGCGACGCGGGGGCCGGAGCACAGGGTGGCGTGGATATTTTCATGCTAATAATCGTTCTTGTGATAATCGGCGCCGCAGTGTGGCATTTCTTTTTGCGCAAGAAAGGAGCAACCACTCAAAAAGAGGCAAAGAAGTAAGGAGGGCTTTTTCCAATGGCCAATTTTTTGGACCTGCTCTCCTATGCAATGCGCTCGCTTTCGCATAGAAAGCTGCGCTCTTATCTGACAGTGCTTGGCATTGTAATAGGAGTCGCCTCCGTAGTCGCGCTCATATCCATTAGCGACGGGCTTTACGCAAACGTGCAGGACCAACTCGGGTCTTTCGGAGCGAGAAATGCGGTAATTGTTGCAGGCGGAACTCAGGGTTTTTCTGGAGGAGGTTATTCCTCTCCAAAGAATGGCAAGCTCTTTGAGAACGATTATAATAAAGTGAAATCAATGTCCGGAGTAATTGATATATCAAAATCTCTTTCCACGCGTGCACTTTTGGAATTTAAAACCGAAAATATCAGTGTATCTGTCAGCGGAATAGAACCAAGCGCTTATGAAAAATTATATACTGTGAATATATCCTCCGGACGATTTTTGAGTGATAATGACCGAGGGGTGGCAATAGTCGGCTCAAGCTATGCCGACAAATCCATTTTCAAGAAAAACACAATGAGTGTGGGCTCCGTCTTCTACCTGGGAGAGGGCAAAAAAAAGTTCAAGGTAATCGGATTGCTTGACCCTTCAAGTTCGTATTCAAAAAATTCAGTGGTTATTCCTTTTGACGATGCAAAAGAGCTTGCCGGGGATACAATTGCAGACAAGGAGCTTTCCTCAATAACTTTCAAAGTTGCGGAAGGCTTTGATGTTGATGAAGTTGTTTCAAACGTGGAATCCAACTTGGCGGCATATCATCGCAAAAAAGTGGATGACAAAGATTTTACAATTGTAACCTCCAAATACATTCTTGAGCAGGTTGGGCAAATAATCGGAATACTTACTGCGTTTCTTGGATTTATCACCGGCGTCTCACTGGTAGTGGGCGGAGTCGGTGTTGCAAACACGATGTACATGACTGTTCTTGAAAAGACAAAGGAAATAGGCACCCTAAAAGCAATTGGTGCGACGAGTAGCACCATAATGCAACTCGTAATTCTTGAGAGTGCGATTATCGGGCTTGTCGGCGGGGTTATTGGCGTGGGTGTCGGCTGGCTTATCTCCCTTATTGTAACATATCTTGGTTTCAAGACGTTGGTCACTCCCTATATCGTGCTCTTTGTACTGATTTTCTCAATAGTTGTCGGAATATTATCCGGCTTTTTCCCGGCAAAAAAGGCAGCCAAATTATCCCCTGTGGAGGCAATGAACTACGGTTGATAATATGAAATCCGCCTCTGACATTTTCTGGTATTCTTTCAAATCGCTTTGGCACAACCGAGTGCGCTCCGCCCTAACCGTGCTTGGCATCGTGATTGGCATCGCATCAATTGTCGCGCTAATTTCAATCAGCCAGGGGCTTTCTGCAAGCATCAACGATATTCTAATGTCTTTTGGATCCAACAACGTAATGGTGATGCCCGGGAGCCTTTCAAATCAGATGTCTGGTGGCGGAGCTCCGAATGCAAATCCAATGTCTGGTCGGCTTTTTGAAAAAGATATGGATGCGATAAAAACGGTTCCTGGGGTGCAGGATGTTTCAGGCTATATAATGAACAGCCAACAAATTTCTTTTCGGGATAGAACACTCACAATGACTATCTTCGGAGTTGATGATTCCTATTTCAAACTGTTTGGCGAGGCCACATTGCCTTTGGCGGAAGGGAGGTATTTGCGCTCATCGGACAGGGATGTAGTGGTTATAGGCGCAGACATCGCAGATGGAAAAACCCACTTTGACAGGACATTATCCGTCGGGCAGTTCGTATACATCGGAAAAGATCAGAAGAAATTTAGGGTAGTCGGCATTTTGAAAAAATTCGGCGGGGTTCGCAGTGACGACGACAATTCAATAATTATCTCATATGACGATATGCGCGACTTATCTGCCGGATTTATTGCAAAAAAAGAAGTGAACGGAATAATGTTTCGCGTGGCAGACGGCTTCAATGTATCCGAGGTCGCATCCCAAGTTGAGCTCAAGCTTGCGAATTCGCACAAAGTAAAACTTGACGACAAAGATTTCAGCATTATAACTTCCGAATCTTTAATGAAACAAACAAGCCAGATAACCGATTTACTTTCTCTCTTTTTGGGTTTTATCGCATCCATTTCACTTGCAGTCGGCGGAGTCGGGGTAATGAATACGATGTATATGGCCGTAATGGAGAGAACACGAGAAATCGGAACGCTAAAGGCAATCGGCGCATCAAACAATGCGATTCTCTCTTTATTTATTTTTGAGAGCGGGCTTTTAGGGCTCCTTGGAGGGCTAATCGGGCTCTTTCTCGGCTCTCTTATCTCGCTCATTGTGGTGCTTGCGGGCTTTAAGACTGCGGTGACATTGCCACTTGCACTTTTTGCACTTACCTTTTCATTCGTACTCGGGCTTGTTTCGGGTATATTGCCCGCATTGCAGGCATCAAAATTGCCTCCGATAGAAGCGCTAAGATACGAATAGGCAAACAAAAAAATTGCAAATAAGCAAACAAAAAAAAAATAAATAAAAAATTAGAAATTAGTTTTTAGTTTTAGTATTTTGCAATCTTTGCTTCCCAAATATATTTTCCCATTCCCGACGGGCTTATCTCCACGTTTATTCCAAGCCTGTTCTGCGCAAGAAATTCTTTTGTTTTGGCTATTCCTTCATCGCTAATCTCTTCATTGTTTTGCCACATGCAGGACTTTCGCACATTTATACAGTCAGCCAAAAGCTCCGAATCAAGATTGGACATTCCAAAAGAGCGCAGTGTTTGCAACACCTGCCCCGCGCCAAGTTTGTTTGGGTTTATTCCAGAATTATTTTGCATATCCATCTTATCACCTGTTTCAATCGGATTTTTTTACCTCTTTCATTAGCTTTTTCGCATCTTTTATTTTTTGCATATTTGCCTCAAGCCAAACCATTCCCCGTTTTGGCTGACCATAAAGTATTATCATTCCCTCGCGTGCATTTGCAAGCAGTACAAGCGCCGCCAAATCTTCTTCGCCATCAATTTCAATTACACTCTGCCCTTTTTGCAGGCATTTTTTTATTGTTGCCTCAAGCTCTTTTGTTATTTTGCCGGCAGGGTTTTTTATTTTGTGCACATTTTTTTCAATTGCAAACTCTTCAAACTTTTGCTTCCATTCAATCGGTATGCTTTTTCTCATGCATCTATTGTCATATATTGCGATTTGCGGCTCTACCCCAAGGCAGAGCATTTTATGCAGGCTTTCATCCCCGACGATTGACAAATGCAAATTTTTTTGTGCTTCAAGCCTTTTTATCACACTGTTTGCATCTGTAAGCTCTCCAAACGGGCAGGCAAGCTTTTCTCGCAATTTTTTATCCATCGTACGCCCTCACTTTGGTGCCGGCGGGCGGGGCGGCTCTTTTTTTGGCACGGCATCTGAAAGGTTTTTCGCTTGCGTGCCGCTTGGTGTGTTCGTGAATCCCTTTTCCTTGTAAGAATATTCGGTGGACTGTTTTTCCTGTTTTAGCGGTCTCTCGCTCGGAGCCTTTCTTGTCATGAAATACCAATACACCAATGCCGCGATTGCCGCAACTATGAGAACAATCGGTGCAAGCGCCCCTATGTCTATAGCAAAATATTCGCTTATTGGCTTTGTCGGCGGCTCCTGTGTAGTCTGGTCCATCGCCTGTTTGTCAACTGTCGGTATCACAAATGTGTTTGTGTCGGTGGCAGTGTTTCCGTCCGCATCTGTTGCCTGCACGGTGTATCTTATTGTTCCAAGGTCTCCTTCAACCGGAATTATCCCCTCAAAAAGATTGTATCCAACAAGATACATCGGCAATCTTTTTTGCACCTTGTCGGGTCCGATAAAGAACAAATCAACGGATGCGTTTGCCTGTGCAAGCCCGCTTGCGTATTTTCCGCCGTCTTCAATGACTGCGCGCACCTGCAAATTCTTTTCTTTCCATTGCGGGCTGACTTCCTTTATGATTGGAGGGCGGCTGTCAAATATCACTGTCTCCATCTTTGTGGAATCCAAATTCACCTGCACGGATTTTTTATATATTCCATAAGTTGCTTTTATCACAATATCCGGCTTTGTAATATTTGTAAAATTTGCCCAGCCCGCGTCAATGCTTTTTTTTGTCTGCGAGCCGACATTTATCTGCGCAGGCACGGGGTTGCCTTCATCATCAACCGCCCGCACAGATAACGAGTAGAGCTTGATGCTCACATTGATTATCGAATCATTTTTTATGTTAAAGTTTTGCTCGTCGCTTATGTCTAAAAATACGGGCTTTACACTGTGTGCTCCCGTATCAAGCTCCAAATACGCATATCCGTTTTTGTCAGTGGTTATATCATATGTGTCGTCCACCAACAGATTTATTGAAACCGGCTTTTTTTCGTTGTCTTTTGCTATGAATATTGCTTCGTAAACCTGCAAATTCAGTGTGCGCGGCAGTGAATCCTTGCCAAATGTGAAAACCTTGTTCGCGGTTGCCTTGCCATATTTTGCATATACTGTGTAATCAAAATTCGTATCGTTTTTGTTGAACTCGGTGTTGGTGAGCATGAATGTTGCCCGTCCGTTTTCATCAGTGAATTGGTGCTTTGTTTCCGAGAGCCCTTTGCTCTTTGAAATTTCCCATGTGATGTATACTTCGGCATTTGGCAAAACCCTTCCCATCCCATCAAGCACTCGGACCTGGGTGTATTCTCCCCATCCGCCGACCGTGCTGGTGTTTGTCGCTTTTGTCAACTCAATCGGAGTTATTTTTGCAAAAGCGGGCTGTGTAAGCATAAGCGCAAATAGCATCAGTACAGATGCGAAAACAATTTTTTTCATGGGTGCATATTCTCTGATACATTTTATAAAAACAGGCGCCCGAAAATTTGGCAAATTAATTTCTGCCTTCGGCTAAAAGGAGTAAAAATTGTGTCAGCAACAACCAGCCTTCCCGCGAGATCGCAGTAACGGCGCGGTCGTGAACAAGCTTAACTGCCGAGTTCGAGATGGGTTCGGGTGTTTCCTTGTTCCTATGGCCGCTGACGTATATTATAATGTAAAAAAGAGTTTAAAAAGAGATAGCTTTGGAGTTTAATTCAGGAGTTTATCTCCCGAATCTATTTCTCATCCTCTGCCGCAGTAAACGCATCCATCGTCCTGTTCCATGCAAATATTTCCTTCGCATCAAAGAAGCGTTTTACTTCTTTTTCGGCAGTCTCAAGTGAATCTGATGCGTGTATTACATTAAATTGAGTGGAGAGCGAAAAATCTCCTCTAATGGTTCCGCTCATCGCCTTTCTTGCATTGGTAGGTCCGCACATGTCGCGCACCACCTGCACCGCATCCACTCCGCCGACAACCATTGCAACCACCGGTGCGGAAGTCATGAATTTCACAAGCTTTGGATAAAACGGCTTGTCGGTAAGATGCGCATAATGCTCGGCGCACTTTTTCTCGTCAAGTTTTATCATCTTAATAGCGCTAAGATGAAGTCCGCGAGTTTCAAACCTTGACGTTATTTGCCCGATAATTCCTCTTTGCAGGGCGTCCGGCTTTAGTAAAATCAGTGTTTTTTGAATTGTCATATTCTCACCTTCGTTGAATTAAGCTATTGAGTATAAAGATGAAAAATAGAAAATAAAAAGGGGATGCATTAAAAAAAGGCCTATTTCTTTGCTTCGGTGCCCTTCTTTTCTGCCAATTTCTTCTCTATGTCCTTTGCAAGGGCAGACTCTTTCTTCTCCTCTTTTTTCTTATCGGTTGTAAGAGAGAAAGTTTTCTTTGTCCATTTCACATTTCTGCCGTCGCGTTTGAGATCAAGCATGTTCTTCATGCTTTTCGCGCTTGCAAAGTAGAGGACAGAGCCGTCCTTTTTGACATACATAACGCCGGTGCCTTTTGGCACTTCTTCGTTTGAAAATGAATCATAAGGCATAGAGCTCACCGTGCTTTGATTTCCTTTGCCTCGCGTTCGGTTTCAAGGAGCAAAATTGTGTCGCCCTTTTTTATCGGGCCCTTTACATTTCGCCTAATTACTCGTCCCTTGTCTTTGCCTTCGCGGACTTTGCAGAGCACTTGGTAAACCTCGCCGTGTATGCCTGTTTTTATCGGCTTTACATCAACGATGTCTACTGCAATTGCGTCTTGTGGTACAGCCATTGGAATTCACCTATTCTTTCTTGTGCTCCTTCTTTGGCTCTTTCTTCTTCTCTTCGTGTTTTGCCTCTTTCTTTGGGCTTGGTGCCTTTGCCATTATGCCGCAAAGCGGGGAGACTTTGTCGATTATCGCGCTTACCATCTCGGCTGCATTGCCGGGTTTGTCAATCGCGATTGCCGCACAAGGAACAGGCAGGCCGCATGCGCCGCCCAGCTCTTTCTTTGTGGGGATGTAAATGAATGGTACCTGCCTCTGCTTGCAGATTTCTGGCAAGTGCATTACAACCTCTTCAGGTTCAACATCCTCGGCGATAAAAACGAGTATGGATGTTTGGGATTCAATGCCCTTTGTAGCCTCGTTTGCGCCCTTTCTTACGCGCCCAGAGTCGGATGCGACTGTGAGTGCCTCAAGAGCTTTTGAGACTATTTCCTTTGGGGTTTCGTACTTAACGTAAGTTTTTGCCATGTATTGCTCACCTCTATATTTCATCGGTTCATAGCTGAAGCTAGAAAAATTCAGCGAGATATATTTGTGCACCCATGCTTATAAAGCTTGATTATAGCCTCTGTCAAACCAAAAAACGCCCTGCCCATTAAAAACCGGAAATAGGTCAACAAAACTTTGAATCACAAACTCAAATATGAAAATGGCCCCTCATAGTCCGCCTTCTGTTTTAATTACTGCATTCGACTAAGCGGCGTTAAAACGCCTTGCGTGCCTGTACAGCATTCACGGCCGTTTCATCCCTTGCGGGTATCGTTTCTGCTCCGTGGTGCGCACCTTAAGTGCTTGTACTTTTAGCGGCGCGGGCGGAGCTTCCTCACTCTTTTGCAAGAGCGCAAGCAGTCCGGGGGCCATTTGATAAAATTAGGTATTTCGCACTATTTAAGGCTTGTTTTATTCTCTGCGCTCAACTTTTGCAGTTTTTTCGCCAAATCAAAAATCTTTATCCTTTCCTGCCCGCCATCATCTCGGTATCTGATGGTAACATCTCCTTTCTCTTTTGAATCATAATCAATTGTAATGCAATACGGCACGCCAATCTCGTCCGCGCGGGCATATCTTTTTCCGATTGAGCCGGATTGCGTATAATAGCATTCAATTCCCTGTGCTCTTAATTCATCAACAATTTCCTGTGCAATTTCAGGCAGTCCGTCCTTTTTCATGAGCGGGAATATCCCCGCAATATATGGCGCAACAAAGGTTGGAAATGCAAACCAATCCCATTCTTTCTCCGCGCTTTTTGGCCTGAAGCAATGCTCCAATATACAATAAAATGGTCTGTCCACTCCCAACGAGGGCTCAATCACGTGCGGCATAACCTTCTGATTCGTCATCGGGTCAAGCACGCTCAAATCAACTTTTGAATGCTTTGAATGATTCGCCAAATCAAAATCTGTCCTGTATGCAGTGCCGGATGTTTCAATCGTCCCATAAGAGGTTTCAACTTCCAAATCAACATTTCCTTTTGAATAATGCGGGAGCGCGTCCAAGGGCAATACTGCGAAATGAAATTTCCCTTTTTCAATTCCAATCTTCTCATAATATTGCTGTTGCCAATAAATCATTGCCGCCATTATCTGGTTTGGAACCCACTTTCTCTCTATTGCCTCCTGCAAACTGTATTCATCAACTTCCATTTGCGCGTCCCCTTCTGCCGGAGGTTTTATGCGGATTTTTTTATTTTGTATTTTTTCAAATCCTCCCCAAATATCCTCTGCCGGATTGAAAAAGTATTCAAGCTCCATTTGCGTGAATTCTCGCATTCTCACAAGCCCCTGTCTTGGCGAAATCTCGTTTCTATAAGACTTTCCAATCTGCCCTATGGCAAAGGGGAGCTTTGAGCCGTTTTGCATGAAAATTCTTTTGAAATCCAAAAATATTCCCTGTGCGGTTTCCGGGCGCAAATAAGCATTCTCCTTTTCAGAGGAGCCGACTTTTGTCGCAAACATCAAATTAAACGCCTGCACTGCTGAGAGCTCTCCTTTGCATTCCGGGCACTTTATTCCATGGCTTTTAATTGCCTCATCAAGCTGGTGCGGTGTTTTTCCTTCCCATGAAATTTGGGTCGCATCCTGCAAAAGATGGTCCGCGCGAAATTGCTTTTTGTCCTTTTTGCAAATAACGACCGGGTCGGTAAAATTTGTCGCATGCCCAGACGCAACAAGCACCTCGTGCGGCACCACTGTTGAGGATTCAATTTCCAAAAATCCGTTTTTTGAAATAAATATTTCGCGCCAGAGATTTTGCATTTTTCTTTTTATCGGGGTGCCGATTGGGCCGTAATCGTAAAATCCGGCAGGAGCGCCGTATATTTCGGCGGATGGAATGAGAAATCCCCTTTGTATTGCGATGTCTAATACTCGTTCGTGAAGCTTTTGCATGGTAGAATCAGGTTAAAATAAAATAAAAAGCAGGGGGTTGGGGAAATATATCTATCGTCCGAAAAGAAAAAGCGGTTTTTGAAATTTGCCATGGGGGAGATTTGAACTCCCGGCTTCCAGATGGCTCAGCCACTGCCATTATTCGTCATTATGCTAATGCATTCTGCACTCATATGGATTTGACCTATGAGTCTGGCACTCTAACCAGGCTGAGTTACCATGGCATATTGTTTGATTTAAACCTCTGAAAGTATATACATATGCGGATAAAAGGAATAAAAAGGAGAGTGGGTGATTCAATCCTCACCTAAAAACAATAAAATAAAAAAATCAAACTCGCCCGAGTTCAAATCAATCAAATCCGGGCAAGTTTTTTTTGCGTATTTGGTTTTGCCAAATTATCTTATCACCGGCATCTCTATGTCTATGCTCGGCAAAGCGGCGCTTATCCCCTTCGCACTCTCCTGTGCAGGCAAAGAAATGCTTGTTATATTCGGCATATCCGGCGCAATCTCATTTACCTTTATGTACTTGTTTGAGATTGTGTACAACTCATCGCCGATATAAATGCTTCTTTGCACGGTTGCAGAATCCCACCAGCCGAAATAGCCTGTTTGCAGAGAGTGTTCAACCTTTCCAACCTCGTCAAACCCATTTTTGCTTATATTAAACACATATGCTCCGTTCCAGGTTTTTGTCTTGTCGTTGAACAGTCCACTGCTGGTCTCAACTTCGGTGACTGGCAAAACCATCAGGCCTCTCTTTGCATCAAGCAAAAATGCTTTGTGGTCATGCAATACTGCCGAGTCGGAACCCGAGTCTCCAATTTCAACGCTGTCAATAAGCTTTGGATTTGCCGGGTTTGTGACGTCAAAGAGAGCCGCTTTCACTCCCTTTGTGCTTGTCGTGCCCCATTCACTCTCGCCGGTTTCTTTTCCAATTCCAATAATTATATTTCCCTCAAACGGATGCAAATATTGGCTGTATCCGGGAAGCTTTAGTGCTCCGAGAATTTCCGGATTTTTCGCATCCGACAAATCAATTACAAAGAACGGGTCCACCTGCTTGTAAGTGACAAGATATAATCTGTCGCCCATAAATCTTGCAGAATATATTTTTTCATCCTGCGCAATTACTTCAAGCGAGCCGATTGTCTTCATGCTTGAATCAAGCACATACACATTGTTGTATTGCACATGCTTTGCCGCCCAAACATCAACCGTTGTGGCGACGCGCAGATTCGAGTCTTTCTCATCCATCGCAAACTGATTCACCAAATACCCCGGAACACTTCCGGCACCCGAATACGAAATCTGCCCGTTTTTCACGCCGAGTTTGTAAATGGTTGTCTTTGTGTTTGCAATCTGGTATTTTGCGTCGTATTCCGCCAATGCGTCGGTTATGTCCTCAACAAGCTTTGTGTAATATTGCTTTTTTGCATCCGGTAGCAAAGAGCCGTCGCCCTCATACGCCGGTTTCATGAAGTCCATCAAAATCGGTTCAATCTCCTGCCATTTCTGCTCGTCGTTTCCGGCTCCATTTTTTATCGGCAAAATTTTTGCCTGCACATCCTGCGGCAAAAGCGGGAGCATGACATCATAGAATCGTTTGCTTGCATTCATGCCCTGATTATTTTTGCACCATCTGCAATAGCCCCAATACTGGTTTTGGTATGCAAGATAGATGTTATTGTCGGACATCATCATGGTGCTTGAATATCCGAGCAAAAATGTTTTTGCATCCAACACTTTTTCATCTTGCACCGAGATTGATGCGATTGTGTTTAGCTGGTACGAGCTTTGTATGTCGTCAAAATAGTATATTTCCGGTGTAATCATTGCGTCTTTCTGATAAATCTGCGGACCATTTACATTCTCATAGTATCCGCCCGGGCTTTGCTGTGTAATGACATACACTACTTTATCCATCATCCTTGACTGGTAATAGCTTCCTGAAATTGAAATGTTTGAGCTGATTTTCGGGTTTTTCACATCGCTAATATCGTATGTGTAAACGATTGTGTACGCGTCGTATTTTTGGTAAGGTGTTATGTCATATTCCGATATTGCCATGGATTTTTTCTGGGCGCCTGCAAAAAGCACAAGTTTTTTTCCCTGCACAAACATCTGGTTTGCCTGTCCATAATTCCCATTTCCATCGTCGGGAATCTTTGTCCTGCTGACTATTTTTGCTTCTTTGGGATTTTGAGCATCAACGATTATCAGCTCGTTTCCTTCTATAAGATAAATGTATTTTCCATCAGTCTTTACAAAATCCGCTTCGTCAATTCCTGCTATCTGAACATTTGTCTGCGAATAATCGGAGCCTGCAACAGAGCCCTCGTTCATGCTCTGGTCTGTTGGTGCTGCGCTTGGTGAAATCGCGGTTATTATTTTCTCCATTCCAAATGATTCGGTGCTCGTGGTCCTTATTGCCCCTGTGCCGGAGTTTGAATTTGTCTGCGTAATCTGACTGCTTTGAAGCATCCACGCATTCATTTCCTGCAAACTTGAAAATTTCTTAAGCCCGTTAATTTGCGCAAGCGGCTGTGAAATATTGCTAAGCTCGCTCGGCTTTGTGATGCTTGGAATTTGGTCTGTTGTTTTTTGCGTAGTGCCTGTGCACCCTGCTACAAGCATAATAGAAAATATTGCCAATGCGATTACTAAATTCATTTTGTCCACTACATCACCTGAAGGAGACTGGAATTTGTTTATTATTAAGGGTTATAGTTTTGGTTCGGGCTTTTGCTCTTCTTTTCTTGCGCCCAAGAGAAGAATGCCAAAAAAAAAGAATATTGTTTTTGCTTAATTTTTAGGATTCGGAGATATTTTCACATCCCCATCCTCATACCAAAGATATGCAATTTTTTCAAATTTGGAATTTGCTATAACTTTTGGATTGCACAAAACATCTCTTGAATAGTTCCATCGCCCATCTGTCGCAATAATTTTTCTGTTGTCTGTGCTAATGCCAAATTTAGTATAAGCAATCTCAACAGTCCTTGAATTCCCCTCTCCCAGAATACAAATTTCGTCCGCATAATCCGCAATCATGTCCACTCCGTCTTTCAGCGATTTTTTTTGCAAAATGCCTTCTTGGGAGTTTTGCATTTCGTTTACCGCGGACGCGGCTATGATTAAAAGAGATAATGCAACCGCGCAAACCAGCAGGGTCTCAAGGGTTAATTGCCCTTTTTTTTGTTTAATGAAGAGTGCACCCAACAACATCAATCCCTTAGAAAATTTGAATTAACCCATACACCAAATCGGTGTTGGGTATTGCCGGCAAGCTTACTGGCAATATCCTATGCTTGTGTCGCAACTGCCAAATCCAAGCTTTTGGCAGTCAGCATCCGTGGAGCAAGCGGCATCCCCTGCCGAATATGTTGTCTTATTTATCAAGTCGTTTGCCTTTGTATCCATCGCATCTCCCACATTTTTTGTGGTTTTTGCCATTTGCGTGTACGCAATAAATGCCAGCCCCAAAACAAGCACCATTATGATAAGCATCTCTGCGGAAAGCTGTCCCTTCATCACAACACCTCAGATATTATTCTCATTTGCGCTTATTATGGCTTACTATTTGGCAAAATGCCAAAAATTGTTGAAAAAATCAAAATCGGCAAAAAATTTGAAAACAAGCAAAAACAGGCTCGGAATAAAAAGCAAAAAACAGCTCGACTCTGAAACTGGCAAAAGCAAAAAAAAAACACTGCCTGGAGCAAAACCTGCAAAACCAAAAAATAAAAACACGCGGGCGGCCCCGAGGTCGCCTCGGGGTCAATTGTTTTCAAATTTTTTGCGGGTTTATTTTTGTTCAGACAAATCCGATTTTTCATTCAATTTAGAAAATTTATTTTTAGGACAAAGACAATCTCTAGAGGCTTTGGATTAGATTTAAAAGCATCTTAAATGTAGGGTTTGCATGGAAATGGGGAGAACAGGCTTTGCCTTCTCGTTGGATGCGTTTGTTGCGTTTTCATTGGTGCTTATTGCCATTCAATCCCTAATTGTAATTTCGTCCGCCCCCCAAGGATATTATCAGGGTCTTGGGCAGGCAAACTATCTTGCACAAGGGACGCTGGACGTCGTATCCGATATAAGATTAGATGATGGGCGAACATCTTTGCTTGACGGTGTCGCAAGAAATGCGCTTATTGGAAGTTCGCCTCCCGACCAGCTTAGAGTAGCTACCGAACGCCTCATTCCATCCCCTTATTCCTATTCGTATGATTACTATGATTTTGGCGCAAAGAGCTGGTACAAGGTGTACAATGCATCCGAGCATATGAAAATTCCATTTGATGCTTATTACAATCCTCGCTATTCCAACGTATCTTTTAATCGGGTGATGGCAACATCCACAATTCTTGTTGGTGCATATTCGGATCCGGTGATTGTTGGCGATTCGCCTTATTGCAATGTTCAATGCAAGGGATATCGCGCGTCAACCGACGATTATTCTGATCCTCAAAGTTGCATTCAAGTCCCATGCAATGTAAATCCAAAAAGCACATTTGACGCAGGTGATTATAGCATCGGGCTTTTGCGCCTGTCGGTATGGGGTTGAAGATGAAAAAGGCACACATAAATTACAAAAAGGGATTTTTCTTCACGGTTCTGGCACTGGTATTGCTCTCATTTATTTTTATCTCCGTGCAAATTTGGGCGCAGGCAAAACAGGTGGAGGAGAATCGCGCGGCGGAGCAATTTCGCTTAAGCGCAATGCGTACCTCGCTTAAACTCATCAGCAACGAAACCCTCTCAAACTATGCAAAGGCGTCAATGCTTTATGCGCTAAACAAACTCTCATCATCAATTGAGGAGCATCCCGATTTGGCGGTAAAGGGAATCAAATTCAATGATGATATCAAAAAGGACCCCGAAGGAATAAAATATGTGAATGCAAGCATTTACGAGCTAATGATATATGGCAACACAAGCGGCTATCTTGTAAAGGATTATTCTTCCTCAAGCACTCCCGCAACGGACTACTTCTACAATTACGTCGGGTTTGACCCAGACTTAGAAAGCGGAGGAAGCATATTAATCCGAAAAAATCTTACCTATTCTGGGGAGGAGAAAAAATATGCAATCTCATACTTTTTTGAATCCACAACGCAAGCGGCAAAAATGCTCGGCTACAATATAGCTTGGGGCAAGCCATACAATTTCTCATTCAATCAGTCCGATCTCTGGCACGTACGCGTGTATATGCAGGTGCCTGTGGAATTTTCCGATTTGGAAGGCAGGCTAAAAATAAATAAAGAGCTTTCTGCAGATGCCACGATTGACATTCAAGGACTTAGCGATCCATACATAATGAGAAAAGATGTCTCTTACCGCGATACTCCATTTTCTATAGACTCAACATTTTTCCAATCAAGACCTCATCGCAATGTTTACCATATAACCGGATATGAAGATTACCGTACCGGCGGGGTGCAGGCGCAATTGAAAAAAGAGGGGCTTGAGGGAATGGGCTGGTTTTATGGTCCGGTAGCAGAAAATATAGCCCATGACGATGCCCTATTCGCGAGCAAGCAAGATTATCGTTACAATATCTCAAAATTAAATCAATATATATTCGCCACAAGCGATGCGGATCTTGCAAGAGCGGAATCTGCGTTCTTTGGCGGAATAATACTCTATGGTCAATCCTCATTTTACTCTCTCACCAATCGAGTTGAGGTTCAATCAAAGAATCCCAATCTACCATGCTATCGCGATGAATATTCACAAACGGGTTGTCTATGGTGCGTTAAAAAATACGAATATATGCCCCCTCAATGTTCCGACACCTCCCTCCCAGAGCCGTATTATTACAAATACCCTGCAAGGCTTGACATCCCGCACGTTGTAGTCAGCGGCGGTCTGCCAAGCGTACAAAACAATTATCATCTTCAAATGCCGTATATGCTTATTGACAACAAGCTGAACATTTCCGATATTTGTGGTGCATACAACTCCGATCCATCATGCAGGAATTTGGGAACCACTGTAGATGAAAGCCTAGCTCTTCTTCAAAGAAAACAATCCGATTCATCGGGCGGCAACGACCATTCATGCTCTATATGGGACATGAACGGACCCCGCGACATGGCACTATGCGGCTATTATACATGGTCGCCTTATGGTCCGTCCTATTTGCAAAGACTCAGTGCGATTCCCTCATCTGTTGAAAGAGACCGAACCGACACCGCAAAAGGAATTTATCCGGGTATTTCAACGCTTGGATTCGGGATAGAATCTTTTGATGTTGGCACATGGGCAGGTGGAAAAATAGATCAAAATACAAACAAGAACCTCGGTGCTGCGGACTCCGAAATGGAGCTAAGCTCAAGGGTTGATTATCAATTTTATCGCCAATCCGGCGCAACACCTGCTTGCATGGGCATGTTCCAAAAATCAATGCCCGGATGCAAGGACAGTGCAACCTGCTCAAACCAGACAATGGCAATTGAATACTCAACAGGAAGATTTGCATTCACAATTCAATATGACAATCCGGTAGAACGTTACAATATGACAAAGCTTGGCTATGTGCCCCTGGGCTCCGGGTTCGGGGTAAGCTCGTGTAAGTAGTGGTTTGATGATGTGCAACAAATCTAATCTAAAAGGGCAGTCCTCTGTTGAGGCGTTGCTGATATTGGCGGTTGCAATAGCGTTCATCATACCTCTCGCATTAATATTTTTCTCATCAAGCGCTTTGGGACTTGAGACATTATCTCAGTTGCAGACAAAGGCGCTCGCGCAACATATTTCAGATGCCGCCGGGCAAGTATGGTACGAAGGTCCGGGTGCAAGAAAAACAATTCTTGTAAGCTATCCCGACGGGATTGAGAGCATTCGTCTAAGCGGAGACGATGTGACCTGTTTTCTAATCGGAAGTGAGCGAGTGTGCCATGATGATATAAAATACAAAGGTCGCGACATCGTGCTCACACTGGCGCTTGAAAATGCTGGTAAGGTGCAAATAGATGCAATATCTCCCGCTCCGATGAAAAACGAATATTTTAGGGATGCGGCGCAAAATCTGAATTACAAATATTCTCCAACTGATGAAAAGCTTACTGCGGGGCTCGTTGTTCTTGTAGTAAAAAATGAGGGACCGTATGTGAACGTTGTTCGCTATGTTGACGGCTTGGACTATTGAGGTCATGTAATGATTTGCAAAAAAACAGTCGGGGAAAAATTTGCGTTCGCAAAGAGAGGACAGGCATCAGTTGAGATAATGGTATATCTGGGCTTTTTCATGCTAATGTTTGTTTTCTTCTCCCTATTTATCATCTCCGATTTTAACAACGAAGTACAGCAAAGAAAATTTTTGATGGCAAAAGAGACTGCAAACCAGATTGCCGATTATGCAAATTTTGTGCTTGAGGCAGGTCCCGGCACGGCCGCCAACTTCTCAATTCCAAGCAACATAAACGGCAAGGATTACAATTTGACTTTTACAAGCTCCGGTTGGATGTATGTAAATGTGCAGGATGATGATGTCGGAATGATATCTTTTCCGCATCCGATCGGGTATAAAAATTACCGAATGGGATGCCTGCATGAGCCCCAATGTCCAAAAAACTTTGAGAGGACTTACGTCGATCTATTCGCCCCCTACACTGTTTATTCAATCTACGTGGTGGACGGGCAAAAGGGCTGGTTATATCTAAATTACTCTTCCGACAAATTCGGGGAGAGAATAGAGGTGGGATGATGAAATTTCTAAAAGGGCAATACTTTTCATTTGATGCCATCATCGCCACGGTGATATTTGTAATGGCGCTCTCGATTCTGTTTAATCACTGGTACGCGGCACGCTCGCAAATGGACGAGCAGGGAAATTTTCTCCAGTCCGAGGCGCATCGCATATCAAATATATTTTTGGGTGTCGGAGACTATTCTGTGAAAAATGTTAAGGGCAATTACTGGTATCAATATCCCGACGATGCGCTAAGAGCAGGCTTTGGAGAGAATGGCTCTTTTATCGGGCATTTGCATTTCAAGAGCACTGCGGACGGAACTCCTGGCTATGATCCGATTTATGCGGCCCAAAACTATATTGGAGTGAAGAATTCCCCCCAATACGACGCATCACGCTCTTTGATTGCAACGTCTGCAAATTATTATGCCACGTTTGAGTTGGGGATTGAAAATCCAAAAGATTATACTTCTCTGTTTTTCGGACCGGCATCCTATATCAGCACTGCGATTGGAAAGGTCCCGCCAGCAAATGCAGAAATCGCAAAAGTGGTTCGCCCCATCATGATAAAAGACATCGGATATAAACCGCCTGTTTATTACGCCGGAAACATGACTGTTTATGTGTGGAAAGAGGATGCAAGAGGGTCTTGAACAAAAATAGAAAATTCAATTCTGTATTTTTTCTTCCCATTTTTTCGGCAATGGTTTTCCAATCCAGTCTTTCATCTTAAGCTCAATCGCGGTAATCGGGCTTATTCCGTTTGGTATCTGCCCAAGCCCGAATCGGACTGCCGCCGATTCCATGTCATCAAATACGACTGTCGTTCCCTGCGCGCTCACAACTATTTTTGATTCGTCAATTTTGATATTTTCAATTTGAGGGCGCTTTTCCTCAAATGGCTCAAACACAAGACGCGCTCCGCTTCCGATGTGAAGCTCACCATTTCTTCTAACCCCGTTTTCAATTCCAACCTTCATTCCTTTTTTGAGCGATGTCGCCAATCCGGGGCTGTCCCATTTCACAACCCTGATTCTGCCCGTCCCATCTTCAATTTCAAACGCGCTCATAAGCGCTTTTTGCGCCCCGCCATCAAGCTTGGTCTGACCGCGCGAATATTCAAAATCCCCATGCACCTGCGTTATCTCTCCTTCAAAATTTGCATATGTAGTGCTTGAGTTTAATTTTGCCCTCGCACCCTTTTGCAATATTTTTATTTCCCCGCCCTGCATTAGTGCAAATTCCCTGCCCCGCATTCTCATCGGTCCGATTTGCACTAAATCCCCGATTAGCACCTGTTGTTCAATCTTTTTTCCAAGCTCGTCGTAGCAGGCGATAATGAAAGTGCCCGTTTGGTCTTCAACTTCAACGCGCTGAGTGCGGGAAACCGATGCGCCCCTCTCAAATATTTGCGGTACAAAAACCCGTTTTATGCGCACGTGCAAAATTGACGGGCTTGCTCTTGCTTTTGCCTGCGCAATGGTGCAGACTTGTGCCTGTGTTCCGAATTTTTCAAGTGAAAGAAGATATCTGGCAGTTTCATCAGTGATAAGATAATGGTATTCTTGCAATTTTTGCTTTATGCCCGCGTTGATTTCTTCCAAAGAGAGCACTGAGCTTAATTGATCATTTTCTGCCATCGCAAATTATAACACTCTAAAGCTTTAGAAGCTTTTGAGATTTCTAAATTCTGATTTTTGTTTTTTTCTGCACCTGCTCAAAAAACAGCTCTTGCGCAAGCGAGAGCGCATCTTCAAGTTTTTGCGGGTTTGTGCCCGTGGCTCCTGCGGCGGTCGGATGACCTCCTCCGTTTCCGCCCAAAAATGCGCCCACCTCGGCCATTATTTGCGGCAAATCAACATTTGCAATGTACTTTTTTTTCATGCGTGCCGAAATTCCAACCCATTCTTTGGAAAATGAGCCTGCAAATGCGCAATCCGCGCCGGAGCGAATAAGTGTGTCCGCGACATGGGATTCACAAGAGGTGGCAGTTGTGCTTGCACAAATTATTTCCCCTCGTTTTAGAATGGAGGAATTTTTCACTCCTTCAAGAATGGCAATTCTGCTTTGTGCCGGTTGCGGCATGTGCATACTCTCAACAATATTTTCAAACTCCTCATCAGTGCATTCATTCAATTTTGAGAGCGCAGAAAATGTGCCTGCATTTGCGTGTAGCAAATGGTTTGAGTCTGACACAATTCCATATATCAGCCATTTTGCCTGCTCTCTATCTGGTTTTTTTATCAAAAGAGAAATCATCTCGCAGACAGAGCTTGCCTGGGGATTTATCCACATACTTTTTGCCCGCGCAGAATCTGTGCCAAGCGCATGATGGTCAATTAGCAGTTCTGCATTTTTGCCTTCAAGCGAGGGAAGAAGGGAAATGTCATTGCAATCAAGCAAAATGATTTTTGCGTCCGGGAATTTTTTTATGGCATCGGAAAACAGCACGATTTTTTTTGCGTCCGCCCCAAGCACCCTTTTGCATGCGGAATTTATCCTGTCTTGCATTGCGACAATTGCGTTCTTTCCAATATGGTTTGAGAGTGCAAGCGCACCCGCGCACGCATCCAAATCCGCAAGCGAGTGAAAAGTGATGACGCATCTTTTTCCTTTCAGGGATGCGAGTGCATTCCTTACCTTGGACGGGGGCTTTTGAGAATATTGAGAATATATTGCCATATGGCAGGATAACCGCCAGCAGGCTTATTTATCTTGCGCCGATGAACGGCAAAAAGAAGAAAATTAAGATGGCATGGTTGTTTCTTTTTCCAACACACTTCTCAAAGAGTCAAATTTTGATTTCATCTGCTCTTCCTGCTTTGCAATGGTTTTTTGCCTTACATCAAAAATCTCAAGTTTTTCATCAATGTCTTTTTTCGCCTTTGCCACATCTGTCGGCACAAGCAAATTTCCAACTGCCTGATATACTTCGCCTTTTGCACCTTTGAGGGCCTCTTGCGCCATTGTAAGCTCCTCTATTTGCATTTGCATCTGCTGGCGTTGTATTCCCAATATCTGCATCTGCCTTTGCATTTTTTGAAACTCCTGTACCTGTGATTGAAGCCTCTTTGGGTCACGAATAGGTTCTGCCATTAATATCACCTTGTAGTTATTTCTCGTTTTTCCTTTTTATAATGTCTTACTCGTTTCTTATGTCTCATCTTCCACTTGCAAATACAAAAAACAAGCACGGGCGGCTCGAGCCGCCCGAACGTTTGGTTCGGATTTGTATTTTTGATATTTTATTCGGAGTATGTTCTAATCTTTTTCCCTTGTTTTTATCTTTACACCGTGCTGTCCAGCTCTTTGAGCATTTCAGCCGCCTTTTTCACGCTATATTCAGCCGTATTTTTCGTTTTTTCATCCTTGCAATCTATTTTCACATGCAAAATTTTGCTCTCTGCTTTGCAGGAAATTTTGCAGTCTGCAAACTCAAACAATTTGCTTGAAAGGGTTTTTGCGCCCGCCTGAGCACATTTTTTAGAAGAGAATTCAATATCCATTTACATCCCAACTTTTTCCCCATTTATATTGTGCTTCAAACGTGTCTGTTTTATCACAGCTTATTTTCAGCCCATTTTTCTTTGCGCAAATGCAAATTTCATAATGTTCTTCATAAATATCCGAAATCAGTTCATCTGCAAGAGATAAAAATTCAGCGAGCTTTTTTTCCTCTTCGCTTTTGAAAATTATCTTTATCGGCAAATCCGTTTTGGGGGCATCCGCAATTTTTTTCACTGCGCTTATTTGGATGCAGTTTTCATCCCAACGCCAGCCCTCTTTTCCCAGGGCATATTTTGCAATAATCGCATTCTTCTCTTTTTGCATAAGCACAAGAATGCAATTTTCTCCCTTCTTTTGCGCCAGTTCCGCCATCCTCTCAACGGACCTGTCTGAGCGTGGGAAAAACGTTGCCCCTGCAATTGAGGATGCGATGTTTTTTGCAATATTTTTTATCTGCAACGGGCAATTTTTTGAGCAGGTGATAAACATAAGATAGCCTTGATGGTTCATCTGTTTTAATGCTTGTGTTTTTTATAAAAGAAGTTTTTGACAGGTAAAAGAATAAAGAAAAAATTTAATCGGTGCCGACTTCTTTTGCAATTGGCTGGCGGGTTTTGTAAACCTCACGGCAGCCGCAGTGCGGGCACCTTGTAAATTTGGGTTCAAGGGTGTCTATTGCTTTTTTGCATTTTGCACAAGTGTACATTTGCTCACTTCTTCTTTGTTGATTTTGCCTTTTGCTCCTTGAGCATGCGGTCAAACACTTCGCCCGTCGGGGTGCTTAGCGCATATGCGCCTCCTGCATATACATATCCGCCTGCAGATTCCCAAAGCGAGTGTGAAACTCTTCTTGTTTTCTTTCCTGTGCGCGGGCACGGATATTTTGCGCATTTTGCCGCGCGAATAGTGCCTGCTCTTTTTCTTAGTTCTGCTCCGCCTCTAACATTTGGTCTTGACATATTAATACCTCTTATTGGCCAAGAATGGCCCTAAGCTCTTTGCCTTTGTTAAATGATATATCTACTAGCTCCAATATATCCTTTTGGGTGAAGCCCGCTTTGCCGCTTTTCTGCCCGGCGCACATATATTCGGGTGTTACTGCCACCGTGAGCAGGCCGTCTGCGCCTGTTTCCTCTGCAAAATTGGGGTCCAGCAAAAACGATTCATCCAATTTTGCGAACGTGCACGAGGTGACAATTGTTTTTATGTCAAGGTTTCCCTCGTATTCGCCCCTGATTATTTTGCCATCTTCAATTTTTGGCATTCTTGTGTTTTGCAATGCGGCAACAGATGCAAGCGTTGCGGCATCAAACAAATTCCCGTCGTAATCCAGAATCCACAAGTCAAGATAAAGCGCTTTCACTTTTTCCTGCCCTTCAAGCGCAAGGCTTTTGAGATCAATCATCTCGGATGAGCGAATTCCCCTGTCCACAACTCGCGCAAGCTCTATCGCCTCAACTCGCGGTGGGCCCGGTTCAAAATGCGGTGCGCCAATAGGTGTGAATTCAGCACCAGTTGAGAAAACTCCCTCGTCTGGTCTGTCCGGGAACGGGGTTGCCAAATCAACCTTTATCGCCGCTAACACCTGCGTTTTTCCCATTCTGCAAATAGCAGAGCCTTCCGCATTGGGAATGCAGTCGCGTTCAAGTTCAATTGACCTGTATTCGTATTTTTGCCTTCCGTCAATTCTTTTTCCCTGCTTGAGTATGTTTTTTACAATCTCATGGTTGAGCTCTTTTTGTATTTCCATTAGCATCACCTAAATTTTTTGCGGCTCAATGTTGAGCTCAAGTTTTGTTTTGTGCTCCGAGTCATATGCTCCTTTGAGCGCTTCAACCTGCAATTCATGTATTTTTGCAGATGCAATTTTTGCCATCTCAATTCCGTGTGCCACTTCTTCTTTTGTTAAAAGCCCATCCATCTGAAATAGCAATATCTCGCCGGTCCTTGCCGAAAATGCCATCGGATTATCTGACTGTCCGAAGTTGTCCTCATCCTTTGAGAGGTCAAGAACTATTTGCCCGTTTAGCTTTCCAACCGCAACCGCCGCCACCATGTCTTTGCACGGAATGCCTGCGTCTGCAAGCGCAACCGCCGCTGCCGTGAGTGCCGCGCATCTTGTTCCGCCGTCTGATTGAAGAACGTCAATGTAAATGTCAATCGCAGTCTTTGGAAAAGTTTCAGCTATCACTACATTTTCAAAGGCTTCGGAAATTACTTTTGACAACTCCTGGCTTCTTCTTGAAGGTCCGCTTCTTCCATGCTCCTCCAGTGAGCAGAATGGCGCCATGTTATATCTTGCGCGAACCCGTGCCCGATATAATGATTGGTCATGGCGTGGGATACATTCCCTCGGGCCATAAACGCCTGCGATTATTTTGTTGTTGCCCCACACCACAAGTGCGGAGCCGTCTGCATTATTTAGTACGCGAGCTTTTATCGCAATCGGGCGAAGCTCGTCCAGCTCGCGTCCATCCATGCGTTTTCCATCGTCGCGGATTAATTTTTTATTCGAAGAACCCATTATTTTCACCTTTGGTAATTGTTATGCCTTCTGTATTGCGGGCGTGAATTTGAGTATTCTCTCTGCCCATATTGTTCCTGCTGGCCCTGTCCCTCGCCGTTTGTTTGCGCCTGATTCATATTGGAATCGGCGCTTGGGGGGACAATTGATTTTCCGGTCTTCTCACTCAAAAAGTGCGATACTCTGTCAGTGAGCCCCTGTGTGTGTGCAAGCGCTTCAATCATTGAAATTGCCTGCACTGCCAAATTGTAATTTCCATCGCTTGAAATGAACACAAGTCCGTTTCTTCCGACAAGCATTCTGCATCCGCTTGCCTGTGCAATCATGTTTATCATTGAATTTTTCTTTCCGATAAGGCGCGGAACTTTTACCGGAGAAATTTTGTGCAATATGCCATCTTTGAGCGAACGCACATCTCCAAGCTCCATTGAACGGACCTCGTCAATTTTGTTTATGCGCACCATTACAATCTCTCCAAGCGAGAGCTTTGTTCGCATCTCCCTTGACGAGAGAAACGCGCGGTACGGGCTTGCGATGTCAATATCATATCCGCCAAAGCGAACTTCGGCGACAAAGCCGATAACATAATCGTCCTGCAAAGGCTCGTACGGGCCTTCGAGCGGAATGAGTTTTCCTTCCTCGGACAAAAGGCTGATAACAGTTGCAAATGTGCCTTCACCATCTGTATAAGTGTATGCCATTCGCAATGGTTTTTGTGCAACCTCAACTCCGGGCACAACTATTTTTGCCATAAATTTTTCCTCACATAAATCCTGGGTGTAAGCACCCGAAAGATTTTTTCTAAATGCAAATTTGTTTATTCAATTACTTTTGTCTGGGCGCTTGCGCCAGTTGCCTTATTCAGCTTGTCATAAAATTCGCTTGCAAGTCCGGCGGGAATAGTTATCGTGCACACAAGGCTTCCATCCTTTGTCCATTCTTCTTTTTCTATCCCCTGATTTTTTAGCATACCATAAATTCTCTTGGCATATTCGGGGCCGACTTTAACCGCGATTTTTCTTTTTGCAAGCTTTATCGGCAGGCTAAGTTTTAGCGCGTCAAGCACTTTTTCAACCTGCTCCGAAGCGTCTTTTAGTGGGTCAATATCAAGTCTGATATTTTCCATCGCATTCTCAATTCGTATAAGCGGATGGGGAGCGCCCGTTCTTGGGTCAGTCGCCTCCCTTGCGATAAGGGCGGCAATCTGTTTTCTTTTCTGCTCAACCATCTTTCTTTTCTGGTCTGTAGTAATGGCGATATGGCCATCCTTTAGAATCCTGATAGTTATCTCGAATATGTCTTGTGTACCAAATGCTTTTTGCAGGGAAGAGCTTTTATGCCTTTCCCCCTTTTTTGCATCTTTAAACACTTCCTCTACGGCGAGGATATTGTTTATGTCCTTCTTTTGACCCATCCGATACATAAGAGACAAATCCGGGTCTACCAGAATTTGAAAAACTTCCCCGTCAATTTTCATTTCGGCGGTTATCGCCTTGTCAAGATTGCCCATTGTTTCACTATTGCTTTAGGTATTTCTCCACCTCTTTCTCGTTGAGGATGCTAAATTTCTTCGTAGTAGTGGGGCAAATTGCAATCTCAATGTTTTGATTGTCAATTTTAAGCTCGGTATTTTTCTTGAGAGCCTTTATCGCCAGTAAGACTGCGGCGGAAGTGTTGATTTTTTCACTGTATTCTTTTTCAAAGAATTCTTCTGCCTCTTTTTTGCCCGAGCCAATCGCGCATGCTTTGTATCCTGTAAGAGCGCCTGATGGTTCTGCCTCGTAAAGACGGGGCATATCATCTACGCCTGCTATCAATAGCGATACGCCAAAAGGGCGAATTCCCCCATATTGGGTGTACACCTGCATTAAATCACAAAGCTCTTTTGCAATCGCCTCGACGCTAATGTCTTCGGCATACGCAATCTTGTGCCTTTGCGCCTCGGTTCTTGCAATATCCACAAGCCTTCTTGCGTCCGCAATAAGTCCGGATGCAGTTGCCGATATATGAGAGTCAATTTCAAATATTTTTTTCATTGAATCCGGCACAAGCAATTTTGAGGGGGCATTTTTGTATGCCACAAGCACAACTCCGTCGGTGCAAACAATGCCGATTGCTGTTGCGCCCCTTCTTACCGCCTCTTTTGCATACTCTACCTGAAATAGCCTGCCGTCCGGCGAGAAGACCGTGATTGCCCGGTCGTATGCCTGCGATGCTGTCGGATACATAAATACACCCCTAAAATAGAATTGTTTTTCTTTACCAATAGGTTATTTTCGGCAATATTTAAAAATCAACTTCGCCTGAGAGCACTCCTGTCTGAAGGCAGATACTCTAAAGCCGATTTTCCGATTTTTTTGCCCTGTGAAGCTTTCGAGCCTGCTTTTATATATCTTCATGTATTACATTGTATTACATGGAAACCGAGAGCGTCACAATCTCATTGAGGATTCCAAAGGCGTTGAACGCCGATTTGGAAAAATACGCAAAGCTTGGAAATTATGCCTCAAAAACCGAGCTTTTGAGGGAGGCAATACGCGCAACCCTATACGAGAGCATAGGCACGATGAAGGGGGCGCTGAAGGCAAAAAGCCGTTCTCTTACAACTTCTCAATGGAGGGCGTCGGAATGGAAAAAAGCCCTTAAAAATTGTGGCGGGGATGCAAAAAAAGCCGCATTAATGCTTGAGGAAAAAGAGAAAAAAGCCGTCTCATCCTTAAAGTTCTAAAATAAATTTTTCAAGCCTTGAGGATTTAACTATTTCTGCAGCGGTCGGCAGGAACTTCAAATCATTTGTCACAAGTATGTCTGCGTGTTTTTTTGCAAGGATAGCATGGATAAAATCATTTATGCCATATCTATTCTTGCTTTGCAAGTCAAGCTCCATAGCTTTTTGTGTATCCTCCAAAGTCTTTTCCACTATCTCAAGTTTGCCCGCGTTTTTGAAATCGTCAATATGTTTTTGCAATAAAATGTTTGCCCTGCCGCCGCAAATCATGGATATCTCGGCAAACGTTGTCTTTGAGGCAACAATGATAAATTTGCACCCGATGCCTTTTTTGAAAAAGATTTCGGCATCCGCTTCTCCCTTTTCTCCCAGCAAATATGTAATGTATATGTTCGCATCCACGTACACTTTCATAAGAATTTTTAGAAAGCCCGGGTATATCTCTTTTTGCAAAGGGTAGTTTTCCACTGGATGCAAATTCATCCGATTATGTGTTCCTATTTCTTTATCACCGAACAGCTCCACATGGTCTCGCTAATCGGCAACGGATATACCGTCGTGCCCCCGCATGTGGGTATTGACGCATCTTCAGGCTTTAGCTCCTTGCCGCAATCCGTGGTCTGTGCTCCATACGCCGGGTAAATCGTGCTTTCGGCCGAATACCTTATCGCGCCCTGTTCATAATATGTATAATACGCGCTCGGGCTGTTGGGGTTGTTTGAATTTCCCTCCCCTTTCACGCAACATCTGTCCGTGCTCTTAAGCGAGCCGATAAGAAATGGCGCAAGCGGTTGCGCAAGCTCGTTTGCAAATTCCGATACCTTCATTGTTGCAATATCGCATTGGCGCAAATCTGGATAGCTTGAAATACCCTCCGAGTCTGCAGAGCACATCTGCATTTTTTCGCCCGCAGAGCGCACCGCGGTGCATATCGCCAAATCAGTCGATTCTTTGCAAAGATTGTTTTCGCAAAATTGTTGTGTAATGCAATTGGGTGTGCATTTGTATCTTCCGGCGCTCATTCCCGTACTGTCGCAGGATGTTCCATCCATACATATGTCCGAGCCCGCTGTGCACACTCCCGCCGAAATCTCAAAGTCGGAGCATGCAACGCATTTGCATTTTTCCTGTGCATAAACTTTTTGCACTCCTGCGGTAATTTTTGGATGCAGCCAAATCTTTGAGCCTTCCTGCGCCGCGCAAAACGGGCTGTTCGTATCCTGCACAGTGTATTTTTTTGGGGTTGCCGGCAAGAGCCTCATCCCATTCTCCCCGCTTGTGTCTATTTGTTTTTGATCCCCATTATCAAGCGGCGGGAGCAATACGCCCACAATTCCCGCAAGTGTCATCTCTCTTTGCTGTGCAATAAGTTTGCTGTACAATTCTTCCTGCGCAAGCGAGCCAAACGCATTGTTCTTTACCTCGTCCACATCATATTCAAGTTTCCAAATAGTCGGCCATCCGACTTGCTGAAGCACATGGCGCGAAATATTTATTGACTGGTTTATCACCAAATCATAATCCGCGGCATCGTTTATCTGGCTCAAATCCATTTTGAGCACAAGCACTTCAACATCGCCGACTTTAGCCGGTGGCGTTGTGCCATACCATTTCGGAAGCCCTCTGCTTTGCGGGTTCGGGAAGCTTGCCGCAGAATCGCCAACCCATTCAAATATCGCCGGGCTTAGGGTTTGATTATACAAAACTTCCTCATTTTGTTTTGTTGCATGGCTTATGCTTATTTGCATAGGCTGAAACGATTGGTCATATTCAAGCGCCATAATGCAATCTGGGCAAACTGTTTTTGCATTTGTAAGTCTTGTGCCTGCAGTAGCGCAAGTTCCGCCTGGGCAAGTTCCTGCCTTTGGCAAACTGTCAACTATCACAATTGATGCCGAATGGTTTTTTTGCAAAAATGAAAGCAGATAATCCGAATAGCCCGGCAGTCGGCATTCAAGCTTCCATTTCACGCAATATCCAAATTCTTTTTCAGAACATTGTGAACCAAGCGGGGTTCCCCCCATCTTATAGCATGTGGTTTTTGTGCGGAAGTTTGTTTCCTCAATAGTAGTAATTGTAGTGCCGCCGAGTGCAAAATTTGTAGCCGTATCATAATTTTTCAAATCAAGAATCGGCATAATAAACGAAGATTGGTATTCATCAATTTTTGACATCAAAAAGCCCATTTCAGGATCCGTTTTCGGGCTTCCGAACGAGCTTGACGCATATGTGTTTCTTGGATGATAATCCAAACCGTTGCAAAGGCATTGGAAATTGTTTTCATCCGAAAATCCGTTTGCCTTATTTATCTGAACCTTAAGACAATCCGTGGGGCAATAGCCATATCCTTGCGGAGTCGCCCAATCATCAACCTTTTGATATGCCATGCTTAGCACCGCGCCGCAGGATTCGCAAACTCCGTAGCTTTTTGTAACAAGCATTCCTGTATTTTTGTCGGTCTGACAGTCTCCGAAGCTCTTTATCGCCCAGGTCTTGTCAAACCGATGGTCGTTATTTCCTCCATCTCCTATTTCCAGTCCGTCTTTGAGTATTGGTATAATTTCAATCACATCAACAGATGTGTCTTGCATTGCTTCCTTATATCCACCTGCATAATCACTGCTCTTTTTGGATTTCATATTGCACGCTTTCAAAAGAGGCATCTTATCCAGAAGCGGAATTGTTTCATCACTGCTTTTATCCCATTGTACTTTTCGGTTTGTGTATATCACTTTCGGACCAAGCGGACCCGACACCACTTGCATATCTGGCGCAGGTTTGAATGAATACCATTCCCAGCTCCATCTCACATCCGAATCGTATGAGCGTTCATCATCCACCCACATCTTGAAATTTTTCATCAGGGCGAATCTGTCCTTGCCCATCGGGTCGTTGGATGTGCCGCATCCTTCCCTTTCCCTGCTGCTTATGATTGTGGTCCCGTCTTTGTCATATATTATGCACTGTGTCGGAGTCTCAACTTCGGGCGAGACGCATTTTGAAATTATCGGATTCTTTATTTTGTTCTCATCCAAGTTCACGCATTTTGTCCCGACATCCTTGTATATTTGCTGATTCATTATCTCAATTTCATCGCCGTCATTGAGGTATTTGTTGAATTCTGAGAGGTCCTTTACAGTCCAATATGTGCCTTTGTATCTGCCCCCAAATATCACTCCCATATGACCTGCCGTAACGCTTGGGCTTTCGCTCTGATAAGTGCACGTGATTTTCTCATCTTTTGTATTTTGTCTCCAATCGCAAAAGTCCCAGTTCGCATTGCATTGCGCCCTTTGCAGACTGTCGGCGGTATATTGGTCGCAATTATATGTGCTCTTGCAATTTGTGATAACCGTGCATCCGCAATCAACGGACGAGCCGTCCTTTAGAAAACACGAGCTTCTTGTGTATGTGCCTTTAGAGCATTTTCCAGACAGGCAATCCGCATTATTTTCACACTCAAATACTTTTGCCCCCGCAGGTCCGGGCTTTGCCATTTCATCAATGGCCGCTTGCACATTGCCTTCAATGTCTTTCCAATTTACCTGTTTTTTGTAATAGTCGCGTGTTTCGGCAGGATTGGATGTGTCGGTCGGACCAGCCGGAGTCGGATAATTTTTTATCAGCTCTTGAATGTAATTATCCTTGTCAACGAATGGCTGGGTTTTGCCGTCCTCATACCACAACTTGGGGCTCACTACCAAATCCTTGGTCATGAGCTCAACATTTTGTCCGCATGTAAATTGGGTTGGGTTGCACGCCGCGCGGCAACTTTCCGCCGCAATCTGCTTTGATGTGTCGTCCGCAGGGTTGTAAATAAATTTTACTTCCTTATTATTCGCGCAATAATAAAACGGGCTTAATACATCTGTTGAATCAATTGTGCAATAAGCAATTCTTGCCTGATATCCAAGCACCGGGTCATAAAATGCGGAAAGCTTTGAAGGCTCTTTTTGTGTATAAGTCGGCTGAAGGCAGAGTCTATCACATGTGTCTTTTGCAATCTTTCCATCGGGCCCTTCTCCCTTCTCAAACATCGGCTTGTTATCTGCATCAAGATACGGTTTATCCGTATAAGTAAATGTCCGCCCGCGTGCGCATGCCCATTTTCCTATCTCTTCATTGGTATTTGGATTTCTGCTTACCGTAGCAATGCAACTTGACCCCGGCACAGCCTTTCCAGTCATGTTCAAATAATTTGTGTATCTGTCCACCACGGCAGTCGGGTTTGACCTTGCGCAGAAAAAGTCGGATGGAGGAAGATAAAATCTTGACCTGTCGTAATCTGAAAAAGTGCCCGCAACTCCAAGCCTGAGAGAGTTGGCAATCCAATCTCCGGTCTTAAACAGCCTGCTCGTTTTTTTATCCATTTTATTAAATTCAACGACCTTGCCGACAAGCCCGGACTGTTGCTCTTTAGTGCTTGTCGCAAACGTGTTCGTTTTGGTATCATCGGCTACCGCTGAAACTCCTTTGCTATCCATGCTCACCCGAACGGAGGGCACTTTTTCGCCGTACATCATTGCTTTGCATTCATTTTGTATGCACGGATTTGAAGTTGCGTTCGCGCAAATCGGAGCCACTCTTATTGTTGTGTCATATATAGTCTCGTCCTTTTCGCTAAATCCATAGCACGTGTTTTGTCCGTCCTGATTTGTGCAATTTGCTTTTTTGAAATTGCAGCTATTTTTGCAATCGTTTGGGGAATATGCAACTCCGCTTGCCTTTAGCAGAGGTTGTTTGTTTGCATCAAGTATTTGTGCGGACGAATCTTTCACCCATGCACATTCTCCGCAATCTGCCAGCTTTGACAGACCATACTCGGCGCTGTTTTTGTCTTTGTTCATTTCCCCTTTTGTACAGGTGTAAATGCTAATGCTTTGGTTGCAACAGGAGCCGCTAACAAGATTTTGATTCGGGTCGGTGCATCCGCTAATCAGAAAAAACGAAACCAAAATCCAGGCGCAAAGCAGTGCGCCGGCAGGAATTATTTTTTCATAATTATTTTTTATCGCCAAGTCGGCAAAAAAACCGCCCGCTTTAGCGGGCGGAATGAATGCCGACAGCTGACTTGGCGAGACTTCGCCGAATGAGCCGCAAACCCAGCCCTTTAGGGCTGGGTGCTCTTCGGCGAAGCTGATTGATTTTTGCGTTTGCATTTTTCCCATTTTTTTCATCTCATGCTTTTCTCATTTTACACAGTCTTTGCCAGGAAATGCAGCATATTGCCCGTATCTCCCCCAAGCACCGGCGCAAGCGCGTTGATAAACAACATTGTTGCCGCAAGCGCCGCCAGCGGATTGAAGAAAGTTTCAACCTGCAACGATGCAATTTCAAGCCCGACTTCATCAATATCCGGAGAAGACTTGGAGCCGGTTGTTGCGCTCTTTAAATTTGAAACCGTGTTGAGACTGACCATTCCGCTAAAGCTTGTATAGCACTGGTTCAGTTGCGCATCATCAACTGGTATGAGCGCCGCCGGGTCCGGTTTCACCGTCGTCGGGTCAAGCAATATGTAAGTGACCGGAAACACGATATAAAATCCAATCGCGATGCCGATAAATAGCCCGCCAATTCCGCGCAGGGGCGGGAAAATGCGCAACAAAATTCCAAGAGGCAAAAATATGCTCATCATATTGTTCGCAAGATAATCAACAAACATATATTGCGCGTGCAGGCTGATTCCAAGCGGCACCATTCTGTTTGCAATGTAATGGCATTTCTCCATTTTCGCGTGAGTTGCGACATCCCAGTCTCCGCAATAAACCGGCACGCCAAATACGAATATACATGAAGATGAAAGCACTTCGGGCACCTTGTCCGCTTCAATCGCCCGATTAAACAAATCTTCCGTATAAGTTATTTTGTCCTGCAATTTGCATTGTATTATCGCAAACGGGCTCTCTTCCCAAACATCCACCGGAGTGCCCATGCATTGAGTTGTAGTTCCTTTGGGTAATATTTGCCCTTCTGCAAGCAGTGTGAATGCAAATGCCACCATAGTGCAAAGTCCGACAATCATCATCGCGGACGCGCTGGATTGAAAGAATTCCGACTCCGCCATCTTCTCAAGCCGGGGCATATTGAGCACTTTGCCCGCCACAAGCAAAAGCGCGTTCGCAAAAAGGCAAATTGCAATCGCAATCATTGCCATTCCAGTCCAGTTTGTTTTTCCCGCTCCCGCCCAATTGAGGAAAAAGAATTGGAATTTTTCATTTTCAGCCGGAAGGGGCGTTCCCCATTTGCCCGTTTCATCCTCTTGCGCATGCACAATCATCGGCAATGCAAATAGCACAATCGCGAAAAGCGCAAATATTTTTGCATTGTTTTTTTGTTTCATCTAAACCATCTGCAATAATTTGGAGGCGTCCACTTCCTCTCCCATGAGCGCCGCCAAATCCCGTATGAAAACAATCACTATGAGCATTCCGACCGTTGGCAAAAGAACAATTCTGATGAAATTGTATGCCGTTATTTTGTAATACGCCGGCAAATCCAGCATTTTATCATTTCCCGGGCTTGAGAGCAGGGGCTTGGGCAGGCTGTCCTGTCCTCCCGAATATGTGTCCTTGCCATTTGTCGCAAGCGAGCTTTCCTGCGCTTCAATCGCAGAAATTCTTTCGGGAACATTCGAACCCCCAAATTTATCCGGCACAGTGTTCAGCACATAATGTGTTGAGCCGGATTGTTCCACCATCAGCCCAATCATCGCAAAAACCAACGGGTAGAATATATATAAGCCGACAACAATCGCAATAAGTGTTGCCCCGACTCCGCGCATAAACGGCATGGAACGCAGGAAAAATCCAATCGGCAAAAACAATACAAATATTCCGCTCGCAGTCGCAAAAAAGAACAATGAGAAGAAATGAAATATTCCATTAAGCATAAAGCTCGAGTTCAGCCCAAGAAGCATTTGCGCCGTGCCCATCGTGGTCCAATCTCCCGAGTATGGGGAAATTGAGTAGCCGTTTCCGCCTATTCCCAAGTTCGCGCTTTCATAATTGTTGAATGTCGCGCGAATATTGAGAATGCCCATCTCATATCTAAGCGACACCACTGCCAAGTGCGCCTCTTCAACAATATTTTGTATATAATTTTGCGAGTATTGCAATAAGCTCGCGCTCTGAACGCCCGCAAATCCAAACCATCCCGCAGGCTCCAATATGTTCATGTTGCATTCCACATTTACAAGAAACAAAATCAGCGCGAAAATGGCTATTGACATAAGTACCTGCAATATTTCCATCTTCGCCCAATCAAGCATTTGCGGATGATGAATCGCATTTCCAATCATATATACTATCACAACAAGGGCAAGTATCGCCGCAATTCCAATCGCCATATATTTCATGCTGTTTTCAATAACTCCCCGCTCGCTTCCGGCCGTGCATATATCATCGGCGCCAATGGGCTGTTGAAGCGCGGATGGAACATAAAATTTCAAGGAGTATTCGTCGCTTTTCAACACACCTTTTATTCCCGTCACTTTCACAACAATTTTGTCGCCGTCCGCGCATTTCAAATCCACGCAACTGACAAGATGATTTCCATTCTTATCAGTCTTTGTCTCTTTGAAGACGCCATTCACATATGTGTCAAATCTATATTCATCCGGTGCCTGCCATCCTGTTCCAGTCGTTTTCATCTTTACATCTATTCCCGCATCCTTCGCTATTTTTGCGGAATTTCCACTGCTCAAATAAAGCAAAATTTTTCCATCCGGGTCCGGGCTGGCGCTTTCAACCTGTAATTTCGCAAGCTTGTAATCAAGCTTTTGAGTTGCGGTCGCGTATTTTGTCGATTCATCCTGCCCTCTTGTTGAATAAACATTTATTGCGACCACTTGCCATCCGTCAAGCGGATTTATTGTTCTTGTGGCAGTCTGGGATTTTCTATTATCTATAATTATTTTCTCCTCGTCCCATGTTTGAGTATCTCCGTTCTTGTCAACATAATACCAAACATATCTGTGTCCTGTCGCTTCATCGTCTGTTTGGGTTGCAGTCGCATATATTGTTGTTCCACTTAGTACAAGCTTTACATCGGATGGCGGGTTCAGCACTCCGGTTCCTATAATTATTACATACTGATTTGAAACATCGGAAACTTCTTTCTCTTTTATCGCATAAGCGTACACAACAACTTTTTCCTTGCATTTATTCGCGGTGCATGTAAATTTGTAAGAAGATTTTCCATCGGTTAGCGGCACTTCCTCAAGCGTTTGCATTCCACCGTCAAAATATATCTGATATCTGTGTGTTTGCACTCCATCTGCCTTGTCTTCTTGTTCTGCAAACACTTCTATCTCGTCATCATTTTTGACGACGTTTGGATAGTGCGACACTATTTTGGGGGGCTCCGGCTTTTGGGTTATTATTTTAATTTCGTATGCAGGAGTCGAATCCGCAGATTTATCATTTCCTTTTTGCGCGTATGCCTGTACATATATTTCGCTTGTGCACTTGCTTTTTTCGCATGTGAATGAAAAATCCGAACTGCCGTCGCTTTTTAGCAGGCGTTTGTCCGATTCATATATCAATTTATTGCCGTTGTCATACACTCTGTAAATATGCCAGTCCGCCCCCTTTACTCCGTCTGGCTGGAGCGCGACAATTTTTATATTGTCCGTGTTTTTTGGATTGGTCGGGGCATGTCCTTGTATCTGCGGCGCTTTCAAAGCCGTCGTTGAAATAATTTTTTTATCCGCACCCCCAAAGAGCCCGCCCGGGTCTGTCACGGTTGCATGCACGAGTATATCCTTGCTAAATTTTTTCAAATCCAAAAGAAAGTTCAAATTCAAAATGTTTTGCGCAAACGATATTCCTACATTATTATCTACTATGTAATCTTTTCCAAACATAGTGGTGCAGGACTTTTCCTTCAGGCAGGAAATTTTGGCTTTGGGAGTTCCATTCTCCATAATATCCAAAACCACATCCAGCCTGCTTGCCATATCCTGCGAATCTCTGGCAATCGCATCAACTCTGAGTGTTTCATCCATCCCAGGTCTGTAAGTGTCTGGGGAGGTTATCTTGATATCCGGTGCCGTGTTCGGGTTTGCGCATTGCAATCCATTTATGGGCCAATCTGATTCTGTTTTTTCATTTGGGTCCAGTATGTTTGTTGAAACTACTCTCATACGCAAGTCGGACGGAAGCGCACATTCAACCGGATAAGAATTCATTGAAAAAAATAATTCCGATTCCGACTGTCCCGAATCGCTTACTTTAAATTCACGCTCAAGCACCAATTTGCTTTTGCAATAGAACTGATATTTTACATTAATTCCATCTTTGCATGTGGGGTTGCACACCGCAACCGTATTCACATCCATCAGTGAAGTGGTGCAAATATTTACTGGCTTGTTAAAATCGTTATACTTGGCATACCCAATCTGCGCGCTAACCAAATGCGTTATCGTTGCATTGCAAATATTTGCAAAAACAAGCAGAAGTAAAACTGAGAAAAGCAGGCGCGTTTTTGCCCAATTTGCACGCAAAGAAATTTCTTTCCCCATTTTTAGCTCAGCCTCGCAATGGCAGATACGTCCAATTCCGTATTCATTATGTGCGCAAGCGCCGCCGCACCGCCCAATGTAACGCTTAGTGCAAACGCGGTAATTATCATCGTGCGAATGATTATCCAAAATATTATGTTGTCAACACTACCTGTGATTAGATTATTCATAATGCCTACAAGCACATTTTCATCTGGGTCAAACGGGTCGCATTCCATATTGCTTGCCGGAATGCTTGGGTCCGCCGCGTAATACACATTGTTTGCCCCCCCGGGTCCGGGTGAGACATATCTGTCCACTATGGAATGCCCAAAAAGCAGTGATGCTGGAAATAAAATGTATAAACTGATTGAGAGTGCAATAATCGCGGAGCCTGCTTTTCTTGTGAAGTGCAATGCTCGCAATAAAATTCCCGCAGGCAAAAATAGCCCGAGCACCACGCTGACGCCCGCATTTGAGCCATTCAAATTCAGCAAAAACATTTCCGCATTCAAATCCATAAGTCCGAATCCCAACGCATTTAGAAGTTGCCCAAGCGGACCCCGTACGGCGCCATAAGCAGAGCATCCCGCAATTCCCATTCCCACTCCAAGCATGTTTGCAAAGCCCGATTTCGCGCTGACTTCGCCCACTTTATCCGAATAGCCTATCACTCCGTAAGTAAAATCCGTGAGAACTTTTGTCTGTTTTTCGTTTATGCTTTTTGCCCAATCATTCATTCCCATTCCAATAGTTGACGGGCAATTTCCGTTTGCTTTTTGCACCTGCTCGCACATGAGCAAATCGCTTTTGCCTAAATCCACTCCGTTGCAAGTGCCAATGTCCATTGCCCCGCACAGGCTTTGTGCGAGCCATCCCTGCAAGAGCACAATTCCCGAAAGCAAAACAGTTACCATTAATATTGCGGCAACCACCTGCGCGAGCTCATCGCGTAAAATCATCTTGAACTGCTCAAGATGAAGCACATGCACAATGATGTAAACGATAAGCACTACAAAAATCGCAATCAGCATGGATGAAAAAACCGGCATTACCCACGCCGGATTTTCTGCCCACGCACAATTAGTGAGCCCAAGCGCCAAGAGGGTTGCCAGTTTTGCATTTTTTGTAATTTTCATTTATATCAGCTTGAACAATCCCGGTATTTCAATATCTCCCCCAAGAAGCGGGGACAAAATTCTGATAAACGCAATCGCCATAATGATTACAAATATCGGCAAAATAATTGCGGGAATCATGAGCGAGCCTATTGCCTGCCACCCAGTCTGACTCGCACTTGCACCTTTGTAAGACGAGGTCAAATCGGACATTGTCATGTCGCTTCTTCCGGATGTAAGGTCAAGCGGCTCGCACAATTCGGAGCAATCCTGCCTCACATAAGGAACCGAGCGGCAATCATCTTCGCACGATACGCATCCTGCGCACGGAGGCTGGCTCGGATCCGCTTTGCACGCATCGTACATATTTTCTGTCGCGCAAGCAGTCATTATCTCGCCGGAATCGCATCCTGCCGGGACGCTTCCGTCCGGCATTTTTATTCTGCATCTTGCAGGGCATCCGACTCCCGAGCCGGTGATGGGCATTGCGCAACTTCCCCCATCCTCAACCAACTTAAATTCGCTTTTTTTCACTCCGCAATATCCGGGCGGGGAGTTTGCCGGATTGTCCGCCTTAATAGTCGGGCTCTTTGCGCATTCGCTTTGCGTGCACGCGGGGGTAATCCCTCCGTAGAGCCACGGGTCCGGCGCATCTATCCCTTCAATTCGCAAAAATGTCGGGCACTGTTGGCAGTTTTCATTTGCCGCAATGCTTTGTTTTGCGCCCGGCGTGCTCATATCCGAATCATAGCTTGCATAAGGCAGGCACTCAACCGCGCGCGCATTATAACTTGCCTTGCACGTGCTTTGCATTCCGGTAATTGTCTGCCCTCCCGGCAACACATTGCTCCCGCAGAAATTGTATTCGGGGTTGTTTGTTCCAACTCCGCCCGAGATTATTCCACATTCAATATATCCCTTTATGGTGTCGTCAACAAGGTCGTCCCATCCGATATATTTGTGCTGGCGGGCGCAGGAATAAACCTCAATATTTGTTATATTCTGATATACAACTCCGTCGCGTTTGCAAACATCGTCATATTTGTGGTCTACATTTCCATCCGCGCACGCGACAAGATTTTTAGTGCCGTCCTTATTCAGGCAGGGGCAATCATCTCTGAGATTAACATCCTTGTAAAATTTGACGGCTCTTGGCAGTGGGTTGGTGCTTGGTGTGATATTCACCCATCTTGTTATTGAGCGACCTTGTGTGCATTGCGCATTTGCATTCGTCGGCACCGCACACCAATCCCTGTTCGTGCTTGTATAAATTGTTCCATCGCATTTCGTATCACAATTTTTGGGTGCGACGCTAAATGTAAGCGAGTATGCGCACTTGTTCATCGCATCTGTTGATATTTTCTGATTCCCGCTCTTGTCAATAACATAATCGTATCTGCATTCTGCCGGGCAGGCGGCGCCGTTTTTCATGCTTCGGTTTCCATTCCCCGCATTTGCCGAATCATAATTTTGGCATGTGGATGTCGTAGATGGTATCGCAAGTCTTGGGTAGCAGAATCCTGTGCATCCTACAGTTGCACTCGGATTGATGTTTGCATTCACCACATTTCTTGGGTTATTTGACGCCAGCATTCCCGCCGCGCATTTTGGATCGCATCCGGCAGGCATGTGAAGTGTTCCATCCGCTTCAATCAAATATACCTGACATTGCGGTCCCTGCGTGTATGCCGAGTTGATGGTATAGCAGTCTTTGCAATATCTGCTATTGTTCACAAGCACGGAATACTGGTCGTCAACAATTGCATTGCATACATAGGGTCCCTTTTGCGACCTGTCCACTTTGCATTTGCTTGTGCAATACGGGTCCGCGCAGAATTTTTGCACCATCTCATCCGTGCACTCTGCCGATGCATCCTGATTCGGTCTTATAGTGATTGAATAATATGTACTGCCATCCGCGTTTGTTCCCTTCTGCTTTGAACTTGTGAAAATGTAATTATCATCGTCCGCTGCATACGCGGGACAAAGCGGGCTGTTTGATTCGTATCCTTTGTACACTTTTTTGGACGGAGAGCATGTCGGCAATTTCGGTGTCAAATCATCTTTTGCTATCGTGCCGCTTACGCCCGGCTCGCTGTATAAGCAAACCGCGTTGTTTGCGTTGTATTTTACATATTCTATATTTACCCAAGATTTGCCCGAACCGCCCTGGCTGTCCGTATAATATTGACAATCAATCGGATATTGCACGCTTGATTTGAACGGATTGTATCCGCTTGTCTGGTCGTTTATTGAGCTTGGATTTGTGAATCTGCAAGAAAGCGGGCAACGCAGGCAGTCCCCTGTTCCATCCATTTTGCAATTTTCTGGCTTGGTAATTTGTGTGCATGCCCCTCCCGCGGATTTGTCGGTGAATGATGGCGCCTGTGCGCATTTTATCGTTGTGCTTCCCATCACTTTATCGTATGAGCCGGATGCCCCGACACTGCTTGCATTCACCCTGCAAGAATTCGGGCATGTGGAGCAAGCATCTTTCATATCCTTATTGAGGCAAAGGTTTGCATAGAACGGGTCCTTGTATTTAGCATCTTTATCATCGTAAAATATTCTGCACTCAAGCGGGCAAACTCCTGCCATTTTCATCTTTGTGACTTGTCCGGTCTGTGCATCAAATTCCGCAACCGATGACATTGGCAATGCCGGACCGCACACTCCGTCTCCATTGCATTCTTTGTACATCACAATCGGTACGCCCTGCAAACAGTCCGGTGCGCTGTCGGTTGAATCCACTTTGTCAAGGCAAGCCTTGCAATTATCATTGTTGCAGTCATCTGCCTCATTGCTAATCAGCCGATAATTCGCGTTTTCTTTCAAGTCTGTGAAATATTGTCTGCAATGCGACGGGCACGCATCGCATTTATCCGGCTCGTTTGTTTTTTTGTCAACATTGCATTTGCCCGCGTTATCGCTTGGAACAACAGTGCCTGATGAATATTTTACTTCCTGCGTTTTGAGCTTGCAAAAAGAGGGGCAAGTGCTTTCTCCGCAATTGCCTCCGGATGCACTCAGGCAATATTCATCGTTTGCCTTGTATGTGTCCGTGTAATTTTTCGCCCCCATCGCGCGAATGAATTTGCACGCGTTTGGCACCATATCGCAAGCGGTTGTGTTGCATTGCAATGCCGCAGGTGTCGGGATATATCTGCAATCAATCGGGCAGTTTTCAAAAGCGGTTATTAACTTTGATTGTTCGGCGCTTAGCATATTCTTTTCCGCCGAGCTGTATTTTGGAAAACAGGTTTGTACTCCATATTCGTCTTTTAGGATTTTCTCGCTTCCAAGTGTAATTGAAGCCTTTGCATCCATCACTCTGTCATTATTGGTCTTATCAAGCCAAGTCTTGAAATTTGCATCCGAAATTTTGCTCGCAGGCGCATATTCTCCGTTTGCATTTGCCGCCGTGCAATATTTGTCTGCAAACGGTCCTTTCGCATTTTCATTAATGCAATAAGCAAGCGGGGGCAATACTTTGCATTCTGTCGGGCATGTGGGATTTGATTCTCCTGTGCCCGCAATCTGCGGTCCGAAAACCGCGACTTGCAGTGTCACCCATGCAAGCATATATGCCGCCGGAAATACAAGCATGAGCGCAAGACCAATCGCAATTAGCAATCCGCCGTATTTTCTTGTGAAGAAAAGGCTTCGCAAAATAATTCCAAGCAAAAGCGCGGACGGTCCAAGCGCCGGAATTATCTGGTTCAAAAATTTAGCCTGCGCCGAAAGGCTTATCATTATGTTTGAGAGGAATTGAAATTCAACTCCCTTTACTTCCATTATAATTCTCTTCCATGCCTGTGGTCTTACATTCATTCCCGAATATATGAGTTCCTGATTGTCCGATTGATATCCTATATTTCTGTATGCCGCTTTTCCGGCGTCAATTGATTCGCGCAACGCCCCTTCTCCCTGCGCCCTTGCCATTCCAAAAAGATTGTCCGCATAACAGCCGGAATAAAGCAGTGCAAGCGATTGACCGCCCGCATTTTTTGTTCCGGGCGGGCAGGGGGACGAAAATCCGGACGAGCTTAATGTGCCCTCAAGCAAAGTGTCAAAAAACACGACTGAACCCACCACGATTATCACAATGAGCATGGTTGCAATCGCCTGCATCACTTCACTTCTTGCAAGCACTTTCAGCTCGTCGCTTTGCATCATGCTTCCTGCCATATACACAAGCACGGTAATTACAATCGCAATCCCGCAAAGCAAAAGCGCGATTATTTTGTAATTCGTAAGCCAATTTTGTGCAAACTGCCCGATTTTTTCATCAACCTTGAGAGCTTTTCCCGGAGCAATCGGGGCGTCCTTGATTAATTTCTCATTATAAGTTTCATCTTGGGCATGGGCAACGCTCATCATCATAAAAGCAAAAACTAATGCAATCGCAAATATTTTTTTCATCCCACAAGCCCCTTCAATCCCTTATTTATCGCCATAGTGCTGGTGACTAAAATTATTATCATCAAATTTGGAATCAGTATTGCCTGAGTTGTTAAAAACCCTATTTTCTGATAAGCGGTCCCGACAACTCCATCGTTCGCAAACTGCAAATTGGAAAACGCATTTGCCCCGGTTCCCGAAAATTTCTCAATCACTTCATCCGTTCCCTTTTGTGCAAGCACATAAGTTAGCGGAACAAAAAAGTAAATTGAAAATGCAAGCGCGATGAGAAAATTTCCAGCGTCGCGGGTAATGAACATCATTCGCAAAAGCAATCCTGCGGGAAGAATCAATCCCACAACTCCGAGCAAAAGAACATTTAGCATCATTCTTTGCGCGTTAATGCTCATCATGAGCGGTATGTATGCGCTTGAGAGCACCTCTTTGTGTGCCGACCATGCGCGCTGATTTGCAACGTATGCCACTCCGCCCCCTCCACCCCATGGGAATCCCCAATAGGCGTAGGGCATTGAGTTGAATTGGTCTTTTATCGAATCCTGCACGAGCGAGGTTGCAATCGTTACTCCGTACTGGTTCACCAGATTATCCAAATATGCGGTTGCCGCCTGTGTAGGTGTGGCGGTTGCCCCCGCCTTTTGCGGCATTATATTCATGCTCAAATTGCATGAAAAGAAAAATGCCCCAAACACGCATATCACAAGCACAAGCGACCAGACAAATGTAATCATTTCATTTTTTGACCAAACAATAAGCTCGGGCTTTTGGTAAAATTCGCCAACCATATACGCAATTGCAAGCAGTGCACAAACCGCCAGCCCGACAAGCACGAGCGGATTGTCATAATTTGTAATCGGATTTATCGTTTCCCCAAAGCATATTCCGCTGTTTCCAAGAATGTCCGACTGCGCAAAAATCGCGGGCAGAGCAATTGCAAATGCCAAAAGAAAAATTAATTTTTTGCCCATTCAGACCAGCCTTCCAATTCCATAAAGCTGGCCTTCAGAGCCAAGTGCGTTTGAAAATGCGCGGGCAAGAACTATTGTCGCAGAAAGCTGGAGCACTATCATTATGAGAATCGCCAAATTGCGCTCCACAATAATCGGCATAATCGTATCCACAAGCGGGTTGTAAAAGTTGTTCACTATCTCAGTCGCGCTCATGTTCAGAGGGCTGGTCTCAAGGGCAATGGAAGTTGCAATCGGAAATCCTATTTGCAAAATATACATTACCATTCCCAAAATACCGTCGCAGGCAGTGCCCGGGTTTGTCGGTGCCGGGTCGTTTGGTGTGCCATAGCACGACGTATAACATGCCGGAAATCCTCCATAAGGCAATGTCGGCAGGCAAACAAGTGCGCACGCAAGGGTGCAAACTCCTCCCGGTCCGAGTATATTTCCAAATCCGTACATCACGCTGACAACATCGTTTGCAATAAACTCCGAACCCGCCGGGTTTCCCATATCAGGCAGGCTCAACCCCGCCCCACCTTTTGCAGGCAATGCGTCTTTTTGCCAGGTAAGCAAAGATGGTGCAAACGATGCACCCAATTCAGTGCTCCATGCAACCGCAACCGGAAATACGAATTGCAGGGCAAGGCCTGTGCCGATAAGCAGTGCGCCGATTTTTCTTGTGGGACCGATTGCGCGCAATAAAATTCCAATCGGCATGAGCGCCGCAAAGAACGCGAACTGGAAAAAAACAAACGCGATTCGCATAGCTTTTGCAAGCATAAGTGTCATCGAGCTTGTATCTATCGCCATTAGCATCTGCGAAATTATCGGATTTCCACCTGCGCCCGGGCTTGCGGACGAAGTCGGCGCGGCGACGTAAATGTTCGGACCCTGATAATTGTAACTGTAAGATGCCACCTTGGTAAATCTAAAAGTGTTTCTTGTCATCACGTCTATGGTGCTAACAAGCGGAGTCTCCATAATAGCCTGCATTCGCACAACTGCATCCTGCGGGCTTTCAAAAGAGCCGCCTGTGAGCACTTTTATTATATATGCATTTGATGCCAGCGCTCCAAGCACAATCGCAAGCAATATTGCCGCGAAAAAGAGCTCGCCCACTTCAATTTTTGAATACGCCGCCATTGTTTGCGAGCCGGTGAATCTGCCGACCATATATGTAAATGCGACTATGGCGGCGCCAATGCCAATCCCATACAATGCGGCAACTTCGGAAGTTATCATGGGCTTTCTCCTTAGGGCACCCCTGCCGCCTTCTTTAGTTCGTCCCTTGTTTTTTTCAGCCCTATCGTATCTCCAAGTACAATCGCCTTCACATAATCCTCTTGCCTAACCTCAAGCGGCTTATCCGGTCCATAAACGCTTAGAGAATTTCCTCTGACAAATACCTTGTATTCATTAGAGCCTTTTGCCTTAACCACGAATTCTTTTTTGCCCTGTGAAATATTTTTCTCAATTTCATCAATGTTTTCTTTTGAAAACAGCAATTGCGTTCCAACTTCGGTTATGGTTTTATTTTCAACCACGGTTTTAGTTGCAAATCCGACTCCAACTTCGGTTGTAATTTTTTGTGCAATATTCTTTGCTTTTTCCGCCGCATCCTCTCCACTTATTTGCGTGTTAAGCAAGTGCGCACCCATATCTGTCGGCATGGTTGGCATGACTTCAAGGCTTTTTCTTATTGAGGTAAATATCTGTATTCCTTGGTCATATATGCCGATTTTCTCGCAACTTAGCGCGACATCTTTTATTGCCGCAGTCGCCTCTTCCCTCGTATCTGTATTATACAATCCGCCAACGGAGATTACCTTTGCAACCGCGCCATTGGCATAACCATACATCTCCAATTTTGCCTGTGCGATGTCCATCTCTTTTGTTTTTGTTTCTATCTCCGCCTTGAGTGTAGCTATTGTTCCAACATCTACATTATCTTTTTTGAGCTCCTTTTGTATCTTGGACGCATTATCCGCTATCTCGTTTGCATATGCGGCGGTTTGCGCTATCAGATTGTATTGCGCCTTTGCCAAATCACGCACACTCGGGTCGTCTGCAAGTGTGAGAACCTCCATTTCTCTTATGTTCTCATCCCTTCCCATCACGCCTCTAAGCGCCCCATATGTGCTTTGCACCTGCTGATATTCAACAAATGAATAATACTGTTCAATCTTTTCTTTTGTTTTTGCATTCATGGGTGTGCCACTCTGCGCAAAATTTAGCACATCATCAAAAGATGCAAATTTATTTTCAGGCTTTCTGTTCTTGTTTATTTCCTCAAGCAAACTGGCTCCAAACTCTTCTTTCATTCTGTTTGGATTTGCATTAAGCGCCAAATAATTTTCAATCGCATTAGCCATGGCTGCGGAGTTGTCCACCCGCATTCTCTGGTAATTTCCGTCATCATCCTTGTATTTGAATGACCTGCCGCTCATATTTTCATAAGTGCCGTCGTAATTTGCAACTCCGCCAAGCAATTCATCCCTAATTCTGTTGAGCTCATGCGGGTTTTCAAGAGCCTCTTGTAAAAGCTCTCTTTGTTTTTTGTCTTGTGCAGTGCCCAGCACAAGCTCTTTGTATTCATCACTTTTCTTTTCCTGCACTTTTTCAAATCCCGACCTTTCATAAGCATCCTGCGCCTGCTCTCCAAGCTGTGCAATCCTTTTTTGCCATACACGTTCGCTTTCACGCTGTATTCCACGCCCAAGCTCAAATTGCGTCACTCCGCCCGACAAATAGTTCCATGTTCCATCCACTATTATGTCTCCCCAGTTGGAAGTTTTTTCCGACACGGTTCCAAATCCTTTGAGCCCAAGGCTTTTTTCAAGAGGCTGGAAAGCTCCCTGCATATATCCTTTGTAAATAATGTTCTCAACAGCCTGGTCAAGGTCTTTGAACAATGTCGCTTCCAAAAAGTCCGAATAATTTCTTACGGGCTTTTGCACCGGCACAAGCTCTGTCACCGCTTTGCCGTTTTCCATTATTTTATTG